>Ga0316201_10001137_pt1 | contig 17321 bp, 12 predicted proteins | sample CS6wburrow_MG_FD_204516 | JGI IMG/M metagenome (GOLD analysis project Ga0316201, IMG submission 204516) | Coastal sediment microbial communities from Delaware Bay, Delaware, United States - CS-6 worm burrow | ecosystem: Environmental > Aquatic > Marine > Coastal > Sediment | place: USA... | reverse complement strand
TTAAACCAGGATACCAGGAAGGATCAAAAATGTTCAAAGCAACAGAAAACGCCTGTCTAGTCCCGTTCAACAATGATTTCCGTCTATCTGATACACCTACATTTGTTAAATCAGTCACAGACAAAAAAGTCTACAAGCAGCGCCTTGAGAAGTTGGTGGATGAGCTGGACGACCTGCAACGTCGATTATATGCTGCCGATAGCTACTCCGTGCTGCTCGTCTTCCAGGCGATGGATGCCGCGGGTAAAGACAGCACGATACGCGCAGTGATGAGCGGCGTAGACCCGGCCGGCTGCCAGGTCTTTTCATTCAAACAACCCAGCTCGGAAGAACTGGATCATGATTTTTTATGGCGAACCGCAAAAAGTTTGCCTCAGCGTGGCAGGATCGGCATATTCAACCGCAGTTACTACGAGGAAACCCTGGTTGTGCGGGTTCACCCCGAGTATCTCGGTGGACAGAAGTTACCGCGCGAAATAAACCTGGATGACCTGTGGCAGGAAAGATTTGAATCAATACGCGACCACGAAAAACACCTGGCACGAAATGGCACAGTTATCCTGAAATTCTGGCTGAATGTATCCCAGCAAGAACAGCACAAACGCTTTTTGTCACGTTTGGATGACAAACGTAAAAACTGGAAGTTCTCTGCCGGAGATATCGCCGAGAGCAAACTCTGGCCGGATTATATGCACGCCTATGAGCAGACTTTGAACGCAACATCACGGCCATGGGCGCCCTGGTATGCGATCCCGGCAGATGACAAACCTTATATGCGTTTGCAGGTTGCCGAAATCATTGTCGACTCCCTCAAAAAACTGCAACTGAAATACCCCGAGGTATCCGGTCGTCAGCTCAGAGAGATGGATGAAATGCGACAGTTATTTAAACAACCCGTTTAGTCACAAAGGCACCGGCACCTTTCCCGACCAATAAGCCCGGCATTGAGCCGGGCTTCGACGTCCGTCTACACATTTTCAGTTTAAGACATCTTTATTTTTGCCATCACATAAGCATGATCACTGGGCTTGTCGCTGGGTTGACCCGGCTTAACCCCCAGTAACTCATTGCCGTGAATGATGTCGTATTGTGCACGTACTTCCGCCATTTCTCTCGACACAATCCCATGCATTAATACCTGCAATTTTCCACGGTGATTGTAGTCATAACGCTGCTCCGGCAATAAACTGTCCACCAGGTTGACGCTTTCGTCACCAAGTAGTGCTGCCAGGGTTTCACTGACCTCGGAGTCATTAAAATCCCCGGTAACATAGTAATCCAGCCCCTGTTGCCTCAGTAACAGCAATTCTTCCCTCACTATTTCCGCCTGTTTTACCCTGACAGGCAACCTGGCGTCATGTCCTGCCTTCTCAGGGGCAAAAATGCTGTGCTGATGACGCTTTGAGGCCAGGTGAATATTGAGACAAGCCAATTCTTTACCGGATACCTTATCCACAAAGTGTGCAAGCAGGGGTTTTCTGGAGCCGTCATACGCCGCTTCGTCAAGCCCGATTGACCGCACCGAAGATTCAAGCAGTTCAACGGTAGCCGGGTTGTACAAAAATCCGTTGCGAATACTTCCACCCGGCTGACCGCCATCGGTCCCAACCCCGGGCGCTATGTCCACCCAGTGGTATTCAACACCACTTAATTTTTTTATTTCCCTGATCAGTGCCGCATAGGTCAGGCTGGCATCAACCACCATGCTAATTTCCGCACCATCGTTATCCTGTATCTCCTGCAAGGCAACAATATCCGGCACATTGGCCTGGTTAACCACTGCTTCTGCCAGCGTTTCAAACCTGCCCTCACCCAAATCATCATCGACATCCTGATCCGGGTTTTTGACCATGGACCTGGACTCAACATGTGCATCCAGGTTAAATCCGTTCAACGTCATGATGGTAATGAAACCGGCCTCGGGCTCAAGACAGCTCTTGTTCAATGGGTAGTGTGACTGCTCAACCCTGATCGGGTGAGTCACATTGATCTGATACGATTCAACACGATAATTGAGTGGGCCAACCACAGACGTTAACAATTTCGATCCCACGTTCAAACAGGGCGCAAGTTTATAATCCTTCATACGAAAACCGGGAAACCAGCGCGATGGGTTGTGATGGTCGATCAACACCCCGTTATGCTCTGACCTGATCACGCCCTGCACCGGTTTTTCCGCGTCGAGGATCAAAACATAGTCACCATAGTGATTGCTTGGTGAGATAAAGGTCTGCCCTGCCTCTATACTCACCAGCATGCCCTCCAGGCCATTCAGAAAAATGGCCAGTTCATCGGGGTCTTCAGGCACATTATCCGCCGTTAACTCGAACGGCTTTATCACGGGTCCGCGCCGCTTGATCAGCTTCGCGTCTTTCAGCTTTATCTGCGTGACAGGTTTGTCGTTTTCCTGCTTGAAAAAATCCACCACTTTTCCACTGACCCTGACCAACGCACCCGTTTCTGCCTTCCACTTTCGACTGAATACAAAAATTGCATCCGAAACCAGTGGATCGGAACTGCTTTCAACGCTCTGCAGAAAAAATCCACGTCTGGCAGTGGCCGTCACAACACCTTGCACAGTGACTTTCTTACCCGCCAGTTCAGACCAAAGTCCGGAACCCTGCACCTCGCCAATTGGCGTAATCGTGTCGTAATCTGTTTTCATAGCTAGAGACATTAACCGCTTTTCACCGGGTTTGACAACGACACATTTAGGTCAGGTGTCTCAACGTCACCACCAGCAACACCTGGAAGTACAAATCATGCTAAATAATGCGTCGTATCCCCGAGCTAATGTAAGATGTGCAAATCACTGAATCTGTTTCAAAGGAAGAAAGATGGTTAAGCTCGAAAAAATCTGCCAGGCAGTCTGTATCGCCCTGGCAGTGGCAATGGCAGTACCGGACCTGTATGCCTCATCCGACAACAACACAACGGAACCGGAAGAATTATCCCTCGATGAAATAGCAAAAGAGCTGAGCAACCCAGTGACCGCATTGCGCAGTATTGGCAATGAGATTGAATACAGGACGTTTCAGGGTGACCTGACCGCATCCAGTGACCAGGATCACCCGGTATACCGTTTTGAACCCTCCTATCCATTCAGGTTAAGCAACGGTAAAAATCTCCTGGTTCGTGCATCCATACCCGTCAGTCTTTCAAAACCGGAATGGCGGATTAATGAGGATGATCCCCTTTGGCAGCAGGATCGCGATTACACGGAGTTTTTACTGCGTCAAAGCCCACAAGTTACCTCTGACACGGGTAAATTCGGCTCGGTCCACGGTCACCTGGATGACATCACTTTTGATGTTGCCTACGGATCTGTCAATGATAACGGTTTCATAAGCATGTATGGCATCGCCGGTAGCTTACCGACATCCCAGAATATTGATGGTGCCAGGGAGCAGACGCTACTTGGGCCCGAAATTGCACTGGGAAAAAGTGCACAGTGGGGGGTTATCGGTGCCTGGGTGAAACACCTGGTTAATGTTGCAGGTGATAAGACGTTTGATACCAACGAAACAAGTATCGATGTATTTTTCGCTTATGGCTTGGGCAATGGCTGGCAGATCATTTCAAACCCAAGCATTCTCTACGACTGGGAAGCTGATAGTGGAAATGAACTTTTATTACCACTGGGTGGTGGTGTATCAAAAACCACCAGGTTTGGCCAGGTACCCGTAAGGATGGACCTGGAGCTTCAGTATTATGTCGTCAGCCCGGACCGCTTCGGACCGGAGTGGTTACTGGCATTCAACCTGAGACCAGTATTTAAGGGCTGGTAAGAAAAGCCGCCCTATTTACGCCTGGGAATATAAAGGTCGGTAATCGTGCCCTCAAACACCTCGGCCGACATGGCGATGGTCTCTGAAAGTGTCGGATGTGGATGGATTGACAGACCGATATCACCGGCTTCACAACCCATTTCTATCGCCAGCACACATTCTGCGATCAGGTCTCCTGCGAGTGAGCCGACGATCCCTGCACCGATCACCCGGTGGGTTTCGGGATCAAACAGTAACTTGGTGAAACCCTCGGTACGCCCGTTCCCCATTGCCCTGCCACTGGCGGCCCATGGGAACTTGCCCACTTTGTAATCGACACCCTGTTCTTTTGCCTCTGTTTCTGTCAATCCCGCCCAGGCTATCTCGGGATCAGTATAGGCCACGGATGGAATAACCCGCGCGTCAAACGCGCTTTTCATTCCGGCACAAACCTCAGCGGCGACCTTGGCCTCATGTGTGGCCTTGTGCGCCAGCATGGGTTGGCCAACGATATCGCCGATCGCAAAAATATGCGGTACGTTGGTTCGCATTTGCCTGTCCACGGGTATAAAACCACGATCGGTAACCTCCACACCGGCGATCTCTGCGCCGACCAGGTTGCCATTGGGTGTGCGACCGGTTGAAACCAGCACGCGGTCATAGACTGTATTCTCCGGTATTTTTGTACCTTCAAATGTCACGTGAAGACCATCGGCTTCGGGGCTCACTGAAGTGACTTTTGTATTGACAAAAATACCGGCATAGCGGGCATTGATCCGTTTCTGTAACGGTCTTACGAGATCTTTATCGGTGCCGGGCATCAACTGGGGAGTTAGCTCTACAACGGTGACCTCACTACCGAGCCCCTGGTAAACACTGGCCATCTCCAGGCCGATGATTCCACCACCAACAACCAGCAGTCGTTGCGGAACATCTTTCAATTCCAGCGCATCAGTAGAGTCCATCACGCGTGGATCATCCCATGGCAGGCCGGGTAACTTGAATGCCTGTGACCCGGCGGCAATGATAGCCCGTGCAAAGCTCACCTTTTGACTGCCATCGGCCGTATCCACCGTCATTTCATGACTGTCACTAAAAGTTCCATGCCCCTGGATGACAGTAACCTTGCGTTGCTTCGACATGGAGGCGAGTCCGCCGGTTAGCTGCCCTACAACTTTTTCTTTCCAGCCGCGTAATTTGTCCAGGTCGATTTGTGGTGGCCCGAAAACCACACCGTGATCAGCCATTGCAGCCGCTTCATCGATGACAACAGCAGCGTGCAGCAGGGCCTTGGAGGGGATGCAACCCACATTCAGACATACGCCACCCAGGCTCGGATAGCGCTCGATCAAAGCGACATTCAGTCCCAGGTCGGCCGCACGAAAGGCAGCCGTGTATCCGCCAGGTCCTGCACCCAGGACCAATACATCGAAATCATATTGAATTGACGGATCAATACCGTCGTCTGGCGTCGCGGTTTGCTGCACAGCTGGTGCGCTTTGTTCGGGTCTGTCTTCGGCTTTCTCTGCTACCGAAGCTGCCTCTGGTTTTGTATCCGGCAGCCCAACTGCTTCATCTGCTTCCAAAACAGCAAGTAATGCGCCTTCTGAAACAAAATCGCCTTCGGCGACACCCAGGGAGTGTATGACACCTGCCACCGGTGATGGGATTTCCATGACGGCCTTTTCGCTTTCCAGCGTAACCACGGATTGGTCCGCATCCACGCGGTCACCCGCTTGTACCAGCACTTCAACCACCGGTATGTCGGTAAAATCTCCGATATCCGGGACATGGATTTCAATTTTATTAGTCATTAATTAATACTCAATTGCCCGTCTCAGGGGATTTTTCCGTGAGCCCTTCCCTGATCACCAGTTTGCCGTCCTGCTGCTGCAAGCTGTAATGCCTGAGAAAACTCATGCCCAGTAACACCCCGTTGAACTCTCCGCTGGTGATCGTCGCGCGAACGTTCCTGCGTGATATCCCACCGATCGCTACCATGTCCAATCTTGTCATCCAGGCCTTTGAAGGCCCGGCTGCCGTCATCACCTGGACCTGAGGGCCAAAATCCAGACCCAGGGCCCTGGCCATTGAATCCGGCACCGCTACATCGGTCGCGCCGGTATCCACAAGGAATTCCACCGGCTGATTGTTGATCAAGCCTTCCACCTGGTAGTGGCCGTTGCGATCCTGTTCCAGCACAATCATCGCCGAACCACCCGCATCGACTGAAACGACGGTGCCGCCACCCTGGTCCAGGGTAGAAAACAGGGCATACAAAACACCCAGCAGGCCCAGTGCGGCAAGCCAGATCATGCGTCTGCCGACACGTGACTCGGGATTGCTGTCGTAATTGCTCATATCTGTCTTTTACCCTGGAAACTACAAGTCCATACTTTCTAAATCTTCCAGGCAACTGGCAAGATAGCGCGTAAAACGCGCGCCATTTGCACCATCAATCACGCGGTGGTCATAAGACAAACACAGTGGCAACATCATTCGCGGTTGGAATGCTTCACCATCCCACTGTGGTCTCACGCTTGAGCGGGAGACGCCGAGGATTGCCACCTCCGGTGCATTGATGATCGGTGTAAATGATGTACCGCCGATACCACCGAGACTGGAGATAGAGAAACAACCGCCCTGCATCTCGACCGGTGTGAGTTTTCCATCACGTGCCCGCTGGCTCAGATCCGCCAGTTCTGCAGCAAGTTCAAAAATATCTTTTTGATCACAGTCACGTATCACGGGTACGACCAGTCCACCTGGTGTGTCAACGGCAATACCAATATTGAAATACTTCTTCAGTACCAGGTTTTCACGTGTTTCATCCAATGATGCGTTGAACGCCGGAAACTCTTTAAGTGCAGCCACACTGGCCTTGATCAGGAACACCAGCGGCGTCAATTTGAAGCCCTGCTCCTGCGCCTTCGCAGCATTGGCTTTTCTGTACACCTCCAGGTCCGTGGTATCGGCGAGATCATTTTGTGTGACGTGTGGAATGCTGACCCAGTTACGGTGCAGATGTGCGCCTGATACCTTCTGGATTTTTGATAAGGGTTGCAGTTCAACGTCACCATACCGGCTGAAATTGACCTTTGGCGGCGGTGGCAGATCAAATCCCAAACCTCCAGAGGCGGGTGCTGCCGCAGCGCTTAAAGCTGACTTGACGAATGCGGTGACGTCCGCGCGTACGATACGCCCACCACGGCTGGACCCTTTGACGTGGACCAGGTCCACACCCAACTCACGTGCAAAACGGCGAATAGCCGGACTGGCGTAGGGTGTTGTTGACGGTGAAGTCGCATTGACACCCATCGGCACCGGCGGTGTCTGCCTGCTACCCACTGAAGGCGGTGCTGGCCTGGCCGATTTTGCGACTGGCCGGGGTTGAGGAGCCTGTTCAGCCCGTGATGAAGTTTCCTGTACAGGCGGTTCTTTTTCCGGTGGTGGCGGGGCTTCCGGCTCAATTTTCTTCGATTGGGAGTCTTCATCGGCGTCGATGATGGCGATGAGATCGCCTTCTGAGACGATATCATCCAACGAGACGCGCAGTTCCCGAATCACGCCGGTAACCGATGTGGGCACCTCCATGGTTGCCTTGTCACTTTCCAGTGTCACGAGTGACTGCTCGGCATCCACTGAATCGCCAACCGCGACCAGCACTTCGATCACCGGTATATCGGTAAAATCACCAATATCCGGTACCTTTATTTCGATCTGTTGAGTCACTGTCTGCTACCAATCCATACTAAATGTTGTTTTCATAATCATGTTTTCGATGGGTTAGCCTTACCGGCATCAACACCAAGGCGCTTACGGGCTTTAAGCAAATCGTCCATAGACATTGAGCCCTGTTTATACAGCGCGTGCAGCGCCGTATAAGCGATAGTTGCATGGTCAACTTCAAAGAAGCGCCGCAGGTTCTCACGCGTATCCGATCGACCGAAGCCATCTGTTCCAAGCACTGTGTAGTCTTTCAGTGGCAGATAGGAACGGATCTTCTCTGCATAGCCACGCACATAGTCCGTCGCGGCAACCACCGGTCCTTCATAGCCTTCCAGGCATTGCTCAACCCAGGAAATACGCTGTTCAGCTTCCGGATTTAAACGGTTAAAACGCTCTGCAGCCCTGCCGTCACGCTGTAACTCGGTAAAGCTGGTGGCACTCCAGACCGTGGCACTGACGGAATAATCCCGTTCGAGAATATCGGCTGCGGCAATCACTTCACGAAGAATCGCCCCTGACCCCATCAGCTGTACCTGGTGCTGACCTGAACGGCCGGCACGGAAACGGTAAAGCCCCTTGCGAATACCGTCTTCTACCCCGGCGGGCATACCCGGGTGGGTATAGTTCTCATTCATCACGGTGATGTAGTAGTAAACATCTTCCTGTTCGTGGTACATCCGCCGCAAACCATCCTGCAGAATGACCATTAATTCATAGGAAAATGTAGGGTCATAAGAAATACAATTCGGAACCAGGCCTGCAAGGATATGGCTATTGCCATCTTCGTGCTGTAAGCCCTCACCATTGAGCGTGGTGCGGCCTGCTGTACCGCCCAACAAAAATCCGCGAGCACGCATGTCACCGGCAGCCCAGGCGAGATCACCGATACGTTGAAAACCGAACATGGAATAGAAAATAAAGAAAGGAATCATCGGTACGCCGCTATTGGCATAACTGGTGGCTGCTGCGATCCAGGAGGACATCGCACCAGCCTCGGAAATTCCTTCCTGCAGTATCTGGCCCTTGGTGTCCTCCTTGTAGAACATCAACTGGTCAGAATCCACCGGTGTATATAGCTGACCCTTGGTTGAGTAAATCCCCAATTGGCGGAACATACCTTCCATACCAAATGTGCGGGCTTCATCCGCAACGATGGGGACAATATGGCGGGCAAGATTCTTATCCCTGAGTATGACCGCCAATGCACGTACAAATGACATGGTTGTACTGATTTCCCTGTCACCGGTATCTTTCAGGAGCGACTCAAATGCCGCCAGTGGGGGTGTTTCCATCGGGCTGGATACCACCCTGCGCTGTGGCAAATACCCACCCAGGACCTTGCGGCGTTCCTGCATGTATCTGACTTCTTCACTATCTTCACCCGGGTGGTAATACGGCAAATCAGCAATTTCTTCATCGGGGACCGGTACTTTAAAACGATCACGAAAGGCACGCACGGACGCCTCATCCATCTTCTTTTGCTGGTGAGAAATATTGAGTGCCTCGCCCGAATCACCCATGCCATAGCCCTTGACCGTTTTCGCCAGCACCACGGAGGGCTGGCCGGTATGTTGTGTTGCGGCATGATAAGCCGCATAAATCTTGTGGGAATCATGACCACCGCGGTTCAGACGCCAGACATCGTTGTCGTTCATGTTGGCAACCATTGCTTTGAGCTCCGGATAAGCGCCAAAGAAATGTTCACGTGTGAAAGCACCGCCTTTTGCCTTGTAGTTCTGGTACTCACCATCGACAACCTCTTCCATGCGCTTGCGAAGCAGGCCGTCTTTATCTTTGGCCAGCAGGGCATCCCAACGCGACCCCCAGATAACCTTGATCACATTCCAGCCCGCACCACGGAACACACCTTCAAGCTCCTGGATAATTTTTCCGTTACCACGAACCGGGCCATCAAGACGCTGCAGGTTGCAATTGATAACAAAAACCAGGTTGTCCAGACCCTCGCGACCAGCCAATGATATGGCGCCCAGTGACTCCGGTTCATCGGTTTCACCGTCTCCGAGATAACACCAGACCTTGCGATCAGACGTGTCCTCGATTCCACGGTTGTGCAGATACTTAAGGAAACGTGCCTGGTAAATTGCCTGGATGGGCCCCAGCCCCATGGAAACCGTGGGTAATTGCCAGAAGTCCGGCATCAACCAGGGGTGTGGATAAGAACTCAGTCCATTACCATCGACTTCCTGGCGAAAGCGATCCATTTGTTCACTACTAAGCCGACCTTCCAGGAATGCCCGCGCATAAATGCCCGGTGAGGAATGGCCCTGGAAATAGACCAGGTCACCACCACCTTCGTGGTCCGGACCACGAAAGAAATGATTAAAACCGACATCGTAGAGAGATGCCGCAGAGGCGAAACTGGCTATATGCCCACCCAGTTCACCGCCCCGTTTACCGGCCCGCAGAACCATCGCCAGGGCATTCCAGCGGGTTATTGCACGAATACGTCTTTCCAATTCATAATCACCCGGGTGCTTCGCGCTCTGATCGGGTGGAATGGTGTTGATGTAGGCAGTGGTAGCATCATAGGGCAGATGTCCACCCGAGCGACGGGTAAAATCCACCATCAGCTCCAACAGGTAATGTGCGCGCTCTAGTCCTTCAGCTTCAATGACGGCCTGCATGGACTCCAGCCATTCGCTTGTCTCTAATGGATCAGTGTCCATGGCTTGTAAAGCTGATTTAACGTTCATTCAGGATATCTCACTTTCGACTGATTTTTGTTTCTCATGAATTTGTGCTTCCACTACAGAAAATGCTGTCATGTTGATCACCCTCCGCACCGATGCAGAGGGCGTTAAAATGTGGGCCGGGTAATCAAGCCCCATCAATATCGGCCCTACCGTCACAGCATCACTGACGACGCGGGCAAAGTTAAAGGTAATATGTGCCGAGTCCGAATTCGGCATGATCAGGAGGTTTGCCGGCCCACGCAACCTGGAGTTTGGAAACTCCTGTTTCTGGAATGCTGGAGAAAGTGCCATATCAGCGGTCATTTCCCCTTCTATTTCCAGCTCCGGTGCTGCCTGGTTCAAAATCTCGTTAGCACGTCTCATTTTAAGGGCACTGGTATCATCATGACTGCCGAATGCCGAATGGGATAATAGCGCTATACGCGGTTCTACACCAAACATACGCACCCGCTCCACAGCCATGAGTGTGATTTCTGCAATCTGCTCGGCGGTCGGGTCGGGGTTGACATAGGTGTCGCTAACAAAATAAATACCATGATCGGTATCCATAACGCCCATTGCGGCGGCTGTTTTACTGCCCTGTTGCTGTCCCAGTATTGACCTCAGGAAATCCAACTTGCTGTGATACCGCCCAACCAGGCCGGTAATCATGGCATCTGCATCCCCACGATAAACGGCAATCGCTGCAATCACCGTGGTGCGCGTACGTACGATTTCCTTGGCCACGCTGGGAGAAACTCCCTTGCGCTCCATAATTGCGTGATAAGTGGTCCAGTAATCCCAGAATCGTGGGTCAGAATCCGGATTAATGAGATCAAAATCCTGTCCGACGGACAGACGCAAACTCAACCTTTGAATCCGTTCATTAATAACGGCCGGACGACCGATCAATATGGGTCTTGCAATTCCTTCATCGACAACAGACTGGGCCGCGCGAAGAACAACCTCTGTTTCACCCTCTGCAAACACCACCCGTTTGGGATCACTTTTTGCGGCATCAAAAATCGGCTTCATGACCAGGCCGGTGCGCCAGACAAATTGCATCAGCGTTTCCCGGTAGGCATCCAGGTTTTCTATGGGTCGCGTAGCGACACCGCTATCCATCGCCGCCTGGGCAGTCGCCGGCGCCAGGTGTACCAGCAAGCGGGGATCAAAAGGTTTAGGAATCAGGTAGTCACGACCAAACTGTGGTGTTTTCCCGGCATAGGCCGCGGCACTGATATCACTGACTTCGAGACGTGTTAACTCTGCCAGCGCATGTACACAAGCCATTTGCATTTCATCGTTAACGGTGGTGGCACCCACATCCAGGGCGCCGCGGAAGATATAGGGAAAACACAGCACGTTATTCACCTGGTTAGGATAATCCGAACGTCCTGTAGCCACGATCGCATCCGGTCTGGCCGCCAACGCAAGCTCGGGCATGATCTCCGGTGTCGGGTTGGCCAGTGCCATGATGACAGGCTGTTCTGCCATGGTTTTGACCATGTCAGCGCTTAACAGACCCGCTGCGGAGACCCCCAGGAAAATATCAGAACCATGCATCGCCTCTTCAAGCGTGCGTTTACCCGTGTCCCGGGCGTATTCCAATTTTCTTCCGGACAGGTTTTCACGACCCGTATAAATCACACCACTGCTGTCGGTGACCAGGATGTTTTTCTTTTTCAGCCCGAGGTTGACGAGTAAATCCAGGCAAGCCATGCCGGCAGCACCTGCACCGGAGGCCACCAACTTGACGTCTTTAATATCTTTACCAACGATGTGTAGCGCATTGATTGTTGCCGCTGCAGTGATGATGGCTGTGCCATGCTGGTCATCATGGAACACAGGTATATTCAAGCGTTCCTTGAGCCTGGCTTCCACGTCGAAACACTCAGGCGCCTTGATATCTTCAAGGTTGATTCCACCGAAAGTTGGTTCAAGGGAAGCAATAATATCAACCAGTTTGTCGGTGTCTTTCTCATCGATCTCGATATCAAAAACATCGACATCAGCAAATTTCTTGAACAGGACCGCCTTGCCTTCCATGACCGGCTTACTAGCCAGCGGTCCAATATCGCCAAGCCCCAGAACAGCGGTACCATTAGTGATGACAGCAACCAGGTTGCCGCGTGACGTCATATTGGCAGCTTCTGTGGGATCCTTTTGAATGAGTTCACAGGGATAAGCCACACCCGGTGAATATGCCAGGCCGAGATCTTCCTGCGTGGTCAGTGCCTTGGTTGGTGCGATCCTGATTTTACCGGGCGAAGGGTAACGATGGTAATCAAGCGCGTTTTGTTTCATTTTGTCATTCATGGGCTTTGACAATAAGTATATACGACAGGGTCAGGATGGTTACCTGACCGATATGCAGTCATCCCACTGGCGAAACATTCCGTTTGGTTGATACTGATTTCCTTTGCTTAACGTAAAAGATTACGAACTTTACACTATTTATTTATGATCCGTGAATTTCAAGCGAGGGATTGTATTCTGAATATCCACCTTCTCCGATCTGCACCAGGCGCAATGAATTGGTTCCACCTTCGTTACCGGTGCTCTCTCCCATGGTCAGGATTATCCGGTCACCCACCTTGATATAACCTTGCTGCACCAGCAGACGAATACCTTCTGCCAGCGCCTCTTCTACATTCTCGCTGGGCAAATCATGAGCGACCGGGTAGACACCACGGTAAAGGGCCATTCTGCGACGACTGTCACGGACCGGCGACAGCGCAAAGATCGGAACGGAAGAACGCACGCGTGACAACCATTGTGCCGTTGATCCCGATTCAGTCAGTGCCACGATAGCCTGGACCGAGACATGCGTTGCCATGAACATCGTCGCCATGGCAATGGCCTGGTCTATACGTTGAAATTGAACATTCAGGCGCTCACAGTCCAGGCGCGTGTCATTATGTCTCTCTGCACCCAGGCAAATCCGGTTCATGGCCTCCACCACGAGATGCGGATGGTTTCCAACGGCGGTTTCGGCCGAAAGCATCACGGCATCGGTACCATCAAAAACCGAGTTGGCCACATCAAGCACTTCTGCACGTGTGGGTATCGGGCTTTCCACCATGGATTGCATCATTTGTGTCGCAGTAATCACCACGCGGTTTTGTTCAAGTGATTTACTTGTAATACGCTTTTGCAATCCCGGCAACTCGGCATCGCCGATTTCAACACCGAGATCACCACGTGCAATCAGCACTGCATCGGATGCAGCAATGATCTCTTCCAGGTTTTCGATGGCCTCGGTACGCTCGATCTTGGCCACCAGGCGGGCCTCGCTGCCCGCTTCGCGCAAACGACGACGGGCCTCATTCATATCATCGGCATTACGTGGGAAGGAAACCGCCAGGTAGTCGGCACCCATGGCTGCTGCCCGTGGAATGTCCCGGATATCATGTTCAGCGATGCCGGGTAAAGAGAGTCCACCACCCTGCACGTTAATGCCCTTGCGATTGCCCAACTCACCACCGGTCACAACACGGCAGACTATTTTCTTACCCTGTATTTCAACAACCCGCATGGTTACCAGTCCGTCATCCAGCAATAGAAGATCACCGGGTGTCACATCATCAGCAAGGCCTTCGTAGGTAACCCCGACGCCGGACTGATCGCCCATGGGGGCTTTTTCCGCAGCATTCAGCGTAAAGGTATCATCGGTTGCAAGCGTCACTGAATCATTAATGAACTGTTGTAAACGAATTTTTGGACCGCGCAAATCCGCCAGTATTGCAACTTCTTTTTCCAACGCCAGCGCCATGCCCCTGACCTGGGCAGCCCGAAGGGCCTGCTCCTTGTGCGTGCCGTGGGAAAGGTTAATACGCAGAACATCCGCGCCGGCTTCGATCAGTGCCCTGAGGGCTTCGGGAGCATCGGTGGCAGGGCCAAGCGTGGCAATAATTTTTGTACGACGAATTTGCATAGATTATAACTACTTATTTTTTTGTGGGTCGCATTATAGAGGAAAATGCAAAGTCTTATTGGTGTATACGATTGTTGGTAATCCTTTTATCTCTGCTTCACCGGTACCCCAGATCAGCACTGTGGAATTTTTACATACGGGTTATACGGCAAAAAACGGTAGAATAGGCACAATCAGATTGGTTTGAAGGGACCCTGTCATATGCATCGAGTTTCGTCACACTTAGGGCCTGTTTTACTGCTGACAATCGTTTTTCTGTTTTCTCCAGGTGTGTCGTCAGCGCAGGAGAGTGAAGATGATTCTGTTCACTGGGCCTACTCATCTTTTTTGGGTACGGGTTGGTACGAACTGGATGAAAACCGAGAGGTCTACGTATTGCGGGTTCCAATCCGTTGGTATTATCGCGACTCGTACATTGACGATTCGGGTCAGGGTCAGCTGGGCATCGAGTTTCATTTCCCATTGACATTTGGCCTGCACAGGCTGGAGCAGCTTGATGACTTTGTTGATCTCGAAAATATCGGAACCGTCAGCTTCAATCCGGGCATAGAAATCGAGTACCCGGTCTCGGATCGCTGGCTACTTCGTGCATATGCCCATGCAGGATGGGGCAAAGAAGCCGATTCAAGCGATAGTGCCTGGATATACGATGGTGGCGTCAAGAGCAGGTACAGTTTCCAGGAGAGAAAACTGGAGTGGGCGATTGTTAATGAACTGTTTTTTGCCGGTTATAATGCGAAGAAAAGCGGGAAAGACGGCTTGACAGGTATCATGGCCGGACTGGATTTCAGTTATCCGCTGCCCTCAAATTCCGGTAGCAAAAGTCCGCTTAAAATTAATTGGGACATCAATTACCGATGGTATGAAAACAATCCATCCTTTCCACGTTTCCTCAACAATGATGCCTCCGGCCAACTTGAGAACATTCCGGTCACCCTGGAAGACGAGTGGCAAATTGGTGTCGCCATCGCAAAACAGAACGGGCCTTTCAAAATATGGTTTATGAATTTCCAACACGTGGGTCTTGTATATCGCTTTAATACCGATGGCAGCTTTCAGGCCATCACGTTTAATTTCCGCTCACCATTTACCCGCTAATCGGGAAGGTTTGGCATTTTGAGGCAACCATCAAAACCTGAACAGCGCGGCCAACAGAGGGTCTTTGGCAATTTCCTTCTGCATTTCAGGCCGAGGTCTGTTCCGGAACGAACCCTCAAATTGACCCTGACCTGGGGGCTTGGTGTCGTGGCGGTGGTAATGGTGTTTCTGCTGCTGCTGACAGGTCTGTTGCTCAAATTCACTTACTCACCTTTTCCTGGCAGCGCATATGACTCAGTGACCCACCTGGTTAACCAGGTGCCATTTGGGCGATTGCTAAGAAATGTCCATCATTGGGCTGCAAACGGGCTGATGTTGGTGGTGTTTCTGCATTTTTTGAGGGTTTTTTACACCGGTGCTTTTGCCCCGCCCCGGCAGCTTAACTGGGTTATCGGCCTGGTTCTTTTCAGCGCCATCATTCTCTCCGATTTTACCGGTTACCTGTTGCCATGGGACCAGATCGCCTTCTGGGCAATCACCATCTCTACTTCCATGCTCGATTACATTCCCGTTGTCGGGGCTGGATTCAAAGAGTGGCTACTCGGAGGAAGCGAACCCGGCCCACAGGCCCTGATGAATTTTTATGCCATCCACACTGCCATTCTTCCCGTTGTGTTGCTGTTCTGCCTGTCTTTTCACTTTTGGCGTATACGCAAGGCAGGCGGCCTGGTGATTCCGAGATCGGCCGGGGAGGATCCTTCGGTACGCGGGGAAATGGTCGATGCGATGCCCCACCAGATCACACGCGAAGTCAGCCTTGCCTTGCTGGTGTTTGCCAGCGTACTTGTCGTGGCCATGCTTGTCGATGCACCGTTGGCCGAGCAGGCAAACCCGGGACTAAGCCCTAACCCCACCAAGGCACCCTGGTACTTTATGGGAGTACAGGAATTATTGATGCATTTTCATCCCGTGTTTGCGACCCTGGTCATACCGGTTTTCCTGGTCTCCGGTCTTATCTCGGTTGCATACATCAGTTATGACACCAACACATCCGGTATCTGGTTCTGCTCACCCAAGGGCCTGAAAATGACCGGGGTGGCCGCTATTTTTGCAGGCCTGGCGACGGTTGCCGCAGTATTATTGGACGAGCATGTGATCAGGGTGAACCAGGCTGGCCCTCCCGATATGGTCAGTCATGGTCTTCTGCCTTTTGCGAGCGTGCTGGCAATCTGTGCCGGATTTTATTACCTGGTTAAAAAAGCCTTTTCGGCCACCAACAATGAAGCCGTACAGGCGCTGTTTACGCTGCTGATGACAGCCTTTGTAACTTTGACACTGATCGGCATCTGGTTCCGTGGCGCGGGCATGAAACTCGAATGGGCAGGGTCATGAAAAAAGAAACTCAATCGCGCCGCTCTTTTCTCAACAAGCTGTGGATTGTGCTGGGAAGTGTGGCCTTTGTTGAACTCTTTGCCGGGGTCCTGGCCTTTTTCAAACCACGTCAACCGGGGACATCAGCCTTAGAAGCGCAAAGCATCATTACTGCAGGCCCGGTGGAGAGTTTTGAACCCGGCTCCGTTAAAGCATTTATACGTGGTAGATTCTACCTGGCCAGGCTGGAAGATGGCGGTTTCCTGGCCTTGTCACGCAGTTGCACCCATCTGAGCTGTACGGTGCCGTGGGTTTCCGATCAGAATAAATTTGTCTGCCCCTGTCATTCTTCTGAATTTGATATCCGCGGAGAGGTGACCAATCCACCCGCGCCCAGGGCGCTGGATCTTTACCCGATCAAAATCCACAACAACATTCTCACGGTGGATACCGGCAGCCTCAAAAAACGATCCCGGTTTGCGGCTGAGCAGGTAACGTATCCGGATAGCGTATGAGCCGACCGAGGAATAAAACTGCGGCCTGGGAATTGACCGGTCTTTTTGCGGCACTGGTCATCGTTGTGTCCCTGCCGCTGTACTATTATTCAAACGTTAAGGACCAGGACACCGTTGTTTTACAAGGTTCTGAGCCAACTTTTATGGGCAGTGTTGCATGTAAAGACTGCCATGACCGCGAGTTTGATGGCTGGGAAGGCTCGCACCACGATATGGCCATGGACGTGGCAAAAGAAGCCACCGTTTTGGGTGACTTCAATGATGCGGAATT
>Ga0316201_10001136_pt1 | contig 17321 bp, 19 predicted proteins | sample CS6wburrow_MG_FD_204516 | JGI IMG/M metagenome (GOLD analysis project Ga0316201, IMG submission 204516) | Coastal sediment microbial communities from Delaware Bay, Delaware, United States - CS-6 worm burrow | ecosystem: Environmental > Aquatic > Marine > Coastal > Sediment | place: USA... | reverse complement strand
CGCTGAAACACCATTTTCCCCGTCGCAACCGTCTGATCGCGGGTCTGGCCCGGGCGGTGGTGGTCGTCGAGGCGCCGGTGCGGAGCGGGGCCATGGTGACGGCCATGCACGGCCTGGACTACGGCCGGGAGGTATTCGCCGTCCCGGGTCCGGTGGATCTGGTCACCAGCCGGGGCTGCCACCGGCTGCTGCGGGAAGGAGCCCATCTGCTGGAGTCGGTCCGGGACGTCACCCGCGTTCTGGGGTCCCCGGGCGCAGACCACGCGGTCCCGGTTGCCGGCGGCGGCGGACCCGGACCCCTGCCGGTCCCGGCACCCGGCACCGCCGCCCGCTGGATCATGGATCGTCTGGATCTCGAAGGCGTGCGGCGCGATGACCTGCGCTTCCGGTGGCCGGGAACCGAGGCGGTCTGGCAGGAGGGGCTGCTGGCCCTCGAACTGGCCGGGCTCATCCGGAGGTTGCCTGGCGGCCGCCTTGCCCGTAGAATCTGGACCGATTGATCGGCTTCCCGACGTTCCCCAGAGGATCCAGCCTCCCAATGGAGTTTCCTGATGACCTCCCGACCCCGGCAGTGGTTCGACTTCGGCATGCTGTACCTGCTGTTCCTGTTGGCCAGACCGCTGCCCCGGGGATGGCTGCTGGCAATGGGGCGTCAGCTGGGTTCCTTCGTCTGGGCGGTCGTCGGTTACCGCCGCGAGATCGTTCTGGACAACATCCGCCAGGCCTTTGCCGGTCGGATGGACGAGAGCGAGGTACGCGCCACGGCCCGGTCGTTCTACCGCAACCTGGGTATGACCATGATGGAGTTTCTGGCCTTTCCGCGGCTGGGACGCGAAGACTTCGTCAAACTGGTGGCCATCGAGGGCCTGGAACGATTCAACGAAGTGGTCGCGCAGGGCCGCGGCGCCCTCCTGGTCTCGGGGCATTTCGGGAACTGGGAGTTGATGGGCGCCCGTATCGCGGCTGAAGGCCAGCCCGTCAGTTTCATCGTCAAGACGCAGACCAACAGCAGGGTCGACCGGGTGCAGAACGACATCCGGCACAAGGCCGGCATCGGTACCATCCGCATGGGCGCTTCGATCAAGGAGATGATCCTGGCGTTGCGCCGCAAGGAATTCATCGGCCTGGTGGGGGACCAGGATGCGGGGCCGGACGGCTGCTTCACCGCGTTCCTGGGACGTCAGGCCTCGGTCTACCGGGGCACCGCCCTGATGGCCTGGAAACTGAAGGTGCCGATCATCACCGGTTTCATCTATCGCCAGCCCGACGGCACCCATCGGATGGAGGTGGACCCGGCCTTCGAGGCTGATCCCGCCTGGGACGAGGACACGGCGGTCAGACGCCTGACCGAAACCCATGTGCAACGATTGGAAGCCGCGGTACGTAAGGCACCGGACCAGTACTTCTGGCTGCACCGGCGTTGGAAAACCCGTCCCCCGGAGGAAACGACTTGATCCAGGTCCATAATCTCGTGAAGAAGTACGGCTCGCATCGTGCCGTGGACGACCTTTCCTTCGCTGTCGGCAAGGGCGAGCTGTTCGGCTTGCTCGGGCCCAACGGCGCCGGCAAGACCACGACCATCAGCGTGCTGGCGACGCTGCTGCCGGGTGACGGCGGCAGTGCCTCGATCGGTGGGTTCGATGTTGCCGACCAGTCCGACGACGTTCGCCGCCTGATCGGCATCGTGCCCCAGGAAATCGCGCTGTACCCGGATCTCAACGCCCGCGACAACCTGAACTTCTGGGGCCGCCTGTACGGCTTGAAGGGCGCGGCCCTGGTCAGCCGGGTCGATGAACTTCTGGAGATGGCCGACCTGACTGCCCAGGCGGGCCAGAAGGTCGACGGCTATTCCGGCGGCATGAAACGGCGCCTCAACCTCGCCGTGGGGCTGGTACACGCGCCTGAAGTCCTCTTTCTCGACGAACCCACCGTCGGGATCGACGCCCACGCCCGCAGCAAGATCCTGACCCTGATCGGCGACCTGGCCGCCGGCGGCCTGACGGTGATCTACACGACCCATTACCTGGAGGAGGCCGAGCAGCTGTGCGACCGCATCGGAGTCATCGACCAGGGCCGCCTGGTGGCGCTGGGCGACAAGGAAGATCTGATCCGTCAGATCGGCGATGAGGACTGCATCCGATTCCAGCTGGCCGAGGACAGGATAGCGACGCTCGAGGCGGCCAGCAGCCGCTGGCAGGGGTTCATCAAGATCGGGCGGCACAAGGGCAAGGTCGAGATCCGGGCCGCGGACGGTGCGTCGATCCTGCCCGAGCTGCAGGGGTGGTTCGCGGGCCAGGGGCTGGTGATCGAACAGCTGGAGATCGATCGGCCCAACCTGGAAGCGCTTTACCTGAACCTGACCGGCCACGGGTTGAGAGAAAAGGTGAGCGAATGAGGTTCATCGCCATACTGCGCAAGGACTTGAAGCGCATGGTGGGAGACCGTCGCGCCTTCGCCGTCAATCTGCTGCTGCCCTTGCTGTTGACGGCCATCATGGGCGCCTCCTTCGGCGGTGGCTTTTTCGGCAAAGGCGGCATCAGTGCCATTCCGGTGGCCCTGGTCGCCGCGGATCTGCCACCCATGCTGCGCGACCGTCTGGCCGAGGGTCTGGAGGAGTCCGGTTTTTTCGATGTCACCTGGGCCGATTCCCTGGATGCCGACCGGATGGTGCGGCAGGGCGAGGCCGCGGCGGCCGTCGTCCTGCCGCCGGATGCGGGGCTGCGGTTCCTGGACGGTGCGGACATCTCCGTGGCGGTCTGGAAAGATCCGGCCAGCCCCCTCAAGGCCGGGATCGTCGAACAGGTGCTGACCCGCGGCCTGGTGCGGTATCAAGCCGGCGAAGCGGCCTACCTGGCCCTGTGGCCGGATGACGACTGGAGCGCTGCCGGGTCGACGGAAGAATTCAGTTTCCAGGAATTCCTGTCGGGTGATTTCGCCGATGTCTGGCGGCGCTGGCGCCGCGCCGACACCGATCCGGTTCTCGCCGAAACCCGTGCCCGAATCACGCGGGTGATGGACCGTCAGGTGGCTCTGAGTGATGCCCTGAGTAGTCAGGTCGTGGTGGTCGACGCGCAGGACCAGGCGCAGGCCGCCGGCGCCGGCGAAGCCGACGATCTCAATCTCTACAACGTCTTCCTGCCCGGTTTTGCCGTCTTTTTCCTCATGTTCAGCGTCGCGGCGGGGGCACGCGACCTGCACCGAGAGAAAGTGAGGGGGACGCTGCAGCGGCAGCTCATGGGGCCGGTCAAGCCCGTCCAGATCCTGCTCGGCAAGTGGGGCAGCGCGGCCCTCCAGGGCATGTTCATGCTCACGGTGCTTTTTCTGCTGGGCGCGACTCTTTTCCAGGTGAACCTCGGTCCTGACCCGTGGTCGTTGCTGGTGATCATCATCCTGACCAACACCGCGACGGCTGGTCTATTTCTGTTGTTGGCCCTGGTCACCCCGAACGAAAAGACCATGGACAACCTCAGCACCGTGATCATCCTGGTGTTTGCCTTGCTGGGGGGCACCTTTGTCCCCATCGACGCCATGCCGGCGTGGATGCAGGGTGTCGGGCAGGTGGCCCTGAACTACTGGGCCAATCTGGGCTTCACCAATGTCGTCGCCAAGAACATCCCGCTGGCCGAAGCCACCCTGCCGGTGGTGGTCCTGGGCTGGACAACATTGGTCCTGATGGCGGCCAATATCTTCATCTTCCGTTTCCGGCTGCGGCGGGGAGGTCTGGGATGAACCCGATGGTGATCATGTCCATGGTCCGGTTGCGGTTCACCCGCCTGCTGCGTGACCGCAGCGGTCTGGTCTGGTTGATCGTCATGCCGATGGTCTTCTCTTTTCTCATGGGGAATCTCCTGGGGGACTGGAGCGACCAGACCACGAACCTGCCGCGGCTGGTGGTCTACGCTCGGGATGCCGGACCTTCGGCGGAAGCGCTGCTGACGGCCCTCGACGGCAACGACAAGTTCCGGCTGGTCCGGGCCGACTCGATCGTCGACCAGGAGAGCGCACGGCTGGCGGTCGAGGACGGGCGGATAACCGCGGCGCTGTTCATCCCGGCGCGGTTTTCCGCCGCCGCCGCGGCGGGCCGCTCCTCCGAGCTCAAGCTCTATTACGATTCGGACCGCCTGAGCAGCCAGACCGTCCGCACCCTTCTCGAAAAATCGGCGCTGAAGGTGAACGCCATGGCCTCGGCCCGATCGCTGGTGGCGACCGGCGCCGCCGCCGCCGCGGTCCCGGTCGACAGCGCCCTGGCCTTCGACGAAAGCCGGTTCGACCGCCTGTGGAACGAACCGCGGGTGACCCTGGAGGCGGTCACCCTGGGACGGGTCGCCGAGGGTGGGCTGAACCTCACCAGTTCGTCCCAGCATGTCGGCCCGGCCTACATCCTGTTTTTTGTCCTGATGTTCATGATGGTCTCGGCCAAGGACATCGTGCAGGAACGGGAACAGCGGACCCTGGCCCGGTTGATGGTCAGCCGCGCTTCGTCCCTGGACCTGGTGCTGGGCTTTTTCGCCGGGGGCATGGCCATCGGCCTGGTGCAGTCGACGATCCTTCTGGTCCTGAACAGCCTGGCCTTCGGCCTGGATTACGGCGATTCGCCCGTGGGGCTGATCCTGGTCATCGTCCTGTTCGCAGCGATCAGCTCGGCGGCGTCGATCCTGCTGGGCAGCCTGGCCCGCAGCGGGGCGCAGGCCGACGGTCTGGGCACGGCCCTGACCATGGTGCTGGCCGCGCTGGGTGGTCTGTGGTGGCCGCTCGAGATCGTCCCGGAGTTCATGCAGGTCATCGGGCGGGTGCTGCCGACCGGGCAGGCCATCACCATTTTCCACGACATGATCGGCCGGGGTCACGTCCTGGCGGACATCCTGCCGCTGCTGGGCGGGCTGGCCCTGTGGTTCGTGGTGCTGATGATCCTGGCGATCGCCGGGCTGCGGCGCCTGATCGCGGTCTGAAGCTACTCGGTCTGGAACCCGATGTTCTGGGCGGGATCCGGCTGGCCGATCAGCTTGATCTCGCCGTGGCTGGTTTCGAACCGCTCCACGTTGGCCTGCAGTGATTTCTGCAGGGCCTTGGCCGCCTGCGGGGTCATGATGATGCGCGCGTGCACCTTGCTCTTGTTCATCCCGGGCACGATGCGCGCGAAATCGAGAATGAACTCGGCGTGGCTGTGGGAAATGAGGGTCAGGTTGGAATAGATACCCTCGGCTTCCTTCTCGTTCAGATCCAACGTGATTCTCTGCTGGGGAGTCTTGTTTTCCATGATTGCTCCTGTTTCGCTGACGGGCCGCACGGGGAGGGGACCGCGCCCCGAAATTGACACCGCCGACACCGGATGATAGCTTCGCCGGCAGCGGGCTGCGGCGGCAACGATCGTTCGTCTTCCCTCCATGAATCTTGTCCCAACCAAAAGAAGCGGCCATGAGCGCGAAATACAAGGATATCCTCTCCGGTCTTTCCGGCTGCCGTCTGGCGGTGATCGGGGACAGCATGCTGGACCGGTTTCTGTGGGGCAGGGTGGACCGCATCAGTCCCGAAGCCCCGGTGCCTGTCGTCCGCCTCGAAAAAGAGACCGTCAAGCTCGGGGGGGCGGCCAACGTGGCGGCCAACATCCGGGCTCTGGGCGCCGACGCCGTCCTGTTCGGGCTGTGCGGTATCGACGAGGCCGCAACCCAGCTGCTGGAACTCCTGACCGAGCGGGGCATCGACGCGGCCGGATTGATCCAGTCCGATACGCGACCGACGACGATCAAGACCCGCATCCTGGCCCACAGCCAGCAGGTGGTCCGGACCGACCGGGAAGACGACCGCCCGCTGGCCGCCCTGCTGGTGGAGGAGCTGGTCGACCGGCTCGAAGCCCAGGGGCCTTTCGACGGCGTCGTGCTCAGCGACTACGGCAAGGGCGTGCTCACCGACGCGGCCCTGGCGGCCTTCATCGCCACCGGCAAGGAACGGGGGCTGCCGGTCGTGGTGGATCCCAAGCGTGGCGACTACAGCCAGTACCGCGGCGCCACCTCCCTGACGCCGAACCAGAAGGAGGCCGAACAGGCCTGCGCCATGGTGATCACCGGTGCCAAGAGCCTGCGCTCGGCGGGCCACCGGCTGCTCGAACGCACCGAGGCCGAGGCAGTCCTGATCACGCGGGGCGAACACGGCATGGCGCTTTTCCAGCGGGACGGAGCGGAACACCACCTCGACACCCAGGCCAGGACGGTCTACGACGTGACCGGGGCCGGGGACACGGTGATCGCCACCTACACGGCGGCGCTGGCCGCCGGCGCCGATTTTGCCACCGCGGCGGCGCTGGCCAACCACGCCGCCGGCATCGCCGTCCGCGAACTGGGGACCGCCGCGGTCACGGCCGCGCAGCTCACCGCCGCCCTGGACGAAAACGGCGAGACGTCGTGAAGGCGCCGGACACAGGAGCGGTTCTGGGCAGGGACCGGCTCGCGGCCTGGGCGCAGGAGCAGCATGCCGCCGGTCGCACGATTGCCTTCACGAACGGCTGTTTCGATCTCATCCACCGCGGGCATCTCGAAAGCCTGAAACTGGCCGCAGCCCATGCCGACGACCTGATCGTGGGCCTCAACAGCGACGCTTCGGTCACCGCGCTGAAGGGTTCCGGACGGCCCCTGCTGCCGGCCGACGACCGGGCGGCCCTGATTGCCGCCTTGCGGCCGGTTTCCGCGGTCACTATTTTTGCCGAGCCGACACCCCGGGAGGTCATCCTCCTGATCCGGCCCGACGTGCTCGTCAAGGGGTCCGAGTACGAGGAAGCGGACATCGTGGGCGCCCGGGAGGTCAAGTCCTGGGGCGGCCGCGTCGTGCGCGTTCCGATGGTGCCCGGCTGGTCGACCTCGCAGATCATCGACGCGATCAGGGAACTGCCCCGGTAACGTCGCTGCATCCAGTATCATTCAGCCCTCCGGGCTCTAAGGAGACGACATGAGCAGGATCAAGGTCATGATTCTCGGCGCCGCCGGCCGCGACTTCCACAACTTCAACTGCGTGTACCGGAACAACGAGGCGTACGAAGTCGTGGCCTTCACCGCCACGCAGATACCCGACATCGACGGCCGTCGCTATCCCGCCGAGCTGGCCGGTGATCTCTATCCCGCCGGTATCCCCATCGAGGACGAGGCGGAGATCGTCGAGCTGATCGCCAAGTACGAGCCGGACATGTGTGTCATGGCCTACAGTGACCGGTCCTATCAGCAGGTCATGTCCCTGGCGTCGATCGTCAACGCCGCGGGCGCCGATTTCTCCATGCTGGGCGAACGCGACACCCAGATCAAGAGCACCAAACCCGTCATCAGCGTCGGCGCCGTGCGCACCGGTTGCGGCAAGAGCCAGACCAGCCGCCGCATCTGCGAGATCCTGCGCGCGGCCGGCAAGAAGGTCGTGGCCATCAGGCACCCGATGCCCTACGGCGACCTCGTGGCCCAGAAGGTCCAGCGTTTTGCCGAGGTCGGGGACCTGGCCAAGCACAAGTGCACCATCGAGGAGATGGAGGAATACGAGCCCCACATCATGGCCGGCGGCGTGATCTACGCCGGCGTCGACTACGAGGCCATCCTGCGGGAGGCCGAGAAGGAAGCCGACATCATCCTGTGGGACGGCGGCAACAACGATACCCCCTTCTACAAGAGCGACCTGCACATCGTGGTGGCGGATCCCCATCGCCCCGGCCACGAGAACACCTACTACCCGAGCGAGACGAACGTGCGTCTGGCCGACGTGGTCATCATCAACAAGGTCGTCGAGGCCGAGTTCGAGAACATCGAGACGGTGCGGGACAACATCCGGACCATCAACCCCGACGCGGTGATCATCGACGCGGCCAGTCCCCTGACGCTCGAGGGTGATTTCGACCTGTTCGGCAAGACGGTCCTGGTGGTCGAGGACGGTCCGACGCTGACGCACGGCGAGATGACCTACGGCGCCGGCGTGGTGGCCGCCCTCAAGATGGGTGCCGAGGAACTGGTCGACCCGCGGCCGTGGGCGACCGGCCGGCTGGCCGAGACCTTCGAACAGTATCCCGATATCGGCACGCTGCTGCCGGCCATGGGCTATGGCGACGAACAGGTGGCCGACCTGGAAAAGACGATCAACGCCGTCGAGTGCGACGCGGTGGTCATCGGCACGCCGATTGATCTGACCCGGATCGTCAAGATCAATAAGCCGACCGTGCGGGTGCGGTACGATCTCCAGGAGATCGGTTCCCCCAATCTGACCGAAGTGCTGGCGAAATTCACCGGCTGACCGATTGAACCGCGGCCGGCCGGATATCCGGCCGGTCCAACCAACCTCCGGGGAGGATTTGCGTGAACATCCACGAGTATCAGGCGAAGGACATCTTCACCAGTTTCGGGCTGCCGGTTCCCGGCGGGTCGGCGGTGCAGACGGTTGCAGCGGCCGTGGCCAAGGCGGAAGAGTACGGTTTGCCGGTCATGGTCAAGGCCCAGGTCTTGACCGGGGGGCGCGGCAAGGCCGGCGGCGTGAAGTTCTGCCCGACCATCGCGGATGTCCGCGAGAATGCGGAAAACATCCTGGGGATGGACATCAAGGGCCACACCGTGCGGACGGTCCTGGTCACCCCGGCGGTCGACATCGCCAGCGAGTTCTACATCGGCATGCTGATCGACCGCAACAGCAAGCGCGTGCTGCTGATGGCCAGCGCCGAAGGCGGCGTCGAGATCGAGCAGGTCGCCAAGGACACGCCCGAACTGATCTTCAAGATGACCATCGACCCGCGGTACGGGCTGCTTGATCATGAAGCCATGGACATGGGCATGCGCCTGGTTCCGGACGACATCAAGAAGGCCCGCCAGCTGGCGGCCGCGATGCAGAAACTCTACCAGGCGTTCATCGCCGCGGACGCGAGCCTGGCGGAGATCAACCCCTTCATCTTCACGCCCGCGGGCGCCGGCCACGCCATCGACGCCAAGGTCAATCTCGACGACAACGCCCTGTTCCGGCATCCGGGCTACGAGGCGCTGCGCGATCTCGAGGCCGAGGACCCCAGCGAGCGTGCGGCCCGCGAGGCCGGCCTGAGCTTCGTCAAGCTCGCCGGCAATGTCGGCTGCCTGGTCAACGGCGCCGGCCTGGCCATGGCGACGATGGATCTGGTCAAGTACTACGGCGGCCAGCCCGCCAACTTCCTGGACATCGGCGGCAGCTCGAATCCCGAGAAGGTCGTCAATGCCCTGAGCATCATTCTGGCCGACAAAGAGGTCAAGGCGATCCTGTTCAACATTTTCGGCGGCATCACCCGTTGCGACGACGTCGCCAAGGGGATCATTGCCGCCACCAAGGCCATGACGATCGACGTGCCCATCGTGGTGCGCCTGACCGGCACGAACGAGGAGGAAGGCCGGGCCCTGCTGGCGGCCACCGATCTCGTCCCGGCCGAGACCATGGATGAAGCCGTTCAGAAGGCCATCGAACTGGCCGGTTGAAAGCCCTGTATTGAAATCACTTGAGGCCCACGGGCCCAGGCACGAGGAGAAGCGGAACATGGCGATTTTTGTCGACGACTCAACCAAGGTTGTCGTTCAGGGCATCACCGGACGAGACGGCGGCTTCCACGCCAGCCAGATGCTGGGTTACGGCACCAAGATCGTGGCGGGGGTCACCCCGGGCCGCGGCGGCCAGGTCTTCGAGGACAAGGTCCCGATCTACGACACGGTCAAGGAGGCCGTCCAGGAGAACGGCGCCAACACCTCGGTGATCTTCGTGCCGCCGTTCGGCGCCGCCGGAGCGATCTACGAAGCGGCCGCCGCCGGCTGCAAGCTGATCGTGTGCATCACCGAAGGCGTGCCCACGGTGGATATGGTCAAGGTGATGCCCTACCTCCAGGAGCGCGGCGTGAGGTTGATCGGTCCCAACTGCCCGGGACTGCTGGCGCCGGGGATCGCCAAGCTGGGCATCCTGCCGACGAGCATCGTCAAGGAAGGACCCGTGGGACTCGTTTCCCGGTCCGGAACCCTGACCTACGAAGTGGTCTACCAGTTGACGGCCGCCGGTCTGGGGCAGACCACCTGCCTGGGCATCGGCGGCGACCCGGTCATCGGGACGACGTTCATGGACGCCATCGTGGCTTTCAACGAGGATCCGGCGACCGAGGCCTTCGTCATGATCGGTGAGATCGGCGGTGACGCCGAGGAGCAGGCGGCGGCGTACATCAAGGATAACGTCAAGAAACCGGTGGTCAGCTTCATCGCCGGCCAGACGGCGCCTCCGGGCAAGCGGATGGGCCACGCCGGCGCCATCGTGAGCGGCGGAACGGGCACCGCGGCCGAGAAGAAGAAGGCCCTCGAAGCGGCGGGCATTCCCGTGGCGGACCGGCCGATGGATATCGTGCCCCGGCTGAAGGAAATCTGGAAGTCATAGGGACGTTTCGCCGGGGGGGAACAGCCGCTGGCGGGCCTGTCCGGCCACCTGCCGGCGGTGGGCCCGCCGCGTCACAACCGAAACAAAGGAATTTGTCGAATGCAGCAGACATATTGCATGATCAAGCCCGAGATCGTCGCGGCCGACCGTCAGCACATCGGCGCGATTCTAGCCATCATCAACACCGCGGGGTTCCGGATCACCGGCATGGAGCTGCGGCGCCTGGATCGCGCGCTGGTCGAGGATTTCTACGGTGAACACCGTGAACGGCCGTTCTACGGTGAGCTCTGCGATTACATCTGCAGCGGACCCGTCGTCGCCCTGCGCCTGGAACGGGACGACGCCGTCGCCAAACTGCGCGAACTGATCGGCGCCACCAACCCGGCCGAGGCGGCCATCGGGACGGTTCGTGACCTGTACGGGGCCTCCCTGCAGAACAATGCGGTCCACGGCTCGGCCAATCCCGAGGACGCCGCCCGCGAACTCGGTCTGATTTTCGGCTAATTGGCCGGTCAGGACCGTTTTGGGAGTCCTGTCCGCAACTTGACAGGGTCAGGGGCGCCTATTAGTGTGTGGCGCTCGCATTGAAGCGGATTACCATGAAACTGGATCTCGACAGGCAGGAGGGCGGTCGGTCCGAGCTGGGGATCGAGGGTGACCTCGAACTGGGACTCAAGGACGGTCGGCCCGCGCGCGCCCGGATCACGGGTGTGCTGGTGGTCCAGAATATGGAAAGCAGATTCCTGCTGTCGGGCCGCCTGGAGGCCGCCGGCGAAGCCGAATGCGGCCGCTGCCTGGCGACCTGCGACGTCGTCTGGCCCGTGCCCGTGGACATCATGGTGCTCAGGAACGTCGATACCGATGAGGACCAGGGGGAGACCCTGCTCATCCAGCAGCGCAAGGGCGAGGTCGATCTCGCACCGGCCCTGAGTGAATGTGCGGTCCTGGGATTTCCGCAGGCTCCGGTCTGTTCGGCCGATTGCCGGGGGCTTTGTCCCGGCTGCGGCATCGACCGGAACCGTGAGACCTGCAGTTGCGCTGATGATGATTTCGATCCCCGGTGGGAGGGGCTTCCCTAGAAGCGACCTTCGACCCTGCCGGCCATCCGGCGATGAACTTCGAGAACGGTCCCTGGCGGCGGGGGCTGGAGGAAAACTACCATGGCTGTTCCCAAGAAAAAAACGTCACAGTCCCGCAAGGGCAAGCGCCGGGCCAACTGGCACCTGACGAAGCCCGATCCGAACAAGTGCCCCCATTGCAGTGCGGCGCGTCTGCCCCACCGCGTCTGCCGCGAGTGCGGTCACTACGGTGAGCGGGAAGTCCTGGTGGTCGAGTCCTAGGTCCGCGCCCGTTCGCCCGGTTGAAGCCGGGTCACTGGCACGTCGTTCCGGGTAGCCTCACACCCACCCGGCAGGGAGGTCGGCAAGTTGAGCGATAGCAGACCAGTCATTGCCGTCGACGCCATGGGTGGCGACCACGGTCCCGCGGTGGTCGTTCCGGGCGCCGTGGCGGCCATGCCCGACCCGTCGCCCTACATCCTGGCGCTCTATGGCGACGAGGATGCCATCGGCCAGCAGTTGCAGGGCCTCGACTACGCGGCCGATCAGGTGTCGGTTGTCCACTGCTCCCAGGACATCGAGATGGGGGAGTCCCCCGCTACCGCCATTCGCAGCAAGAAAGACAGCCCCATCGTCCGGGCCATGACCGACCACCGGGAAGGCCGGGTGCAGGCCGTCGTCTCGGCCGGATCGACCGGGGCCATGGTCGCCGCCAGTCTCATCGTCCTGGGTCGGATTGACGGCGTGGACCGACCGGCCATCGGCACGCTGATTCCCACCGTCAAGGGGGAGCTGCTGCTGCTGGACGCCGGCGCCAATGTGCAGTGTTCCGCCGAACACCTCGTCACTTTCGCCAGGATGGGACAGGTGTTCGCCAAGGAGATCCTCGGTGTGGACGACCCGACGGTCGGGCAGCTCAACATCGGCGGCGAGCCCAAGAAGGGCACGGAACTGACCATCGAGACCCACGGGCTGCTGTCGGCGGCGGGGATGAACTTCGTGGGCAACGTCGAAGGCAACCAGCTCATGCTCGGCCCGTGCGACGTGGTCGTGACCGACGGGTTCACCGGCAACAACACCCTGAAGATGGTGGAGGGGTTCGCCCGTTTCATGGGGGCCCTGAGCCAGCGTCCCGACCTGGACCCCGCCCTGCGACAGGCCTTCGGCCCGGTGCTTCGCTTCCTGCAGGAAAACTTCTCCTACGAAGTCTACGGCGGCGCCATCCTGCTGGGTGTCCGGGGGATCAGCATCATCGCTCACGGCCGCAGTTCCGAGCGGGCCATCTCCGGGGCCGTGAAGGCGGCCTGGGACGAGGTCCACTACGATCTGCCCGCCAAGATCGCCCGCGTCTGCGCCTGAGGCGTCGACCGGTTTCCACGCCGCTTTCCGGGAAGGGACCATGACCGCAATCAGCTACAGGGTACCCATGATATTTCCGGGCCAGGCCTCGCAGAGCGTCGGCATGGCCAGCGATCTGGCGGCCGGGTCCGGGCCCGCTGCCGCTTTCCTCGGCAGCGTGGACGGCATCCTCGGCGATGATCTCATGGAGATCATGGCGGGCGGGCCTGCCGAAGTCCTGACCGAGACCCGCAACGCCCAGCCGGCCATTCTCGCGCATTCGGTCGCCGTCGGCCTGGCCCTCAGGGAGCTCGGAATTTTCCCGTCCCTGGTGGCGGGTCATTCGCTCGGAGAGTTCAGCGCCGCGGTGTGCGCCGGCGCCCTTGCAGCGGAGGACGGCCTGAGGCTGGTGCGCAAGCGGGGCGAGCTGATGTTCGCCGCCGGCCAGGTCGTACCCGGGACGATGGCGGCGGTCATGGGTCTGCCGGGTGATCAGGTGGCTGATATCTGTAGCCGGGTAGCGGCCGACGGCGGCGTCGTTGTCCTGGCCAACCACAACTCGGAAACTCAGGTTGCGATATCCGGGGATATCGCGGCGGTCAAGGCGGCCGGTGAAGCCCTCACCGCGGCTGGTGCGCGCCGCGTCATCCCCTTGAATGTCAGTGGTGCTTTTCATTCCCCGTTGCTCGCCGGTGCGGCCGGCGAGTTCGCGGAGTTCCTGGACCGGGTGCCGGTGGCGGATGCGGAAGTGCCCCTGGTCGCCAACGTCACCGCCAGCGAAGTCACCGCCGCCGGGGATCTCAAGGCCGGCTTCGCGCGCCAGCTGACCGCGCCGGTCCTGTGGCACGACATCATGAATCATATCGCCGCCGGGCCCGGGACGAAGGTCGTGCTGGAGGTGGGACCCGGCAAGGTCCTGTCGAACCTGGCGCGGCGCGCCTACCCGGAGATCAAGTTCCTGCCGGTCGGCACCGTGGCCGACCTGGAGGCCGTCCCGGGGTTGTTGCAGGAGAACCTGGGGCCCGCCCGCTAGTGGCGGCCACGAAGGAGAGTCCGATGGAAGCCAAAGCCGTCATCGTCACCGGAGCGAGCCGCGGGATCGGCGAGGCCATTGCCCGCGAACTGGCCGCCGCCGGTTACCGCCTGGCTCTCGTCGCCAGAAGCGCCGACGCCCTGGCAGGCCTGGCGAACGAACTGGGGGGCGCGGAGACCTGTCTGGCCTGCCCCGGAGACATCTCGGATTGGGAAGATGTCCAGCGGATCGTGGGCGAGGTCCAGGAGAAATTCGGGGGGATCTACGGCCTGGTCAACAACGCCGGCGTGACCCGGGACGGGCTCCTGATGCGCATGAGTCCGGAGAACTGGCAGGAGCCTCTGGACATCAACCTGAACGGTACCTTCTACTTTACAAGGGCCGTGGCTCCTCTTATGATGCGTGCGCGTGAAGGCCGCCTGATCAATATTTCTTCCGTGATAGGCTTGACCGGCAACGCCGGACAGGCTAATTATGCGGCATCGAAGGCGGGGATCATCGCCCTGACCAAGTCGGTGGCCAAGGAACTTGGCAGCCGCGGCGTGACCAGTAATGCGGTCGCGCCGGGCTTCATCGCCACCGATATGACGGCCGATCTGCCCGAGAAGGTGCGGAACGGCATGCTGGAGCAGATCCCCCTCAAACGTTTCGGCGAGGGCAAGGATGTGGCCGGCGTGGTCAAGTTCCTGTTGTCTCCCGAGGCCGCCTACATCACCGGGCAGACCCTGGTGGTGGACGGCGGCATGATTGCGTAAGCTTAACTTTCACGTTCCCCAGGAGGGTAACCTGACATGGCGTCGATTCAGGAACAGGTGTACGAGATCATCCAGAGGAAGCTTTCCGTCAACCCGGAGCAGATCACGCCCGAAGCCTCGTTTACCGAGGATCTGGGTGCCGATTCTCTCGACACCGTTGAACTGGTGATGGATCTGGAAGAACAGTTCAATATCACCATCCCGGAAGAGGATCAGGAGAAGCTGCGTACGGTGCAGGACGCGATCGATTACCTCGAATCGAATCTCGACTAGCCGCTATCCGCATCCCGGTCGCGACGGCCAGCCGTCGGTCCGGAACAGGTTCCCGGTCTCATCCTCGCTTGTGGTGGGACCGGGTCTGATTATGGTTCAGGAATCTCGCAAGCTGGAGGTGGATCGTGGCCTCAAGAAAAGTAGTCATCACCGGTATGGGCATGGTCACGGCTGTCGGACTGGATCGTGACACGAGCTGGGCCGCCATCAAGGCCGGCAAGAACGGGGTCGGTCCTCTGCAGGGCTTCGACCTCGAGGATTTCAAGACGACCTTCGCCGCCCAGGTCAACGATTTCGACCCGCATGCCGTGATGGAGCCGAAAGAGGCCCGCAAGGCCGACCGCTTCGTGCAGCTGGGCATGGCAGCCGCGGTGCAGGCCATGGAGCAGGCGGATATCAAGCAGGTCGCCGATCCGTACCGTGCCGGCGTGATCATCGGTTCGGGAATCGGCGGGATGCTGACCTTCGAGGATCAGCACAGCAAGCTGATCAAGCGTGGCCCGCGGGGTGTGTCGCCGCTCTTCATCCCGATGATGATCGGGGACATGGCTGCCGGCCTGGTTTCCATTCGCTACGGTTTCCGCGGTGCCAACTACTGCACCGTCAGCGCCTGCGCCTCCGGCGGTCACGCCATCGGCGCTTCCTATGACCAGATCGTGCTCGGTCACGCCGACGTGATGATCACCGGCGGCGCCGAGGCGGCCATCTGCAACATGGCCGTGTCGGGCTTCGGCAACATGAAGGCGCTGTCCACCCGCAATGACGACCCGGCGCGGGCCAGCCGCCCGTTCGACGTCGAGCGCGACGGGTTCGTCCTGGGCGAAGGCGCCGGCATCATGGTCCTCGAGGCGGAGGAACACGCGTTGGCCCGCGGCGCGGAGATTCTCGGCGAGGTCTGCGGTTACGGCATGACCGGAGACGCCTACCACATGACCCAGCCGGATACCGAAGGGCGCGGTGCCGTCAATTCCATGCAGCAGGCCATCCGCACGGCGGGCCTGGTGCCCGCGGACGTGGGTTACATCAACGCCCACGGCACTTCGACCTTCTTCAACGACAAGGTCGAGACCGGCGCCATCAAGCAGGTGTTCGGCGATCATGCCCGGCAGCTGAAGATCAGCTCCACCAAGTCCATGATCGGGCATCTGCTGGGGGCCGCCGGTGGCGTCGAGGCCGTCGTGACAGCTCTGGCCCTCAAGGACGGGATCCTGCCGCCGACCATTAACCTGGAGAACCCCGACCCGGATTGCGATCTCGATTACTGCCCCCTGGAGGCCGTCAAGCAGGACGTGGAGTACGCCCTGTCCAACTCCTTCGGTTTCGGCGGTCACAACGTCACGCTCTGTTTACGGGCCCGCAGGTAACACCGGGCCGCGAAAGGCGCCGGACCATGGGATTGAAGGATTCGATCCAGCAGGTCCTGTCCCGCTGGGGCGGCAGGACCGGAACACGGTCACCGGTGTCCCCCGCAGACCCGGCCGCCGGGGATCCCGCACGGAATCAGCGGGAACTCGAGGCCAAACTCGGTTACGCCTTCGACGATCGCTCCCTGCTGACCAACGCCCTGTTGCACCGTTCCCACGTCCACGTCACGGGCCAGGATCGGGAGCGGTCCAACGAAAGGTTGGAGTTCCTCGGGGACGCGGTCCTCGGGCTGGTGGTCAATGAGGAACTCTACCGTCGGTTTCCCGACTCTTCCGAAGGCGATCTTACCAAAATGAAATCGCTGCTTGTCTGCGGCGCCCGGTTGTCCGAGGTTGCGGTCGCTTTCGATCTCGGCGTTCATGTCCGCATGAGCCGCAGCGAAGCGGCCACCGGCGGCAGGCAGCGGTCATCGATTCTCGCCGATACGACCGAGGCCCTCATCGGAGCGGTCTACCTCGACGGGGGACTGGCTTCAGCCCGGGAAGTGATCCTGCGGACGGTCCTGGCCGGCAGCGACCGCGTGCTTTCCCGACGCTCCCTGCGCAACTACAAGAGCCGTCTCCAGGAGCTCATCCAGGCCCTGCACAAGACCCCGCCCCGCTACCGGGTCGTCGAAGTCGACGGTCCGGATCACGACCGCCAGTTCAAGGTGGCGGTGGTCTTCGGCGGCAAGATCCTCGGCACGGGGGAGGGTCGGAACAAGAAGTCGGCCGAACAACGCGCGGCCCGGGAAGCCCTGGAAGAACTGGAACGGAATCCGGAACATCTCGACGACGATTCAGGTTGAACCTGGATCACGATCAACCATACCGAGGAGCGCGGTTGCACTATCTCATCATCAGACATCCACTGGGGCTCCTGCTCGCCGGGTTCCTGGTCACCGTCGGTCTGACGGCCGCCGGACCGGTCGGGCCGGTATTCGGCCGTGAGACCGTGCCGGACTCGACAGCGGTTCCGGTCGCCGACGAAGATGTCCCGTACGGCGTGGCCTCGGGCTGGGCCGTCGGGCACCAGTTGCTGCGTGAGGGCATGACTGCCGAAGCCCTCCCTTAC
>Ga0316201_10001135_pt1 | contig 17326 bp, 13 predicted proteins | sample CS6wburrow_MG_FD_204516 | JGI IMG/M metagenome (GOLD analysis project Ga0316201, IMG submission 204516) | Coastal sediment microbial communities from Delaware Bay, Delaware, United States - CS-6 worm burrow | ecosystem: Environmental > Aquatic > Marine > Coastal > Sediment | place: USA... | reverse complement strand
GGGCGCGGTTTTCCTGTTCGGAGATATGCGGATCGGCTTCGTAGCCGGCGGCCGGCAGTTCAAACAGTGTCGGATCCGGAATTTCGAAACCTTCGGCCTCGATGAGCGAACTGCCGAGCGGAACATACACCCGCAGGTAATCGACGTTGCGGACGCCGCTGAAAGGCTCGCCGGCCACCCCGTTATGGGTGCGGCGGATTTTCAGGGTGATGATAGTCGAGCCATCGGACAGGATTTTGGCCTCGTGCGAAACGCGTTCGGTCATGACCGTGTCGGTTTTCTGTCCGGCGATGTTGGTGTGCACGATTTGCAGGTAGTCACCTTCGGCCGGGAGCATGGCCCCGCTCCAACCGAATTCCGCGGTCTGGTTTTGCATTTCCGGATCATGGAACCAGAGCTGGATTTCTTTTTGCGCCAGTGACTGCTCGAGCGCTCGGGCCAGCAGCAGGTAGTTGCCGCGGTCGCTCTCTAGGGCGCGCTCCAAAACAATCGGTGCCATGTCCGCCAGGAACTGTTTGGGCTTGTTTTCTTCTTTGTCGTAATCAAGCTCGACTTCGCGCTGGGTTTCGGCCGCGAAGTTGTCGGAGTCGACCGTTACGTCGTAGCCGGACATCTCGATCGGCCCAACGATTTCGAGCAGGCGCTCCATGACCGTGGAGTTGATGGCAATTACGCCATCGACGGTCGGGCCGCCGCTCTTTTCGTAGAACCAAGCCAGGCGTTCGGCCGACGTCGGGAAGTCGGGGGACCAGTTGGAATCCTGGAACTGCCAATGCGGATTGATCAGGCGCAACGGTTTGGGCGAAGCAACCTTCGCGGTGAGCTGGCCCTGCAGGTCGTAAGAGCCGCCGCCTGGAATTTCGAGGTTGGTAATTTCGCCGCGGTCGACGTCGAGTAAGGCAAAGCTGCCGATAAAGCCGCCGGTCGGGCGGAGCTCGGCGTTGTTTTGGAAGACCAGCAAGTAGCGACGCGGTTCCTCGGAACCCATCATCAAGGCCAGGAACCCGGCAATGTTAGAGGCTTCCTCGATGCTGGTCAGCAAGTCGGGCAGTTGCGCTTTGGCCAGGTCAACAGTCGCGCGGTACTGCTCGGGCAGGGCATCGGTCGACATCATGCTGATAGCGTTCGAGGCGCGTTCGAGGTGGGGGAGGGCGCGGTTGACCTGGACGTTCAGGCCGCGCAGGCGATCGGCCGGCGGAATGTCTGACTCCAGTTCGGTCAGTCCGGCCGCAATATAGCGGCCGCCTTCGGCCATCTCTTCGCCGGCTACCAGCATTAGTCCGGCTGTCGAGACCGAAGTCGATGGCGCGATTGAGCCGGCCGCAGACAACAGGCTCGCCAAAACGCCGAGTCGGTCTTTGGCGCCTTTGAACTCCTCGCCCGCCAGTATGAAAGCATCTTCAGCCTCGCCAAAATTCTGGGCCATGGCAGCCGCTTCGGCTACCCGCAGGTAACCAACCGCCCGCAGGCCATGTTCGATGACGACGTCTTTGGTCTTGCTCAAAGCGTTATACGAACCGTAGATGCCGACCGGCAAAACTATCGCCAGAGCCAGCGAGGCGTAAACGAAACGAGTGCGCCAGCGGTTTGGGGTGATGGTTTGCAGGGCTGCCTCGGCGGTAGCGGTGCGCTTGGCGGCAATCGGCAGTAAGGGCAAAATTGCGGTCGGTTTTTCGGCCGGTGCGGTCGCAACGGCAGTTTGATCGGCGCCCACGAACGGAGCGGTCGCCAGTTTCCAGGCCAAGACGAATACCGTTCGCATTAGCGCCACTACGGTCAGTTCGGCCAGAGGATGTTCACTAAAGAATCGCTCAAAAGTAATAGCGAAAGCATCGGCCAGGTTCTTGGCGTTGTCCGGCGGCAGATCGCGCCAACCGCGCGGGCGAACCGACAGCGAGCGATACTGCATCTCCTTCAGGTGGATGCGCTCGTCGAGCAGCAACTGCCAGCGCATCGGCAGGCGACGGCGGCGCTTGGTGGTCTGCTTGGTGGTCTGCTTAGTCGTTTCGGTCGGCGCCGGCTTCAGGTCCAGAACATGCGGTGAACCTTGCCGTTCCTGCAGGGCGTTGATCGTTTTTTCGAACGCAAAATTCGCCTCCTTGGTCGGTGGCGTCTTGATTGACGGCTTAGTTTTAAAATTTGTGTTGCCCATCGAATTTATTAGAGCAACTCTCGTAGAGTTCCAGCGTTTTGCTAGCAACGGTTTTCCAGTCGAATCGTTTGGCGTGCGTGCGGCCTTTGGCGATCAGCTGCTGTCGCAATTCGTTGTCATCCGCCAGGCGAGCCATGGTCGCGGCCATATCGTTCGGATCTTCCGGATCGAAGAACAGCGCCGCGTCACCAAGCACTTCCGGCAGGCAGGACGCATTGGAGGCAGCGACCGGCAGGCCGGCGCACATCGCCTCTAACGGTGGCAGGCCGAAGCCCTCGCACAGCGACGGAAAAATGTAGAATTGCGCCTCGCGGTAAAGCTGGGCCAAATCTTCGTCGGTCGCTTGGCCATAGAAATTCACGCCGGCCCGGTCGCTTTCGGAAATCTCGCTCTGCAGTCGTTCGTAAAAGTAGTCCGGTGCCCCAACTAAAAACAGGCGCCAATTTTGATGGCCCCGCTTACGGAATAAGCGGAACGATTCGATTAGTCGGTCAAGGTTCTTGTGAGGATATGCATTCCCCACGTACAGCATGAACGGGTCCTCGGTACCGGTCGCCGGCTGTTTTGGCGCGGCGGCGGCCGCTTGGGCGATTTCATGGAATCGCTCGGCGCAGGCCCCGTAGGTGACGACAATTTGTTTTCGTTCCGCGAACGGAAAGTATTTGCGAATTTCTTTTCGGGATGTTTTTGAAACAGTCAGGATGCCGCTGGCTCGCCGCAGCGCACTGCTGATTACCCAGCGGTAGGCGCGGAATTTGAGCTTGTACATTAGCGGACTTAGTTTGGTCGCTCGAGTGGTTGGATGCTGGAGCAGGATCAGGTCGTGAATGGTCACGACGAACGGCCGGCGGTACAGCAGCGGGACGTTGAAATGCGGAAAGTGCATCATGTCCAGCTTCAGTCGTCGCAGTCGCCAGGGGTAGAACAGCTGTTCACGCCAGGAATACCAGGGGTATTCGGCCAGCTCCTTGCGAAAGTTCTTCGCTTGTGGCTCGTACTGATCCCAATTTTCGCGTCGCAGCAGCACTACATACTCGTTGTGCCGGTCCAACTTTTCGAGCTGCGCGATTAGTTCACTCGTGTACCTCCCCAAACCCTTGGCGAGCGAACCATAAAATCGCGCATCAATGCCGATTCTCATGTGATTTTATAACCAAAAATAGCACTTGTGCTTGTCATACATATTATATCAGAAGATGTGTTTGATTTTAAGCCTAAAAATGACCTGTGAATAACCTTTAAAGTGGCTACACTTTTTCTGTGTGGCGTGCTTCAATTCAGACGTAACTATATCGACAAATATATGTGTGGAATCGTTGGCTATATCGGTTCGCGTCAGGCGACAAACGTGCTCTTGGAAGGGCTGCGTCGGCTTGAGTATCGTGGTTATGATTCGGCTGGGGTGGCGGTGCTCGACGAGCAGGGGATTCGTTTGTGCAAGGTGGCCGGCAAGGTCGCTGATTTGAGTGCGGCGTTGGCTAGTGAGCCGGCTAGTGGCACAGCGGGGATTGCTCATACGCGTTGGGCGACGCATGGGCCGCCGACTGAAGAGAACGCTCATCCGCATTTGGATTGTCGGGGTTCGATTGCGGTCGTGCATAATGGCATTATCGAGAATTACGCTGAGCTGCGCCGAAAAGTTGAGTCGGATGGTCATCAGATGAGGTCAGAAACCGACACGGAATTGCTGGCACACTTGATTGAAGATTTCGCGCAAACCATGAGTGTGGAGCAGGCGCTGTTTGCGACGCTGGAGTTGGTGACCGGTACGTTCGGGCTGGCGGTGGTTTCGGCCGATGAGCCGCGCAAAATTTATGCGGCCCGGCGCGGTAGTCCGTTGGTGCTGGGGTTGGGTCGTCATCGCGATGAGTTTATCGTCGCTTCGGACACGGCGGCTATCATCAGCTATACGCAGGAAATTATTTATTTGGATGACGATGAGGTGGCGGTGCTGTCCGATCATGGCGTGGAGACGTATTCGCTCGATCAAAAGCGCAAGGAGAAAAAAATTGAGTCGGTTGATTTGTCGGTGGGGGAGATTGAGCGCGGCGGCTACGCGCATTTTATGCTCAAGGAAATTCACGAGCAGCCAGAAGTGGTGACTAACGCGATTCGCGGGCGATTGGATTATGTGGAAGGCTTGGCGGTGTTGGGTGGTTTGAATGATGTGGCCGAACGGTTTCGCGATTTGAAGCGGTTGACGATAGTCGGTTGCGGCTCCGCTTTTTTGGCCGGCGTGATCGGCAGTTACATGTTGGAGGAGTATGCCGGTCTGCCGGTGAATGTGCAGTTGGCGTCTGAATTTCGCTACCGTAAGCCGATTTTGGACCCAAAGCGCGAGGCGGTGATCGCTGTTTCGCAGAGCGGTGAAACCGCTGATACACTGGGCGCGTTGCGCGAGGCGCGGCAGAAAGGGGTGTTGTCGATTGGTGTGGTGAATGCGGTCGGCTCGTCGATTGCGCGCGAGACTGATGCCGGCGTGTTCGTGCATGCCGGTCCGGAAATTGCGGTTGCGTCGACTAAGGCGTTCATCGCCCAGAGCGTGGTGTTTGCATTGCTGACTATGTATTTGGGCCGGATGCGCGGAATGTCGCGGTCGGTGGGAGTCAAAATCGCCGAAGAGCTGCAGGTGCTGCCGCATAAGATCGACCGGATTTTGCGCCAGGAAGATTGGATTCGGCAGATCGCACGCAAGTATGCGCATTCCGAAAACATGGCGTTCATCGGCCGGAAATATAACGCGGCCGTTGGGCACGAGGGTGCGTTGAAGCTCAAGGAAATTTCTTATGTGCATGCCGAGGGGTTTGCCGCTGGCGAGCTGAAGCATGGGCCGATGGCTTTGCTTGATCCGTCGTTGCCGGTGGTGGCGTTGATGACTCGCGATAGTGTTTACGAGAAGACCTGCTCGAATGTTGAGGAGGTGCGGGCGCGCCGCGCGCCGATCATTGCTGTCGCCAGTGAGGGTGACGAGGAGTTGTTGCCGCTGACGGACGACATAATTTTTGTGCCGCGCACCTTGGAGATGCTTTCGCCGATTTTGAATGTGATTCCGCTGCAGTTGCTGGCCTATCACATGGCGGTGGTGCGCGGTTTGGACCCGGATAAACCGCGTAATCTAGCTAAATCTGTCACAGTTGAATAATAATTATGATCGCTGTTGTTAATCCTACATTTATTGAGGAGCGAGCCTTATTGGCCGAAGGCTATTCGCTGGTGGCCGGTTTGGACGAGGCCGGTTGTGGCTGTTGGGCCGGGCCGGTTTTTGCCGGGGCGGTGATTCTGCCGCTGGATTCGCGGATTGGCTTGGTGCGCGATTCGAAAACATTGTCTCTGGCCCAGCGCGAGCGGGCCGCGGACGAGATAAAACAAAAAGCCGCCGCTTGGGCGGTGGGGACGGCCAGTGCTGAGGAGATTGATCGTTTGAATATACGACGGGCGGCGGCCTTGGCCATGCGGCGGGCGGTTGATGGCTTGGCGGTGCGGCCGCAGTTTGTGCTGGTCGATGCGTTTAAGATTCCGGAAATCGATTTGCCGCAGAAGAATATCGTGAAGGGTGACCTGAAGGTGAAGTCAATTGCCGCTGCGTCGGTGATTTGCAAGGTGGCACGCGATTTACACATGCACGAGCTGGATGCCCGCTATCCAGGCTATGGTTTCGCCGCACACAAGGGTTACGGCACCAAGGTCCATCAAGAAGCATTGCGTCGCCTGGGACCATGCGCCGAACATCGTAAGTCTTATGCGCCGGTAAAGAAAGCGCTGACTGTCTGTACTTAGGGTCAAAAAGGACAGGTAACATAAAATGCAGGCTTAAAACCCTGCATTTTTTGATTGCATTCCACAAGAATTCAACATCGGCTACCTGTCTGTACTTAGGTCATTATAGACAGGTAGCAGAGGGGTGATTATAGACAGGTAGTTTGACCCCCAAGTACCCCCGCCTTCGCGGGGGCAAGCAGACAGTCAGCCGATTAGAAAATGTTTTCAAGGGTGCGGGCGCTTTTTTGCCAGGTGAATTGTTGGGCTCGCCAGATGCCGCTTTGGTGTAGTCGGTCGCGGAGGCGCTGGTCTTGTAATGAATGTAGGGCGAAGGCGATTTCATCGGGCTTGCCGGGGTTCACGAGCAGGCCGGCGTCAGCCACCACTTCGCCGAGCGAACTGGTGTGGCTGGCCACCACCGGCGTGCCGCAGGCCATTGCCTCTAAGACCGGCATGCCGAACCCCTCGTAGTGAGACGGATAGGCGAAAGCCCAGGCGGACGAATACAAGGCCGGCTTGTCCGTTTCGTCGACGTAGCCGATGAACTTTATTCGTTTTCGTTTGGGGGAGCGGTCAGCGGCGGCAAAAATTTGCCGGAACTTCCAGCCCGGACTGCCGGCAATCACCAAGTCGGTATCGTCATCGAGCTGATTGAACGCCTCAATCAAGCCGGTGACGTTTTTTCGCGGTTCCAGCATGCCGAGGAACAAAATGAATTTGGTCGGCAGATTATATTTTTCGCGCACGGCCGTCTGTTCGTGGGGCGGGCGGCAAAAATATTCCGGGCCCACTGCCGGCGACACGACATGAATTCGCTCGGCCGGCAGGTCGTAGAGCTCCATGATGTCGTCTTTGGTGTGCTCGGACACGGCAACCACCGCCGAGGAGCGACGAATCATGCGTTCCGCGTTGATCGCACGGTGCCACAGGCGCTGTTTGGCCGAAAAATATTCCGGATAGCGGATGAACGACAAGTCATGCACGGTCGTCACCAAGGGCCGACCGGTCGCGACGAAATTTAGGTTGGGCAGATAGACCAGGTCGGCGCCGGCGGTCAGCGTCTCGAGCCGCGGCCAATGCAAAAAAGCGAACGACGCGTTCAGCAGGCGATTGGGGTAGCGCGAGAAATGATTGCTGACCGTCGATCCCCTCGGCACGTCAACCGGAAAATTTCCGCGCGACGAATTGCAAAAGAGCGCATATTCATGCGCCCCGTTCTTGGCCAGCTCTTGCAGCAGATTGAGCGTGTACAAAGAAACGCCAGCCCGATTTTTTTCCAGCAGCGGCCGGATGTCAACGGCGATTCGCATACTCTTTTATCATGTCGGCACCGCGTTGGCGCTCCAGGGCGGCCACGCGTTCGCGTTCGTTTTCCAGCCCCTCGTCAGCGGTCCAGCGGGCGTAAGTCGTCTCGACCAATTCTCTAATGCGGTCTTTGAATTGCTCCACGTCATATTGCTTGGCGTGCTGGCGGATCGTCTGCGGATCAAATTTTTCCGGCTCGAAACGAATCACCTCGTTGACCAGCTCTTCCCAAGTCTGTTCGTGAATGTGCGTGCCGGTGACGCCATCGATGACCGTCTCGAGCGCGCCGCCCTTGCCGTAGGCAATCACCGGCCGACCGGCGGCCATGGCTTCGATCGCCGTAATGCCGAAGTCTTCCTCTTGCGGATGCAGGTAGGCGATGGCCCGGCTATAGAGCTCGCATTTTTCTGGCTCGCTGATTTTGCCGACGAACTCAATGTTCTTTTTGGCCAGCTTGCGCAGGTAATCAAACTCCGGACCTTCGCCAAAAATCTTGAGCGGTATTTCGAGTTTGTTGAAAGCCTGCACCACGATATCGAAACGCTTGTAGGCGACCAGGCGACCGCCGGCGACGTAGTACCTGCCGGGCGTGTCCGCAATGCGGTAACGGTGCGTGTCGACCGGCGGGTGGATGACCGTACTGTCCTGACGGTAATACTTGCGGATTCGACGGCGGACGGTATCGCTGTTGGCCACGAAGTAGTCGACGCGATCAGCCGCCATCCGGTCCCAGGAGCGAATGGCCGACAGCACCAGCGGCATCAGGCCGCGCACCGGCCAGGGCAGGTTCTGTTCGGAGACGTAGCTGTGCGTGTCGGACCAGAGATAGCGGGTCGGGGTGTGGCAGTAGCAAACGTGCAAAGTCTCGGGGCGGGTGATGATGCCCTTGGCGAAAGCGGAAGTGCTCGACAGGACCACATCGAACTCGGAAAGATCGTAGCGTTCGGTGGCCGCCGGCATGAGCGGCATCAGCCACTTGTAGCGCGAGCGTGCCAACGGTACCTTTTGCAGGACAGAAGTCCGGATGTCGCGACCGTGAAAAGACCCGTTGAAGTTGCGCGGGTCATGCAGCAGCACAAAAGTCGGCGCCTCGGGCCAGATGTCCTGAAAGGCTTGCAGGACACGTTCGGCGCCGCCGTCTTGTATCAAGTAATCGTGTACTAAGGCTATCTTCATGATTGCTAATAAGCGCCCTTGCGCAGCAAAACAACCAGTGGGGTCTTGAGCAGGATCGCCATATCAATCCAAGGCGACCAGTTTTCGATGTAGTAGGTGTCTAGTCGGACCTCGTCCTCGAACGACAGGTCGGCGCGGCCCGAGACTTGCGCCATGCCGGTGATGCCCGGCTTGACGTTCAGGACGCGCAGGTGATGCTCTTCGTATTTTTCGACTTCCTCGGGCAGGTGCGGCCGCGGACCGACCAGGCTCATCTTGCCGATCAGCACCAGGAACAGTTCCGGCAGCTCGTCGATCGAATAGCGGCGAATGAATTTTCCGACGCGAGTGACGCGCGGGTCGTCTTCGATCTTGACCAGCGGACCGTCTTTGCGGGTGTCGCGTTCGGCCAGTTCGTCGTAGCGCATGCTGTGGGTGCCGGGTCGCATGGAGCGGAACTTGAGATAGCGGAACGGCTTGCCGTGCTCACCGACGCGCGTCACCGGCCGGCCATCGTCGAGGCGATGGAAAAATACCGGCCCCTTGGAATCTAGTTTGATGGCGATGGCCGTGACCAGCATGATCGGCGAGGTCAGAATGATCAGCAGCAACGATGCGAATAAATCAAACAGACGCTTGAAGATGCGCCCCCAACCGTCCAGTCGGGTCGCTTTGATCTGCACGAACGGCAGGCCGGCGATATCGCCCAGTTCGGTGTTGCGCGCATGGGTAGTCAGCAGGTCGGCGGTGTATTTGAAGCCGAGCTGGCGCGAGTAGGCAAAACCGAGAATGCGGGTCAGCGTTTCGCGGTCGGTATCGGCGCCGCTGGCGATGATCTCGTCGATTTGGTCATTCTTGGCCAGCAAGTTGATGTCCTTCTTGCTGGTGTCGTCGAATTTTTCGAAAGTTGAAACGACTCGATAGCCGAGCGCCGGATGCTGACGAAAGGCGGCTTGGAGGGCGTTTGTCGATCGCTCATCACCGCTGATGATTACGGCTCGCTTGGTACCGATACCGTATCGAAGCATCAATCGTTGCAGAAGACGAACCATAATTCGTCCGCCAATCACGTAAACTACCGCAAAAAACCAGGCCGCTAAAATGATGAAGCGCGATTCAAACAGTTCGCGTCGAAAAAATATAAAGGCGATGACGGCGGCGATGGCCGTCGAGCAGGCCAGGAAGATGCGGGTCACTTCGATCCGCAGGCGGCGCGGACCGGCGATGCCGTACAGGCCGGCGAAGGCGAAGAACAAAACAAAAACCGCCGCCACCGCCACCGAAAAAAACAGATAATCACGGAAGGGTATTTCGAGGATGACCGGACGAAGGTCGGCCAGCCAGCCATAGCGGAGGTTGTATGCGGTCAGGGCCGCGGCGAAAACCAGCAGGTAATCGAGCGGTACCAGGGCGGCCGTAAAGGCCAGTTCACTTTTTTTCATGGGGACTATAGATATCTGTAGCTGACTTTTATCTTAAGCTTTCTGGGCGGTTAAGGCAACTTGATTTAGGCAACAAAAAAACCGGCTGTTGGGCCGGCTTTGCTAGTCTGGTGAGGCTTCGAAGATTTGATTGGAATAATTGCCGCCGAAGGCTGTACACCAGGGGGCTTTGGTGAAGTATAAGCGGTATCCGACGACGCCGCATCTTTGCGGGTGGTCAGGGGATTCCAGCTGCCCGGTTAGGTCGTAAGTAGGCTGAGGCGTTGGGGTGCCGCCGGCCACACCTGGATGATTCGGACTGCCGACATTGCCGTAGGAGTAGGAATAACGGCCTTCGTTCCAGGGGTAGGGTAGATTGTTGATTGGGTCTACCGGCAGTCGGTCAATATACGGTTTAAGATAGTTGGCAAATGTATCCCAATTTGAGTGAGTGCTTTGATAATAGCCGTTGCAGTTGTGGCCGCAGGGTCCGGGTGGATAATCGCCGTGGTCGTGCAGATACAATTCGAGTGCCTTGCGGATTTGCAGTAAGTCATCAATTCGGCGCTGATCACGCGTTCTAGAACGGGTGGTGGTCGTGGCTCCGACAGCGATCGAGGAGATTAAGCCGATGATTGCCATTACAATCAGTAGCTCGAGCAGGGTAAAACCGGCTTGGCTGTTATTTTTCTTGCTATGTCGCATGGTCAATCAATAGGATGTCGTTATTATAACATCTGTGCGCGCATATGCGACCCATGGTATTGACAAATTAGTGTTTTTAGGCTAATATGGAAGCCATGCACGGTCGGCCGGACGGTCGCCCTGACCGCAAAAACCTGGTCAGGGAGGAAAGTCCGAACACCGTTCGTCGGCAACGACGTAAACATGGACAGCCGCTAACGGCGGCCGGGAGTAAGCGTACGGATTTTTCTCTTGGGAAACGAGAGAAGATTCTGTCGCCCAAGCCTAGGGAAAGTGCAACAGAAAATACACCGCCTGAGCCTTTTGGCGAGGACCGTTTCGGCGGCCAGGTAAGGTTGAAATCGTGCGGTAAGAGCGCACGCGAGACAGCCGTGAGAGCGGCGTTGTGGTAAACCCTGTCCGGTGCAAGAGCAAGTTTGGTAGCTCGCTAGAGGCCGTGAGCAATTGCGGTCCCAGACAGATGACCGTCCGTTGCGTTCCGCTTGCGGAGCGTGGCGACAGAATTCGGCTTACAGGCCGGGCGTGCATATTCAAAAAACCGTCTCACGACGGTTTTTTGTTTTGCTAGTTGGTTTGAGGCGGCGATTCTATTATCACGCTGGTCATGTCGTCGTATCCCTTGATGTCTTTTAGGTCGGCTGGAGTTTTAGAATCAATCATTTCTTTGAGTTTGCGGAAGCGATTCAGGTCGACTGCTTTGCCCAGCGAACCTTGCGCGGTCAGTTCATCCAGTTCTTTCTTTTCCTGCTCCAGCTCCTGCTTTCTATGATAGTGCTCGTGCAGGCGGCGCGCTTTTTCCATGGCGCGGATGTTGAGTCGCTCGGCAGGATTATCGCCGGGCAGGTCCAGCTCTTCCGCAATTTCTTGATCGGTCATGTTGTCGTGCACGCCGTCGCTGACGATGACGATTGATTCGCCTTCCTGCAAATCAAACTGTCCGGTCTTCGGTTCGTAATTGCCGCCGAGCGAAGAGGTGAGTACGTGCTGTTCCATGAAAGCTATTTTGATTTCGTTGGGCGCGTCGTCCAAATCGTCGAAGTTGTTGGTAAGGCGATAAGCGCTGGCTTGCTCCGGCGTAATGTTGCCCATCAGTTGCTGGATTTCAATCTCTTGGTTGTATCTGTTTTGATCAATTGTGATTCTTTCCAGCCGCCCCTCTTGGTTTCGTTTATAGATGCGGCTGTCGCCAACGTGGCCGAATACGACCGTGGTTGGCATGTCACCCTCGCCTGGCAGTAGCCGAACAATGTCCGCGGTCGAGCCGGCGCTGGCGGTTTTGCAGGCTTCATGGGCTTTTCTGAGTCCCTCCGAAATGGCCTGCAAACTTTCTTCGGCGGTGGCGCCTGGTTCCAGATTGGTCATTGTTTCGGTCATGATGCTCGATGCGGTGCGGCTGGCCACATCGCCGCGGGCCAGGCTAATGCCGTCGAACAGGCCATAGACGTTGAGCTCCTCGAGTTTGGGGGCCAACTCTTGCTCTTTGCCTATGCGATACTCGACATTTGATCGTAGTCCGGGATTTTCTGGTCGATTATAGCGATTGTCCGGGCGCCCTAAGACCTTATCGTCGTTTCTCTGCGGGTGACTGCTCGAGGCCATGGAATCAGCCGAAACTACGAAGTCGCGTGCCTGCTCGCGCCGCTCTTTCATTTCGTTTGGATTGAATCCTCGTTCCGGATTATGCATGAATCTTTATTATTTTTTTACTTTTTCATCATATATGTTCTGGATTTTTTCGGAAACATTTATTGCTACCTGTCTGTACTTACCCCCTCTGCTACCTGTCTGTACTTGGGGGCCAAAAGGACAGGTAGGAATAATTTGCTATATTATGGGCCTCATGCTAAACAGCTGTTTGCCTAATCAATATTAATAATTATGTATGTCCAAAGCGAGGCGTTTACCACCCGATGAAATAGGTGCGTACCATATCTATAATAGAGGCAATAATGGTCAAATTGTATTTCATGATGAGGATGATTTCCTCATTTTTTATAACCTCATACTAAAGGCTAAAGAGAAAATTGATTTTGCAATTCATCACTATTGCATTTTGCAAAATCACTACCATTTTGTAATGAAGTCAACAGGATCTGCTCTGTCGAAGGCTATGCACTGGATTAATTATGGCTATTCAATGAAACATGCCTGGAAATATAAGCGGCGGGGCCGCCTCTGGCAAGCAAGATACAAGTCGGAGCTGTTAGATACACCCGAGTACCTGTCGGTTTGCACTGGATATGCAGAGTTGAATGCGGTAAAGCATCAAATTGTATCCGACCCGAAGGATTATCGATGGTCTAGCTATAATCATTACGCTTATGGTGTGCAGGATGCGATTGTTGATGATAGTCCAGATTATTTGGATTTGGCAGGTACTCCTGAAGAGCGTCAGAGGATTTATCGAATATTAAGCAAGAAACGCGTTGAGTCTTTAAAGCATGAATATTGGTCTAAGTAGACGCGATATTTCCTACCTGTCCTTTTGGCCCCCAAGTACAGACAGGTAGCAGAGGGGGTAAGTACAGACAGGTAGCAAAAAAATTAAACCCCCGCGGAGTGCGGGGGTTGGAGGGTTAGTGGCAGCGGCCGAAGTTTTGCAGGAAACGCATGGCTTCGGATACTGCGAATTGTTGGTTGCGGCTTTGGTGGGGGACGGTCAGGTAGAGCAGATGGTTTCGGTCGGCCAGATAGACATAGATTCTGGTCGGGGTACCATTTTCTTCGTTGCTAAGGTAGCTGACCGCGCAGTTGCCTGGTGCGCAGTCGTTGAAGACCATGTTGCCGTCCAGGTCACTTCTGTTCTGCTGCAAGGACATCTGTTCTAGTGCCGTTTCGGCCTGGAAGACCGGAAGGATTTTGATGCGGCCGATGCCGTCGCGGCTCAGGCGAACCTTGCGACCGGCTTCGATCACGTTCCAGCTCGGCATGACCTGCACGCAAGTTCCGTCGGCCATGCGGACCATCTCTGATTCCGCATCGTCAGAATTTTCCGTCACATTTTCCGCGGCTTGCGGCGGTGTGGCAGGTTGCGTTGCACAGGAACAAAATGTAGCGATCAGGGCAAAGCCCCAGGTTAGAACAGCAGCGGTAACAAGTCCGGCAACCAATTTATTATTCTGCATTTCTTCCTCCTGCTTGGGTGGTTGGTTGAGTTCCCAAGACTAGTCAGACTAACAAAAATTAGGCCATTTGTCAAGGCTTGCAACCAAAAACCGGCTTATTTCAGCCGGTTTTATGCCTATATTTAGCGAATGCCGATTATTTCGCGGACTTGCGCCATGGTTTCGGCGGCCTGTTGGCGGGCTCGAGCGGCGCCGGCGGCATATATTTCGCGGACCTCATCAGGTTTGGCCATCAGCTCGGCCTTGCGTTCGCGGAAGGCGGCAAAATGCTCGGCGACCCGTTCTGCCACCAGCGGTTTCAGTTCGCCGTACTTGAGCGGTTGCGCCTCGATCGCCTGTGCGGCTTCGCCTTCGCGACCGAACAAACGGAGCAGTGTCACCAGATTCCAGATGCCGGCCTGTCCACGCAGGGTCTCCTCGTCCGACCGCTCATCAGGCGGCACAGCCAAAGCCTCCTCGACTTCTTTTTCGTTCATCGTGATCAATCCGTCGGTGTTGGTCACTGCGCTTTTGATTTTCTTCAGGATGGCTTCCGGCTCATCGGAAAGCGCCACATAAGATTTTTCGCCGAGCGATTTGGACATCTTCTTGAGCGGATCGTTGAGCGAACGCAGTTTTGGAATTTCGGTCAGCAACGGCTCGGCTTCCGGAAAGAACTCCACGCCGTACTTGTTGTTGAAGAAGCGCGCGATGTTGCGGGTCAGCTCGACGTGCTGGACCTGGTCGCGACCGACCGGCACGAACTGGCCATGATACATCAGAATATCCGCCGCCTGCAGCACCGGATAGCCGAGCAAGCCGACGTTAATGTTCTGCGCCTGCTGGCCGGACTTGTCCTTGAATTGAGTCATGCGCTCCAGCAGCGACAGCGGGGTCAGCGTGTTGAACACCCAGCACAGTTCGGTGTGCTCGGGCACGTCGGATTGGCGAAACAGCAGGGCCTTTTCGGGGTCGAGTCCGACCGCCAGCAGGTCGACCATCAAATCAAAAACCTGCGCTCGTTTTTCGGTTGGATCGTAATCGCCGGACAGCGAATGATAGTCAGCGATGAAAAAAGAACATTCATAGTTTGGGTCGTCCTGCAGGCGCAGCCAGTTTTGAAAGGCACCCGCCCAGTTGCCCAAATGCACGCGGCCCGAAGGCTGAATGCCGGAGATGAGTTTTTTGGGATTGGATTCTGTCATATGGGATTAGTATATGTAGGGGCGGGGGAGTATTCAAGAGCGCGATATTAAACACCCCGTCTTGAGACAAGACGGGGTGCGGGTTAGAAGTGACGGCGGGGTTTTGGTTTTTTCGGCGGCGGAGGGAGGTGGCCACCGCAACGGCGGCAGAGGTTTTTTTGCCAGGCGCAATGCAGGCAGTAAGCGAGCCCTTCGAACTTGACGGGGTGCTCGCAAGCCGCAGCGGTTGCGTCTTCGTTCTTGGCGGGCACACCTTCTTGAGCGCAGCGCTCGCAGCATTGTTCAAATTTATTCGGATCAACCGGTCTCCAGTTGCCGCCTTCAATCCATTTTCCCAAAGGGATTTGCCCTGGTGAGTCAAATTTACCCCGATTGGTTTTGGAATTTTTCATTGCCTCAAATATCTCCTGACTGATGGCGGCCATCTGTCCTCCTTATATTTGTTGCCGGTTAAGGACCGTTAAGGTTCAAAATATCATATTTAAGGCGGTTTGTCAAGGGTTTGCCGCAACCAAAAACACGCGTTATGCCGCGTGTTTCTGTTGTTGATTCAACTTTTGGTGACAGGCACCAGAAGTTGAATTAGACATTAATGATAACCGGCAGAACCATCGGGCGGCGTTTGGTGCTCTTGAAGAGCAGGGAGCCGACTTCGTTGCGGATCTTGTTTTTGAGGTGATCCTCGAAGGCCGGCGATTTGGGGTCGGTGTCCTTGAGGATCTTTTTGACCTGCAAACGGGCCTTTTCGATCAGGTCCTTGCTTTCGCGCATGTAGACGAAGCCACGCGAGATGATGTCCGGTGAGCTGGTCGGCTGGCCGGTCTTCTTGTCGATGGTGGCGATGATGACGAACATGCCCTCGTCGGCCAGCTGAACGCGATCGCGCAGAACAACCTGCGACACGTCGCCGACGCCGAGACCGTCGACCATCACGTAGTCGGTCGGCACGAACTCCTTGGTCAGCCGAGCGCCGTTGTTGCTGAACTCAATCACCTGGCCGTTCTCGCCGGTAAAGATATGGTCGTCCGGCAGGCCGACTTCTCGGCCCAGCTGGGCGTGCGCCTCGCGCATGAAGTAGTTGCCGTGAATCGGAATCAGGTGCTTGGGCGTGGTCAGGCGCATCATCAGCTTCAGTTCGCCCTGCTTGGCGTGTCCGCCAGCGTGGATGTCCAAGTTTTCGTAGTGGAAAATCTTGGCGCCCTTGCGAACCAGCGCGTCCTTCAGGGTCTGAATGGTGCGCTCGTTGCCCGGAATCACCGAGGACGAAAAGGCCACACCGTCGTTCTTGCGCAGCGTAATAAAACGATGCTCGTTGTTGGCGATGCGCATCAGCACGGCGTTGCGTTCGCCCTGCGCGCCGGTGCAGATAACCATCGCTTTCTCGTCCGGCAGTCGCTGGAACTCGTTTTTTTCGACGATGGTGCCGGGCTTGAATTTCATGTAACCCATCTTTTGGGCGATCTCGATGTTGTTGTTCATCGAACGGCCTTCGATCAGCACCTTGCGGCCGTGCTTTTCGGCCGACTCAATCAGCTGGCCGACACGACCGATCAGCGACGAGAACGTGCCGACGATCAGGCGACCCTTATGAGTGCGGATCAGCTGTTCCATCTCCTTGCCGACCTGGCTTTCCGAAACCTGATAGCCGGGCGAAGTGGCGCCGGTCGAATCGGACATCAGTGCCAGCACGCCGTTCAGGCCAAAACCGGCCAGGCGCTGCAGGTCGATCGGGTCTTCGTTGATCGGCGTATAGTCGAACTTGAAGTCACCGGTGTAGATGATGGTGCCGTACGGCGTATGCAACGCCACACCGAACGCATCCGGAATGCTGTGGTTCACGTGAAACGGTTCAACGGCAAAATGCTTGCCCAACTGGATTCTGTTTTCGTTCTTGACCAGCTGGATGTTCAGCTTTTGCGCGTTGCCGAACTCTTCTTGGCGTTTCTTGATGATGCCAGCGGTCAGCTGTGCGGTGAAAATCGTCGGCCAACCGAGCTTCTCCATGGTCAGCGGAATACCGCCGACGTGGTCCATGTGACCGTGCGTCACCACCACACCGCGAATGTTCTTCTCCTTGCCCTTGAGCGAGGCGATGTTCGGGATGATGTAGTCGATGCCGTGCATGTCCTCTTCCGGGAACATCAAGCCAATATCGATGATGACGATATCGTTGCCGCATTCGAACACCGTGCAGTTGCGGCCGATCTCGGACAGGCCACCCAGCGCATAGACACGCAGTTTGGGCGTGCCGGCCGGTGCCTTCTTTTGGCGGGCCACGGTCCGGATGGTCGGCTGAACGCCGGGCTTCTGTTGCTTGGGTCCGCTGGCGTTGTTGTTGCCGCCGCTGCGACCCTTTCTTCGTGCCGGAGCACGTTTTGTATTGCGAGGCGAGATAACTACGCGCCGCTTTTTTGATTGGTCAGCCGAAGTCGTCTTTTGACCTTGGGTGCGTCTGGTTCCGCCCTTTGCTTTTTCTTCTGTCATATTTTGTTGCGATTTTTGTATCGCCTTTAGTTTGTG
>Ga0316201_10001134_pt1 | contig 17331 bp, 14 predicted proteins | sample CS6wburrow_MG_FD_204516 | JGI IMG/M metagenome (GOLD analysis project Ga0316201, IMG submission 204516) | Coastal sediment microbial communities from Delaware Bay, Delaware, United States - CS-6 worm burrow | ecosystem: Environmental > Aquatic > Marine > Coastal > Sediment | place: USA... | reverse complement strand
ATCACCTGTGTAAGTGTAGGTTGCTGCATATCCAAAGCTGCTTATCAGAGAGGCAAGTAACGCGACACTTATCAATATTCTTTTCATTGCTATTACTCCTGATTGGCTAATTCGGGGAGGACCGCCTTTCTACCATACCGGAAGCATGCAGCATCCGTATCACTGGATATAAAAACACCCCGAAGGGTTGGGTCACTGAAAGCGCAGTGCTGTCAGGCTGCAAGTAAAGTATTGGGCATCAGGGTATGGCTGTCTGTAGCAGAACTTCAGTCTGAAGAAATAGCATCGTGCGTGCATTCAGCTTCGACGGTGTCGTAGCCCCTTAATTCCACCCGACTGGTTTCAATATAAGCACCATGGCAGTGGTCAAACATTAGTTGCTTGACTTGTTCGTGTTCGGCGTTCGGACCTACGCTGAGGTACTTGATTCTTACCATATCCTCATTGGAAGCGAGGATTACTGGCTCATAATGGTTCTTTCCTGTTCTATATAATTCTGGTGAATCTAATTTTGCTTCCCTCGCTATATCATCTAGCGGAAAAAAAACACCCTCTAAACCAAGACCAATACAACCAGAGAGCAGTCCGTAAAGTACAAGACTGATAGTTAGTTTCAATATCTGACGGGTGTTTGGGTTCACTAGATTCAGTATAGCTGAGATTCCCAGACCCAAATAAAACCACCTTGACAGAAGGCTAATCTCTGAGCCAATACCTACCAGCAGGCAACTCACTAATATCAACAGGTGACTTCACAATCTCACCGTCTACCATGTAATCGCGCCAGATGATCTGACCATTCTTAACATCTCGGTATTGCAGGATCATGCCTGGCTCAATTGTTTAATGAGCAATCAGCGCATTGGCATAACGACATTCGACTCACGTCAAATTTCAATATCAATCGTTAACTTAGTTGCAACTCTTTCATCACCCTCAATGTTTGCTATTTCGATAGTGTTGATGCCTTTTGCAAATTTTTTCAGAAGAGTTTTGATCTTGATTTGAGCATTGACCACAGCTTCATCGTCCTCAGTATTTTCAGAGATGTTCTTTAGTTTAAGTGGCTTAATTTCCTCAGAGTTTATCCGGTCAATTACAAAATCCGTTGAAGAACCTTGTGGAACTGTAATTTGAAACTCAAAATATTTCGGTTTCTCTTGCCCCTCAAACTTTTCATATAACAGTTCGGCTGAAATTTCTGAATCCAAGTAAGACAAATTTATTTTTCGTGTCCCGGCCGAAGCGCCGACTTCCACTTGCCAGTTGTTATCAACATTGGCATCAAATACCGTGCCAGCGGGTAACTCTGCAGCTTTACCTGGAATAAATATTGGAAGGATAAAAAGAACACCTAATGTTATGGATAACGCCATGCGGCTCTTGCCATCTTTGTGATAGCCCCCACTAAGTTGAATTGCTTGTCCGTCTACGCTTTGCGTTTCGTAAGCCCCTACAGTCATCGCTCCTTTAACGCCTGCTATATTCCGGTGCTTTACACTATCAACTTTTGCAATTATCGGAGCACCAGCGGCGATCAGTACGTGCCCATTTACAACCACGTCACGCCAAACCTTAGCATTTACGGATTGTCCCGGTTCGGCTTGGCCTCTCTTACCAATAAGGTCCTGTGTGGTTTCGACGAATACCCGCGTGTATGCAGGAAGGGTAATGCCAGCTGCAAAAGCTACTTGCACTTGAAAGAGAACGCAAAAAGCAGCAACAAATGAAATAATATTTTTAGTTCTTGATGGCTTCATGGTTTTCAGTCCCTTTAGGTGTTTGAATTGATTAGGTGAATAGCTTCTTCAAATGAAGACTTATTAGCATACGCCTCAAGAAAGAAAACGCATTGATGCACATCACATTGAAATAAGAACACCCCGGCAAAGAGGAATCACAGGGGGGCAAAGTGATCTGTCAGAGTGCAGAGCTAATCAGCCGATTAATACTGGATGTGATTAAGTCTCATTCCGTCATTTGATGCGCCCATAACCTATACTTACAGATGCGGCAGAAGTCGCTATTTCTTCGCCAGATTATTCATATAAGTCTGCAAATAAAAATCCAATAACCTCCGACCCAATAGCGGATCAGGCCGCACTCGTTTTCTGTTTATCAAAACAGGAAAACTCCGCAGGGACGCATTTGGTTCTTTTGAGGAGGTTTGTTATGAACTGGAAAAGTTCTACTTTGATCACTTTACTTTGCCTGCTCCCGGTTTTATCTGCGGTGGCGATCGGTCCTGAACATTCAGGTTCCTGGTACTTTGATGAGCAAAGTGGCCACGGGTTCTCCATTGAGATTGGCGAATTGCCTGATGGCTCGCCATTCGGCGTGGCTTATTGGTACACCTACGACAACAAAGGCAATCCCATCTTCATGCTGGGTAATGGTATTCCTGATGGCGACGTGCTGGAGGTGGTGTTCGAGTCACCCGTTGGAATGGTATTCGGCGAGTTTGATCCCATAAGCGTAATACGTGAGGATGGTGGAACGGGCCGGTTCGTGTTTGCCGATGAGGATATCGCGACATTTCAATACACGCCTTCGGACTTCACCGTCGCCAATTGGGGTCATTCCCCGATTGCCTTCATGCCGCTGAGCAAATTATTCGGCATTCCTGTCAGTGACTCACCAGAGCTTTCAGCATTGGAATCCCGTATTGAGGAATTGGAGGATTTATTACAGGACGTGAGCCGCCTGATTGACCCGAATACAGGCTACGATACCGTTCGTTTTGAAGGTGTGAATGTGCAAATAGTAAACGGCAGCGGGACAACCCATGGTGAAACGCTTGGAACTGGCAATCTGATCATCGGGTACAACGAATTACGGGATAATGATGGCAATGACCGTGACGGTTCGCATATCCTGGTGATTGGTGAAGCGAACAATTACACATCTGCTTCACATGGTGGCATGGTCGTTGGAAGTTGGAATGAGACCTCCGCGCCATTTGCATCAGTCAGTGGCGGGCATGCCAACACAGCCAGCGGAGAAGCCTCATCTGTCAGTGGTGGGGGATGGAATACAGCCAGCGGAGAACTCGCGGCCGTCAGCGGCGGGAATCAAAATAGAGCCAGTGGGGTAGTTTCGTCAGTCAGTGGCGGGGAGTTGAACTCAGCCACCGGGATGTTTTCGTCAGTCAGTGGTGGAGACAGCAACACAGCCAGCAATCATGCTGCATCAGTCAGTGGTGGAGATGGTCGGACTGCTTCCGGTGAGTACGACTGGGCCGCAGGTGCTCTTTGGCAGGATTTGTAGACAGGCTTGATGCCTGCACAACAGAGTCGTCAACCACTGGCGGCTCTTTCAACAAGCACCCCTCCAAAGTGAGGCCACCTCGCTTTGTCCACGTAATTCCCTCCCACGATCCTACCAGGCCATCTTTGTCACTTTTACAGTCAACAACTGTCACATATGACAGTACTCCCGTTTGCGGGTTTGGAGCAGTATATACCTACGGTTTTACCAGATAAGGCAGGATGCCCAGGAGATACAAAGCAGGAAGCTTTGAAGCCGGGGTGTTGAATACTGCCAATCGCAAATTTTTTGGCCTGAACTGTAAATTCATATCAAATCACACCCCGGTTTCACTAAACCGCAAATTTCTACAAACGTGTCGGGCGTGCAACTGAAGGATCAATCGCCCGATTCCAGGAAAGGGGAAGGGGTGTCAACGTGTCAAATATCAAAGTTTTTTCAGTCACAGCAATCGTAACGCTTACATTGCTTGTTTTTGCCATTGCCAACGGATGGAAGGACTCGTCAGACAATACGACAGCCCCGGCGACTGCCTACATCGTTCAGGCAGGAAGCCTGGGACTGGCAATGCAAGCGGTCCAGAACGTGGGCGGTGAAATCACTCACGAACTGGGTATTATCAATTCGGTTGGTGCCAGCCTGACGCAGGAGCAACGGACCGCTCTTGGTGCTGACCGGGGAATTCGCACATACATCAACCGTGAAGCCCGGATTTCCGGTTATCTGTTTCCGGATGATTCTTCGTTTTCAGAGTCCACTGATTCGCTCTCTGTCGAGAGAAAGTACGGGAAAGTGGTGGGTTCCCCGGATCTTCATGAAGAAGGGATCGATGGCCGCGGAGTCACCGTGGCGATTATCGACACAGGTTTGTGGTGGGGCCCGAACGGTATTTCTAAAAATGCATTAGGTGATGACCGGATCCTGGCGCGCTACGATGCGATCACGGACGAGTTCGTGGAGGCAGCAGAAGCTGGAAGTGGTAACGATGGCAGTGGCCACGGCACCCACATGGCCAGTATCGCGCTCAATAGCGACTCCATCCACGGCGACTTCATCGGGATTGCACCGGGTGCAGATGTGGTTTCAGTCAAGGCATTCAGCCCGGACGGTGGCGGAACCTATTTAGACGTCATCCGTGCGCTGGATTTTGTCGTATCTTATAAGGACAATTATGGCATCAACGTCTTGAACCTGTCTTTTTCAGCCTCACCGCAATCCTATTATTGGGATGACCCGCTGAACCAGGCGGTAATGGCGGCCTGGCAGGCCGGTATCGTTGTCGTGGCCTCGGCTGGCAACACGGGCCCCGATCCGATGACCATCGGAGTCCCGGGCAACGTACCCTACGTGATTACGGTCGGAGCCATGACCGACAATTACAGCCCCGAAGACCCCGACGACGATATGCTGGCTTACTGGTCGTCAACCGGCCCCACCTTCGAAGCCTTCGTAAAACCCGAACTGGTCGCGCCCGGTGGTCACCTGAGTGGCTACATGCCCGCAGACGGCACCCTACCCCAGGAGCATCCTGAATTTTACGACAGTGGGAAATACTTCATGATGTCTGGCACATCGCAGGCTGCCGCAGTGGTCAGTGGCGTAGCCGCACTCCTGCTGCAGGATGAACCTGGCCTGAGCCCGGATGATGTCAAATGCCGCCTGATGGCAACCACCGTGGTCGGCATAGACTCAACTGGCAAGAACGCGGGTGAAATGCGTTACAGCCCCTTCCAGCAGGGAGCGGGACGGGTGGACGCCTATGCCGCGGTCCATGGTGACCTCACCGGTTGCGCCAACGGTGGCCTCGATATTGACCTGGACCTGGCCGGGCTTGAGCACTATATCGGCCCCACACAGTTAGACAGGAAGGGCAATTACTACATTGACGGCGTAGGGTACAGCTGGGATGGCAATCTCAAACAGCATGGTGACATATGGGTAAGAGGTAATCCATTTGTAGACGGCAACCCCTTTGTCGATGGCAATCCCTTTGTCGATGGCAATCCCTTCGTTGATGGCAATCCTTTCGTCGATGGCAATCCCTTCGTCGATGGCAATCCCTTTGTGGATGGCAACCCCTTCGTGGACGGGGGTGGTTTTGCTGAACCGGCTTCGATCAACGTCTGGGTCTGGCAGGAATGACATAAACAAAAGAAGCGTAAAGGAGCTGGCCCCTTACTTTGGTTAGACATCCAGGGAGGGCGAGACGCTCCACAAAACGAAAGAACCCGCCAATCGGCGGGTTCGTTATTTACCGGCACAAACTTTCAAAGCCCGTTTACAGTAGCGGGCTATGATCTCCTATATTCAAAGGATATCGTAGTGCCGTAGCATGTTTGTCAGACAATAAGCGTTTGACACACATGAGAAACCTACTTCTATTTACACTTTTCATACTACTTTGCAGCGATGTATTCGCTGGCAGCTTCCGCTGTGGACGGAAACTCGTAAAGGCCGGTGATTCGGGCAATATGTTAATAAAGAAGTGCGGCAAACCGGAAAGAAAGTTCAGCAGTAAACAGATGTTCAGTGATAAGGGAAAACAGTCGAACGTGGTTGTCTCAAACTGGGTTTACGAGCGGCGCGGGAAGAAGGATATGATCGTCTCGGTTCGCAACGGGGCCATCATAAATATACAGGTTGAGTAAGCAGACTGAATGTTGCGAGAAACCCGCTTTGTTCTGTATATCGGCTTCCGGTCCCTTTTCTCGATAACAAGACGAAGTATTTTCAGTCAGCCTTCACGGTAAATATATTCGCATTCAGCTGTGCGATAAGTTGACCACCGGGTGACAGGAATGGACGCAGTTCTATATGAGCTGCACTCAAAATTTCCGCCAGTGTTTCTTCACTCAGTTTTTCAAATTCGCCTGCCAGTCGAAGGTGGGTTTCGATAAACGCCCTGATCGAAGGGTAGGGTGCCTGGCCAACGCGCTCGTGGCACTCGTATTCATTGACACCGGCTGAAAGCAGTAAAGTATCCAGGGCGCCGGGTTTGCCCAATGACCATGGAGCGGACAGCCTTATGGCTGAGTGAGCACCGGAAAACTTGTTGATCAGCCTGATCAGCTTGTCGTAAGCGCCGCCCACTTGCAACGGTCCCCACGTAGCCACTACAACGAGTCCATTTGGTTTGCAAACCCTGAGCATCTCCTTGATCGTAGCCACCCGGTTGGGAGTAAACATCAGCGCGAACTGGCACAGGACCCGGTCAAACTGGTTGGCCTCGAATGGCATTTCCGTGGCATTGCCCAGTTGCCACTCGATATGTCGGGATTGCCTGCTTGCTGACTCGAGCATTTTCTCGCTGGCATCAAGACCGATGACCTTGCCGGTCAGGCCGGTTTCTAATTGAATCGTCCGCGCGAGTGTGCCGGTGCCACAGGCGACATCAAGTAAATCCTGTCCGTGCTCAATTTCAGCGAGGTCGGAAACCCTGCTTGCCCATTGTGCATAAACGGCTGGTACGAGGTACTGTTCATATACCCTGACCAAATCGTCGTTAATTTCCGGTGTAAAGTGCGACGTTGCCATTAACTCCCCCTGTCACGTGTAAACAGATCGATTATGATCAAAAGTTAGTGTAATGCAATAACGTTGCTGAATACACCTGATTTCATTATGAAATGTGTGCACAAGTAAGGTGCCTGGATGCCAGCGGTCTATAGAAGGAGCGTAACTTGTAGGAAATTTGCTCGATATGACGCAAATCTTTAACGGCGGTCGACATAAGCCAACCCTGTGTCTATAGTTATATTGTCCATGGTTCACTTCGTTGGGAATTGAATGTGGATTTTTTTGCTCAAGGGGAATCGGGTCAGAGACAAAAAAGCATACAAAACTGAATCAATCCAAAGGGGGAAATCATGATTCAAATACTCATTATCGATGATCAGGCGTTGGTTAGAACCGGGCTACGGCATATTCTTGATCATAGTAACGAAATTACAAAGGTTACAGAAGCTTCATCGGGCGAGGTGGCACTCAATCGCTGCAGGAAAACACGTCCCGATGTCATTCTGCTCAGTATTAACCTGCCTGGTTTAACGGGTTTTGAAATTACCCGTAAACTCACGCGCTCCCATCCACTGGCTAAAATTATCGTGCTGGCAGTGCACGCCAAACCACCTTATCCAACCCGGATGATGGATGCCGGGGCCAGTGGTTACTTGACCCGAGATTGCGAGGCTGATGAACTGATACAGGCCATTAAAGTGGTAGCGGGCGGGCAGCGTTACATTGGCAGTGAAGCAGCTAAGCAGCTTGCGCTGTCGATGTTGTCAGGGTCTGCAAAGGAATCGCCATTTGAAGATTTGTCGGCCCGGGAGATGGAGGTGATGTTAAAGATAACCGATGGTCGTCGCATACCGGATATCGCGTCATTGATGTGTCTGAGCCCCAAGACAGTCTCCACGTACAAGTACAGGATACTGGGTAAGCTGGGTGCCCGCAGCGAGGTAGAGCTTGTGCGCATGGCCATGCGTTATGGGTTGCTGGACAGTGCCTGATTATTTACCTGGGTACATTTAAACATGTCTTACTGTGCTGTTTTCAGGTTTATGTCCGGCTGTGACGGGACCGGCTGCGACCGGCTATTGCCGGTCGCAGCCGGCTTTGCGGTTTGTAACGCTGTGTAGAAACAGTCTATTCACCCAGGCTGTTTTCAGATGGCGGTGGCTTTAGGGTATAAATACCTTTTGAGTCTTTCTCAGCGGCTACGGTCGGGTTCGCCTGCGCTGCCGCTGCCGGTGCCTTTTCAACAGCTGGTTTTGTACTGGTCTTGTCACCGTCCTTTTTACGGGCCGCCTTTTTACGGGGTGCACGCTTTTTAGGCGCAGCCGTCTTATCACTGCTGTCTGCAGGCTTATCGTCTGTTGCCGGTTTTGAGGTTTTTGATTCGGATTCAGTACTTACCATTGAGTCCGCCGGTTTTGCCATTTTCACAGGCTTGGGGTCAGAAGCTTTTGCATCCGACTGCCCGGGGTCAACCGGTTTTGATTTTGCAGGTTCTGGTTTGGCCGGCTTGACGGGTTTGGCCAATACGGGTATTGGATCGATCGCCGCTATTGCCGTAGATGCCGGTTTTGCACTTTCAGCTTTACCGGGAACCGCTTCAGTTGCTTTTGCTTTTGTAGCTTTGTAGTCTGTCTGAACCGGCTTTGGTGGCTTGTCGGTAACCACTTGCTTATCACCTGGTGAAGCCGGTTTCGCCTGGCTTGTATCTGTAGCTGGACCGTCTTGCGATTCAGCTTGATCTGCCCGCGGCTTTACACCACCGGTTTTGTAAGGTGATCGCCTTCTGCGGCCACCCCTGCGATTACCACCTGCTTTCTGTTCGGGTTTGACGTTACCATCAACTTCGCTGCCTGTTGCTGGTGCTGCAACGGGGCTTTGGCCCTTGGTATCGGTACCTGTTGCCTTGCTGGTTTCGCCGGGTTTGCGTTTGGCCGGTGGCCGCTGTCCCCGTGCCTGGGTCGCTTTGCCCTGTCCGGGTTGTTTCTGATCCACCTGGCCCTGTCCTGATTTGGCCTGGGTTTTTTTGGATTGTTTCTTTTTAGTTGTCCGCTGCTGTTTCGAAGGCTGAACCTTTTTTTGAGTACCCTGACCACCTCGTTTGTTTGTGGGCCTTCGCTTTGACTGCTGATTGGAGGTCTTTGACTGTCTCTGTCTGTTTTGCTGAGCATTAGGTTTAGCAACAGGTTTATTTGCGGTCTTGCTCACTGGTGAAGGTTTACTTTTCTCCTCCTCTTTCGGGTGCGAGAAAAGAATATTTGCAAGACGGGTAAATAAACCAGGCGCCTTCTCTTCGGTACGGGTTGGTGCCGGCCGGTCGGGTACGATCCGTTTAACCGCTGGATCCACCGGTGCGACTGCATTGGCCTGCGAACGCTCATTGGCGACCACTTGTGCTTCCGGCTGATCAATCCGGGTGTAGCTGGGCGAATCGGAAATGTCTGATTTTCTGACGCGAAGAATTTCAAAGTGAGGCGTGACCAGGTACTGGTTAGCCAGCATCACGATCGGAACCTTATGCCGGGATTCGACTTCAGCCAGCGAAGCACGTTTTTCATTATGAAGAAAGTTGATCACTTCGGTCGGTGCCTGAACGATGATCTGACCTGTGTACTCCTTCATAACCTCCTCTTCGACAAGACGAAGAATAGACAGTGCAAGGGATTCCACGCTGCGGATGGTGCCATGACCATCACAACGCGGGCAGGTGTCCTGGCTGGATTCACCGAGAGAAGGGCGAAGCCGCTGTCGGGACATTTCCAGAAGACCAAAACGTGAAATACGTCCGATCTGGACCCGGGCTTTATCAATTTGCATCGCAGCGCGAAGACACTCTTCAACCTCGCGTTGATGCTTGCGGCTGGTCATATCAATGAAATCAATAACGATCAATCCACCCAGGTCACGTAATCGTAACTGGCGGGCAATTTCGTGAGCCGATTCCATGTTGGTACTAAACGCCGTATCTTCTATATCCACGCCCTTGGTTGCACGGGCTGAATTGATATCGATCGAAAGCAGTGCTTCGGTATGATCAAACACGACCGCGCCACCTGATGGCAAATGTACGGTCCGCGCGAAGGCCGATTCAATCTGGCTTTCAATCTGGTAGCGGTTAAACAAAGGAACCTGGTCATCATATAACTTCAGTTTGCCCAGGTTATGCGGCATGACCTGCTGCATAAACTCCCTTGCATCGTTATAAACCGTCTCATTGTCGATCAGTATTTCGCCGATATCATTTCTCAGATGATCACGCAGCGCCCGGATAAACAGGTTGCTTTCCTGGTGGATCAGGAACGGGGCAGGGCGACTGGCGGCAGCCTGTTCAACGGCTGACCAGAGTTGGAGCAGGTAATCAAGGTCCCATTGCAGTTCTTCGGCGTCCCGCCCGACACCTGCAGTCCGGATGATGATGCCGACATTGTCCGGTGTCGTGACCTTTTGCAGTTGTTCACGTAAATGATCACGATCATTGCCGGTAATACGCCGTGAAACACCACCCGCTGACGGGTTGGTTGGCATCAGAACCAGGTAGCGGCCGGCCAGTGAAATAAAGGTCGTCAGGGCTGCGCCCTTATTGCCTCGTTCTTCTTTTTCGACCTGGATGATAATTTCCTGACCTTCGCGAACCACATCACGAATGGCCAGTCTGCCCCCTTTTTTCGAGGCGTCTTTTGAATAGGCGGCTTCGCAAATTTCCTTAAGTGGCAGAAAGCCGTGCCGGGTCGATCCAAAGTCAACGAAGCAAGCTTCCAGCGATGGTTCAACCCGCGTAATTTTTCCCTTGTAAACGTTTGATTTCTTTTGTTCCTGGGAGGGGACTTCTATATCAAGATCAAACAGATGTTGACCTTCGGCGATTGCTACACGCAACTCTTCTGGCTGAGTTGCGTTTATCAGCATTCTTTTCATTATTAATTCCTCAGGCACCCCGGTACGGGGCGACGGTGGAACGATATGACATTAAAATGCCATATTTCCACTTATCTGACCCGGCGATGCAATGCATCTTTGCCGGGGGTACCAAATATTGTTTTCATAGCCAGACCAATTAAAATTTGATCCGGTTCGCAGACGGCAGATAGTCGGTCTGCCATCAAAAATAAGTTTTTCTGCCGCTAAGCAGTATGTGAATTCAAGCTTTCTGCCGGTGAAACAACGTGTAAACTATTGTTGTGTCTATGCAGTCCCACCCTTTTAAAGCACGGCTTAGGTGAGATAATCAGGCGAAAGCAGAGGTCAATTCGACAGGGCGAATTCCTTACGCGGACAATATAACAGTCTTTTCATTTTCTATCAATGAGTTGGGGATAGTTGCCGATGAATAAGGTAAGTTCCGCAGTCAGCAAGGTCGAAGTATCGCAGGATCGCGATGGCCAGCGACTGGACAATTTCCTTGGCACGAGGCTAAAAGGCCTGCCACGATCGGTAATTTATCGCATTATCCGTACCGGTCAGGTGCGTGTGAATGGCGGCAGGGCAAAACCGTCCACCCGTCTTGAGGCGGGTGATACTGTGCGCATCCCGCCGGTGTCGATCCGCCCGGATAGCAAGGGGAAAATTCCGCCGGCGGTTTTGCAATTGTTAAACCAGTCCATCTGCTATGAGGACCATGGTGTCATGGTTATCAACAAGCCGGCCGGCATGGCCGTTCATGGTGGCAGCGGTCTGGCCTGGGGTGTTGTTGATGCGGTGCGTAAGATGAGGCCGGATATGAGTGTGGACCTTGTTCACCGTCTGGACCGTGAGACCAGCGGCTGTCTGATTCTGGCGCTGAACGGTGATACACTGCGCGAATTAAACACACAGATCAAAAATGACCAGGTTGAAAAACGCTATTTGTGCTTGATGGACGGTAAGCTCAAACAGGCGCTTGTCGAAGTAAACGAACCCATCGGGAAGTTTGAGCGATCCGGTCAAAAATTTATGCGCGTAGATGCCCAGGGCAAACCTGCCCAAACCACCTTCCGGCTTTTACAAAACTACGCGGATTATAGTTTTGCAGAAGCGCAGCTACATACCGGCAGGACCCATCAAATACGTGTGCATGCTGCTTACCTCGGGTTGCCATTGGCGGCCGATGACCGCTATTCGCCCGCGCCACGGCAGAAGTTCTGGAAAGCACAAGGTCTCAGGAGAATGTTTCTGCACGCCCATCAGACCTGTTTCTATACTTCGAATGGCGAACGGCAGTTGGTGAGCGCACCGTTACCGGATGAGTTGGGGCAGTTGCTCGAAAAACTGGGGTAAAGCCCGTGTGCGGGCAGACAGCCATGACACGGGTCAGCCTGTCTTCAATGTGCTGGATCAATCGACTATTACCTACACCCCAAAGCGTAAATTCAACTGGTTGAGTCTTTGGTCTTATGGTCTAATTCCCGTATGCATAAACCACTTTCCGCTTTTATTGGTCTTCGCTACCTTGGTGCCAAAAAGCAAAATCACTTCATATCATTCATTTCCCTGACTTCCATGTTGGGAATCGCGTTGGGCGTGACCACGCTGATCACGGTGATTTCGGTGATGAACGGTTTCGAAAAAGAACTTCGCGCACGTATCCTGGGCGCAATATCCCATGCCACCATTCAATCACTTGACAGACCGCTCGATGAATGGCGTGAGGTTATCAAAAGCGTCCAGACACGCAACGATGTCGATGCTGCGGCGCCTTATGTTGAGGTGGGTGCATGGCTGCAGGCCAATGGATCGAGTGCGGCACTGGTGCGTGGAGTTGTACCGGAATACGAAGAGAATGTTTCAGATGTTGCCACCAGCATGGTCAGCGGTCAGCTGAGTGATTTACGTGGTGGTGAGTACGGTATTGTGCTGGGTATAGGCCTGGCTGTTCGCTTGCGGGTTGGTCCGGGCGACAGGGTCACCGTGATTGCGCCAAGGCTCAAAGCCAGCCCCTTTGGCGCCAGTCCATTGATGCGCCGCTTTACCGTGGTGGGCCTGTTTGAATTTGGTGAACATGAAAACGATAGCGGTCTGGCGCTGGTGCATATCGACGATGCCGCCAAGCTTCTACGGATGCCGGAAGATTCCATCGGCGGTATTCGGCTCAAGCTTAAAGACCTGGATTCTGCCTGGCTGGTGGCAAGGGATATCTCCGACCAGCTTGATGGTGCCTACCGCGTCAGGGACTGGAGCCAGGAGCGCGGCAACCTGTTCCAGGCCGTGCGGACTGAAAAGACCGTCATGTGGGTTATTTTGTCGTTAATCATCGCGGTGGCTGCCTTCAATATCATTTCCATGCTGGTCATGGTTGTCACCGACAAGCAGGCTGATATTGCAATCTTGAAAACCATGGGTGCACACGCCGGTACCATCATGCGGGTTTTCGTAGTGCAGGGCAGTCTTATTGGTATTATTGGCACCGCCCTGGGTGTGGTCGGTGGTATTCTGCTGGCTCAGAACATTGCGACAGTGGTACCGTTTCTGGAACGCATCTTCGGCTTTTCCCTGTTCCCGTCCGACATCTATTACATTACCGAGCTGCCGTCAGACCTGCGACGCTCCAACGTGATCGGTTTTGCGTTAATGTCGTTGGGTATGTCCCTGTTATCAACCCTGTACCCGGCGTGGCGTGCATCCAGGACCGATCCGGCAGAGGCTTTGCGCTATGAATGAGCAAGGCAGCATTGTGATCCAGGCCAATAACGTCTCGCGGGGTTTCCGGCAGGGGCCGAAGAGGGTGCAGGTATTATCGGATGTCAACTTGCAGGTGCCCGCGGGTACCTCGATGGCCATCGTAGGCGCGTCGGGTGCCGGTAAAAGCACCCTGTTGCATTTATTGGGTGGGCTTGACAGACCGGATGAAGGGGAAGTCCTGGTCGACGGTCGTTCGCTATGGAAAATGAGTGATCGTGAACGCAGTGATTTACGCAATTCCCGCATGGGGTTCATCTACCAGTTTCATCACTTGCTGCCTGAGTTCACGGCGCTTGAAAACGTTGCGATGCCGCTTTTGATTCGGGGTGAATCTACGGCCGTTGCCGCCAGGCGGGCCACCGATCTGCTCGATAAAGTGGGGTTGGAGCAGCGCCTGGATCACAAGCCCGGTGAACTGTCAGGTGGTGAAAGACAACGTGCAGCGGTTGCACGGGCACTGGTTGGTGGCCCGGGCTGTGTACTCGGTGACGAGCCAACCGGTAATTTGGATGAGCGCACCGCCAACCATGTGTTTGAACAATTGCTTGAGCTCAATACCGAGTTGAATACCAGCTTAATACTGGTCACACATGATATGCGCCTGGCAGCCAGGCTTAATCAACGTTTTGAATTGCACATGGGGAGCCTGAAACCTTTTTAGGTATTTGCAAGACGGGTGCTTCTTTGTTGAAGGGGCCAGGGGGGATTATTGAAGTTCTGGATTCTGCTCATCATGGGAGCGGTATCGCCGTTCCTGTTCATGGCGACGCTGCCGTCCCCGGTCGTGATTGTTCTGCTTCTATGCACTGCACTTTGCAGTTTCAAACTCGCGAACAGTATTAAGGTTTTTTGCCTGTTCCCATTCTGCTTCTTGATTGTGACCCTTGCAATCAACCACCGAATTGCACAACGCCTGCCGTTGTCGGAGAGTAAATCACACCATCAGGTAAGTGGTGTCATCGGCGGTTTGCCAGTGACGAATGATGGTGGAGCACGGTTCCTTTTTCTGCCGGATGAGCCTACTGGCTCAATCCCTTCAAAAATATACGTGAGCTGGTATGAAGACAGACACAGGCAGGCGCTCACAGAATCGAACGTGCCGCCAGTCCGCGCCGGTGAGCGCTGGCGATTGCAGTTGGTCTTGCGGTCCCCGCGTGGCCGGGTTAATTTTCAGGGGTCAGACGCAGAGCGCTGGTACTTCACCCAGGGTATTGGTGCACTGGCCTATGTCCGGCATGGGGATAACGTCCGTCTTTCAGATCCTGGCTGGCTCAACCCGCAACACTGGCGCGAGTTGGTGCTGGATAAACTCAATGAAAAAGCCGGGGAAAAGCCGGCCTTTCGAATCCTGGCCGCACTGGCCATCGCCGACAGGCGTGGATTGCTAAAACGTGACAAGGATATTCTGTCAGGCACCGGTACAGGACACCTGCTGGCGATATCCGGGCTGCATATCGGTCTGGCCGCGGTTTTGGGGTATTACCTGGGCAGGCTGGGGTTGCTGGTTTTTTCTAGCGTTCAGAAACAACGGCTTGCCTTTGTCGTACCATGGGTCACCACCCTATTTGCGTCATTTTTTTATGCCGCCCTGTCCGGTTTTGGAATCTCCACACAGCGGGCACTGATCATGTTGACGCTTGCCTCGTTTGTGCTGTTGAGCAAGCGAAATGTGCATCCGTTGCAAGCCTGGTTGATCGCAATGTCGCTGGTATTGTTGGCAGACCCTTTCGCGCCGTTACGTGCCGGGTTCTGGTTTTCCTTTATTGCGGTTGGGGTTTTACTGATGCTGTTCGTGCCCCGCCAGGGACACACGCCGGTTTGGAAAAAAATGCTGTTGGCCCAATTCGGTATTTCTTTGATTATGGCGCCACTTGGCATGTATTGGTTTCAGCAAGCCAGTCTGCCCGGGCTTTTAGCAAACCTGCTGGCCATCCCGGTTGTCAGTTTTCTGATCGTGCCGCCGATACTGGTCGCCCTGGTTCTGATCTGGCTACCCGGGCCGTTGGCTGAATGGGTGCTTACATTTGCAGCGTATTGTGCACATTGGCTGCTGTTGACCCTGGATTACCTGTCGACTTTGCAACCTCCAGGCTTCAGGTCAACCCGGGTTCCCGGTCTTGTATCAACCCTCCTGGCAATGCTGGGTGCCGCAATTTTCATGTTACCGAGAGGAACGCCGGGCCGGCTGGCTGGCTTACTACTGATGTTTCCGCTGTTATTGCCCGCGAGTGGTTCGCCTCAACAGACCGAAACCCGGATCGACTTTCTGGATGTAGGGCAGGGGCTTTCAGTACTCCTTTCCACGCAGGACTACTTGCTGGTCTACGATACCGGTCCGGGTAATGGTCTCAACGGTGAGGCCGGCCTGGATATGGTTACAGGAACCATTCAACCAATGATCAGGGCAACCGGAAAAGAGCCCGACCTGGTCGTCGCCAGTCACGGAGACCTTGATCATGCCGGTGGTCTTGAGCGATTACGCTCCGAGTATCCAGATGCCAGGTATATCGCCAACCTGCCTGTAAAGCGGGGCGGCGTCAGTGACTGTAATGAACCTTTAAGCTGGGTAACGGGAAACCTGGAATTCAGAATCTTACACCCGTCAGCGAGTCTGCCCTACCTGGGCAATGATAGTTCCTGTGTCATCAGCGTAACCGGCCCGGGTCTGAGCCTGTTGCTGAGTGGCGATATCTCCCGTGCCGTCGAACAACGACTCGTGGATGGAGGACTCGATCAACACGCTATCCTGACTGCCCCGCATCATGGCAGTTCGACGTCCTCCTCCCAGGCCCTGATCGAAGCCGTCAGTCCTGAATGGGTGTTGGTTTCTGCAGCTCATGGCAACCGTTTTGGTTTTCCGCGCGCAGATGTACTCAAACGTTATTCGCAAGCCAAGGCAACAATACTGAATACTGCACAATGTGGTGGTATCAGGTTGACGTCCGACGCGATGGGCGGCTTGAGGATTGATTCCGCCCGGGTGAGTCGCAATGCCATTTGGCGATGGCCAGCCGATCAGGATTGCTGATAAAAACACAGGGGTTGGATAAAATTCCGGGGGATATAAAGTTGGGCTTCAGGTATTATTCTGAGCAGAATAAATCAAAGGAGTGAAACCGCGTGCTGGAAATTATTCTTGCCGGTGGCTGGCTGATGGCACCTATCCTGCTTTGCTCGACTTTATCGGTAGCCATCATTATCGAGCGATTCTGGACCTTGCGTAAAAGTAAGGTGACACCCGCAGACCTGGCTGCGACGGTTGAAGACTGGGCAGCCAAGGATGAACTGGATCGCAGGCATCTTAGCCAACTCAGTGTCGAATCACCTTTGGGCCGGATCTATTCAGCCGCCCTGATCAACCGCAAACGTTCCAGGGAGGTGATCAAGGAAGCAGTCGAAGATACCGGACGTCATGTCGTGCATGACCTGGAGAGATTCCTGAACACGCTGGGTACCATTGCCGGTATCACACCGTTACTGGGGTTGCTGGGTACGGTCGTGGGTATGATCAAGGTTTTTTCCGCTATCATGATTAGCGGTGTCGGTGACGCCAATGTATTGGCGGGTGGTATCTCGCAGGCGTTGATCACCACGGCTGCTGGTCTGACCGTCGCAATCCCAAGCTTTTTTTTCTATCGTTTTTTCCGTGGTATGGTCGCTGAATACGTTGTGTCGATGGAAGAAAAAGCACTCAGCCTGATCGACTGCATCGAACGCGGTCATGCATCAGCGATCAGTTACTCTTCATTTGAGGACTAGATTATGCAACTCCGATCATCTCGTACCGAAGACCCGGAGATAAGCCTGACCGGTCTGATTGATGTTGTGTTTTTGTTGCTGATCTTCTTCATGGTCAGCACCACATTTGAGCACCAGGCCGTGCTGAAGGTTGACCTG
>Ga0316201_10001133_pt1 | contig 17332 bp, 14 predicted proteins | sample CS6wburrow_MG_FD_204516 | JGI IMG/M metagenome (GOLD analysis project Ga0316201, IMG submission 204516) | Coastal sediment microbial communities from Delaware Bay, Delaware, United States - CS-6 worm burrow | ecosystem: Environmental > Aquatic > Marine > Coastal > Sediment | place: USA... | reverse complement strand
GCCACGGGTCGTTGGTCATATAGGTATCGCCCGGGCGCATGGTATTCCTCGGGATGACTTCGAGAAAATGGCGCACCGACTCGGCCATGGTGTTGATATGTCCCGGGGTGCCGGTAACCGCCTGCGCCAGCATATTACCGTCGACATCGAAAACCCCGGCGGAGATATCACCGCTCTCGCGCACGATAGGGCTGAAGGCGGTATGCATCAGCGCCTGGGCCTGTTCGTCGACGACCGCCATCAGGCGGTTCCACATGACCTGTAGTTCGACAGTCGATGCTTTACTGGCCATTGGTTCTACCTCCTGTCTTTTTGCGTGTACTCAACACCAGGTTGCCGACCCGATCGACGACCGCGTCGAACTCGGGGCTTAACAGCGTCGTGGTTTGTGCCTCGACGATCAGAGCGGGCCCGGTTACATGGTGACCGGCGCGCAGGTTACCGCGCTGGAAACAGGGAACTTCCAGCATTTTGCGTTGCTGCCCCCAGTAGATTTTGCGCCTGTGCGAAGGTCGCGGTTGTTGCCGCCGGCGGGGTGGCGCTACCTTGCGCGTCGCGGGCCCCGGGGTCGACGCGATAAACGCCCAGTTGATGATTTCGACATCGACATTCGGCACGGTGCGGCCATACTGTTGTTGATAAAGCGCATCGAAACGCCTGCGAATTTCCCTGCCGAGGCCGGCGCCGAGTCTGCCTGCCGGCAGCGGGATTTCGATTTCGTGTCCCTGGCCCTGGTAGCGCATGAAAGCCAGTCGCCGTTGTTCGAGCCTGGCGCCGGCGGCACCCGCCTGCACCACCGCACGCGCCTCGGTCTCCATCTCCGCGAACAGCCGGGCGACCGCGTCGACATCGAGGCTATCTCCCCGCATGTACAGGCTACGAATGATTTCGTAGGAGATCGGTGCGCTGAGAAACCCGACGGCCGATCCAACCCCGGGGTCGCGCGGAATGATGATGCGCGACACGCCGATCTTTTGCGCTACCCGGGTTGCGTGCAAAGGTCCGTTACCCCCGAAGGCGATCATCGTGCGGGCCGAGATTTCCTTGCCGTGTTCGACCGCGTGCACGCGTGCGGCGTTGGACATGTTTTCATCGACCATTTGCGAAATGCCGTAGGCGCCCTGGCTGGCGCTCAATTTCAGGGGTGTGCCGATCTGTGACTTGATTGCCGCGCGGGCGGCGCCCGGGCTCAGCCTGACACGGCCCTCGGCAAATGCGACGGGATCGATGAATCCCAGCGCGACATCCGCGTCGGTCACTGTCGGCAATTCTCCACCACGGCCGTAACTCGCGGGACCGGGATCGGAACCCGCGCTATCGGGGCCGACGGCCAGGCGTTGTAAACTGTCGACGCGGGCAATCGAACCGCCGCCGGCACCGATTTCGATCATTTCCACCACTGGAATACGCACCGGCAGGCCGCTGCCCTTGACGAATCGTTCGGCGCGACCGATTTCAAACTGGCGCGAGCGCTGCGGCGCGCCCTGGTCGATCAGGCACAGCTTGGCGGTGGTGCCGCCCATGTCGAACGACAGCGCGCTGTCGATGCCGCATTCGCGCGCGATTCGGGCCGCCAGCACGGCGCCGCCACTGGGACCGGATTCCACCAGTCGGATGGGAAAACGCATCGCGGTCTCGAGCGTGGTCATGCCGCCGCCCGAGGTGACAATGAACAGCGGGGCGTCGATACCTTCAGCCGTCAATGCCAGCGACAGGTCGTGCAGGTAGCGCGCCATCAGTGGCTTGATATAGGCGTTGGCGAGCGCGGTGCAGGCGCGATCGAACTCGCGGATTTCGGGACAAACCTCGGACGACAGCGTAATCGACAGCTGCGGGCGGCGTGCCTGTATCAGGTCGCGCAGCCGGCGTTCGTGGTCTGGATTCAGGTAACTGTGCAGCAGGCAGATGGCGATACTTTCGATGCCGCGCTGGTCTATTGCTTTCAGCAGGCGGTTCAATTTGCCGGTTTCGAGTTCCCGCAGCACATTACCGTCCGCGTCGATTCGCTCCGGCACGGTCCAGCAATCCTCGCGCGTGACCAGCAGGTCGGGCTTGTCGATAAAGATATCGTACTGATCGTAACGCCGCTCATAGGCAATTTCGACGATATCGCGAAATCCCTCGGTCGTGATCAGGCCCACGCGCGCGCCCTTGCGCTCGATCAGGGCATTGGTGGCCAGCGTGGTGCCGTGTATCACCGAGTCTATGGTCTGCGGTTCGCAGGCGGCATTTTGGCAGGCAATGCGAACCACGTCGATGACGCCGCGCACCGGGTCGTCGCCGGTAGTCAGGGTTTTGGCAGTATATAGCGAGCTGCCACTGTCGAGCGCAATGTCGGTGAAGGTGCCGCCAATATCGACGGCGATGCGGTTTTGACCTTTGGTGTTCATTCGACTTTCTCTTGATCGGTGTGCGCCGACGTCGTGTCGCCGGCCCAGGACCGGTTCGGCGGTGGCTAATCGAATGTAGCGAGATTAACGGCAGCGATTTCCGGTCGTGAATCCGCCGGTTAGGCGGATATCATCGGCGCGCCGTCAAACGACAAGGTCTGATTTTTCGTGTCTTCTACCGCGAAGCAATATTGAGTGCATGGGATTTTGGTCACGGCTGCAATATGCGCGAAACCGTAGCACCGCGCTCCCGGGGCGTCAATGCAATTGATCGGGGCTGGCACGACCCGGGAACAGGCGTCCGAAAATCCGGCAAGTTCGCCGGGTTGACGGGCAGGTCCACGCATAGTGTCATCATCAAATTTTAATCGGATTATGTCGAACTAGACCCCGCCACGAGAAATGGTTATCCTCGGCCCCGATTTTCATATAAATCAGGGGTTTACCCGGCAGGTTTGTAGGGCATAATAAGATTCATGCGCAACGCGAAGATACTCAGATTGAACAAGGCGGGAACGCCGATCGACTGGATTACCCGCGAGGAAGCCGCCACCCTGGTGGTGAAAGACCAGGTGGTGTGGGCGCTCGGCGAAAATGCATTCGAGATTCGGGGTGGAATAAACCGCCTCGGGCGGCAATCGGTGTTGACCCTGCCCAGTATCCTCGCCAGTGACGGCAGCGTAAAACTGAGTGATTTCGTGCCACCGCTGGTCAACGGCTACCTGTTTCGGCGCGATCAGTACCTGTGCATGTATTGCGGCGGCGATTTCAATGCCGACAACCTGTCCCGGGATCATATTTTACCGGTATCGCGCAACGGCACCGATAGCTGGACCAATGTTGTCACCGCCTGTAAACGCTGTAACCACCGCAAGGCTAACCGCACCCCCGAGGAGGCCGGCATGCAACTGATGGCGGTTCCCTTCGTGCCCAATCGCTACGAGTTTTTTTATCTCGCCAACAAGAATATTCTGGCCGATCAGATGGAGTTCCTCAAATCCCAGTTCTCCAAGAACGGTACCTGGAACTAGGCGTAAATCGGAAACTGCTGGCACAGCTGTAACACCTGCTGCCGATCGGTATCGATCCCCGCCGCGTCATCCTGGTCGCAACGCGCGATCGCCCGCGCGATGATTTCCCCGAGCAGGTCGAATTCCCCGGCCCCCAGTCCGCGCGTCGTCGCCGCGGCAACGCCCAGGCGCAGTCCGGCCCATTCGGATGGTTTGCGCGAATCGAAGGGAATCGGGTTCTTGTTCGAAGTCAGGTTGACCCGGGCCAGGCTATTCTGAACCTGCTGACCGGTGAGCGCCATCGAGGAAAAATCGAGTAACACGATGTGGGTATCGGTGCCGCCGCTGACCAGCTTGATGCCGCGGTCGGATAAAACCTGCGCCAGGCGGCGTGCATTATCGACGACCTGCCGGCCGTAGGTTTTGAAATTATCCTGCAAGGCTTCGCCCAGGCACACGGCCTTGGCGGCGATGACCTGGCTATGCAGGCTGCCCTGGACCCCGGGGAATATCGCCGCTTGCAGCTGCTTCGCCCAGCCCGAATCGCGCGCCAGGATGAGTCCGCCGCGTGGCCCGCGCATGGTCTTGGTCGTGGTGCAGGTGACGATGTCGGCATGCGGCAGCGGGGAGGGGTGCGCGCCGGCCGCGACCAGGCCGGCGAAATGCGCCATATCGACCAGCAATAACGCCCCAACCGTATCGGCGATGCGGCGCATGCGGGCAAAGTCAATAACGCGCGGGTAGGCCGAACCGCCAGCGATCAGCAGGGCCGGACGTACCTCGTTGGCAATGCGCTCGACCTCGTCGTAATCGATTAAACCGCTAGCGCGATCGACACCATAGTGATGTGCGTCAAACCAGCGCCCCGACAGGTTCGGCGCCGCGCCGTGGCTGAGGTGGCCGCCGGCGGCGAGATCGAGGCTCAGAATGCGGTCGCCGGGTTTGACGGTAGCGAAAAACACCGCCTGGTTAGCCTGGGTGCCGGAATGCGGTTGCGCATTGACGTAATCGCATTCGAATAGTTCGCGGGCGCGATCAATCGCAGCCTGTTCGACCACGTCGACGAACTCGCCACCGCCGTGGAAGCGACTGCCCGGATAGCCTTCCAGGGTCTTGTTGGTCATCGCATGTCCGAGCGCATCGAGCACCGCCCGGCTGACGATATTCTCCGAGGCGATCAGCTCGATCTGGGTTTGCTGACGTCGCAGCTCGTGATCGAGCGCGTCGCCGACCAGGGGGTCGCTGTCGCCGATAGCGCGGGTGAAGAAATCAGACATCGATAGCGCTGTGATCGGCGGGCGATGCGAGTTCGAAAATTTCGATATCCTCGGAGTAGTCCATCAGGTCGTGCACATGCTGCGGCGGGTGATAAACGAAATCACCGGCCTTTAGCACGAACTCACCTTCGCCCTCGTAGTACATCTTCACCCAGCCGCGGATCACGTACATGATCTGGAAGTCGTAGTTATGATAGTGCCGGCCGGTGCCGCCGCCGAGGTCGTTGGCGCGTGTAACCCAGGCGTCGTATCGGCCCTGGGTAGCGTCGGCCAGACCGAGGTCGCGTATCTTGAGCCAGTCGCGATAGCCATGCATCGGTTCGAAATGCGCGCCCTCGGCGCGAGACAGGCAGAATCTTGTTTGTGGACTGGACATGCTTGACTCCCGTGTGATCCGGATTAATTGCAGCTAATCTAGCAACTGGCGGCGGTCGGGGCAAATCGGCTTGCGAGCGGTCGCGAACAGGCGTTGCCCGGGTGGCAAACCCGCTCTCAACGAGGCGGGGCCTGACGTCGACTCGCGCGTGGCGGCCTACTCGAAACTTGCAGCTAAATAATGATGTTCTTCTATACTTCAGGGTATTATCCTGCAATAAAACAAGGCCAGCATTGGCGGCCCTGATTCATCGAGACCGAGACGGAATGGAAAACATTTTCCACGACATTTCCAAGTACTACGCGGCCAACATCGTGGGTAACGTGCTGACCATCGGTAAAATCGTTTACCAGGATGGGATGTACAGTTTTGCCCGTGACGATGTCCAGGGTCCCTTCAACCTGGTGGATCCGGATGCCGATGTGACGCGCATGGTGCACGTGATCGGCGAGATCCATCCGCGCCAGGCGATCGAGAAAATCTTTGCGGTTAGTGTCAATTCCTGTCTCTATCTCAACGAGAACGAAGATTCCGGCGAAATCGAGGTGCGCTCGATTCACAAGGGCATGGGTACATCGATTTATTCCAAGCAGGAATGCCCATTGATTTTGTGGAATCCAAAGTACGAGGAGCACCAGTATTTCGACGTGATCGATATTCAAAACGTGTTCAGCGAGCCACGCCTGAAAAACAGTTTCACCGCGATTCTCGCCGAGAGTCTGCGCGAATTCGAACTCTTCCCGCCGCTGTTTCATTTGCAAAAGTGACAAAGGGATAAAAAGGGTCACCTCTTTTTATCCCTTTGTCATCCCGAAAAGTGCATCGCACTTATCCAGTATCCTGCAATCCTGCTGTTTCACGGGACTCTCACGCAGAGCCACCGGCTTACACAGGGATAGCTCCCAATTTCGTCATCTCGAGAATAACTTCTGGCGTTGTCAGCCCGCGGTCTGGACTGCGGGAGCCAACCGATCCCGAACTATCGCTCTACGCTGGATACCGTGGTCCAGCCGCGGTATGACAGGGTCGGCCTGCTTGCCATTCAAGGCAGAATATTGAACCGCTGGCGGATCCGGGCGTCGACCGCCGGTGCGATATAATTCGGTCGATGCTGCGCCAGGATTTCGCGCACTTCCGAATTAGCCCGCTGCCAGGCATCCTGCGCGCCGGCCTCGGCCCAGGTGGTAGGCTCCAGGCGATCGCCCAGTTTCGGGTAAAAGTAATCCCTTTCCATCGCTTCCATGGTCTGGGTTTCACCGATGAAATGACCCTCGCCGGTGATCACGTTTTTCATCGCCTCGAAGGCCAGGGTTTCCTCGGTTACCTCGATGCCACGGATCATGCGATACACATGGGACAGCATTTCGTTATCGAGCAGGAAGGCTTCGAAGGAGACGCCTAGCAGGCTGGCCATCATGCCCGAGGATTCGTAGACCATGTTGGCGCCGGACAGGCCGCAGGCGAGCGACGACAACGCCTTTTCCATACCCATTTGGGCATCCACGGCCTTGGCGTCGGACATGCTAGAGGCAACCCCGGACGGGACCCCGATATGATTGGCGAGCTGCGCCGCGCCGGCGTTCAGGATCGATATCTCGCCGCCGCCGCCGCAAAAAGCGCCGCTGCGTAAATCGATGACAAATGGCCAGTTGGAAAAAATCATCGGGTAACCAGGCTCGAAAATGTTGACCATGACCAGCGCCGCCAGCGTCTCGGCAAACGAGGCTGCGAGCATGCCATCGATCGTGGCCGGCGAGGTCGCACCCGACATGGCCGCGATGATCGCGTTGATCGGCATGCCGCGGCGCATGCTGGCGAGGGCGACCTCGAAAGCGTCCTCGCCATAACGCATGGGCGAGATGATCGGGCTGATGTGCGCCTTGCAAAAAGGCTGTTCGGCAAACTTGCCCTCGCCGCCGGCAATCCAGTCGAACATGTCGACGATCGGATCGACGTGAGCACCGAGGGTGAAACTGGTGCCCACCGGTTTTTGCGTGCCGCGCATCAGGCAATAGACGGTATTGACGTCGAGCTCGAAAATATCGGGCACGTCGGTGGCCACGCAGCAGCGCGTGAACCAGGAGATATTCGGCAGCTGGTCGACGAGACGGGTAAAGTCCGACAGGTCGGTGAGCGTTGACGGGCGATAGAGGTGGGTGTCGAGGTCCAGCGTCTGCACCGCCGCGCCGCCGGTGCCGAAGTAGACCCGGTCGCCGCCGACCTCGAAACTATGCTGCGGGTCGCGGCCGTGAAAAACGAAGGACTTGCAGGCGCCGTCGATAATGTCTTCGACCATGTCCCGCGAGTAACACAGGCGGCCCAGGTCATTGATCGTGGCGCCGCATTTGAGCGCCTGCTCGGTCAGCGCCGGCGGCGCATCGCCCATGCCTAGCTCTGCCAGCATGCGCATCGAGGTGTCGTAGATTTGCCGCAGCTGGTGCCCGGTGAGCGGTCGGTACTGACCGCCGACCGGGCCCGCCGGCGCCGGGTTGATCGCGGGTGGTTTACTGCGCCTCTCCAGCATCGCCTTGCGGCTGCCGCCCCTGCGCCGGCGCGGTTTTTCGTTCACGCCCGCACCCGCTCGTTTTCAGGATCATAGAGTATCGGCGCTACGACCTCGGCGGGATATTGTTCACCGAGAATCCCGATTGTGAGCGCGGTGCCGATTGCGGCGCTTTGCGGTTCGACGTAGGCATAGGCGATATTCCGCTTCACCCGGTGGCCGTAACCCGCCGACGTGACCGAACCGATTTGCCTGCCGTCCGCAAACACCGGGTCGCCGCCGTGCGCGGGCGCGATATCGCAATCCACTGCCATCGAAACCAGCAACTTGCGTGGGCCGCGTTCGAGCTGTTGCAGCATGGCCGCTTTGCCGATGAAGTCCGGTTTGTCCAGTTTGACGAAGCGCTCGAGGCGCGCCTCGAATGGATTGTGTTCGTAAATCAGGTCGGCCTTCCAGTGCAGGTAACCTTTCTCGAGGCGCATCGACTCGGTGGCGTAGAGTCCGAAGTAACCCAGGTCGAATTCACGTCCGGCATCGTTGAGGATTTTCCACACCAGGTAAAGCTGTTCGTTGGGCACGTGCAGTTCGTAGGCGAGTTCGCCGGAGAAGCTCACGCTCATCGCGATAACCTTGGCATGGCCGACAAACATCGGTCGTGCACGCAACCAGGGGAAAGCCTTTGCCGACCAGTCGCAGCGCGGTGATACCGATTGCAGCAGGGCGCGCGATTTCGGCCCGGCGACCACGAGGATGCTGTGCGTGGCGGCCATCTCGGTCAGCGTTACCCCCTCGGGCCTGAAGCGGTTGAGCCAGTCGCGGTCGTGCCATTCGGCCGCCGCCGCCGAGCCCCACCAGTAGCGATCTTCGTCGAGCTTTACCAGCGTCGCCTCGCTCAGCACATTGCCTTTTTCAGTGAGCAGGTAACACAGGCCGAGCTTGCCAGTTTCGGTCGGCAGGCGGCCGCAAACCAGGCGATCGAGAAATTCCGTCGTACCCTTGCCGCTGATTTCATAGCGATTGAAACCGGATACTTCCATCATGCCGACCTGTTGTTGCAGGTGTTCGATTTCCCTCGCCACGACGGCTTCGGTTGGCGTAAAGCGGTAACCATGCTCGTCGACGAAGTCGGGTTCGGGCTTAAAGAACAGAGCGCGCTCCCAGCCGTTGACCACGCCCCATTCGGCCTGCATCCGGTCAAGCACCGGGTATAAAGGTGTCGTGCGCGCCAGCCGCGCCGCGGGCCTGTGCTCGTGCGGCATATGATAGTGAAACTCGTTCTGGTAATCCTCGATCGCCTTCAGGCAGGTGTGTTCGGTGTTGGCGTACTGGGTAAAGCGCCTGGGATCGAGAAACCAGGCGTCCCACTCGCATTCGCCGTGTACGATTATCTCGGCGAGCAGCTTGCCGTGCCCGCCAGATTCACCGATACCGGCGCGCAGTCCGATGGCGCAGTAAGCGTTTTCTATCCCGGGAATTGGGCCGATCAGGGGGGCGCCGTCGATGGTATAGGTGATCGGGCCGTTGATGACGGTGTGAATGCCGGCTTCCGCCAGTGACGGCAGGCGTTCGAAGATATGCTCCATGTTATCGAGGCAGCGGTCGAGATCGGAAGGGCACAGGGCCTGGGTGAAATCAGGGTCGATGCCGTCCATGCCGAAGGTGTGGCAGCCCTGCTCGTAAACGCCGACCAGCAGCCCCAGCTTTTCCTGGCGGCTGTAGAAATCGTCGCCGGGATCGCGAATGATCGGAACGCGGAAGTCGAGCGCCTCCAGCTCGGGCATGGTATCGGTCAGGAAATACATGTGTTCCATCGAGGTCACCGGGTGGGTGACGCCGAGCATGTTGCCGACCTCGTTGACCCGGTAACCGGTGGCATTAACCACCTTTTCACAGGTGATATCGCCTTTCCTGGTGTGCACGATGAATTCGCCGTTGGCCTTGCGGGAGATGCCCTCGACCGGGTTGAAACGATACACCTCGGCGCCGGCTTCACGCGCCTTGCGCGCCATCGTAAACGTAATTCCGGCGGGGTCGATGTCGCCGTCGAGTGGGTCCCACCAGGCGCCGAGCAGGCCGTCGGTATTGATCAGCGGGTGGCGCCTGCCGACCTCCTGCGCGTCGATAAATTCCATCTCCACGCCCATGCCGGCCGCCATGCCGACATAATGTTTATAAGTATCAACCTGCGCGGAGGTATGCGCGAGCCGCATGCCGCCGGTGATATGGTAGGAGACAGGGTTGTCGGGGTCAGCCGCCAGTTCCCGGTAAAGATCGATGCTGTGGCGCTTGAGCGCAACCATGGTCTGGTTGCCACCGAACTGGGTTACCTGCGCCGCCGCGTGCCAGGTCGAGCCCGAGGTCAGTTCGTCGCGCTCCACCAGCACCACGTCGGTCCAGCCCTCGCGGGTCAGGTGATACAGCGTCGAGCAGCCGGCGATGCCGCCGCCAATCACAACCACACGTGCCTGCGATTTCATGTCGCTGTCTGTCACTTCTTCGAATCCCCTGATCTAGTCGCCATTAATGCCGATCCGAAGCCGTTTGACAATAGAAAATTAATTCATGATGATTCAATTAATTTAAACTATTATTCCCATATTTACTGACTCTACTCAAAGTCATAAGTAAAAAAATTTAACTATAAGAAGATATGAAGCATCATTTGCCATCACTGGATGCGCTCAAGGTATTCGAATCGGCAGCGCGCCAGCTCAGCTTTAGCCAGGCGGCGCAGGAGTTGTGCCTGACCAGGGGCGCGATCAGTTATCAGATTCGCCGCCTGGAGGAGGAGCTCGATTGCGCGTTGTTCCGCCGCGCGGTGCGCCAGGTCTACCTGACCGATGCCGGGCAGCAATTGCTGCAAACCGTGCAGCGCCTGTTCTCCGATTTGACCCAGACTATCGCACAGATCAAACCCGGGGATTCCGGTAACGACGCACTGATCGGTGTTACCACCTATGTTGCGCTGCGCTGGCTATCGCCGCGAATATCCGCCTTCAGCGAGCTTAACCCCGAAATTTCGATCCTTTTACAGCATTCGGTCAACGACGAGAATTTCAAAATCCAGGACGTGGACTTCGCGATTCGCTGGTGCCAGATGACCGGCCAGGTGACCCGTACCCGTCCGTTGGAATTACCGATGCCGTTGTTTCCGGTGTGCAGCCCTCGTCTGCTCGAGCGCCGTGGCGCAACGCCGACTGCAGGCAGTCTCGAGGTCGACGATTTGACCCGGTCGCCGCTAGATTCCACGCCCTTGTTGTGTGAGGAACGCACGCTGGATTTGTGGAGCCTCTGGTATGAAGGGCGGAAGCCACCGATGCGCAATCCGCGGCGGATTATTGCCGACGCCAACGTGCGCACCCAGGCAGCTATCGATGGGCTCGGCTGGACCATGGCTGACGCACTGATGCAGCGCGAGCTCGACAACGGTTTGCTGGTCGCGCCTTTCGAGCACCGGCTCGAGGGTTACGGCTACGCGGTCCAGGTTGCACCAGCGCGCTATGTTAGCCAGAACGCAATCGCCTTGCGAAACTGGCTCATCGATCGGGCTTGAGAATTCCCGGCTCGTCAACCTGATCGAGTAACTGTTAGAATTCGAGACCGGGATCATTGCCAATGATACGGAGATTCAATATGAAAGCCTTCCTTTTTGGGTTAATTTCCCTGGTGGTTTGCAGCCCGGTGGTGGCCGATGTGATGCTCGTGGTGAAGGATGCCCGCGGGCAGACGAGCAAGATTAGCAGCAATGGTAAGCAAGCACGTATCGAATCGGCGCAAACCCCGGGCTATGCCATTGTCGATTACAGCAAGGGAGAGTTACTCGCGGTCGATCCGCAGCGGCAGGAAATCGTCCGCATGTCCCTCGGCAGCGAGGGGGAGGGCAGCGGCGAAGCAACGCTCGACGTCAGTCTCAAGCGGAAGGGAGACGGGCCAAAAATCGCCGGTTATGCCACCCGCAAGTTTAAAGTAACCGCGAACGGCGAGAAATGCGGTACCGTCTTTGCATCTAAAAAACTGCTCGAGAATGGCGGCATCCAGGCTATGTTTGAGTCGATGCGGGCGATGCAAAAGATGGTTGGTGGTATGAGCGCCCGCTTTTCGGGTTCAATGCCGGTTTGCCAGCGCGCCAACCTGGCGCTCGCCGATACGATGGATTCCAACGGCGCACCGATGAAGGTGGTCGACGCCAGCGGAAAGCTGGTTTCCGAGGTGGTTTCGGTCGATACTAGCGCCAGTTTTCCGGGCGGCCACTACCAGGTTCCTGCGGGCATGAAAATCGTCAGCATGGAGCAGATGATGAACCAGGCGACCCAGCAAATGCAGGGCATACCCGACATGAACCAGCTGCTGCAGGAGAGCGGTGGTCAGATGACGCCCGAGATGAAGCAGCAAATGGAGCAGTTGCAGAAAATGATGGAACAGATGCAACAGCAGTAAGCCGTCGAAGAGCGTTCGGGCCGCTCCCGCGTGGCGCTGTCTGCGTTGCCTGATTTACAGTATCAGTATCAGCAGGATAATGATCAACAACAGGTTTGTCGTGCTCACGCCCGCCCCGGCGGGTAGCTCGGCGATTTTCCCCTGCACCGTGGATATTTGCTGGTCGGTCATCTGGCTGACGCGCTGGCTGGCTTCGACGGGGTCAACTCCGAGCTCGACTAACTGCTGCCGGACCTGGTCGCGTTGATCGAGTACATTGGCCAGCGGGGCAGGATGCGCCTCCGCGTTCATTTGAGCGGTTGGCACCATCGCCGCGAATGCGCCTGGCACCGATAGCCATAGCAAGGCCATAACGGTAAGTTTTTTGAAGTAGGTCATTGTCTTGTCTCTTGAAATGTTAATTCAGCTTCGTTTTAAAATTCTCCGAATCATTAACAAGCATAGCCCATCTTTTTTGATCTACCTGCCGTAAATCGACACCGGGAGAAAATTCCGCGCGGCCTTGTAAAGGGCATAAGTTTTTACCCGGGGATGCCGGCGCCGGGCCAGACCAGGGGTCTCGCAATGGTGGCTTATTTAATGCCCCGCTACTGAAATAACGCTTCAGGCGGGTGGCGGCAACAGGAATCAGGCGCCGGCTTTCGGGTACTCACCGCGATCACGGAAAACGAAATCTCGTCCGGGGCATACGAAAGCAGCGCAGTAAATTGAAGGCAGGCTAGTTCAGCGCGTCATCTTTCCAGTACTTGGTTCCCTTGATGGTAGCCTGAAGCGCCAGGCCAGACTCGGTCATTTGATAAATGGTGATATTGTCGATGGTAACCTCGCCGCTGGCCGCGGCCCCCTTGTCACTGACCTTGGCTGCGGCGTCAGCCTGCGCGCCGAAGGCCCAGCCCTTTTCCACAAAGTTTTTCATACTCTCGTCGGTATGGAATACGAATACCGCTCGAAAATCCTTAACGCCCAGGCCCAGGCCCACACCCACCTCACCCATTTTCATATAAGTGTATTTCCCGGTCTTGTTATCCTGTGCTACGCCATAGCCACCGCCAAAGCTGGCAAATATCAGGTTGACATTGGCGTTACTGAATACGGCGTAACCAGGAGCGCTGGAGATTTGGGCTTTTACGTCCGGTTTTAACTCGTAAAGATCCGACAGCACTTCATTTTTCATGCTTAGAATCGACTGGCGTTGTTCTGCTGGGGTGCCGCCCCCTGTCGTAGCGCATCCTCCCACAAACGAAAGGATTACCAGGCAAATTCCGAACCATAAGTGCTTCATGTTTAATCTCCTGAATGACAATAATTTTTGGACAATGATCGAGCTGCCACTATAGGCGAAGTCGAAGTGATTGTAACCATGCCGTGTCGTTAGCGGGGATTGAAACGAGGCTGGTGACCCTCTGGTTTTGCAGGTAACTGTATCTGGGTAAGACCGCGCTGTGGCGTCTTTGTATCGGACGCGTTTCCCTGTCAGCTTTTACGGCCAGCCATTGCGAGGCCTGCCTCTTCGTCGATGATGTCGCCGATCATTTCCATGTCTTCGACCGTGAAAGTCAGCGGAATGCGCAGGTCGAAGGTCGTCGCCAGGATCGCCAGCGTTTGTGGCAGGTGCTGGGTTTCCTCGATATAACGCCAGCTATCGTAGCGACTGGTAAATCCCTGGGGCTCGTTACCGCCGAACCACTTCAACTCGACGCCGCGCGCCGCGCATCCGGCGAGGAAGGTTGCAACCTCTGGCGGCTCGAGCGCCTCGACGCGAAATTGCAGCGAACTGCCGACAAAGGCTTCCGCCGCCGGCCGCTGTGGAAGCTGGATTTGTGGGTTTTGCCGCAATCGGTTTTCGAGCGCCCGATAGCGATCATTCCAGCGTCGGCAATTTTCGTCGAGCCGCGGTAACTGCGCGCGCAGAATCGCGGCGCGCAGGTTATCCATGCGGCCACTGTAGTTCGGCGTGTCTAGCTTGATGTCGTCGAACACCGCGGGCGCGGGAACCGTGCCATTGCGGTCATACAACATGTAAGAGCCGGAGTAGATGATTGCGCGCGCCATGATTTCGTCGTCATCGGTGGTCAGCAGGCCGCCTTCGCCGGAATTCAGGTGCTTGTAGGTTTGCGTGCTGAAACAGGCCACCTTGCCGAAACTGCCGGAGCGTCTGTGGTCCCAGTTCGCACCCATGGTATGAGCGCAATCTTCGATCAGCGTCACCCGGTATTGCTGGCAAAGCGCGACCACGGCATCCATGTCGGCGATGTGTCCGCGCATGTGCGATATCATGAAAAAGCGCGCCTTCGAACGCTGCATCATGGCTTCGAGATGTACCAGGTCGACGCAGTAATTGCGATCGATTTCGACCAGCACCGGCTTGCCGCCGGCGTTGTCGATCGCGCCGGGCACCGGCGCCAGCGTGAAAGCGTTGCTGAGCACGGGTTCGCCCGCTTCGATGCCGGCGGCCTTTAACGCGATATGCAGCGCATAGCCACCCGAGGTGCAGGCCAGGCAGTAACGCTGACCCATGTAGGCCGCGTAGTCCTGTTCCAGCAGCGCCGCCTCGGCGATCTCGTCGGCGAGGGTGTTATAGCGGTGCAGGCGACCGCTGCGCAGGACCTCGGTGGCGCGCTCGATCCCGGCATCGGGGACAGCCTCCTGCTGGGTGAAGGGTTTGGTGAATACGTTTTTTGTCATTGGTGGTCATTCCCGCGCGGCCCTGCTCGGTCCGGCGGGATCCTGTAAAACATCCATACTATATGATTTCCGCCGGGCCGCGAAGGCTTGCTTGGATAGACTTCAGGTATGCCGGACTGTCACAGACGACGCCTTACTGGTATCCCGGCAGGTCGAAAATATTCGGGTAGGCGAATAGTGACACGCTGCCGCCGGTATGCAGGAAGACGACATTCTCGCCCTGCTTGAAGTGCCCCTTGCGCACCAGGTCGATCAGTCCCGCGAATCCCTTACCGGCGTAAACGGGATCCAGCAGGATGCCCTCGTAACAGGCCAGCATCTTTACCGCTTCGACCATGCTATCGGTTGGCAGGCCATAGCCTGGCCCGACGTAGTCGCTGTTGGCGACGACTTTTTCCCGCGCCACCAGGTTCGGGCTGTAACCCATGAAAGCGGCGGTACGCTGTACCAGCCCGTACACGTTTTCTTCCTGTTTCTGCTTCTCCGCGCGCACGCTGACGCCGTAAACCGGGATCCCGCTATGCATCGCTTCCATGCCTAGCACCAGCCCTGCCTGGGTGCCGGCGCTGCCGGTGGCATGCAGCAGATGATCGATATGCAACGAGCGCTCGTTGGCCTGGTGGGTCAGCTCGAAGGCCGCGTTGACGTAACCCAGCGCGCCGATTTCATTGGAGCCCCCGCCGGGAATAATGTAGGTTTTTTTACCGTCGTCGCGCAGCTGTTGCGCGAGTTGCTCCATCTCGGCGTTCATGTCGCTGTCGGCCGGGCGGATCGAGATGCTCGCGCCGTGCAACTGGTCGAGCAGGACGTTGCCGTTATGGGCATAGGCCTCGTCGTGATAACCGGTGCGGTCTTCGAGCAGGATATGACACTCGAGCCCGAGTCTGGCCGCGATCGCGCAAGTCTGGCGCGCGTGGTTCGACTGGGTCGCACCCTGCGTGATAATCGTGTCGGCGCCGCGCTCGAGCGCATCCGCCAGCAGGAATTCGAGTTTGCGCGTCTTGTTACCGCCGGACGACAGGCCGGTGCAATCGTCGCGTTTGATCCAGAGATTGGGGCCACCCAGCTCCGCGGAAATACGCGGTAACGGTTCCAGTGGCGTGGGCAGATGGGCGAAATGCAGTCGGGGGTAGCGTGAAAGGTGCATGAATGTCTCCGGTAATCAATAACGGACATGATTACATAACCGGAAACGCAATAATAATGCTAAAATTTTGCCCCTGGATTAGACGAACCGATTGTAAAGGCATCAAATCTCCGCATGGAACTGAAATGGCTTGATGTCGCGCCGTATCGCTGCAAGCTGGCGCTGGCCGCGCCCCTTTTCGAAGCCATGGCCCGGGCGAGTTAAGCGCGATGATTCCCGCCTTTCTGTTGACCCGGCAATGGGTCGATGACCCTGACGGTGTGCGCCTGGACCTCTGGTTGACCAGTGCCGAGGGACCGCTCGCGGTCTCGCTGCACCGACAACAGGCGTTGTTTTTCGTGCGCCAGGCGGATGCGGAGGCGGTCGCAGAGGCGCTCGCCGCCATACCCGGGGTGGTCATCAAGCCGCTGGCGCTCAAGACTTTCCACGAAGAACCGGTAAGCGGCGTCTACCTGGATTCGCAGCAACAGCTCTACCGTGCGCGCGACCGCCTGAAACATGCCGCGATCGATTGCTTCGAGGCGGATATCCGACCGACCGAGCGGTTCCTGTGCGAACGTTTTATCACGGCCTCGATCGATGTCAACGCGGATTACAGCGGCGAGATCCTGCACAATGTGCGCCTGCAACCGGGAGACCATATTCCACGACTGGAAGTCATGTCGCTCGATATCGAATCGGATTATGAAAGCAATGCGCTGTATTCGATCGCCTTCGTCAGTTCGCGAGTTCGGCGGGTAATCATGATCGGTCAGGGAGCGGATACTGATCTCATCGAATACGTTGCCGATGAAAGCGCCCTGCTGCGGCGCTGGATTGAATGGGTGGCGCGCGTCGATCCGGACGTCTTCATCGGCTGGAATGTCATCAATTTCGACCTCAGGCTGTTGCAGCAAAAATCACAATCGCTGGGGCAGGGGCTCGCCATCGGGCGCGGCGGGGCGCTGCCGCAGTGGCGCCAGTCGCAGGTGGAGAGCAACCAGCATTTCGTGCTGATTCCCGGCCGCGTGGTACTGGATGGCATCGATACGCTGCGCGCGGCAACCTATACTTTTTCCAGTTTTGCACTGCAGTCGGTGGCGCAGGAATTGCTCGGTCGCGGCAAGCTGATTCATGATTCAAACCACTCTGACCCTCTTTACAAGGCAAAGGAAATCAAGCGTCAGTTTCAGCAGGAAAAAGAAACGCTGGCTGCTTACAATCTCGAAGACTGTCAGCTGGTCTGGGATATTTTCGAACATGTTGATTTGATCAACTTCTCGATCGAACGCGCCCGCCTGACCGGACTGGAAATGGACCGCGCAGGCGGCTCGGTCGCCGCTTTCGATAATCTGTACCTGCCGCGGCTGCATCGGCGCGGTTATATCGCACCCAATATCGGCGACTACAGCGGTGAATTGAGCGCGCCGGGGGGCTACGTCATGGACTCCAGGCCCGGGTTGCAGGACTCGGTGCTGGTGCTCGACTACAAGAGCCTCTACCCGAGCATTATCCGGACCTTTCGCGT
>Ga0316201_10001132_pt1 | contig 17333 bp, 13 predicted proteins | sample CS6wburrow_MG_FD_204516 | JGI IMG/M metagenome (GOLD analysis project Ga0316201, IMG submission 204516) | Coastal sediment microbial communities from Delaware Bay, Delaware, United States - CS-6 worm burrow | ecosystem: Environmental > Aquatic > Marine > Coastal > Sediment | place: USA... | reverse complement strand
TCGTGTATGTCGCCGGTGGCAGCATCAACATGATCTCGATGTTCGCGTTGATCATGGCGCTGGGCATCATTGTCGACGACGCGATCGTGGTCGGCGAGGATGCGTTGACCCACTACCAGGGCGGTGAGAGTTCGCTCGAGGCTGCCGAGGGTGGGGCGCGGCGCATGTTCGCGCCGGTGATGTCGTCGTCGCTGACGACCATCGCGGCCTTTATCCCGCTGTTTGCGATCACCGGCTTCATCGGCAAGTTTCTCGGCGACATCCCGTTCGTGATCGTCTGCGTGATCATCGCGTCGCTTATCGAGAGCTTCCTGGTGCTGCCGGGGCACCTGCGGCACAGCTTCAAGGGACTGGCGCACCAGCAGCCGGGCCGCTTCCGGCAGCGCTGGGATGCCGGTTTCGCGCGTTTTCGTGACGTGCGCTTTCGTCGTCTGGTGACCTGGGCGGTCAACAACCGCATGGCCATCGTTGCGATCGCGCTGGCCTTCGTCATCGTGCTCGTCGGCCTGCTCAAGGGCGGGCGCATGGGCTTCAGCTTCTTCCCGAATGTCGAAGGCAACGTGATCGTTGCCAGTGCCACCTTTGTCGCGGGCACACCGCCGGATCGCGCCGCGGCCTTCATCAACGAGGTCGAGCAGGCGCTGTACGACACCGACGAAGCCCTGGGTGGTGGCCTGGTCAAGGTCACCAACGTGGCGGCCGGCCGCGGTTTCTTCTCGAACGGCCGGCAGGAGCAGAAGGGTGACCAGTTCGCGTCCGTGACCGTCGAGCTGGTCCCCTCCGATCAACGCGACGTGCGTAACGAGGCCTTCATCGAGGCCTGGGAGGAGCGCCTCGTGCGCCCGCCGGGGCTCGAGTACCTGACCATCACCTCGCGCACCGGCGGCCATCCCGGACGCGCCCTGGAGATCCGCCTGACCGGGCAGGACGCGCCTACCCTCAAGCAGGCAGCGCTGGCGTTGTCCGACAGCCTCGCCGGTATCGCCGGCGTCAAGGCAATCGAAGACGATATGCCGTACGGCCAGCAACAACTGGTGTTCGAACTCAGCCCACTGGGCGAATCGCTTGGCCTGAGCGTCGACGATGTGGGCCGGCAGCTGCGCGCGGCATTCGACGGTCAGCTGGCGCAGATCTACAACGAGGGCGATGAAGAGGTCGAGGTACGGGTGTTGCTGCCCGACCGTGAACGCCATCGTCTGACGGTGCTCGAAGACTTCAACGTGTTCCTGCCGAGCGGCAAGACGGCGCCGCTGCTGTCGGTCGTCGAGCTGCGCGAACGGCGTGGTTTCAAGGCCGTGCGGCACGCCGAGGGCCGCCTTGCCGTGACCGTGTTCGCCGACGTCGACAAGCAGACCGCCAATGCCAACGCCATCCGCACGCAGATCAAGGCCGAGCTGTTGCCGGAGATCGCCAAGCGCTACGGTCTGAACTGGGAGTTCACCGGACGCGCCGAGGATCAGCGCGAGACCGCCGAGGACATGAAACGCGGCGCCCTGTTCGCGCTGGCCATGATCTACATCGTGCTGGCCTGGGTTTTCGGCTCCTATGGCTGGCCGCTGGTGGTGATGGCGATCATCCCGTTCGGCGTGGTCGGTGCGCTGTACGGCCACTTTCTGATGGGCGTCACGCCGACCATCCTGTCGATGTTCGGCCTGTTTGCGCTGTCCGGCATCGTGGTCAACGACTCGATCATTCTGGTCGTGTTCTACAAGCAGCTGCGTGAAAAGGGCATGCAGGTCAAAGAGGCGATCATCGAGGCGGCCTGCCAGCGTCTGCGCGCGGTGCTGCTGACGTCGTTGACGACCATCGCCGGCCTGTTGCCGCTGTTGTTCGAGACCTCGTTGCAGGCACAGTTCCTGATACCGATGGCCGTGTCGATCTCGTTCGGGCTCGCATTCGCGACCTTCCTGGTGTTGTTGCTGGTGCCGACGCTGTTGTCGGCGATGGAGGGCTTCCGACAGCGGGTGATCAGCCGGTTCTTGCCGGCATCGCCGGCGACAGCGGTCAGCCAGACCGGTCAATAGGCCCGTTGGCGCTTGACGCCCGTCGATCCCTTGGATCGTTAGTGTCTGCCGTCGAAAAACCAACCGCCGGCCCGCCTGTTGCGCCAGTATTCGAAGAGCCTGCGGACAGAAAAATGCGCGACACACTCTGCACTTCCTTGAAAACCGCAAACTGAAATGAAAAGGCACTGACGCTTCAGTTGCCTACAAAAGGAGCGTTTTTCGACGGGTGCAACAGGCGGGAAGGTGTGGCCGACGCGACTCAGGCCGCGTGACACAGGCGGATCATCTCGGCGCCGGCATTCGACAGGCTGCGCTTGCGGTGGGTGACAGCGCCGAGCTGGCGTGACAGCTGCATGCCGTCGACGGCGATCTCGCGCACCTTGTCATCCAGCACGGTCGCCGGCAGCAGACTCCAACCCAGCCCGGTGGCGACCAGCATGTGCAGTGTTTCGAGGTAGTTGGTGGCCATGCCGACGCGCAGCTCGGTACCGGCGCTGCGTACGGCCTCTTCGAGGATCGCGCGCGTGTAGGTGGTGCTGCCAGGCAGCACCGCCGGGTATTCCAACAACTCGTCGAGCGTCACCCGGTCGCGCCCGGCCAGCGAGTGGTCGGTGGCGACCATGAACGCCAGCGGATCGTCCCAGATCACCTGCATGCTCAGATTCGGCTGTTGTTGCGGCGGCAGGGTGACGATGGCCAGTTCCAGGTCACCGGTCTCGACCGCGCGGCAGGCGGCCTCCGAATCCATGAAACGGATATCCAGTTCGACCTGCGGATAGCTGTCGGTGAATCGCTTCAGCGGCGCCGGCAGGCGATGCAGGCCAATGTGGTGGCTGGTGCCCATGACCAGTCGCCCGCCCACCTCGCCCGACAGGTCGCTGACCAGCCGGCGCAGTTCACGTGCGTCGTTGAGCAGGCGCTGTGCGCGTGGCAGCAGCGCGGCGCCCGCGCTGGTCAGCGACACGCGCCGGCCGATGCGGTCGAACAGCCGCACGTCCAGCTCCGATTCGAGCTGGGCGACGCGCTTGCTGACTGCCGGCTGGGTCAGAAACATGGCCTCGGCGGCGGCCGAGAATGAGGCATGGCCGGCGACCTCGACGAACGCCTGCAGCGTGGCAATTTCCATTATTCCAATGAAGAATCAAATAAATGAAAAACATGAATTTACGTTATTCATATTAGACGCTATGTTTACCGGCGTCATCTCAGGCAACGAGACACGCGATGAAAGCCAAGACGCTCTACGACAAACTCTGGGAATCGCACGTGGTACGCGAGGAGGCGGACGGTACGGCACTGCTGTATATCGACCGTCACCTGGTGCACGAAGTGACGTCGCCGCAGGCGTTCGAGGGGCTGCGCCTGGCGGGCAGACCGCTGTGGCGCACCGACACCAACCTGGCCACGGCCGATCACAATGTACCGACCACCGATCGCCGTATGGGGATCACCGACCCGGTATCCAAGATCCAGGTCGACACGCTCGATCAGAACTGCGCCGAATTCGATATTGTCGAGTTCGGCATGAACGATCCACGCCAGGGCATCGTGCACGTGGTCGGCCCTGAGCAGGGGGCGACGCTGCCGGGCATGACGGTCGTCTGTGGCGACTCGCATACCTCCACACACGGGGCGGTCGGCGCGTTGGCGCACGGCATCGGCACGTCCGAGGTCGAGCACGTGCTCGCCACCCAGTGCCTGATCCAGAAGAAATCCAGGGCCATGCTGGTCGTCGTCGACGGCGCAGTCGGCCCCGGTGTGACCGCCAAGGACATCGTGCTGGCGATCATCGGCCACATCGGCACCGCTGGCGGCACCGGCTATGCGATCGAGTTCAGCGGCCAGGCGATACGCGACCTGTCCATAGAAGGGCGCATGACGGTGTGCAACATGGCGATCGAGGCCGGTGCGCGCGCCGGTTTCGTTGCGGTCGATGACAAGACGATCGACTACGTCAGGGGTCGGCCGTTCACGCCAGGCGCGGCGCACTGGGAGCAGGCCGTGGCCTACTGGAAAACCCTGCACAGCGACGACGGTGCCGAGTTCGACAAGGTCGTTGTCATACCCGCCGCCGATATCCAGCCGCAGGTAACCTGGGGCACGTCGCCGGAGATGGTGGTCGCCGTGGGCGATCGGGTGCCGGACCCGGCCGCTGAACAGGATGCGACCAAGGCCGAGGGTATGCGCCGCGCGCTGGACTACATGGGCCTGACGGCCGGCACACCGATCGAGCAGATCCATGTCGACAAGGTGTTCATCGGCTCGTGTACCAATTCACGCATCGAGGACCTGCGGGCTGCCGCAGCGGTCGCCAGGGGGCGCAAGGTCGCCGAAAGCATCACCCAGGCGCTGGTTGTGCCGGGTTCGGGTCTGGTCAAGACCCAGGCCGAACAGGAAGGGCTCGACAAGGTGTTCACCGAGGCGGGCTTCGAGTGGCGCGAACCGGGCTGTTCGATGTGCCTGGCGATGAATGCCGATCGGCTGGAGCCGGGCGAGCGCTGCGCGTCGACGTCCAATCGCAATTTCGAGGGACGCCAGGGTCAGGGTGGACGAACCCACCTGGTCAGTCCGGCCATGGCGGCCGCGGCGGCGATCGCCGGGCATTTCGTGGATATCAGAGACCTGTAAGCCAGGTCAGGGGGGTGAGCGTGAGAAAGATTCTTCTGATCTGTCTGCTGGTTGGACCGGTCGCAGCGATGCTCGGCTGCGAGACCATCAAGGGGCTGGGGCGCGATATCACGCGCGTCGGTGAAGCGCTCGATGAGGCGACGAGGTAAGCATGCAGAAGTTTGAAACCTTTACCGGGGTGGTGTGTCCGCTGGACCGTTCCAACGTCGACACCGATGCGATCATTCCGAAGCAGTTCCTGAAGTCGATCAAGCGGACCGGCTTCGGCCCGAACCTGTTCGACGCGTGGCGCTACCTCGACCAGGGCGAGCCGGGCAAGGATGACAGCGATCGGCCAGTCAACCCGACGTTCGTGCTCAATGATCCGCGTTACGCGAGCAGCAGTATCCTGCTGGCGCGCGAGAACTTCGGCTGCGGTTCCTCGCGCGAGCATGCGCCCTGGGCGCTGGCCGATTTCGGTTTCAAGGTCATGATCGCGCCGAGCTTTGCCGACATCTTCTTCAACAACAGCTTCAAGAACGGGCTGTTGCCGATCGTGCTCAACGCCGCGACCGTCGACAGGCTGTTCGAGCAGGCCGTCGGCGAGCATGCACTGCACCTGACAATCGATCTCGACGCGCAGCAGATCCGCGGTGCCGAGGGTGGTCCGATCGGGTTCGATGTCGACCCGTTCCGCAAGCACTGCCTGTTGGAGGGTCTCGACGACATCGGCCTGACGTTGCGGCATGTCGACGACATCAGGGCCTATGAACAGCGCCGCCGCCAGGAAACGCCCTGGCTGTTTTGATGCCCCAGCGACCGCGCCGGTGCGCCGGGTGCGGGTTGTCTGTGCGACGGCCCGTCATGAGGGCGGTGTCGGTATTTGATTTGATATGGCCGATTACCAGATGAACGGATACGAGGAGTTGGATCAGTGAGCAAGCGCGTGTTGATATTACCGGGTGACGGCATCGGTCCCGAGATCGTCGCCGAGGCGGTCAAGGTGCTGGAGAAGCTGGCCGGCGAAGGCCTGGCGATCGAGCTCGACGAGGGGTTGGTCGGCGGTGCTGCCTACGATGCGGTCGGCACGCCGCTGCCGGACGCGACGCTGGCGATGGCCGGCGAGGCCGACGCGGTGCTGCTCGGTGCGGTCGGTGGCCCCAAGTGGGAGCCGCTGGATATCGCGGTGCGCCCGGAGAAGGGCCTGCTCGGCCTGCGCTCGGCCATGGGCTTGTTCGCGAATCTGCGCCCGGCGATCCTGTATCCGCAGCTGGCCAGCGCCTCGAGCCTGCGTCCCGAGATCGTCGCCGGTCTCGACATCATGATCGTGCGCGAGCTGACCGGTGGGATCTATTTCGGCCAGCCGCGCGGAGTGCGGACCCTCGACGACGGCCAGCGTCAGGGCTTCAATACCCTGGTCTACTCGGAACACGAAATCGAGCGTATCGTGCGTTCGGCGTGCGAGATCGCGATGAAGCGCGGCAAGCGGGTGTGCTCGGTCGACAAGGCGAACGTGCTCGAATGCACCGAGCTGTGGCGCGAGGTCGCGATCCGCGTCGTCGAGAACGAATACCCGGACATCGAGCTGTCGCACATGTACGTCGACAACGCCGCAATGCAGCTGATCAAGTGGCCGAAACAGTTCGACGTCATGGTTACGACCAACATGTTCGGCGATATCCTGTCAGACGCGGCCGCGATGCTGACCGGCTCGATCGGCATGCTGCCGTCGGCTTCGCTGAACGAAAAGGGCCAGGGGATGTATGAGCCGATCCACGGTTCTGCGCCGGATATCGCCGGTCGGGGCGTGGCCAACCCGCTGGCCACGATCCTGTCTGTGTCGATGATGTTGCGTTACAGCCTGGGCGAGGCGGACATGGCCGACCGCATCGATGATGCCGTGGTATCCGTGCTCGACCAGGGTCTGCGTACGCCGGACATCATGTCCGGGGGTATGACCGAAGTAGGCTGTGAGGCCATGGGCGATGCCGTGGTGGCGGCGCTGTAAGGCGTGATCTGAAATCTGATTTCAAAGGCAATAGTGATGAAACGCGTAGGTTTTGTAGGTTGGCGTGGCATGGTGGGCTCGGTCCTGATGGACCGGATGCGCGAAGAGAATGATTTCTCGGCGATAGACGAGCCGGTTTTTTTCACCACCTCGCAGGTCGGCCAGGCGGGCCCGGACATCGGCAAGCCGGTACCGGCGCTGAAGGATGCCGGCGACATCGCCGAACTCGGCAAGATGGACGCGATCGTCACGTGCCAGGGCGGTGACTATACGAAGTCGGTGTTCGCCGAGCTGCGCAAGTCCGGCTGGAAGGGCTACTGGATCGACGCGGCGTCGGCGCTGCGCATGGCCGATGACTCGGTGATCGTTCTCGACCCGGTCAACCGTTCGGTCATCGATCAGGCGCTGAGTGATGGCAGGAAAGACTTCATCGGCGGCAACTGCACGGTCAGCCTGATGCTGATGGGGCTCGGTGGTTTGTTCAATGCGGGCCTGATCGAATGGGCCACGTCGATGACCTACCAGGCGGCATCCGGTGCGGGCGCGCGCAACATGCGAGAATTGCTCGGGCAGATGGGCGCGCTACGCGACGGTGTCGCAGACCTGCTTGCCGACCCTTCTTCGGCGATCCTCGACATCGATCGCAAGGTCACCGAAACGCTGCGCAGCGCCGCGTTTCCGACCGACAATTTCGGCGTGCCGCTGGCCGGCAGCCTGATTCCGTGGATCGACGTGGCGCTTGAAAACGGCCAGAGCAAGGAAGAATGGAAGGGCTCGGCCGAAACCAACAAGATTCTGGGTCGCAGCGACAACCCGATTCCCATTGACGGCACCTGTGTGCGCATCGGTTCGATGCGTTGCCACAGCCAGGCGCTGACGATCAAACTGACTCGCGACGTGCCGATCGACGAGATCGAACAGATGCTCGACGAGGCCAACGAATGGTCGAAGGTGGTCCCCAACGACCGTGCCCTGAGCGTGCAGGAACTCACCCCGACCAAAGTGACCGGCACACTCGGCGTTCCGGTAGGCCGGCTGCGCAAGATGAACATCGGCAACGAGTACCTGAACGCGTTCACCGTGGGCGATCAATTGCTGTGGGGTGCGGCTGAACCCTTGCGTCGCATGCTGGGCATTCTGGCCGAGCAGTGAGCGGAGTCACACTGTGTTCCAAAAAAACGACAGGCGGCCTTGATTAATCCTTAAGTTCTCCGCGCTGCAGCCGTTAGTGGCATTGGTAGAAAACCTTGATTCGGCTATAGTTGGGCCGAAATTATGACAACGGTTCCTATTTGCCGATCAGCGGTCTCTGGAGAGGCCGGGCAGACAGGGAAACCGGGTCGGCGTGGCACCAGAGGGGGGATTCATGGTCCGCAAGTTGGCGTTAGCGGTTTCGCTCGCATTGGGAACACTGAGTGTTCCGGCACACGCGCTGGGATTGGGTGAGCTCAATTCCAAATCCACACTGAATCAGAACTTCCAGGGCGACATTGCGCTGCTGTCGGTCGGTCCGGATGAAATCGGCTCCGTACGTGTCAAGCTGGCGGATGCCGCGGCGTTCGAGCGGGCCGGCGTCGAGCGGCCTTTCTACCTGTCGCTGCTCAAGTTCGAGCCGATCATCGCGAAACGCGGCAAACCCGTGGTTCGGGTGACGTCCGAGTTTCCGATCCGTGAACCCTTCCTGAACTTCCTGATCGAGGTCAACTGGCCCAAAGGCCGCCTGCTGCGTGAGTACACGGTCCTGCTCGACCCACCGACGACGACAACCCGCAAGCCACCGGTCGTCACGCCTGCGGCCAGGACGGCGCGGCCGGCCGCAGAACCGGTCAAGGCCAAACCAACCGCGTCGGCTCCCGCTCGCACACAGCCAACGCCGGTATCCAAGCCGGCCGTTTCCAGCCGCGCTTCGCTAGGCTCTGAATACGGGCCCGTGAAGGCGAATGACACGGCCTGGCGGATCGCCAAGAAGGTGCGGCCGAGCGGCGTGAGCATGGAACAGATGATGATGGCGCTGTTGGAGGCGAATCCGCAGGCCTTTATCCGTAACGATATCAATCTGCTGAAGCGCGGGCGCATCTTGCGCGTGCCGTCGCTCGCTGAAATCCAGCAATTGAGCCGGGCACAGGCGCGTGCGGCCTACCGTCAGCAGCAGGATGCATGGCTGGCTCGCCGTGACGCGAAGCTACAGCAGGCCGCGCAAGCGCCACAAACGACGACGGAGAAGAAGCCGGCCGACACGACAGCGGAAGCAGCCGCCGAGGCCGAGGCGGCTGCAGACCAGTTGCGTATCGCAACGGCGCGCCCGCAGGGTGAGGGTGAAGCAGGTGCGGGTGACGACGATGCCGTTTCGCCGACCGCCAGCGACATCAAGGCGCGCCTGATCGCGGCACGCGAGAATGCCGAAACCTCGCGGCAGGAAGCAGAAGTGCTGCGTTCGCGGGTCGACGACCTGCAGGCCCGCCTCCAGGACATGCAGAAGCTCCTGAGTCTGAAAGACGACCAGTTGGCGCAGCTGCAGGACAACGTGATCACGCAGGAGTCGGCGGCGGCCACCGAGCCGGCTGAGGCCGCAGTGCCCGTCACCGGCGATGCGTCTGTTGCCGATGAAGTCATCCTGGACAACGAGGTAAATCCGGATGCGGGCGTGCGCGAGGCGGCCGACAGCGCCGAGGCCCGTGCAGCACCCAAGGTTGCCGGGACGCCAGCGGATTCGGTCGTCGAGCCATCGGTCGATGTTGCGACCACGGAGTCGCAGGAATCGGCCGAGGCACTGGCGCAGGCAATCGACAATGCGGTTGCCGACCTGGTTGGCGACAGTGCCCCCGTTACCGAAGACTACGTAATCCAGGACATCGGGCCGCAGATCGATCCCGACCGTATTGTGCTGGAAGCGGAAACGGCGGAAACGCCCGCGCCTGTGGTAGAAGCGCAGGCTGCAACCGGGGAGTTGTCGGCTGGCGATCTCGACATACCGCCACAGATCGATCCGGACCGGATTGTACTGGGCCTGGATAGTGCGCCCGCGCAAACCGCTGGCGAAGCGGACGTCACGATCGACGTCGCTGCCGATCAGCCGATGGCCGACGATGCCGGGGCCGAGGTTGTCATTGAAGGCGTCGGTGATGCCCCGGCGATGGTGCCGGAGCCCCCGGCCCCCGTCGAAGCGGCTGCCGTCGACGTCCCTGCAGGCACCCTGCAGGAATCCACACCGTCCGCCGAGCAAGCAACTGCAACAGATGGGGCATTGGCCGGCATTTTGCCGCCGGCGATGGCAAAAATGGTGGAACAGAACATGGTCCCGATCGCTGTTGGCGGCGTGGCGGTGCTTGGCCTGTTCGGTTGGCTGGCGACGCGTGGACGACGCAAGCAGGATCAGGGCGAAGAACAGATGGCTACTGCCGGGGCCGGAGCAGCCGGCGCTGAAGCCATGGGCGCGGCCGTGGATGAGCAGCCCGCTGTGGCGGCCGTCGATGAACCGATTTTGAACCCCGATGCATTGGATGACCTGCCCGACAGCTCGTTCCTCGATGATTTCTCGCCCAGCGATATCAACGCACTGCAGGACGAGACGGGGGAGGTCGATCCGGTTTCCGAAGCCGATGTCTACATCGCCTACGGCCGTTACCAGCAGGCTGAAGAGCTGCTGAAACAGGCCATGGAACGCGATCCCGATCGGCTGGCTCTGAAGCACAAGCTACTCGAGGTGCACTATGCAACCCGCGACAGTGCGGCATTTGCGGCGCTCGCACAGCAAATGGTCGATGCCGGCCAGGACTCTGCCGATGAAGAGGCCTGGTCGCGCGCCCAGGATATGGGTCGTGAACTGGATTCGTCCAACCCGTTGTTCGCAGCGGGTGAGCGGTCGAGCGGCTTCGGCGCGGGCGGCGTTGCCGCCGCAGCGGCAGTTGCGGGAGCCGCCGCGAGCGTGGCGGATGCCGATTCGGTCGACAGCGACTCGCTGTCGCTCGAGGATATGGAGATCTCCGAGCTGACCGCGGCTTACGATGAGGAAACCAGCGCTCTGAGCGAGCTGGATCCGCCTTCCGAGGTGTCGATCGAGCTCGATCTGGACGATGCTTCCGAGCTGATCCAGCCGAATGAACCGATGACGTCGCCCGATCCGATTGCGCTCGAAGACGTTGAACCGCTCGAATTCGAGATGCCGGATGCCGAATCATCAGGTGACGCCGAACATGCAGGGTCGGTAGACGCGATCAGCGACACGCTCGACCTGGACAGCATGATGGCGGAGGCCGAAGCTGCCGTCGATCAAGACAACTCGTCGCTGAACCTCGATTCGGATTTCAGCGCGGCTGAGCTGCAGGCTCAACTGGACGAACTCAGCGATCTGTCGGCGCTCGATTCCGATCTGGATGATGACGAAGATGCCGCTGCAGGGACCGGTGTCGGTCTGGTCAGCGAGGATGCCGGGGCCGCTCCGACTCCCGACGGCCTGGATCAGCCGCTGAGCCTGGACACGGCGTTCGATGCCGCGGACGAGGACGATGGCCTCGAGACACTGGACCTGGATGATTCCGAGCCTTCTTCAGGAGATGAAGATGAAGTGGCGACCAAGCTGGATCTCGCCACTGCCTACGTCGAAATGGGTGATCAGGATGGTGCCCGCAATATCCTCGAAGAGGTTGTACTCGAAGGCAGTGAAGGTCAGCGTAGCGAGGCTGAAAAGCTGCTGGCCGAACTGGGTTGACGGTACCGGGTCTTCGAGTGTGACCCAACCGGCTTGATCAGTCGGCTGCGGGGTGGCTCGTCAAACTAAAATACACCAGTGGCACGGGCCCCCGGGGTCTGTAGCGGATAGGGCGCCTCGGGGCGCCCTTGTTCATTATGCGGATAGCGATCGGAATCGAATACGACGGAAGCCTGTTCAAGGGCTGGCAGCGCCAGCGCCATGCGGTGGAAACCGTTCAGGCCGCCGTCGAGCAGGCGCTGACCCGGGTGGCGGCGCACCCGGTGCGGGTGGTCTGTGCAGGGCGGACTGATAGTGGCGTGCATGCCGTCGGTCAGGTCGCACATTTCGACACCGAGGCGGTGCGCGAACCGCGCAACTGGGTTCTGGGCGCCAACGTCAACCTGCCGCCGACCGTGTCGCTGAGTTGGGCGAAGCGGGTGGACGATGATTTTCACGCGCGTTTTTCCGCCGAGTCGCGCAGCTATCGCTACCTCATTCTGAATCGGCCCACGCGCAGCAGCCTGCTGGCGGCGCGTGCCACCTGGGTGCACAAACCGCTCGACGCAGACCGCATGCACCAGGCGGGTCAGGCGCTGGTCGGCACACATGATTTTTCCAGCTATCGGGCCATGGGGTGCCAGGCGAAAAGCCCCGTCCGCACGCTGCACCGGCTGAACGTGACGCGTTTCGGCGAACTGATCGAACTGCGCGTGCACGCCAACGCCTTTCTGCACCACATGATCCGGAATATCGCCGGCGTTCTGATCGCGGTCGGTCGCGGTGAGCGCGACCTTGCCTGGGCCGCCGAGGTCCTGGCGCTTCGCGATCGGACCTTGGGCGGTGTGACCGCGCCGCCGGACGGTCTGTACCTCGAGCGGGTATGGTATCCGGACAGTTTTGCTGTACCTGCGCCACCCGGACTGCCGTTTGTCGGCAGCGAGGCGCGCTGACGCAGACAATCCGCAGTTGCCGAGGCGTTAATTCCGCCGCGGCTTGCGGCATAATGCCAGCCAATGAAAACCCGGGTTAAAATCTGCGGAATAACCCGCCTACAGGATGCAGCGGCGGCCGTGGAGTACGGGACCGACGCGCTCGGTTTTGTTTTTTACGAACCAAGTCCCCGCCACGTATCGATTGAACAGGCGGCCGCGATCTGTCGGCAGCTTCCGCCGTTTGTCACGACGGTAGGCCTGTTTGTGAATGCCCGGGCGGATCTGATCGCCCGCGCCGTCAGCCAGGCGGGTATCGACCTGCTGCAGTTTCACGGTGACGAGAGCGCGGAATTCTGTGCCTCCCACGACCGTCCATGGATTCGCGCGGTGCGCATGAAACCGGAAACCGACTTGGTCGCGGCACAATCGGAATTCGGCGCGGGCCGGGGCCTGCTGCTCGATGCCTACCGGCCGGGCGTGCCCGGTGGTACCGGTGAAACCTTCGACTGGCAGCGGATTCCGCCTGACATGGCGAGTCGGGTCGTGTTGGCGGGTGGCCTGGAACCGGGCAACGTTGCGCAGGCGATAGGCGTTGTGCGGCCGTATGCGGTTGATGTCAGTGGTGGGGTCGAGGCGGCCAGGGGCATCAAGGATCCGCAAAAAATCAAATTATTCATCGATGAGGTGCGACGTGCAGAAAAATGTGACCCGGTTGAGTGATCTGCCTGACGAGCATGGTCATTTCGGCCCCTACGGCGGGATATTCGTCGCCGAAACGCTGATGGAGCCGCTCGACGAGTTGCGCGTCGCCTATGAGAGGTACATGAAGGATCCGGAGTTTCTGGCGGAGCTCGATGCGGATCTGCAGCACTACGTCGGTCGGCCGTCGCCGGTCTATCACGCCGAGCGCATGAGTCGCGATCTCGGCGGCGCGCAGATCTACCTGAAACGCGAGGATCTGAATCACACCGGCGCGCACAAGATCAACAACACCATCGGTCAGGCGCTGCTGGCCAAACGCATGGGCAAGACCCGCATCATCGCCGAGACCGGTGCCGGTCAGCACGGCGTCGCGTCGGCAACCGTCGCAGCGCGACTCGGGCTGGAGTGTGTCGTGTACATGGGCGAGGTGGATGTCGCGCGCCAGGAGGCGAATGTCTATCGCATGCGCCTGCTCGGCGCCGAGGTGCGGTCGGTCTCATCCGGTTCGAAGACCCTCAAGGACGCGCTGAACGAGGCCATGCGTGACTGGGTCACCAACGTCGACAACACCTTTTACATCATTGGCACCGTCGCCGGTCCGCATCCGTACCCGGCGATGGTGCGCGATTTCCAGGCCGTGATCGGACGCGAGTCGCGTGAACAGATGATGGCCATGACCGGCCGCCTGCCGGATGTGCTGGTGGCCTGCGTCGGCGGGGGGTCGAATGCGATCGGGCTCTTCTATCCGTTCCTCGAAGACAAGGACGTGGCGATCTGTGGTGTCGAGGCGGCCGGCGATGGCCTGGATTCGGGGCAACACGCCGCTCCACTGTGTGCCGGAACGCCGGGCGTGCTGCATGGCAATCGCACCTACCTGATGGAAGACCGCGATGGCCAGATCATCGAAACACACTCGATCTCGGCCGGTCTGGACTACCCCGGTGTCGGCCCCGAGCACGCCTGGCTGAAAGACACGAAGCGCGCGAATTACGTGGCCGTGACCGACACCGAGGCGCTCGAGGCGTTCCATCGGCTCACGCGCACGGAGGGGATCATACCGGCGCTGGAAACCAGTCATGCGATCGCCCAGGTGGTGAAGATGGCGCCGCAGATGCGCAAAGACCAGACGATACTGGTCAACCTGTCGGGTCGCGGAGACAAAGACATGCACACGGTTGCAGCACAGCAGGGGTTGAAGCTATGAGCCGCATTGCCGGTGTGTTTGCCGCATTGCGGGGGCAAGGGCGTCAGGCCCTGATTCCGTTCGTGACCGCGGGCGACCCGGAGCCGGGTGCCACGCTGCCACTGATGCATGCGCTGGTCGAGGCCGGCGCCGATATCATCGAACTGGGTGTGCCATTTTCCGACCCGATGGCGGATGGTCCGGTCATTCAGCGCGCCAGTGAACGCGCGCTCGAACACCATGTCGCGTTGCACGACGTCATCGACATGGTGCGCCAGTTCCGGGAAACGAATCAGACGACACCGGTGGTTCTGATGGGCTACCTGAATCCACTCGAGGTGATGGGTTACGACACCTTCGCCGAGACCGCCTCGAGCGCGGGCGTGGATGGCGTGCTGACCGTGGATATTCCGCCGGAAGAGGGCGAGCGTTTCGTGCCGGTCATGAAAGCGAAAGGCATTGATCCGATCTTTCTGATCGCACCGACCAGTCACCGTGCACGCATCGAACGCATCACCGCGGCAGCCAGCGGTTTCGTCTATTACGTGTCACTCAAGGGGGTCACCGGAGCGGCCAACCTGTCGCTGGACAGCGTGCGTGAAAAGCTCGCCGAGATCCGCGAATCCACCGACCTGCCGGTCGGCGTCGGATTCGGCATCAAGGATGCGCAGACCGCCGCGGCAATGGCACAGTTCGCCGATGCCGTCGTGGTGGGCAGTGCGCTGGTATCACGGATCGAGGCAAATCCGGGCGATGCGGTGACCGCGACCGCGGAAATCAAGGCGCTGCTCGGTGAAATGCGAGCCGCGATGGACGCCGCGGCCTAGACGGCGTCGTCGGCAGGCCCGCGTCTGCTAAAATCCCGCCAACGCATAGCCGGGGATAACCATGAGCTGGTTCGAAAAATTGATGCCCAGTCGGATTCGTACCGAAGGCGGCAATAAGAAGGTCGTACCGGAAGGGCTTTGGGCAAAGTGTCCCACCTGTTCCGCCGTGTTGTACCGCGCCGAGATGGACCGCAACCTGGAGGTGTGTCCAAAGTGCGGGCACCACAACCGGATCGGCGCGCGCCGCCGTCTGGACCTGTTTCTCGACCCTGAACCGCGTGATGAAATTGCCGGTGACCTCGAGCCCGGCGATCCGCTCAAGTTCAAAGACAGCAAGAAGTACAAGGAGCGCCTTGCCGCCGCGCAAAAAAAGACCGGCGAGAAGGACGCCTTGGTCGTGGTACGCGGTCAGCTCGAAGGGCGGGACATCATTGTCGCTGCGTTCGAGTTCGACTTCATGGGTGGATCCATGGGTTCTGTGGTCGGTGAACGCTTCGTGCAGGGTGTGAATGCTGCAATCGAACGGCGCTGCCCGATGGTGTGTTTTGCCGCCAGTGGCGGTGCGCGCATGCAGGAGTCGCTGTTCTCTCTGATGCAGATGGCCAAGACCTCGGCCGCATTGGAGCGACTGTCGCGCCGCGGACTGCCATTTATCTCGGTGATGACCGACCCGACCATGGGCGGCGTGTCCGCCAGCTTCGCGATGCTCGGCGATGTCAACGTCGGCGAGCCTGGGGCATTGATCGGTTTTGCCGGCCCCCGCGTGATCGAACAGACCGTACGGGAAACGCTGCCGGAAGGTTTCCAACGCAGCGAGTTCCTGCTGGAACACGGCGCAATCGACACCATCATAGACCGCCGCGAGATGCGTTCGCGCCTCAGTAACATCCTAAGCATGTTGGCCGGTGAGGCCCGCAACTCAGCCTAGCGCGGGGCAACCCGTGCCTCCGAATCTCGTATGAGATTCTCTACACTGGCTGCCTGGTTGGACTGGCAGGCGGGGCTCAATCCCAGGGAAATCGATTTGGGTCTGGATCGCGTCGCCGCGGTCTGGGACAGGCTCGGTGCGCCGCCATTGAATGCCGCCGTGATCACGGTGGCAGGCACCAACGGCAAGGGCTCGAGCGTCGCGTTCGCCGAAGCGATACTGCGCGCGGCAGGTTATCGTTGCGGCTGCTACTCGTCGCCGCACCTGTTGACCTACAACGAACGCATCCGTGTCGACGGCCGGCTTGCCGATGACCGCTCGATCTGCGCTGCATTCGAGCGCATCGACCAGGCCCGCGGTGACACGGCACTGACCTATTTCGAGTTCGGCACGCTGGCGGCGCTGCTGCTGTTCGCCGATGCGCGACTCGACGCCGTCGTGCTCGAGGTCGGCCTCGGCGGACGTCTGGATGCCGTGAATCTGATGGACCCAGACGTGGCCCTGATCACCAATATCGCGCTCGATCACCAGGCCTGGCTGGGCGATGATATCGAGTCAATTGGTTTCGAGAAGGCCGGGATCCTGCGCGCGGGGCGTCCCGCGGTGTTTTCCGGGCGGGCGATCCCCGACAGTATCCGATCGCGTGCCGCCGAACTCGGCGTGAACCTGCGCGTATCCGGTGAAGACTACCGAATCGAGCGAAAAGCCGATCAGTGGGCACTGATCGCGGACGGCAGCCGGCGTCGCTCGCTGCCGATGCCGGGTATGCGAGGGGCCATCCAGATCGACAATGCCGCCGGTGCGATCATGGCGCTCGACTGCATTGCCGATCGCCTGCCGATCGAGCAGGCGGCGGTTCGAGCCGGACTGATTGAAGCGCGCGTGGCCGGTCGCTTCGAGGTGCGGCCGGGGCAGCCGACCTGGGTCCTCGATGTTGCGCACAATCCACAGGCCGCCGGTGTCCTGGCGGCCATGCTCGGCGATTATTTCGTGCGTGGCTCGACGATCGCGGTGTGCGGCATGCTCGATGACAAGGACGCTGCGGGTGTGGCCGAGGTCCTGAAGCCGCGATTCGACAGCTGGCACCTCGTCGATCTCTCCAGTCAGCCGCGCGGCCTCGGGGCCGGGCAGCTTGCAGAGCGCATGGCCACGGTGCTCGATCCTGACAAGGTACAGCTGGATCACAGCGTGGATGCCGCCTTGGCCCATGTTGCCGATACCTGCGGCCCCGATGACCTGATCGTCGTATTCGGCTCGTTTCTGACCGTTGGTGCAGCGATGCAGTGGCTTGACGGCAACGCCACGAAAGCGTCAGCTTGAAGGCCCACAGTCGCGAACCGGCGGGCCGCCGCCGCGACAGAAAAGGCGGTAAGCGCGCTGCCGGCACGCGGATATCGGTCCGGCAGGGCCGGTGAACGGGCGCGCTTGCCGGAACATCCCGATAGCCGAT
>Ga0316201_10001131_pt1 | contig 17349 bp, 6 predicted proteins | sample CS6wburrow_MG_FD_204516 | JGI IMG/M metagenome (GOLD analysis project Ga0316201, IMG submission 204516) | Coastal sediment microbial communities from Delaware Bay, Delaware, United States - CS-6 worm burrow | ecosystem: Environmental > Aquatic > Marine > Coastal > Sediment | place: USA: Delaware... | reverse complement strand
TTTTCGGCTTATCTCTCTTTTGATAATTTAGTCTTATCAGTCGAAAATGTGTTAAAGCAAATTGGTTCAAAATTTATAATTAATTTTGCTTCTGGGTAATACCTGAAAATTTGTGCTTCAGTACTTATAACAAATAATAATTAACAATCGCCTTTAACTTATCGGCATACTGGCTTATATCACCTAGCTCATTGATATAAACCTTTTCCTCATTCTTATCCTGATCAAACAAAGCCAATTGCATTTTCTTAGGATTGTTGAAATAGAGGCGGCAGATTGGTTTACGGTTATTGTCATCAAACAAAATACCACAATAGCTAATGGTATCACGCATGGCTACTCGCTCAGGTTCGACCAACGCCTTCAAAATTTATCTGACAATCTGATGCCCTTCAATTTCATCCTCAGTAATAATTCGCTCTTCCCGATTCTGTTTTCGTTCCGTAGACACTAACTTAGTGTGTGAGTGTGACACTAACAGATTATTTGCACATTCCCTTAACTTATTGTAAGTATTAGCTTCGCCCGTTTTAATAAGGTTAAACAGCACGTCTTGTTTATCCTTCGGCAAACGCGACATCTCAAACGCTTGACTATTACTCAGGCCCGCCTTGTCACCGAGCATCGCCTGATATTCCGGTTTCAGGTTCAGCAAACTGGTCCGTTCCGTAATTCGCCATGCTTGCTTAAGACCCAATTTTTTCGCCAACTCCTCAACTGTGTAGCCTTTTTCGAGCAAGGCTTGATAAGTTTTTGCCTTTTCAAGCGGAAGAAAATCATCACGTTGTAGGCTTTCAAGCAAAGCCGATTCAGACGACGGTAGCGATTCCTCAGTCAACAAAGCGAACTTCAAGCGTTCATTGATTTTCTCATTCACGAACTGATGTAAGGCCTTTTTCACCAATTCCCCAAATTGTTGCCTGACGCTTTGGGTTAACTTGCCAGTATAAATTTGAGAAGCAAAAAACATCACGAAATCCTCTAAAGGCGCCGTCATTTGTTCTGCTAAAATGCGCTTAATTTCCTTCGTATACTTCAGTTCTCTTGCGGCTGTCAACGTTTCTTCCAAGGAAAACTGACTGAATTTTTTCAAAACCTCCACCGCCGTCTCGGTAACATCAAGAATACTAAACTCCATAAAGGGCTTAGCATCCATTTTATTGGGTTCATCCAGATCAGTATAAAAGCGGTAAGTAATGCCATTAGTCAACACGCCAAACCGCGCCTCAGTGACACTAAAATAGCGGTAAAGCTGAGATTTATGTTGCTTATCCAGATTAACCCCACACCATTTACACTCAAACAAAATAATAGGTTTGCCCTCTTTCAAAATAGCATAATCAACTTTCTCACCTTTCTTAGTTTCAACATCAGCCGTTAGCTCAGGTGTCACCTCCGTTGGCTCAAAAACGTTATAGCCCAACGCACTAATGAAGGGCATCACAAAAGCATTTTTGGTCGCCTCCTCCGTTTGAATCATGTCCTTTTGTTTGGACACTTTGGAGGATAAATTATTCAATTCATCTATTAAGTCCATAATCGTTTTCTTTAATGTTTACAGGTTCAACAATGGTACGCATCTCGTACTTCGGGTAGCGAGCCTTTTTTTCACTTATGAAGGGACAACTCTAATGTTCACCGGTACGCCTCTTTTAAAAAAATTTAAGTAAGTGAATTGCGATATTCCCTGACAAAGGTTTCAACTACCGGCACTTTTGAGGGTCTGTGTTTTCTGCCTGAACCCGCGCGAAATACATACGCCGCTCCGTTTATTATGTTTAGTTTGAACATTGGCTTCGGCCATAATCATATTATCCAGTTACACCTATATGAATTAAGGGACACGAATTATATAACCCATTTTAAAAAAGTTGTAACAATTCCTTGGAAAGCTAATTCCGGCTGAACGATTGAACCCATTTCGCTACCATGCCGTTGGTTGCAAAACCTTTTGATATTAACTTCTCAGCGAAGACATTTTAATCGCCCCCAAAATCCGTTATAACTAGACTAGAATATTTTTTGGCAAACGCATAAGGTAACGAATAAGACGATTGATATTATCAAAGGTTAAAACAAAATTCTTTCATCCCCCAGTTCCCATTTTTCAAAGGAGCAATGCCATTAACCGAGCAACCACAAGGGATTGCCCCTACTCTCTGTTGTGTCATCTCAAGCCAATTCGTAGGATTGTAGGATCCAAAAAGTTTAATGGCATTGATGCAACGGGTAGGCGATTCATCGCCTAGTACAAACTTTGGATTAGATATTTAGAAGATATTGGACTATATTTAAAGAATATTGCGCTAATTATTAAATGAGTTCAATGGATGCTTTTAATTCTTCTTCAAATTCGATTTCATTACCCATGCCCTTTAGGCAAGGCCTTTGGATAAGGGCTTGGGGGGAGATTTTGATTAATGGAGTAAAATAGATGACACACAAACTTAAACCCTTGATTGCCTTAATAGGTACTGCCCTGTTAGGTACAACTACAGTGGCGGTTAATGCTTTAGACAAGCCTTTTGAAAAAGGCGCTGACAAATCAAACGTATCCCAAATACGTTCAACGACAAGAAAAGATAAACCTGGCGGCATCCGTTTTATGCGGGAAAGGTATCAAGCTGATGAAAGCTTTTATGACAACATACCGATTACGGTTGAGCGTACCGGATGTGGGCCGGATAGCCCCTCAATTTCAGTCAAGTATGCCACCCATGATGGCACGGCTACTGAGGCAGATTATCATGCGGTGAGTGGAACATTGAGTTGGCAGGCTGATGATCCTGAAGGGATTTGTGGGCAGCGCGATTTTTATATTCAAGTCATTGATAATGCTGAAGTTGATGGTAATAAAACCGTTAATTTGAAAATCTATAGGATAGAACGCTGATTGCGCTGATTGTCATGATTGACGCTGATTAAGATTAATCATTGTACAAAACGCAAAGAAACCAACATTCATCAGATGTTATTGATTAATAAAAAGATTATTTATGTCACCGGCCTACCGCGTGCGGGTTCTACCCTGTTGTGTCAATTATTAAGTCATCATCCGGCTATTTATAGCACAGGGCATAGTTCACCTTTGAGTCAAGCTTTAGAAAAATTGCGCTACACCTTAAGCGATGAGCCTTTTTTATTATCACAATTGGATGTCGATTTTGAGTTAACTTATAACCGTTTATTGAATGCGTTTCGCGGGTTTATTAATGGTTGGTTTGCCGAAAGCGATAAACCGATTGTGGTGGATAAAAATCGAGGGTGGTTGCATAAGATTGAAACCGTGAATCTGATTGACCCGGATTTTAGAATGTTGATTTGTGTGCGAGACTTAGGACAAATTGTAGGATCAATTGAAGCACAACATCAGAAAACATTATTATTGGATTTTCCGGATCATTTAGCACCCCATTCGGCTTATTACCGCGCTGATGCTTTATTCAAAGACGATGGGCTGATAGGTAGCCCATTAAAAGCGATTGAACAATTGCAGGATATTGTTGATGAAAAGATGAAAGCGAAATTATGTTATATCGCCTTTGAAGCCTTGGTTGAACAACCGCAGGAAACCATGAACATGATTTTTCAATGGTTGGGGTTATCTGATATATCAATTGATTGCCAAAACTTAACCGTTAAACCGCATGAAAGTGACAGTTATTATCGTTTTAAGTATCGGCATGAAACGTATCCTTTGATAAAACCCTTAGCGCATCATAAGATTTCACCGCGCATAGTTAAAGAAATTCATCAGCATTTTGCCTGGTTTTATGAGCATTTCTATCCCAAAAAATTGTGAATTGTCCTTAAATCAGTTAAGGTTTTGCTCTTTTAGAGCAAGGCCTTAGCCTTGCCCTACTGATTTTAAATCAGCCTCATCAGCGTTCTATTTTCTTACTAATACGCCAATATCGGGGCCAACCACCGTTCAGCTTCCGCCATTGTCATACCTTTCCGCTTAGCATAGTCTTCCACTTGATCTTTTTCAATTTTACCCGTACCAAAGTATTGCCCTTCGGGATGGGAAAAGTACCAACCTGAAACCGCAGCGGCTGGGAACATCGCAAAACTTTCTGTTAAACGGATATCCGCATGTTTCTCTGGTTCAATCAGTTTCCACAGAGTGGCTTTTTCCGTGTGATCGGGGCATGCCGGATATCCAGGGGCAGGGCGGATGCCACGATAAGCTTCTTTAATCAACTCATCATTCGTGAACGTCTCATTCGGCACATAACCCCAAAAGGTTTGACGCACCTCCTTGTGCATCTGTTCGGCAAAAGCTTCTGCGAGACGATCAGCCAATGCTTTCAAGAGAATACTGTTGTAATCATCGTACTCTTGTTTAAAACGCGCTACATGTTTCTCTATCCCAATCCCCGCCGTCACAGCAAAAGCACCGATATAATCAGCCAACCCCGTTTCTTTCGGCGCGATAAAATCAGTCAAACACAGATTCGGTTTTACTTTTGTTTTGGACATTTGTTGACGAATGTGGTGTAGCACCGTTTTGACTTCAGTGCGGTTGTCATCCTCGTAAACGGCAATGTCATCCTCATTAATACTGTTCGCTGGAAAAAAACCAATCACGGCACGCGCTTCAAGCCAGTTTTCCTTAATAATCTGATCTAACAAACTTTGGGCATCGTTAAAGACTTTACGGGCCTCTTCTCCCACGACTTTATCATCAAAAATCTGCGGATAACGCCCTGACAGTTCCCACGTTTTAAAAAACGGTGTCCAGTCAATCCGTTCCCGTAATGCCGATAAGGGGTAGTTTTCAAAAACTTTCAGGCCTAAAAAACTCGGTTTAGGCGGTGTATAGCCTTCCCAATTCAGCGCCAGTTTGTTCGCTCTGGCTTGTTGTAACGTCGCCTTTTTGCGTTGGCTTTGCTGCCCAGCACGTTGTTCACGAATTTGCGCGTATTCTTCACGGATTTTTTGGCTATACTTCGCTTTTAATTCGCTAGACAATAAGCTTTGTGCAACCCCTACCGCACGGGAAGCATCAGGTACATAGACAACAGGATTCTTCTTGTAGCCTGGTTCGATTTTAACCGCCGTATGAACTTTAGAAGTCGTCGCACCGCCAATCAATAACGGTAACTCAAAGCCTTGGCGTTCCATTTCCTTCGCAACATGCACCATTTCGTCCAATGAAGGCGTGATCAGCCCCGATAAGCCAATCATATTGCAGTTTTCTTCGCGAGCCTTTTTCAGGATCGTTTCCGCAGGCACCATCACGCCTAAATCAACCACTTCAAAATTATTGCATTGCAAAACCACACCAACAATGTTTTTACCAATGTCGTGAACATCCCCCTTAACGGTTGCCATGAGAATTTTGCCTTGAGTTTCTATCACGCCCCCTTCGCTTTTTTCCGCTTCAATATAGGGCATTAAATAAGCAACCGCTTTTTTCATCACGCGAGCCGATTTAACCACTTGCGGCAGAAACATTTTGCCGACACCAAATAAGTCACCCACGACATTCATCCCATCCATCAACGGCCCTTCGATCACATGTATAGGCCGTTCAGCTTCTTGCCGCGCTTCTTCAGTATCGGCCTCAATATAATCCGTAATCCCTTTAACCAAGGCATGTTCAAGCCGTTTACCCACCGGCGCATCGCGCCAAGCGAGATCAGGTTTATTATCTTGTTTGCTGCCACCACCGGCTTTATATTTATCAGCCACTTCTAACAACCGCTCAGTGCCATCCTCACGGCGATTCAAAATCACATCTTCAACCCGATCACGCAATTCAGCCGGTAAATCCTCATAAATCGCCAGTTGGCCAGCATTCACAATGCCCATATCCATACCCGCTTGAATAGCATGATAGAGGAAAACGGAATGAATGGCTTCACGTAGAGGATTATTGCCGCGAAATGAAAAAGACACATTGGAAACGCCACCCGAAATCAGGGTATGAGGCAAGCTTTGCTTGATTTCGCGCGTCGCTTCAATAAAATCAACCGCATAATTATTATGTTCCTCAATCCCCGTTGCGACAGCGAACACATTCGGATCAAAGATAATGTCTTCCGCTGGAAAACCCAGTTGTTCAGTCAAAATCTGATAACAGCGTTGACAAATCGCCACCTTCCGCGCCTTCGTATCAGCTTGCCCCTCTTCATCAAAAGCCATAACAACAACGGCCGCACCGTAGCGACGAATCAGCTTAGCTTGTTGAATGAATTTATCCTCACCTTCCTTCAGACTGATAGAATTAACAATAGCTTTACCCTGAACACATTTCAAACCCTCTTCCAAGACAGCCCATTTAGAGGAGTCAATCATAATCGGCACTTTAGCAATTTCAGGCTCAGCCGCTAACAGATTCAAGAACGTCACCATAACAGCCTGAGAATCCAACAGCCCCTCATCCATATTGATATCAATCACTTGGGCACCGTTTTCCACTTGCTGACGCGCCACCTTCAAAGCTTCTTCATAATTTTCCGCTTTAATCAAGCGTTTAAAACGAGCCGAACCCGTGACATTAGTGCGTTCACCTATATTGACAAACAAAGCGTCTTTATCAATAGTGCAAGGTTCCAAACCAGACAGGCGACAGGCCTTTGGAATGTCTGGTAATGTGCGCGGAGGATATTTTTCAACCGCTTCGTGAATAGCGCGAATATGATCAGGTGTACTACCGCAACAGCCCCCAAGAATGTTAAGAAAACCACTTTGCGCCCATTCAACAACGTCACCAGCCATTTCGTCAGGGGTTTTATCATAACCCCCAAATTCATTAGGCAAGCCCGCGTTAGGGTGAGCAGAAACATAAGTTTCTGAAATCCTTGATAATTCAACAACATATTGACGCAACTGTTCAGGCCCCAAAGCACAGTTCAAACCAATAGACAAGGGTTGAGCATGGCGTACAGAATTCCAAAAAGCTTCAGCGGTTTGCCCAGATAACAGGCGGCCCGATTCATCAGTAATCGTACCCGAAATCATAATCGGTAAACGCAAATTATGATCATCAAAATATTTGTGAACCGCAAAAATAGCCGCTTTTGCATTTAAGGTATCGAATATGGTTTCAATCATCAGTAAATCAGCGCCACCATCAACTAAACCTGTTGTCGCTTCATAATAAGCCTCCACTAATCCATCAAAAGTCACATTGCGAAAACCGGGATCATTCACATCAGGAGAAATAGAAGCCGTGCGATTAGTCGGGCCAAGGATACCCGCAACAAAACGAGGTTTATCAGGCGTTTTGGCTGTCAATTCATCAGCCGCTTCGCGTGCCACTTTGGCACCAGCAACATTCAGTTCATAAACCAGATTTTCCATCTGGTAGTCAGCCATCGCAACGCGGGTAGCATTGAAAGTATTGCTTTCAATGATATCGGCCCCCGCTTCCAAGTATTCGGTATGAATGGCCTTGATGATTTGCGGTTGCGTGATTGACAATAAATCATTATTGCCTTTTAAATCACAGGGCCACTTTTTGAAACGTTCAGCGCGAAAATCGGCTTCCTCCAAATTGTACTTTTGAATCATAGTGCCCATGGCACCGTCGAGAATCAGGATACGTTGTTTTAAAAGAGATTGGATTGTCGTTATCGTGTCAGTATTAGACATTCGTTTTCCTAATTGTTGTAAGATGATGATGTATTTGGAAAAATAAAATTTTAAAATAGTTTGCCGGTTGGAGTGCAAACTTCAGTTTGCCGCTTGGAGTGCAAACTTCAGTTTGCCGCTTGGAGTGCAAACTTTAGTTTGCCGCTTGGAGTGCAAACTTCAGTTTGCCGGTTGGAGTGCAAACTTCAGTTTGCCGCTTGGAGTGCAAACTTCAGTTTGCCGCTTGGAGTGCAAACTTCAGTTTGCCGCTTGGAGTGCAAACTTTAGTTTGCTGGTATGGTACGTAGGTATGGTATGTATAGTACATTTTTGATAAGTATAAAAATTCTGATAGATTAATTGTTTTAAACGCTAAAAATACATAATAAAACTAAAGCAAACTAAAGTTGGAACGAAATTCTCGCAAATGTTGCGTGATGAGAAACAAAATTCATGAATACATTGCCGCCATTTTAGCAGCATAAGTCTCTCTTCCCCATTTCTTAACTTTAATGTATATTTGTCCTGACAAAACATAGGTGAAGGCAAACACATGAGCACCGGCCTTTTTCTCTAAGGGCTCCGAATCTGCTGCTCCCGTCAAAAGACTCTGATCAATTGAAGCCATACCTTCCGTAATGAAACCATCTACAGGTATCATTTTCCCCGCATTCACAACAATGATATCACCAGCCTTCAAGCTATCAAGCGATGTTTCAATTTCAACGCCATTTTTCCTAAGCCAAACAGAATCAGGGGGCTCAGTGGCAACCAAAAAACCGACGAGGCTTTTTTGGAAGCTCTCTTTGAAGATAAACAAAAAGCGTTTGCTTAAATAAAATAACCAGTTAATGAGCGCGGCCATAAAAAAATGGTTTGTGAGCAGAAAACTGCCTACTAAAACGGAATAAGCAACTGGCCCATTCAATTGTTTGTGTTCAAAAACAGAGTCGTAGCCTTTCTGCCAGATAGGTGTCGTGTTATAGCTCACACCAAATGCGCTTGCAAGACTCAATGGAGAATAAAACAAAGGAGCGACTGTTGCCAAAGCGAATGATATCGAAGCGACAGTAAAATCTTGATGAACCGTGTTGATAGCGTAGTTCATCTCGCTAAGTTGTTGATTTTCAGGCACAACTTGCTCAGTTTTGGATTTTGGAGTCAACATGTCTTCATCAGCATTTGACGTTTTCTCAATTTTTGAACGCCGATACCATCTGATCCCAGCATAAGTGATCATTCCGCCCGCAATAATTAATAAATGTGGCATATTTTAATCCTCGTTTTGGGTTATAAAATGAGTACAACGAAACTTCGTTCGCGAAGCTAATGAGGAAATGAACGAATGCTGTGTGGGAACTCAATGCCATTATGCCTAAATTCTCTTCAGAAAAAGAGTCGTTGTATTCTGATGTCTGTATTTTAAATACAAAACGAATCATTGAATAACAGTCTTATCCCTTTTCATTCATTTTTTAACGACTGCCAACAAACGAAAAGTATCCATTTTTGAGCCTTCTATTTTCCGTTTAACATCCTGTTGTTCACTACAAATTTATTTTTTTATGATATTGAACTTATGAACTTATGAACACCGTTATTTATGATTTATTTAAATAACGAGTAAAACTGATCACAGTTTATCATATTAATGATTAAATATAGCTCATTACGGCTCATTGTTCAAACACCGCTCACTATTTCTACCCAGTCATCCTTGGCAGCACAACAATCAGTGATAAAATAAATATTCAGCACACAATATGTCACTCATTGATTTTTATGACATCCACGGATTTGTCGGGACTACCTTTTTGTTGAGGGGTCACCTGAAATGATGGACCAGATGCTTATGTGCTGCAAATGTTTTTCAAATAGGGGTAAAATATAATAAGTCTATCCCCAGATTTATAAATAAACTATAACCACTTCGTCTATTAACATTTGCTAATGTGACATTGTCTAGTTAATCAAGCAAAAAAGGACTCAATTATGACCGAACAAATTAACGAGAAGCTTTATCCTTTAACGTCTACCCAACGCGAAATTTGGTTCGACCAAATTCTGCACCCCAATCTGCCGCTGTATAATATCGGTGGTTATTTGCGGATAGATGGCCCTATTGATCCGGCCCTTTTTGAAAAAGCCCTCAATCAAGTCATTGAGGACAACGATGCACTACGCATTCGCCTTTTTGAAGGGGAAAGTTTGCCCATGCAGACGTTTGCGGAAAATATCCCCCTCAAACTGGATTATTATGATTTTGCAGCGACGGAAAATGCCCACCAAGCCGCACTTGCTTGGATGACACAAGAATTTGCAAAACCGTTTCAACTTTATGATAACCCCTTGTTTCAATTTGCATTATTTAAAATAACGGCCAATTGCTACTACTCATTTCAAAAATATCATCATCTCATTGTTGATGGTTGGGCTATTTCTCTTGTGGTTCAGCGAGTTGCTGCCGCTTATAATGCACTGGCAAGCGGACAAGATGCTCAACAAAAATCTTATGCCTACCAAGCTTTTCTTCACAACGATCAAGCATACCTAGAGTCAGAAAAATTTGCCAAAGCCAAACGTTATTGGCTAGATAAATACCGTGAAGTACCAGAGCCACTATTGACGCGCCACTATGCTGCCCAACCCCTGGACAAAACCATTTCCAGCCAACGGTCAATTTTACACCTCAAACGCACTTTTTATAATCAAGTTGTTGATTTTTCTGAAAAAAATAAAGTCTCTCTTTTCCGTGTCATTTTGGGCGCATTATATTGCTACTTTTCAAAAACAACCGGTCAAAAAGATCTTGTTATTGGACTACCGATATTGAACCGAGGAACGGCCTTTTTTAAGCAGACAGTGGGACTGTTTACTAATCTCATTCCGGCTCGCTTTCATTTTGGCCTTGATTTGAGTTTTGTAGAATTGATGCAAGCGATCAGCATAGAGTTGCGTCGGGATTATCGCTATCAACGTTTTCCAATTAGTGAAATTAATCGGGGATTGCATTTAATTGATCAGCGGCCGCTTTTTGATCTCGAATTATCTTATATGAATGGTGATTACGACACGGATTTTACGGGTAGTCTCGTTGAAATGATTTCTCTTAGTCATCATTTTCAACAAAAAATGTTAGTCATCTATGTCAATGAGTTCAATGACAGACATGATGTTAGAGTCGATTTTGATTACCATCTTGGGGCTTTTGACGAAAATGAAATTGAACTCGTCAAGGCGCGTTTTGAATTTTTGTTAGCTGAAATTATAAGACAACCGGAATCATCCGTTCGTTCATTGCAAATCATACCCAAGGCTGAGCGTCAAAAAATGTTGGCGTGTTCCAAAAAAGGCAATAAGGTTCGTCCAAAGGGCCGGTTTGTTGAATTTTCAAAAGCTGAACAGTCCATTCCAGCACGGTTTGAACAACAGGTTAAACAATATCCAAACCGAATTGCCGTCAAAACCCAACGTGATGAGTGGACTTATAGTCAATTGAATGACAAAGCCAACCAAGTTGCCCACGCGTTGTTAGAGCAATGTCAAGCCGATGACAATCAAATTGCTTTGTTATTTGAGCATGATGCACCTATGCTGGCCGGTATTATGGGTGTACTGAAAACGGGCAAAACTTATGTACCACTTGTCCCTGACTTTCCTCACGCACGACTTGAATATATTGTGCAAGATTCACAGGCGAGCATGATTTTAACCAATACTCACAATCAAAATCTCGCACAAACTTTGAGCCACAACACCCTTCGGTTACTCAACATTGAACAATTAAAAACGGTTCAAAATGAAATTGACTTGACGGTTTCACCGGAGACGATTGCTTATTTACTGTATACTTCCGGTTCGACGGGACAACCCAAAGGCGTTATCCAAAATCATCGAAACGTTTTACACTTCATCAGAACTTACACCAATAATTTGCATATCACGGCTGATGATAAGCTTACGTTACTATCATATTATAGTTTTGATGCCGCGATTATGGATATTTTTGGTGCGTTGTTAAATGGTGCAACCCTTTATCCTGTTGATCTCAAGGCAGAAAATTTCGATAACTTCACGTCATGGTTAATCCAACAAGGCGTGACGATTTATCACTCCACGCCTACTGTTTATCGGCATTGGCTCAGTACGCTAACTGAGAAAGAGGAATTTCCAAAACTTCGTCTGATGGTTTTAGGAGGAGAACCCGTTTATCAAAACGATGTGGCTCAATACAAAAATATTTTTTCCAGAGACTGTCTTTTTGTCAATGGTTTAGGTCCAACAGAATCGACAGTTAGTCTCCAATATTTTATTAATAAACAAACTCAAATCACACGCCATGATGTTCCCGTTGGTTATCCTCTTCCGGAAACTGAAATTTTATTGCTTGATGAATCGGGTCAGATTGCCGAAATTTATGGCGAAATCGCAATTAGAAGTCCTTATCTGGCTCTGGGTTATTGGCAACAACCTGAATTAACAAAAGCCGTCTTTTTACCGGATCCTGAAGGTGGAAACCGTCGAATTTACCGCAGCGGCGATCTGGGACGTTTATTGCCTGATGGTCGCTTGGAATTTGTGGGTCGAAAAGATTTTCAAGTCAAGTTACGCGGTTTTCGGATTGAACTTTCTGAGATTGAAGCCATCCTGACTCAACACGAAAACGTTACTGACGCGGTTGTAGTGCTTCAAAATCCAGAAAATAATCCACGTTTAGTCGCTTATGTGACTTTAACGACAATGATTGACGAAATGTCTTATGTTCTGCGTACTTGGCTCAAAACCCGGTTGCCTGAATATATGTTGCCTGCCAGTGTGATGGTATTGGATAAACTGCCCTTAACACCGAATGGCAAGATTGATCGGAAAGCACTCCCGGCACCTGACTTGGCTATCCAAGCAGATGAACAACAGGCACCACAGACCGAAACGGAGCGTTTATTGTGCAACCTCTGGTCACAAGTGCTGGGCATTGAAGTGACGAGTCGAGTAAGCCATTTTTTTGAAGCCGGTGGACATTCTCTTTTAGCCACTCAATTAGTCTCTCGTATCCGCTTCCACTTTGAGATTGAAATGCCACTACCGGTTATTTTTGAACAGCCTCTTCTCATTGAGCAAGCCAAATGGTTAGATAAAAAGCAGCGTGGCTCGGAATTATCTCCCATTATGCCAAGGGCTTCAGACGAACCGTTAGTCTTGTCTTTTGCACAACAACGATTGTGGTTCTTGGCCCAATTGGAAGGACAAAGCGCAACCTATAGTATGCCATTTGCCCTACATCTGTCCGGCCAACTCAATGAAACCGCATTGCAACAGGCTTTGATCACCTTAGTCCAACGTCACGAGAGCCTACGTTTATGTTTCCCAGAACAAGGTGGAGAGGCTCGCGTACTTTGCAGCCAAGCTTATGACCCACTGAGCATCACCGATCTAAGTGAATTATCTGAAACTTCGCTCCAACGATTGGTGACTGAATGGATTGCCAACCATGCTCAAACCCCATTTGATTTGAGTACGGGCCCTTTATTGCGTTTGCGCCTTCTCAAACTGGGCGACTCAGAACAGATTTTGCTGTTCAATATACACCATATTATCAGTGATGGTTGGTCAATGAGCGTACTCACTCGGGATTTGAGTCAGTTATACAGTACTTATTGCCAAAACCGGGAAGTGGAATTATCGCCGTTGCCAATTCAATATCCTGATTATGCCGCTTGGCAAAGAAATTGGCTAGCAGGTGCCGTTTTGGAACGTCAATTGACTTACTGGCAAAACCAATTATCAGGCGCACCCGAATTATTGGAATTACCCACGGACTTTCCACGCCCGGCCGTACAACAATACCAAGGTCATCGCCTCACTTTACCGGTGCCAACCGATTTAACCGCTCAACTGCAACAATTTTCCCAACAAGGCCATTTCACCTTGTTTATGACCTTGCTTGGGGCCTTCAACATTCTGCTTTACCGCTACAGTGGACAAAACGACTTATGCATAGGCACACCCGTTGCCAACCGTAACCATCGTCAGTTGGAAGAGTTGATTGGATTGTTTCTCAGTACCGTGGTTTTGCGGACCCGCATTCCGGCACACACGACTTTTCGCCAACTCCTAGCGCAAATACGACAAACCACATTGGACGCTTTTGCTCACATCGATGTGCCTTTTGAAATGTTGGTAGAAAAACTTCAACCTCAACGCAGTCTTAGCTACCATCCGTTGTTTCAAGTCATGCTTAATTTGGTTAACACCCCTGAGACTGCTAGGCTCGAACTGCCGGGGATACAGATTGAACGCTTACCAACGTCAAGCACCATTGCCAAGTTTGATCTTAATCTGGCTTTTTTGGAAAACGCTGACGGACTCACGGGCCGATTTGAATACGACACCGCTTTATTCACAGAAGACACGATCCGTTTTCTGGGAGAGTGCTACCTGACTCTGTTACAACAACTTGTCGCCAAACCAGATGCCCCGTTGTCTGAACTCTCGGTGCTCAGTGACATTTGGAAAAACCGTGTTGCCAAGCTTCAACACCCTAATCTCGTTGAACCCGTTGACCAGCAAATCGACCGGCATCATCCCCCGTTTCTGGCGTTTCCCAAATGTGAACAGTCAATTGGGGCACGGTTTGAACAACAGGTTAAACGCTATCCAAACCAGATTGCGGTCAAAACCCGACATTCTGTTTGGACTTATCAACAATTGAATGACAAAGCCAATCAAGTCGCCCATGCTTTGTTAGAGCAGTGTCAAACGAATGAAGAAAGAATCGCGTTGTTATTTGAACACGATGCGCTGATGCTGGCGGGCATAATGGGTGTACTGAAAGCGGGCAAAACTTATGTACCACTGGCCCCCGACCTTCCTCGCGCACGACTTGAATACATTGTGCAAGATTCACAGGTGACTGCCATTTTGACCAATAAGCAAAACCTCAGCCTGGCACAAACCTTAAACAATCAAACTGTTCGGCTAATCAACATTGATCCATTAGAAACCAAAAGAAATGAGATTCACTTGACGGTTTCACCAGATACCATTGCTTATTTACTGTATACCTCCGGCTCGACGGGACAACCCAAAGGCGTTATCCAAAACCATCGTAACGTTTTACATTTCATCAGAACTTACACCAATAATCTGCATATCACGGCTGATGATAAGCTGACCTTGCTGTCATTTTATAGTTTTGATGCTGCCGTCGTGGATATTTTTACGGCGTTGTTAAATGGGGCAACTGTTTATCCAATTAATCTCAAGGAAGACAATTTTGCCACGCTGTCAGCATGGTTAAGCCAACAACAAGTCACGATTTATCACTCGACACCGACCGTCTATCGGCATTGGCTCCAGCGGCTTTCCCCAGAAGACACCTTGGAGAAAATTCGTCTGATTGTACTCAGTGGAGAACCCATTTATCAAAGCGATGTTGACAACTATCAACAACATTTTTCCAGTGAGTGTTTGTTGGTCAATGGGCTAGGTTCAACGGAATCAACCTTCAGTCTCCAATATTTGATCAACAAACAAACTCAAATCACACGCAGGTCAGTGCCGGTTGGTTATCCTCTTCCGGACACGGAAATTTTATTGCTTGATGAAGCCGGGAGCAAAACAGAGATTTATGGCGAAATAGCAATTAGAAGTCCTTATCTGGCTCTAGGTTATTGGCAACAACCTGAATTGACCAAAACCGTGTTTTTGCCGGATCCTGAAGGTGGAAACCGTCGAATTTACTGTAGCGGCGATTTGGGACGTTTATTACCTGATGGCCGCTTGGAATTTGTGGGTCGATCCGATTTTCAAGTCAAGTTACGCGGTTTTCGCATTGAACTGGGCGAGATTGAAGTCACCTTGAGCCAACACGACAAAGTTAAAGAAGCCGTTGTGATTCTTCATCATATCGATTCCAACCCTCGTTTAGTCGCCTATGTTACAGTTATCCGTTATCCGTTATCCGTGAACAGTGAGCAAATGAATAATGAAGTCAGTGAGCAAACCTCACTGATCACTGAACTGCGCGATTGGCTCAAAGCCCGTTTACCAGAATATATGTTGCCAGCAAGCGTTTTGGTGTTAGACAAACTCCCCTTAACGCCGAATGGCAAGATTGATCGGAAAGCGCTACCAGCACCTGATTTGGCTTTCAAAGCTGAACCGGCACCACTGACCGAAACTGAGCATTTACTGTGCAACCTCTGGTCACAAGTGCTAGGTATTTCCGTCACAAGTAGACAGAGCCATTTTTTTGAAGTGGGTGGACATTCTTTGTTAGCGACCCAATTAGTTTCCCGTATCCGCAAGCGCTTTGAGATTGAAATGCCGCTACCGGTGATTTTTGAACAGCCTCTTTTACAAGAACAAGCCAAATGGTTAGATAAAAAGCAGCGTGGCTTGGAATTACCGCCCATTATGCCAAGGGCTGCAGACGAACCATTAGTTTTGTCTTTTGCACAACAACGCCTGTGGTTTTTAGCCCAATTGGAAGGACAAACGGCAACTTATAATATGCCGGCCACTTTGCATTTGAAAGGTAGGCTCAATGAAACGGCACTACAACACGCTTGGACGGCTTTAATTCAACGTCATGACAGCCTCCGTTTATGTTTTCCGGTGGTCGATGGTAAGCCTACTGTGCGTTGGTGCGAGGTTTATAACCCACTGAACATCACTGACCTCAGTAACTTATCTGAAACTTCACTCCAACACCAAGTTACCAAATGGATTGCCAATCATGCTCAAACACCGTTTTCACTGAGCACAGGCCCTCTATTGCGTTTGCGCCTCCTTAAACTTGGCGAGCAAGAACAGATTTTGCTGTTCAATATGCACCATATTATCAGTGATGGTTGGTCAATGGGCATACTGATTCGGGATTGGAGTCAGCTATACAATGCTTATGCTCAAAATCAAAAACCACACACCTCCAAGTTGCCGATTCAATATCCTGACTTTGCTGCTTGGCAAAGAAATTGGTTAGAAGGCTCCGTCTTAGAACAGCAACTCGCTTATTGGTTAGAAAAACTCAGCAAGGCACCAGAATTACTTGAGTTACCCACGGATTACCCACGTACCAAAGTCATGCGCTACTTCGGTCAACACCTGCAAAGTACTTTGGATATCGATCTCACGCAAGGAATTAAACAGTTAAGCCAGCAACACGGTGTGACGGTCTTTATGACGTTATTGGCAGCCTTTAAGGTTTTACTGTTTCGTTACAGCGGGCAAACAGATCAAGTAGTGGGTAGTCCTATTGCTAATCGCACTCATCATCAAATAGAGGATTTGATCGGCTTTTTTGTAAACACGCTGGTATTACGCACTCAACTCAAAGGTCAGCAAACGTTTTTGGAATTGCTTTCCGAGGTAAGACAAACGGCACTTGAGGCTTACAAAAATCAAGATATTCCATTTGAATATTTAGTTGAACAACTGAATCCGACACGTAGTCTGAGTTATTCACCGTTGTTTCAAGTGATGTTCGTGTTACAAAATGCGCCCCATCAAGCATTGGAACTCAGTGGTTTAAAAAGGTCTGTTTTGAAACCCGAGAAGACAACCACTAAATTTGATTTGACTTTGAGTGTTAAAGAACAAGGGGAGGTATTTGTTTGTGATTGGGAATATAACACGGATTTGTTTTGTCCTGAGACAATTGCCCTTCTGTCCGAACATTTTCAGGTTTTATTAGCAGGAATTCTTCATAACCCGGAACAGTTACTTTCCCAATTACCACTGCTCACTCAAGCCGAGCAACAACAATTG
>Ga0316201_10001130_pt1 | contig 17350 bp, 15 predicted proteins | sample CS6wburrow_MG_FD_204516 | JGI IMG/M metagenome (GOLD analysis project Ga0316201, IMG submission 204516) | Coastal sediment microbial communities from Delaware Bay, Delaware, United States - CS-6 worm burrow | ecosystem: Environmental > Aquatic > Marine > Coastal > Sediment | place: USA... | reverse complement strand
CTGGCCTACGAGCGGAGCAAAACGGGCTACCACTGGGAAAAGATGCCGCCGGAGCTCGAGCAAGCCCCGATCCAGTGCCGCTGAGCGGATCGCACGATGGCCTTGCTGGGCCACGAGCTAGCTCTAGACTTCTACGATGCGAACCATTCTCCTATCCCTCGTCCTCTCCTTGTTTCTAGTCGGCTGCAAAGACGCCAGCCCAGCTGCGGCGACCGAGCCCGCGCCGGCGGAACAAGCCGAGGTTCAAATCCCCGAGATCTCAGTCGAAGATGCCGACAAGGCGCTTCAATCCGGCGCCTTCGCGGTCGACGCCAACTCAGAGAAGACACGCAAGAAGAACGGAACCGTTCCGAACGCGATCATTCTGACCTCCTCGTACAAGTACGAGCTGTCGCAGCTACCCGATGACAAGAGCAAAGATTTGATCTTCTACTGCTCCAACACGAACTGCACAGCATCCGATGCCGCAGCCGAACGAGCTTCTACCAATGGCTATGAACGCGTTCATGTCATGCGCGAAGGTATCAAAGGCTGGAAAGACTCGGGCAAGGCCACCACGGCTTATCCACAGAGCTAGCAACGCGACCGGGGCACGGAAATGAAACAGACGGGCCTGGCCCTGTTGGGACATCAATGGAGTGGGGGGCGAGGCTAGACGTATGGTGTCTTAGGGAGACAGCCGAGCGGGTACCCCGCGACCGAGCACGCCTGTCGCGAGCCGTTCTCCGGTTGTATGGTGCGCAGTCGCCATTGTGTTGCCGGGTCAGCTTCCTAGGTAGCGTCCCAGTTCGTTCAGCGAGCTAGTCCAACCTTGATTGTGAGAGGCTGCGTCCGAGGCTTCGGCGAAGCCGGTGTGGGTCAGGCGCAACTGAGTCTTGTCGCCATCTGGACTGAGCTCGATGGTGACGCGTGAGGTGATTTCGCCCGTCTTCCATTTCCAGGTCATCACGAGCTTCTTTGGTGGGTCGATTTCCTCGTATGCGCCGCTGAGATGGTACTCGCCGTCGCCTCCGCGCATGACGAGCGCATAACGACCGCCGGGTCTGACGTCGTTTTCGAAGACCTCCGTGGTCATGCCCTCAGGGCCGTACCACTGGGCGAGTTGAGCGGTTTCGGTGAACGCAGCGAACACGCGCTCCGGTGACGCGTTGAACACGCGGTCTATCACTAGGGTTCTGTCATCGGTCATCAGCGGAATCTCCTTTGGCGGCGGCCTCTTGATTCAGGAATCGCTCGAGACGATCCAGACTCTCCTCCCAGAACTTCGCCTGCTCGCGGAGCCAGTCCATCGCCTCCGTCATCGGCTTCTCGTTGAGCTCGCAGCGACGGAAGCGCCCCTCTACCGAGCGACTCACCAGTCCTGCCTCCTCTAGGAGCCGAACGTGTCGCGAAATCGCGGGTAGCGAGATGTCGTGGAGCTCTTGAAGGTCGCCGACAAAGACCGGTCCTTCTTGGGCCAGGTGCGCGACGATCGAGCGGCGGACAGGGTTCGAAAGGGCGGAAAAGACGGTGTCTAGGGGGGTTGGAAGCATGAGATAGTTGATAGTTAACCGATTGGTTAAATGTTGTCAACTGTGCGGGCCCGGCGCTTCGCTTAGGCTTCGCGGCGCTTTGCGCCGGGCTTCGCCCTTTGGGCTCGCGCTGCCGCGGGTGCTGGCTTGCGGGTTGGTGGGCGGGGGAGCGGGTGGCGACGTACGGCTCGCGCTGCCGCGGGTGCCTGGGGGTGGGGTAACGAGGAGGCACGGCCACGGCCCTACGGCCACGGTCCGCGCCCCGGTGATGCGTTCGTCAGCGCTCCATCAACGCCAGCAAGATCCGATCCGGCGCATCGTCGAAGCGTCCATTGGACATCACTACGATCGTGTCTCCCGGTTGTGCCTCGGCCGCCGCGGCCTCGACCGCCTCCTCCACGCTATCGCACGCACGCGCCTGTCCGCCGTCGCTCACGATCGCATCTACGATCGCATTCGTGTCCAGCTTCTCCTCCGACGGGATCTCAGTTCGTCCGACCGGCGCCAGAATGCAAACGTCCGCGGGGGTAAAGGCGTCGGGGTAGGTGTCCTGGTGGAGTCGGCGTGACGCTGTTGCGCTTCTCGGTTCGAAGACTGCGATCAGTCTTCCCTTCACCCGTTCCCGGAAGCCGGACAGCGTTTCCTTCACCGCTGTGGGGTGGTGGGCGAAGTCGTCGTAGACTTCGACGCCCTTGGTGATGCCCACGAGCTCTTGGCGGCGTTTGGTGCCACGGAAGCCGGGGAGGGCTGCAATCAACTGGTCGAGCGGGGCGCCGGCAGCCTCACTTGCCATGGCTAGGGCTGCGATCGTGTTTCGCGCGTTGTGGCGGCCGACCAGGGGCAAGCTCGCCCGCCCGCACAGAGAGCCGCCACCAAAGAGATCCATGGTGCCGCCGGGAGCCGGCATGCCGAGCCACATCGGCTGGATATCGCCGCAGTCGTCGCCGTCGAGCGCGTAGAACCTCACATTGCACGGCGCCGCGGCTGCAAGCTCGCGGACGAGCGGGTCGCCCGCCCATGCGAAGAGCCAGCCGTCGCTTGGTAGCAGGGCGACGAACTCAACAAACGCAGAGACATAGGCGTCAGCGTCCGGATAGATGTCGACGTGATCGTATTCGATCGACGTGAGGATCGCCGCGCTCGGGTGGTAGCTCCAGAACTTCGGCTCCTTTTCGAAGAAAGCACTGTCGTACTCGTCTCCCTCGATTACAAACGCTGCGCCTTCCGAACCGAGTTGGGAGCTTCGCTCGAAGTTCAAGGGAATTCCCCCAATGAAGAAGCCTGCGTCCAATCCCACCTGCCGGAGCAGGTAGGCAAGCAAGGTTGAGGTGGTCGTCTTCCCATGCGTGCCGGCCACCACCAATGGCCTACGGCGCAAGAGTACCTTTGCAGCCAGCGCCCCGGGCATCGAAAGGGTTGGGATACCGCGCCCCATCGCTTCCTGCGCTTCGGGGTTGTCCTTCCTGCAAACGTTGCCCACCACGACCAGATCGGGATTCGCATCGAGGTTCGTACTGCGCCAACCCTCGAGGCATTCGATACCGAGCTCTTCGAGATACGGTCCGACCGGTGGGTCGAAAGCCGTATCGCTGCCGCTGACTCGATGCCCTCCCTCGACCAGCAGCGCTGCGAGGGCGCTCATGCCGGTTCCGGCTACGCCGATCAGATGGACGTGCATGCAAGCTCCAGATTACGGGAATTGCCGTGCATTATCGCCTTGGGTGTTGACAGGGTCACTGCGGGAGCCATTATGAAAGCAAGGTGGCGGAAAATACGAAAAAGCTTTCCGATCGAGCGCGCGAGGTCATGGACGCTTTGATCGACGCGTTGGAAGGTTTGCTTAGCCCGCCTCCGGCGCCGGTTCCGGTGCGAATTCGGCCGCCTCGTCTGCCTGTGAAGCGCCGCCGCTAAGCGCTGCTCACTCTGCCGCAGCGATCTGTTCGGTGGCTTTTAGCCTGACAGGGACACCGCTGAAGGCTGCGTTTCCACTCAGCAGGTCGAGGAGTTGATCGTCCGTGAGGTCGTTGACGCTCACCCCGGGGTGGCTGGTCGCCACGCTCAGTTGCACGCCGTCGCGACCGTGACCAAAGCCGTGAGGCAGGCTGACCACGCCCGGCATCATGTCGCTGGTCAGCTCTGCTGGCGCCGTGATCTGCCCGACGCGCGAGCTCACCGTCACGTTGTCGCCGGCCTTCACACCGATGCGCTCTGCATCGTCTGGATGCATCATCAAAGTGCAACGTGACTTGCCCTTCATCAGGCGCTTGCTGTTGTGCATCCAGGAGTTGTTGCTTCTGAGCTGCCGTCGGCCGATCAGCAGCAGCTGCCCGTCTGAGGTTGCGGATCCAGCCGTCAGAAAACGCGCGCGCAATCGCTCGAGGTCTTCGACGAAGAGCTCCGGGGCGAGGTCGACGGGCCCGTGCTGCTCGGGAAGCACTTCGGGAATGGTCGATTGCATGGGCCCGAGGTCGATGCCGTGTGGGTTCTTCTTGAGCTTGCCGAGTGAAAGTCCAGTCCCAAGCGGGTTGAAGCGCTTGCCATAGGCGCCGAGCCGCAGTCCGATGTCGAGCACTCGCTCCGGGCCCGCCTTCTGCGATGCACGCGCCGCGAGATACTGCTTGCTCAGCTTCCCGTGTCGCCGCGCCGCGAGCCTTGCGCTCAGCTCGGTGAGGATCTGCCAGTCGTCGAGCTCGCCCTCCTTCAATGGGAACGGCGCTGGTGAGTACTTCGCGACGTTGCGCACCGCCGTGAGGTACAGCGCCAGGTCGTAGTGGCTTCGTTGAATCGGGGACACGGGCGGCAGGATGATGTCGGCGTGCCGACTCGTCTCGTTGATGAAGAAGTCGATGGAGACCGCGAAATCGAGAGAGGCAAAGCCGCGATCGAGCTGCGCTCCGTTCGGGGTCGAGAGCACCGGGTTGCCCGCGATTGTGATCATCGCACGAATACGACCTTCGCCTTCGGTGAGCATCTCCTCTGCCATGACCGAGGCAGGAAGCTCGCCACCGAACTCCGGAAAGCCTCGCACTCGGCTCTTCCAACGGCCGAACGAGCCTCGTCCTGCGCCGAAACCCCCGACCGTGCCTCGGACGTCGATCGCCGGCGATGCGAACATCGAGCCCCCGGGCTCGTCGAGGTTGCCCGTGACCGCGTTGAGGACGTTGATCAGCCACATGCAAAGGCTGCCGAACTCCTGTGTGCAGGCGCCGACCCGTCCGTACAGCACGGCCTTCGGGGCCGCCCGAAGCTCCCGGGCCAGTCGTTTCACCGTTTCGGCGGGGACGCCGGTGATGGCTTCGGTTTGCTCGGGCGGATAGGCCTTCGCTACCTCGATGATGCGATCGGCGTTCCTGGTGCTCGCCGCAATTCGCCCCAAATCGATTCCCGATGCGCAGACTTCGTGGAGAAGGCCGAGCAAGAATAGGGCGTCGGTTCCAGGTTGAATGAACAAGTGCTCATCGGCGATGCGCGCGGTTTCACATCGTCGCGGATCAACGACGACGACCTTTCCGCCGCGCTTGCTGATGGCTTCGAGGCGTTTCTTGATGCCGGGCGCAGCCATGATGCTGCCGTTGGAGGCCAGCGGGTTTGCGCCGATCAGCATCATGAAGTCGGTGCGGTCGACATCCGGCACCGGGAAGAGGAGCTGGTGCCCGAACATGAAGTACGAGGCCATCATGAGCGGCAGCTGGTCGCAGGAGGTGGCCGAAAAGCGGTTCTTGGAGCCGAGGGACCGAAGGAAAGGAGGGCCGAAGACGAGCGTGCCGAAGTTGTGCGCGTTCGGGTTGCCGAGATAGACACCGACCGAATCCCTGCCGTGCTCTTCCTGAATCTTCTGAATGCGATCGACGACTTCGTCGAAGGCTTCGTTCCAGCTCATTGGCTCCCAGCGATCACCGACGCGACGTACTGGCTGTTTCAAGCGGTCCGGGTCGTCGTAGAGGTCTTTGAGTGCCGTCGCCTTCGGGCAGACATGACCTCGGCTGAAGACGTCTCGAGTGTCGCCGCGAACGGACACGACCTGTGCGCCATCGATCTCGACCTCGACGCCGCACATCGCTTCGCAGAGGTTGCAGGTTCGGTAGTGGGTGCTGCTCATCGAGGTAGCATACCCGAGTGGAGGCTTTGGGCGTACCCGACGCGTTCAAGCCTTGCTGAATGAGAACGACACGCCGTCGGAGTCGACGGTGACCGTGTCACCCTCAGCGAACTCGCCACGCAAAATGGCCTCCGCCAGGGGGTCCTGTAGCTCCCGAACCAGGACCCGCTTCAAGGGACGCGCTCCGAACGCTGGTTCGTAACCCAGGTCGATGAGTCGCGTTTTAGCGGCGTCCGTCAGTGTCAGCCCGATCTGTCGAGCTGCCAGGAGTTTCTGCACCTGGCGAAGCTGGATTTCGAGGATCGCCGCCAGCTCGTCCTTGTCGAGCCGGTCGAAGATGAGAACTTCGTCGACGCGATTGAGGAACTCCGGCCGGAAATAGTCGTGGAGCCGCTCTTCGATGCGCTCGTGCAGGGCTTCGTCGGAACCCTGGTGCTCGAGAATGAGCTCGCTCCCGACGTTCGAGGTCATGATGATGACCGTGTCGCGGAAGTGCGCGACCCGGCCGCGCGAGTCGCTGAGACGGCCGTCCTCGAGAACTTGGAGCAGAATATTGAAGACATCGGGATGCGCTTTTTCGACTTCGTCGAAGAGGATGACCGAGTAGGGCCTCCGCCTCACCGCCTCCGTGAGAAAGCCGCCTTCTTCACTGTCGACGTACCCTGGAGGAGCTCCGAGCAGGCGCGCGACCATGTGCTTCTCCATGAACTCACTCATGTCGAGTCGAGTCAGCGCGGCCTCGTCGTCGAACAGAAACGCAGCAAGGGTCTTGGCGAGCTCGGTCTTGCCCACACCTGTTGGGCCTAGAAAGAGAAATGAGCCGATCGGGCGCTTGGGATCACGAAGGCCAACGCGGCCCCGTCGCACCGCCTTGCTCAACGCGCTCACGGCATGGTCCTGGCCGACGACACGCTCGCGCAGCCTATCCTCCATCTGAAGAAGCTTCTGGGCTTCTTCCTCCATCATTTTCGCAGCCGGCACGCCGGTCCAGAGCGCAACGACGGCAGCGACGTCTTCGGTGCTGACCGTTCCGTGTGAGTGTTCAGCGCCGAGGCCGAGACTGACCCGTGCTGCGCTTTCGTCGATGAGATCGATGGCGCTCTTTGGAAGCTCGCTTCCAGCCACATAGCGGCGCGCAAAGCGAACCGCGGCTTCGATCGCCGGCTCGCTGATCTTCACATCGTGAGCCGCCTCGAACCGGGCTTTGACGCCCTTCAAGATGGCGACGGCCTCTTCGGGGCTCGGCGGTTCGACCTGAATGGGCACGAACCTTCGCGACAGGGTGCTCGCTTCGTCGTTGATTTCCCGAAGCTCGTCGGGCGTGCAGCGAGCGAGCGCCCGGACTTCGCCTCGGCTCAAGGCGTTGGCAAGCATGTCGCCGGCGCCGCCCTTTGCGCGAAGAAACGAGGCGAGGTTGGGAAGAAACAAGATCACCTGCCCGCCCGAGTCTCGCACAGCGTCGAGGATTGCCCGCATCCGCTCTTCGAGCTGCCCCCGAAGCCTGGTTCCCGCGACGAGCTCTCCCGAGTCCAGGGCGATGATGCGCTTGTCGGCCAAGAGCTCGGGTACTTCGTCTCCCGCGATCTGTGAGGCGAGCGCGTGCACGAGCGCCGTGCGGCCCGTTCCGTTCTCGCCAACGAGCAATGGGTTGTTCTCCTCGCGCCGGGCAAGGACCTGTAGCATTCGCCGGAGCTCTGCTTCCCGGCCAACGAGGGGATCGAAGGCGTCTTGGCCCGCCAAGCGGGTCAGATCGAGGCCGTACTCTTCCAAAACGCCCATTTGCGCTCCTGTCACCGCGGCGGGTTTATCGTTCCCTTCGCCTTCCGCCAAGGCTTCCCGCAAGATCGCGCTGCTCAAGCCCGATGTCCGCAGGACCGAGCGCAGCAGGCCTTCGGGCTCCTGAGCGCAGGCCAGAACTAGATTCGCTGTTCCGGCCGGTAGCCCGGCATGCTGTGTCGCTTCGCGCTCTGCTCGAGAGAGCAGCTCGAGGAAACGAGACGATAGATACGCTTCCCCTGCCCCTTCGCTCGTCGCGAGTCTCCGAAGCGCCCACTCCGAATCGACAAGGACATCGGTCGGGTCGACGCCGACGGTCTGCAGCGCGGCTTGCAACACTGGCGACTGATCGACCAGATCGTACCAGAGATGGATCGGTTGAACTTCTGCGTGCTTGCGATCGTCTGCGAGTCGTTGCGCAGCGGCTACATACTGCCGCGCGTCCTCGCTATACGAATCGAGCCGCAGAGTGAGTTTCTTCAAGCCTTGTGGTCCGCTGCTTTCGCTGCCGCCACGAATTGAAGCCGCAGGTCGTAGAGCACCTCGGTGATGAGGCGCTCCTCCTCGCCGCTGAGGTTTCCTCTCGTCTTCTCTTCGAGTAGCGCGATGCAATCGATCGATTGCTTGGCATGTGCGAGGTTGACCGGCGCGTCCTCATCAACGCCAGGCAGCTTACCGAGATGCATGAGCGCGGATGTGCTCAACGACAAAATGAAAGTGTTGAAGTCGATGCTCGGCGCGCTGCTGTCTTCCTCGCTCATGTGAACTACTCCGCGTCCGACTCGTCTTTCGAATCGCCCGGGTCGATCTCGACCGCGTCGTACGAGCCTTCCCGATCGGCGAGGTCCGCCAATCGCTGCTCGTACTCTTCCTTGGTAATCAAGCCCTTCGCGATGTTGCGTTCCACGATGCGCTTGTCGACTAGTTTCTCACCCAAAGCTGCCATGCGGCCGAGTGTAGATTCGCCTTACCGGCTGTCAACTCACACAAGTTTGACACCCCCCTGCCAACCTCCGATCCTCAATTCGTGCTTCGTACGGTACCACCATCGGTTGATCAGCTGCGCGAGCTGGAGATTCTCATCCGCGCCCACCACCCGCTTTTGCTCGTCGATACGGTCGAAGAGGAGCGGGTTCACGTGCTGCTCGAGCATGCCGCCGAGCACATCGGCCTGCCCCTCTTCTCCTGGACGCAGGTCGATGGCCTCCGCCGCGAGCTGCCCGATCCGGGTCAAACGCCCGAGAGCCAATCGCCTCAGAAGGCGCTCTCCTTCATCGAGCGCTCCAACCTCGAGGCGATCTTTCACCTCAAGGGGCTCGGGCCCTATCTTCACGAGCCGGCGGTGATCGCCCAAATCAAGAACATCCACAAGAAGTATTTTGGCCACCGCGGCGCCCTGGTTCTGTCCGGCCACGCCGTCGATATGCCTCCGGCGATCGAGCACCTGTTCACGCCGATGAACCTGCACGCGCCATCGTCGGACGATTATCATTCGTTCGTCCAATCGGTGCTGCGCGACCTGGCCAAGCGGCTTCACGTCAAGGTCGAGCTTTCCAGCGTCGACGTGTCGAAGCTCTTGGCCGCCCTGCATGGCCTCACGTTCTTCGAGGTCCAGAAGATCATCACCCAGGCCGTGATCGAGGACGGAGTCTTGGGGCGCGAAGATATCGTCAGGGTGCTTCAAGCAAAGCGCCAGATCATCGAACGGTCCGGTGTCCTCGAGTACTTCCCGCACGAACACGAAATGGGCGACGTCGCTGGTCTCAGCGAGCTCAAGAACTGGCTTCGCAAACGGCAGTCGGCTTTCGAAGATCCGAAGCGAGCCAAGGAGTACGGACTGACCCCGCCCAAGGGCTTGTTGCTGATTGGCGTTCAGGGTTGCGGAAAGAGCCTCTGCGCCAAGGCGGTGGCTGCTGAGTGGAAGCTCCCACTCATCCGTCTCGACCCTTCGAATCTGTACAATCGCTACGTCGGCGAAAGCGAAAAGAACCTCAAGCGCGCGATCAAGCTCGCGGAGGCAATGGCGCCGGTCGTCCTTTGGATCGACGAGATAGAGAAGGCGCTCTCGCAACAAGACGCGGAGGGCGGGCCTGCGCAGCGGATATTCGGTACCTTTCTCGCCTGGCTTCAGGACAAGAAGGAAAGCGTCTTCGTCATCGCGACCGCCAACGACATCTCCAAGCTTCCGCCGGAGCTCATGCGTAAGGGGCGCTTCGATGAGATCTTCTTTGTGGACCTTCCTCGGGCCGAGGCGCGCAAGCGGATCCTGCAAATCCACCTCGAGCGCCGGAAGCGTGATCCGGCGAAGTTCGACATCGCACGGCTGGTCGAGCTAACCGACGGGTTTAGCGGCGCTGAGATCGAACAAGCCGTCGTCTCTGCCCTCTACACGGCATTCTCCGAGCGGGAAGACCTCAGCACGAAGGTCATCGCTGAGGAGATCGCAATGACCAAGCCACTTTCGGTGACGATGGCCGAACGCATCGGTGCTCTTCGCGAATGGGCGAAGGATCGCGCGGTTTTCGCTGGGTGACCGGTGTGGGATGGCGCGGCCCGGGCGCCTGAACTAGCTTTTCGATCCTTATCTTCAGAGGTCCAAAATGATTTCCCGTTTGTTTCTTGGCGTTGCTGCGATTGCGTTGTTCGCGGCAGCTTGCAGCACTTCCGACGTCGACACGATCTGCGTCAGCGGATGCGATCGCGGAGTGCTCACGCAAACCACCTATGGCCCGGTCGAGGGTTACGAGGATGACGCGGTCCTCTCGTACCGCGGCATTCCGTACGCGGCCCCACCGCTCGGCGAGCTTCGCTGGAAGGCCCCAACCGAGCCGGCGCCATGGATCGACCCGCTTCCCGCAACCCAGAAGCCCAACATCTGCCCGCAGCTTGCGTTTGGCGGCCTACCAGTGCCCGGCTTCATGCCAAGCGAGGACTGTCTCTACCTCAACATCGACACCCCGGCACAGGGCTCGAACATTCCCGTCTTGGTCTGGATCCACGGCGGAGGTTTCACCTTGGGCGAGGGCGTGCAAACCGATGGAGGCACTGCCGGCGACCAGATCGCGCGCGAATTCGGTGCTGTCGTCGTTAGCATGAACTACCGCTTGGGCCAGCTTGGTTTCCTCGCGCACCCCGAGCTCACGGCAGAGAGCCCCGATGCGGCTTCCGGCAACTACGGCTTGATGGATCAAACCGCCGCCTTGCGTTGGGTTCGTGACAACATCGAGAGCTTCGGCGGGGATCCCGACAACATCACGATTTTCGGCGAGTCCGCGGGCGCCTTCTCTGTGTGCAGCCACCTTGCGTCTCCGAAGAGCGCGGGCCTCTTTCACAAGGCGATCATGCAGAGCGGTTCCTGTGAGCGGCCGTGGCCGACTCTTGCCGCCGCGGAGGCGCAAGGCGACGCTTTCGCCGCGGCGCTGGACTGCGACACCGACGACGACGTCCTGGCCTGCATGCGCGCGAAGTCTTTCGATGACGTGCTCGCAGCCCTGCCGCCGGCGCCGAACTTCGGCTTCACTCCCAGCCAGGGAGCGTCGGGAAGCTGGGGCCCCGTCCTCGACGACTCGTTCTTCATCGAGCAGCCGAGTGTCTCTTTCAGCTCTGGCAACTTCAACCAGGTGCCGACGATCTTAGGATTCACTCGCGAGGAGGCGAGGCTCTTCGTTTGGCTCGGCGAAATGGCAGAGCCGCCACTCGAGGTGACTGCCGACAACTACGAAGAGCTGATCGCGTACTTTCTCGGGGGCAACACCGAGCTCGCCGCTCGAGCCGTGGAGCAATACCCCTTGGCGGACTACTCGGAGCCCGCCGTGGCGCTCGCGGCGGTCGCGACGGACACGATATTTCGCTGCCCCGGCAAGCTCGAAGCCGCGAAGCTCAGCGCGTTCACCCCGACCTATCTCTATCAGTTCGAGTACCAGGAAGGACACTCGCAGCTCGAAGTCGCCTTGCCCTTCATTGGCGGCAGTCTCCCGAGCTACGACCTGGGCGCGTTTCACGGCGCAGACATTCCGTACGTCTTTGGCTACGATCCGCTGCTCGAGATCGACGTCCAGGACTTCTCGACCAGGCTCAACACCTGGCAGACGGGGACAGCGGATCGGGACCTGTGGTTGGAAATCCTAAGCGACTTCTGGCGCTTCGCACTCACCGAAAACCCGAGTGCCCCCGGGGGCGCTCAGTGGCCGCTCTATGACGAGGAAGCGGACGCGTACATGGTCTACGACGCCGAGGTGCGAATCGGAACCAAGGCCGCCGAGAAATGCGACTTCTGGGCGGGCGAAGACTACCTAGCCACAGAGCTCGGAAACTGAGGCGCTGCGCTCAGCCCGCTTGGTTGAGCATACGCTGGTTGTAGTCGTGCTCGTCGCGCATGCCTTCCATGGTGGTCTTTTCGACGAAGGCTTCGAGCTTCTTGCGAATGAGAGGCACCTTTGCGGTAGCTTCAAACTCGATGTCGTAGGTGCAGCCGCTCCCGTTCGGGGAGATCGTCACGTTGGAGTCGATCTTGCCAGGGGTGCCGACGACGTCGATGTGGCTCTTGCAGGTCTTCTTGTCACTCGCGTCCCGCCATTCGCGGCGCTCGATGATGGTGTTGGTCGCGTTGAAGAGCTTCTTCGCGAAGCCGGGTAGGTCGCTGTCGATCTCACGAGTCGAAGTGATGATCTTCGTGCCGCCCAACTCCTCGACCTGGATGCGCACGTTGCGCTCGCCGGAGGCCTCGCAGCGCTTCTTGATATGCTCCGGGTCGGTCACGAAGCGGTAGACCGTGTCGACGTCTTGGCTGTAGTTGATGGTCAGTTTCGGCATGTATCTGGCTCCCGTTGCGAAGGGAGCAGCCTAACACGGTTGCGGTCAAGATCGAGCAACTAGGAGCTGAAGACGACGTGCAAAATTACCTGCGCCACTGCGAAATAGACGACGAGCCCCAAGACATCGACGACCGATGCGATGAAAGGCGTCGACGAAACTGCAGGGTCGAGACCTGCGCGTCGAATCAGCAGTGGAAGGAGTGAGCCGATCATCGTGCTCAGTGTGACGATGGCAAGGATGCTGGCCCCCACGGCCGTGGCGATGGCGATAGGCGCGACGCTTTCGCCGGCAAACCAGCCCCTCGCGAAGCCGATCAGGCCCAGCGCGATCCCCAATGACAATCCGATCAGAAGCTCGCGGCCAGCCACCCTCGCCCAGTCGCCCGGGCGGAGCTCGCCAACTGCCATGGCGCGGATGACCAACGTTGCGGACTGCGACCCGGCGTTCCCGCCCGATGCGATGATTAGCGGGATGAAGAGAACCAGCTCGACCGTCGCCGCGAGGAAATCCTGGTTCTGACGAATCACGGTCGCGGTGAGCAGCTGCGCGATGAAAAGGAGCACGAGCCAGGAGCCGCGCTTCCAAACGAACTCGGCCCAGCCGGTGTCGAAGTACGAGTCTTCGAGAGGTACGACACCACCCATCATCTGTGCGTCCTCGGTGGCCTCCTCGATGACGACGTCGACCACGTCATCGACCGTGACGACGCCGAGCATTCGGGAGAGCCGGTCGACTACGGGAAGTGCCGCCAAGTCGTAGCGTGCGATCGCATCTGCGACCTCTTCCTGGTCGTCGAACGCGGAGACTTTGAAGACGTTTTCCGTCATGATCTCCGAGAGCGCTTGCCCGGGTTCACTCAGAATTAGGTCGCGGAGGGATACGACTCCGAGAAGCTCGCCATTGGGCTGGCAGACGTAGATGTAGTACAGCATCTCCGCCATCTCTTCGCGACCCAGGCGCCGCGCCGCTTCCATCGCCTCCCAGACCTTGGTGTCCGGCGGCAAAGACGCAAACTCGGTCGTCATCAGACCGCCGGCGGTTTCTGGCTCGTACTGCACCAGCTCGCGGACTTCCTCCGCGGCCTCGGGCTCCTGCTTCTCGAGCGCGCTGAGCAGGGCGGCAGCGTCTTGTTCTTCGAGCTCCTGGAGCAAGTCGACGCGATCGTCGGGGTCCATCTCGCGGAGCAGCTCGACGGCACGCCCGGTGTCGATCGCGTTGAACACCAGGACCTGACGACGCGGACTCAGTCGCTCGACTACATCGGCGGCGGTCTCCGTGGGCAAGGCACGCACCAGCGCGACCGCCTCCCTCGCAGACAGGTCCTCGAGCAGCTCAGCGATGTCTTCGGCATGAAACTCCGAGACCGCTTCGCGAACAGCCTCGGGACCGATCGCTATCGCGTCCTGAAGGTCCGGTCCTATGAGAGGCGCCAACCGCATCGCGCCCGATTCTGGCGCATGCAGCGAGCCGCCGCAGCAAAAATCTCGCCTACTTGGCCTCTTGCTTCGATCGGAAGCGGATGTTGATCAGCTCGACCAACAAGGCGAAGGCCATCGCGAAGTAGATGTACCCCTTGTTGATGTGCTGCCCAAGGCCTTCCGCGGTGAGCAAGACGCCGATGAGCAGGAGGAACGAGAGGGCGAGGATCTTCATCGACGGGTACTTGTTGACGAAGTCGCCAATCTGCTTGGCGAAGAGCAGCATGACCCCAATCGCGATGACTACGGCCGTCACCATCACCTCGATGTCCTCCGCCATGCCGACGGCGGTGATCACCGAGTCGAGTGAGAAAATGATGTCGAGCACCATGATCTGCGCGACGATGCCGGGCAGGCCGTTGAACCAGCCCTGGATGTCTTCCTGATGCTCGCCTTCGACCTTGTCGTAGATCTCCTGCGCGCTCTTCGCGATCAAGAACAGACCGCCGCCAAGCAAGATCAGGTCGCGCCCCGAGAACGAATGCCCGAGGACTTCGAACAGCGGCTGGGTCAACTGCATCACCCAGTTGATGGTCATCAGCAGAGCGATTCGAGTGAGCATCGCCCCGAGCAGGCCGAGCCGATACGCCAGACCCTGCTGCTCCACGGGCAGGCGGGAGGCCAGGATGGCGATGAACACGATGTTGTCGATTCCGAGAACGATCTCGAGGAGCGTCAGTGTCAGCAGCGCGATCCAGACATCGGGATTGGAGAGCAACTCAATCATCTGCGCACCCTTTCTTAGCGTGACCCACCCGTCCGCCGCAAACCCCTCTTGGCAGCCGGCGGGCATCGGGGTACCCCCGCAGTCATGGGACATCGATTTGCGACGATCGCAGCGCACGCCGGAAGGGTCAGTGGACAGGCCGGAGAGCCTGTCACCTCACCGATCTCGCTTTCTACGACCTTCCTCTTGAGGGGGCCTGGAGTTCAGGAAGGACATGCGTACAGCCGGGTCAGCAACCCGAACCGGGACGCGCTCGAGCAGACCCTGGCGGCGCTTGAAGGGGGATCGAGCGCCTCTGTGTTCTCCTCGGGATGCGCCGCCATGCACGCAGTGCTTCAGCTCCTCAGCCCCGGCGACCAGCTCGTCGCCTGTGGAGATATCTACGGAGGGACCTACCGGCTGATCGAGCAGCTGGTCAAGCCCATGGGCGTTCACGTCACCTGGGTCGACATGCGCGACGAAGCTGCGGTCGAGGCTGAGCTGAACGAGCGCAGCAAGATGCTCTGGATCGAAACTCCGACCAATCCCCTGCTTCGGGTGTTCGACATCGCGGCTCTATCGGCTCTTGCTCGGGCGCGAGGAGCCTGGGCGGTCGTCGATAGCACTTTCGCCACGCCTCTACTCCAGCGCCCGCTCGCGATGGGCGCCGACTTGGTCGTGCACTCGATGTCGAAATATCTCAATGGCCACAGCGATGTGGTGGCCGGCGCGGTAGTCAGCCAAAGTGAGGAGCTGTCGGAGCGGCTTCGATTCATCCAGCGCGCGGGGGGCGCAGTGCCTTCGCCCTTCGACTGCTACATGGTCGCGCGAGGGATCAAGACGCTTCCCCTGCGGATGGCGCGGCACTGTGAAAATGCTCAGGCTCTTGCGGACTGGTTGAGCGCGCAGTCTGCTGTGGTAGCCGTGCACTATCCGGGACTCGAAACGCATTCGGACCATGCCCTCGCCCTGAGACAAATGAGGGGCTTCGGCGGCATGCTGTCGTTCGAGGTCGCAGGCGGCCTGCGGGGCGCAAGGGGGGTCCTCGAGCGCGTCGAGCTGTTCGCGCTGGCAGAGAGCCTCGGCGGCGTCGAGTCGCTCATCGGTCAACCAGCCCTGATGAGTCATGCCTCGATGCCCAAAGAGGTTCGGGAAGCCCAGGGCATTCGGAACGGCCTGATCCGGGTTTCGGTCGGTCTCGAAGACATCGAAGACCTCCAAGAAGACCTCGAGCAGGCGCTTTCTACCTCATAGTTGCGGGGCTTTGGCCGTCTGGCTAACCTGATCCCGTGGGGTTCGGAACGAAGATCAGCCGCATCGCTTGCTTGCTGCTGTCAGCGCTGGTGATCTCCTGCGCGGAGGATGGCGCAGCTGTGCTCGTCGATGCGCAGTGGAACCTGACCTGCCCGGCGGACAGCGAGGTGGATTGCGGAGCGCTCGCCCCGCAGAGCTGTCTCGGCGCAGTCGGTCAACGAACGATCATCGGTGCGCACGGACAAACCGCGTGCACCGGCGACCCGATCTTGGCCGTTTGCGAATCGGTAGATCGCGCTGACGGCACGAGAAACATCTTGATCGAGGTGAACGTCGACCGCGGCAATGGGAGCTTTCCGAGCTTTGCGTTCGAGCTTGGGGCGAGGGTGAACAGCGCCGATGACTCGGTGCAGAGCTGCAACGTCACGATCATCGAGGACGAGGTTCCCTACGACATCGGCGACTGCGGTGAGGAGCCGCCCTCGATGGCACAGCCCTGTCAGCTGTCGAACATCTCGACCGCTGGCGGCATGGTCAGCTTCGACATCGAGTGCCGGTCCTTGCTGAGCAGCGTAACCGGCACGTCCGGCTTCGACGTGGGCGCGGTCGGCGGCGGTCCGACGACGATTCAATTCGCCAACTGCACCGGCTTCTAAAGCGCCTTCTGCGCGAGGTCTCTGCCGTCGAAGCGAAGTGCCGTCGGCTTCTCGTCGACTACCGTGTGAATCTCGACCGGGCGCGTCCAGACTCGGTTCAGCGCTTTCACGACTTCCTTCGCCCAGTCCAGGCGCAGGTCGGCGCCCTGGTGGCGGTGTTCGAGAAGGAGCTCGGAGCGATTCTCGTGGTTCGCATCGACGACGGAGATGATCGGGTTGCCCGCGTTGGTGAGGCTGGTCAGTAGCTGGCTCTTGACGTCCTGGAAAGTGCGGCTTTCGATTTCCCAGCGATCGTTTCGCTGGTTGTAACCGAAGGAGTAGAGCTTCTGATCGATCACGAAGTCCTCTGTCAGGTACTCGTCGATGAAAGTCACGTCGTTGTACAGAGAGCGCACTTCGAAGATCTTTTCCCGCCCGAGGCCGGTCCGCCGGTCCCAATGGCGACGAAGGCCCCAGTCGTCGCAATCATCCCACTCCTTGCCGAACTGTCCCTTGTTCCAGCGGTCTTCGATGTGCCGGAAAAGCTCGATCCCGAGCTTGTATGGATTGAGCTGTCCGGGTGTGGTGGCCAAAACGCTGGCGCATCGGTCGGCATAGTCGACGATCTCGCTCGTGTCGCAGATGTTCTCCGTCATGAGGCGGCTGTGCCAATAGCTGGCCCAACCTTCATTCATGATCTTGGTCTGCATCTGCGGCAGGAAGTAGTAGGCCTCCGCGCGAACGACCGCCAGACACTCGCGTTCCCATCGCTCGAGCGGCGCGTTCTCGAGTAGGAATCCGAGCACGTCGCGCTCGGGCTCCACAGGGAATCGCTGCGCCTGCGCGGCTTCATCGGCCAGCTTCTGCTTCTGGGATTCGACGAACTCCTCCGGGTTGATGAACGATTCCATGTATTCGCGGTCGACGCGAAGGAGGGGCACCTCGGGAGTTTCAGGCGGCTCTTCCTCTTCGGAGCTGCTCGGCGAGCTTTCCTTGGGCAAGAAGGGCTTCTGTGGATCGATCAGGTTTTCGAGGCTCAAACATGCGTCGATGAACTGCTCGACCTGCTCGATGCC
>Ga0316201_10001129_pt1 | contig 17352 bp, 16 predicted proteins | sample CS6wburrow_MG_FD_204516 | JGI IMG/M metagenome (GOLD analysis project Ga0316201, IMG submission 204516) | Coastal sediment microbial communities from Delaware Bay, Delaware, United States - CS-6 worm burrow | ecosystem: Environmental > Aquatic > Marine > Coastal > Sediment | place: USA... | reverse complement strand
CCCTTTGTCTTCAATTCCCTGATTGTCTATGTGAACAGCATTCTGTTAGTGCCTATTCTCCTGGTGTAGTACAAGATGAAGAATGTCTTGTCAGATTGATTTTTTCGCCTACCCACTTTAATGAACAAACGGGCAAATTAAAACCTTTTGCTTTTTTTGATTGTAAAGATAAAGGCTTATCCGTCAACCATAAGCAATATACTTCGGTAGAAGAACTTAAACAAACGGCTGCTTTTATTTCGCATGGACGTAAAATAATTGGGGTGGTGGTTGCTAAATGTGCTGATATTCGCGCTGTGCTAGATGAAGATAAACGCGCTTTTTGTGTTTATGATACGGCAACAAAAAACAATCCATCTCATGCTGATATTTGCCAAGCTGTTGGAGAGACTTGCCAGTTAACCGAAACAGGAAAAGGCAGAAAACGAGGAAGTCAAATGAGAAGAAAACTGATGAAATTATTTTCAGAATATCCTCTCAGTTTAGAAGACGCTTTTTCAAAAAAAAATTGTTGAGTCATTTTTAATACTCCTCACGCTAAGACGCTAAGACGCTAAGAATCGAAGGTGTGCTTCGCTAATAATACTTTGCACCTTTGCGCCTTTGCGTGAGATTGGTTTTAGATGGGAATGGTGGGCAACAATCTTTACCGGCCCCCTACATTTCTATAGATAATTGTTTCTGCTGTTGGGCACAATCACGCAAATATAAATGGATTAAATTTTGATATGGAATGCCATTTTTTGCGGATAGGCTTTTGAAATAGCCAAGCGTTTCTTCATCGACTGGGATAGTGATTTGTTGCTTGACTTTCTCAAAGTAGGGATTTTTAACTGAGTTAGAAAAATCGTAGTCTTCTCTCATAATTGATACCTTTTATATTGTTCTTGCTCATGACGATTCGCTTTTCTTGCTGATATCATTCTAATAACGCTATCATTATCACGATAACAATGAGATACCATTAAAGTTCTTGATTGAAAACTGATCCCAAGCAAAATAAATCTTTCTTCAGTTTCCGAATGATCAGGATCAGAAATTAACCTTGCGTGTTCGTCAAAAAAAACCGTTTTCGCTTCTTCAAAAGACACTTTATGTTTGATCTGATTTAAGCGATTTTTATTTTCATCCCAAACAAAACTTAGGTAATTCATATTTGTGGTATAAACTTCTTGTATGGAACAGCAAAAAAATGTAAGTTGGATAAACCCCATCAAGAAATTAAAGGGCCAATATTTATGGCTTTTCCAAGTTTTCAAGTGGGCACATATATTAAGAAATAAAAAACAGAATGTCTATATCGCTCTGACTGGTTTTCTTGCGATTGAAAAAGAAATAAACGCTAAAGACGCTAAAGACGCTAAAGACGCTAAAGATGATCGTCTGTCAAAAGCGAAGCCTCTCTTGCGTCTCTTTTTCACGCAAAACTTTTGCGTGAAAAGTTGTTATTGAAATTGATAGACAATTTATACCATTTTTATTACAAAATTTGTGATAAACCGTTGATTAAGAGACGCGAAGCATCGCGTCTCTACGGATCCGTTATGCCTAATGCACGAAATCCATCTGCACGTAAGCGGCAGGCTTCACAAACATGACAAGCTTTACCGGTTTCACTGGGTTGGTAACAGGAAAGGGTTTGGCTGTAGTCTAATCCTAAACGTAAGCCTTCTTGAATAATTTGGGCCTTAGTGAGCTGAATGAGGGGGGTATGTATTTGAAATGTTTTCCCTTCTACGCCGGCTTTTGTTGCCAGATTGGCTAGTTCTTCAAAAGCGGCTATAAATTCAGGGCGACAGTCTGGATAGCCGGAATAATCAACCGCATTGACACCAATAAATAAATCATTCGCTTTTAACACTTCTGCCCAGCCTAAGGCTAAGGAGAGAAATATGGTATTACGGGCCGGTACATAAGTGATTGGAATCTCGTTAGAAGGGCCCGATATAGGGACTTCAATTTTGCTGTCTGTCAGCGCGGAGCCGCCAATGCTGTTTAAATTCAGGTGAAGGATTTTATGTTCAACAACTCCGATATTTTCGGCAACTTGACGCGCTGATTCCAATTCAACACGATGACGTTGCCCATAATCAAAGCTTATCGCATAACAGGCATAGCCTTTTGATTTAGCTATAGCGAGGGTGGTGGCTGAATCTAAACCACCTGAAACGAGTACAACGGCTTTTTGAGTATCCTGAGACATGTTCAGTTATTCAGTTATTCAGTTATCAGTTATCAGTTATCAGTTATCAATAGGTATACTTAAACGGATAAACTTAAGGATTAAAATAGAACACTGAATTAAGCGGAGCGACACTGATTTTTTGTTATTGATAAATTTAGAGATCACGGTAACGGCTGTTCATAAAATATAACTTATTGATTTTTACGTAAATCACTTCTCATTTAAAAATGTGCCTTTTCACATAAAAATTTGGGGTAATTCCTAAGAAATTGATAAAAATAAGCACACAAACATTTGATAAAAAGGAAGTGTTACCGTGATCTCTGATTAATAATTATTAATCAGTGCTAATCACTTAAATCAGTTAAATTAGCATTCTATCCTGATAGCTGATCCAATGTGATAGGGTTGTACTGATAACTGATAACTGATAACTGATTAGGGGTAAATTAACTCGACTCGGCGGTTTTCCCACCAAGAACTTTCATCGTGTCCGAATTTGATGGGTCGTTCTTCACCATAACTCATGGTGGTTAATTGGGAGTCTGGGATACCTAAGTTCATGATAAAGTCTTTGGCAGTCGTTGCACGTTGTTCTCCCAATGCTAAATTGTATTCGCGTGATCCGCGTTCGTCAGCATGGCCTTCTAAACTCATGGGAATGCTGGGGTTTTTGCTGAGATAAGCAGCATGTTCTTCGAGGATGCGGATATCTTCTTGTCTAATATCGCTGAGATTATAATCAAAGTAGATGATCCGTTTTGTTGGGATATCAGTGGCTTCCTTTTTGTCAGCCGAGGAAGTTGCTGTCTCCGTTGTCGCGCCTGTTGGCATCCTAGCTGCGGCCGTGCTTTTAAATATCGGTGGCGGTGTGCGTGGTGTTGATTTCAGTTCTTGTTTTTTGACGGGCGGATTGGAACAGCCTGCGAATACGAGTACTGTTGAGGCTAATATTAAATAATGCCATTTTTTCATAGAAAAACTCCTTTGTTAGTACAAGGGCGAACACGCAGGTTCGCCCCTACGGGCGTAATGTAGGGGCGAATCGACGTGTTCGCCCTTTTTAAATTATTGAGCGAACCTGCGTGTTCGCCCTTTTGAAAATAATTATCGGGCGAACCTGCGTGTTCGCCCTTTTGAAAATAATTATCTGAAATACATAGACTATTTGTAAAAAGGGGACCAAGCGGGTTCTCGTACTTCTTCGTTCATATTGGTGGCTAAACGTTGGTGTACACGTCCATCTATCGATACGGCGGCGAGTTCTGAACCGGTTGCGTAAATAATCATACTCCCATTTGGTGCAAAACTGGGCGATTCATCTAAAGTGGTTTGAGTGAGTATCTTTAATTGTTTGCTCTTTAAATTGAGTATGGCAATCTGATAGCGTTGATGATTTCCATGCAGTAATGCCAATTGTGTGCCGTCGGGAGAATAACGGGGACGGGCATTATAAGTGCCTTGAAAAGTCAAACGTTGCACTGATTGGCCGCTGGTTGACATGCGATAAATCTGAGGTTGACCACTCCGATCGGATGTGAAGACTAATGATCTGCCATCGGGGGCCCAATCAGGTTCGGTATCAATAGCGGGATCATGCGTTAAGCGTGTTAAGGCATGATCATACACTTCCATAATATAAATTTCAGGGTTGCCATCTTGCGATAAGGTTAAGGCTAAACGCCTTCCATCAGGAGACCAGGCTGGTGCCGTATTCATGCCGGGTTGGGCCGATACGCGAGCACGTCGTCCGGTGCGTATTTCTTGTATATAAACGACCATGCGTTTCTTTGAATTGAAATGATCATAAGTCACATAAGCAATATGCCGTTTATCGGGTGACCAACTGGGCGAGAAAATGGGTTCACTTGATCTCAACATCAAGCGTGGATTGGCACCATCGGCATCGGCAAGATACAAATGATATTGATTTTGTTTTCCGCGCCCTTGCAATGTGACATAAACAATCTGGGTGGTAAATATCCCCCGTTTTCCTGTTAGGGCCAGATAAATTTCATTACTGATTTGGTGAGCGACTTGTCGTAGCGTTTCACTAGTGGCGTTGTATCTAAACCCAATGAGTCGCTGACGTTTATAGATATCAATTAATTCAAATTCAACAGTATACCCTCTGACAACGCCACCGGCAATGCGACCGATGACAAGATGCGGCATCCCTGCCGTTTGCCAGCGTGAATAGCTGATTTGATTTGAATGATAAGGTTGTTCGAGTAATTGGTGGTTTGGCATGGTAGCAAAACGTCCACTACGGTACAAATTATTGGAAACAATATTGGCGATATTTTGAGCAGGTTGTTGTGTACCCACTCGTAGCTGAAAGGGCACTACGGCAATAGGTTGTCCGCCTTCTTCTTTACCGCCAATAATGTCGATGTTTAAAATCGCATGAGCTTGGCTCAGTATGGCAAAATAGCCTAAGAGACATAATATCAAAGTACGCATGGTTTTTATCCTATTCTAATGGTTTAAAAGTGAAATAAAAATGTTGAAATTCTTCAAAAAGATCATGAGGAATCCGTAATGGTGAGGCTTCGTGAATGGCTGAAATCGCTGAATGATCAAAAACCAGGTTGCCACTACTTTTGATGATATTCACTTCATTAATCACGCCGCCGGGTTTCAAACGTATTTCTATGACACAAGAGAGGCCGGTATAATAACCATAACGGGGGCGTATCCACTGTTGACGAATTTTCTTTTGAAGCTGTAAGGTGATTTTTTGAAGCCGTTTTTTGCTTTGAGATTGACGTGTCGCCGCTGTTGTCTGTCGTTTTGTCTCAAGTTGCTCATCAGCTAAAGGGGATTGTTCTATTGCTGGTATTTTAGGCTCGCTCGCTAAACGGGCTTCTTCCTCTTCAGCTTGTTCCTCTGTTTCTTGAGTTAAACGTGCCAGTTCCGCTGCTTGCCGTTTTTCCTCCGCTTCTCTGGCTAAACGCGCTTCTTCCTGAGCCTTTTCATATTTGAGTTCTTCTAATGCCAGCGTTTCAAGCAATTGTTGTTGCTCAATATCAGCCAACCGCTGTTGTTCAGCGTCTTTTTGTTTCTGTAATTGTTCGAGAGATTGCGTTTCTTTGAGAACCGTTTTTTGAATATCTCGTTTTTTCTGTTCCAACGTCTGCTGTTGTGCCCGTAGTGCTTTATTTTCAATCACTTGCTCGTTTTCCCACCGGGAAATCGTGGCCAAGACTTGCTGTTCATCCAGCGCGACAGCTTGTATCATATTTTCAGGCACGGATGATGTTAAAAGAGATTCATCGGGCAAGTCAATACTGAAAAAGACAATTGCCAGCAGCAGGGTGTGAATGATGATCGCATCTATAAATGAAATAATGTTGTCCCACATGGTGTTTTAAACATAAATAAGTTGATATTGGTCTGATTCTAACAATTCTCATCAGGTTTTTTTCGTCCGCGTCACTCGAACAACTGGCGAGAACCACTAAGATGGCAGCTTGAAGTTGCAAGTGCGTATCATGATGCCGGTTTTTGTAACTTTAAATTATCCAACACCTTGTCTAATTGATCTTTAAACGTAGTTAAACTAGGCATATCTACGATCTGACTAATATCTATTTGTCCCTCGTCTATTTTTTCATTAAGTAATTCTCTTGTTACGTTTTCACTGAGATATTTTGCTAACTGTTTTTTCAATGCATTCGGAGAATTATCATTACCTGATTCGCGTTCAAGTTTTTGACAATTTTTGTACTTTTCTCGCAAAGCACACAAAATCCACGCTTCAGATTTTGGTTTCGGAATCATTGGAACCCCATTTAGCATGTCTTCAGTTTTAAAACCATCCAACATAGATTGCCATTTGTCTTGCCATTCTCCTCTACCAGAACTCGCCGTACCATCCGCATCTCTAAACAAGACGGGAATTACCGTTATATCATGACGTTTACTACTTTCTTCCTTGGCTAATAAAGCTAAAGCTCTCGCATTTTTAAAGAAATAACCTGTTTCTTTATTCTGCTTTTTCCCTGAAAATGACTTTAAAGTTTTTGCTTTTTTGGCTAATTGCCCTTCTTTTAAAATAATGTACTGTTCGCATTCAATTAAAGAGTAAAGACTACGTCGAGTGATCCACTGATCAATCAGCTTAGTCATGGGGCCAATTTTATCATCTTCAGTGCCTATATCAGATGGGCCTTCGCCACTCAGCACCAAGAACATCATACCCCCCTTGACACTGTTTCAGGTTTTTGAACATAGTCATTTATTTCTTCAAGCAATTGAGTTAACAAGGTATCATCATACACTTCACCTGGCCCCATAAAGTTCAATTTTTTACGCATAGAAGGTAAATCGAATAAACGCACAGCTTGTGTTGCACCATTTTGCTTCTTATAGAGATAGACAACAGCTGTCATTGCGATGTCATCTTCAAGATAATTTAAAACCATTGGACTATGAGTCGTAATCAGCACTTGTGGGCGAGCTTCAACTAAGGTGTCCGTCAGAAATTCAATTCGCTCAGGATTAATGCCATTTTCTATTTCATCAAGTAAGAAAAAACTTTGTTCCTTTGATAATTGTGCAAAAACAGCAAGCAATCGAAGAAAACCATCAGCGATATGCCGTGATTCTATTTCTAAAGTCGTCTCTTTGAATTGTTCTTGAATGATAAGTTTTTTCAAACCCGAACGCATTTGTGATACATTGAATTGTTTAAGATGTGGGTCAATTTTAGATATTTTTTCTTGAATAAAATATCGTTCTTTTTCCTCTAATTGATACAAAAATGCAGATAGCCCCTCTCCTCCTAAACCTAGACTTTTAGTGGCATGTCGAGTCGGTTTTTTTAGGCGTTCTGGCTCTAAAAGGCTTAGCGTATGCAAACCCTCAAAGAATTTTTTTAATTCCAGTATTTCTTGAGTTAATTGAGATGCCTTGATTTGTGATATTAATGCGCCTTGATAATCAAAGTCAATGGGTTTGGGTTCTTTTGACTTTTGCTGATCCAAAGACAGAATACGGTATTTTCCATTTTTGACTTCAAAGATTAAATTTTTGTTCCAATGTATGATCTCTGAAGTACAACGCAATGTACGACAGTTAAAGCTGGCAGTCCAAGTCACATCAAAATGGTTGGCATGGCGCAATACAACTTCAAAATCAATGTTCTGCTTAGAAGCCAATTTTGAATTAAGATCAGATGGTTTCCACTGCCGTTTTTCTAACCATCCTGTCATATCACCTCTAACTTGTTGAGACAAAAAATCAAAGAATTGTAATACTGTTGATTTTCCTGAACCATTAAGCCCAACTAAACAACTGAACTTATCTAAAGGTAACTCAAAATCAACTAAAGATTTAAAATTATTAACTTTTATCTGTTTAATTTTCATATCTAATTGATTGGTGTTCAAACTTGAAGCAAAATAAATTTGGAACGAAAATAGCCGCAAAATAAATTTGGAACGAAAATACCAGACTACGCTGGTTTCAATACCCTGTTAGGCAATTTTGTGTGAGGATTGTTTTCGATTAGAATGATGCGCCTTTTCATCAATAAATTTATATTGACCTGAGTTTCTGAGTTCATTTTCAATTTGGCGATAATATTCAGCTACCGCCTTAAGATCAGGTTTATTTTCAGAATAAATTTGTTGTCGAATACGTCTTATTTCTTGTATTTCATAATCATCCTTTTAGTTTGAATTGTTGGCAAACTAAAGTGGGAGCGTAGACTATCATGATTGGTTAATTTTGATAATAACTATAACATAATTTTTGCTTGATCGTTTTAAGGGTAAAATGCTTTTCGCGTGTTGTTCATTGTTCATTGATTATACTGTTTTTTTGAACAGATAAAAAAAAAGCGGTTCACATTGCCTCATGCTAACCACTTTATTTGACCTTTTTTCGATTCTCAAAAATTCGTTTATTTCGTCAATCCGTTGTACTTTCTGTTTATCTTAATCGAAACTCACGCACTTGTTGAATGACAGGAACCGTTTCTGGCCGAATCCCGCGCCATTGATAAAATGATTCTGCCGCTTGTTCGACTAACATCCCTAAACCGTCATAAGCGCCGGCGGCCCCTTTTTCTTGAGCCCATTGTACAAAAAGGGTGGCCGCATACATCATGTCATAACACCAACCGTTTTCGGCTAATAAGCCTTCTGGTAAAGGGGGTAATTGGCCTTGTAAACTGGCAGAGGTGCCGTTAATAATCAAATCATAAGTTTGGCCTGCTAAATCGTCATAAGCACAGGCTGTGACAGGGCCTAATGGTGCAAATAAGGTGGCTAAGGTTTCGGCCTTTGACACGGTGCGGTTCGCAATCACACATTGAACAGGGGCCGCTTCAAGTATAGGCCCTAGCACACCGCGTACAGCGCCACCGGCTCCCAGTATCAAGATACGCTGTCCAGCAATATGATAACCTTGATTTTGGGTTAAATCACGCACTAAGCCAACCCCATCTGTATTATCGCCGATTATGCGGTTTTGTTCATCAAACCATAAGGTATTCACGGCCCCAGCACGCTCGGCCCGTTCAGTACACTGTTCAGCGAGTGCATAAGCGTCTTGTTTAAAGGGAACGGTGATATTTAAGCCTTTACCCCCAGCGGCTTGAAAGGCTTGTACCGCTTGAGCAAATTCACCGCTTTGTGTGCCAACCAAAATGGCATCATATTGCAAAGTTTGCCCCGTTTGTTGTGCAAAGGCGGTATGAATGAAAGGGGATTGACTGTGAGCGATGGGATTGCCCATTACAGCATAATGGTCAATTTGAGCCGTTTGGTGGTTAGTGAGCATTTTTTTTATTGATATGACAAGAATTTATTTTGCGTATTGGAGTGCAAAATTTATTTTGCGTATTGGAGTGCAAAATTTATTTTGCCGTTAATTGGAGTGCAAATTTTGCCTGAGCGTGATTGAGATTGATAATGTTTTTTGGGAATGCGCCCATGACAAACTAAAGTTTGTACGAAAAACCACAAACTAAAGTCTGACCCAAAAAAAAAGGGTTAGCTTAGAAAAGCTAACCCTTTATATTTGAATGCTTTGAATGCTTTGTTCATTTATTGAAACTCTTTCTATTTTATAGTAGAAGTCAAATTGATGTTGAAATGATTGGATATTTAATCAGCGATGAGCATGACAAATCAACGTCATCAGCGTTCTATCAGAATAATTTGGGCGATACTGGATTTGAACCAGTGACCCCTGCCGTGTGAAAGCAGTGCTCTACCCCTGAGCTAATCGCCCTAGTTAGGAAGCAACGCATTCTAAAATATCTTGATTGCTAAGTCAAATTTTTTTCTTATCCTAAGCACTGTTATAATGGACGGTTTCGTTTTGTCGTTAATGAATAATGGGTAATGGGTAATGGTTAATGGTTGGCGGAATGGTGGGCAACCACCTTGTCTTTATAAAAACCAATAGAACGCTGATTGCGCTGATTCTCATGATTGACGCTGATCGCACTGATTATCAGTAATAACTGATAACTGATAACTGATAACTGATAACTGATGAAAGATATTAATATGACAATTCGTACTCGTTTTGCACCTAGCCCTACGGGATATTTGCATATCGGCGGGGTTCGCACGGCTTTATTTTCATGGTTATATGCTCGTAAACATGGCGGGCAATTTATCTTACGTATTGAAGATACTGATCGTGTGCGTTCTACTGAGGCCTCCATTAATGCGATTCTTAATGGCATGGAATGGCTTGGTTTACAGCCTGATGAGGGGCCGTTTTATCAAACACAACGCTTTGACCGTTATCAGCAAGCCATTGAGCAATTATTGGCCGATGGTAAAGCCTATTATTGTTATTGTTCCAAAGAACGTTTGGAAACACTACGCGCTGAGCAAATGCTCTGTAAACATAAACCGCGTTATGATGGCCACTGTCGCCATCTCACAACACCGCCCCCTCTGACTAAGGTTAAACCTGTGGTGCGCTTTAAAAATGCCGAAGCGGGAGAAATTGTGGTCAGAGATTTAGTCAAGGGAACGGTGATATTTAATAATAGTGAATTGGATGATTTGATTATCGTTCGCTCTGATGGTACGCCGACTTATAATCTAACTGTGGTGGTGGATGATTGGGATATGCGGATTACCCATGTTATTCGTGGGGATGACCATTTAAATAATACGCCACGTCAAATCAATATTTTAGAAGCATTAGGGGCGAAAGTGCCGCAATATGCTCATGTGCCGATGATTTTAGGGCGAGATGGGCAACGCTTGTCTAAGCGACATGGTGCTGTCAATGTGATGAATTACAAACAAGGCGGCTTTTTGCAAGATGCTTTGTTAAATTACTTAGTGCGACTGGGCTGGTCGTATGGCGATCAGGAAATTTTTTCTCGGCAAGAGATGATAGATTTATTTGAAATCAGTGCCGTACATGGTTCACCGGCGGCCTTTAATAATGACAAATTGCTGTGGTTAAACCAACATTATATTAAAACGGGTAGCCCTGAAAAGTTGGCAATACATTTGCAGTTTCAATGTGACCAGTTAGGCATAGATACCTTGCATGGCCCGCCCTTGACAGAAATTGTCAAAGCTCAGGCAGAGCGGGCCAAAAATTTCAAAGAAATGGCACAAAATAGTCGGTTTTTCTTTGGAGAAACGGTTGAACTTGACGAGAAAGCGGCACAAAAACACTTGCAATTTGCCATCAAAAAACCGCTGACCGATTTGTGTGAACGATTGGCAGAACTTGCGGATTGGAATGCAGAGGCGATTCATGCGGCGATTCATGCTGTGGCAGAACAGCATGAACTCAAGCTCGGAAAAATGGCTCAACCGTTGCGGGTAGCTGTTACTGGTAGGACGGTGTCCCCCCCGATTGATGTCACGGCTTATTTGATAGGCCAAAGACGCACTGTGGAACGTATTAAACAAGCCTTGACACTGATAGGGGACACTGAGACGTAACACAACATTCGTGGAAGATAGAGCGATGTCACTAACACGTAAAGATGTGCATGTTGAAATAACCCTGATTAAAGGCGAAGATGATCTGAAAGGAACGATGGTTATTGATCGCGATTCACGACTTTCAGATGCCTTGAATAATTCTCAGAAAAATTTTATTGTGTTGTCGGATTACAACGGCGTTCACCACATTCTGAATAAACGACATGTCGTCAAGGCTGTGGAAATTGAAAGTCTTGAACTCGAACTCAATAAAACAGAATAAATTCCTTATCAATTGTAGGGTGGTAGGAGCGAAGCTAAAACCCTGCATTCTCATCGTTTTTATTATTTTTAAAAGAGGGTGATAACAAAGGTTCGCGCCTACAACAAATTCAGATAGGATTGAACGCGGATTAAACTGATTATCAGGTCTCTTCAGTGCGTTTTTGCGCGCAAAAACGCACTGATAGAGAACGCTGATTTTTGAAGCCCTTGAAATCAGTCAAATCAACGTTCTATTTCATCAAAATAAATAATCACCCAGAAGAGTGTAGGATGATCTAAATTCAAACGGGCAGATCGGCGTATCTGCCTGTGAGAACGTGGTTTACTAAAAATGGGCCACTGTTCTTCATCGGCTGAAAGCTAATCATTGATAATTGATAATTGTTTTGCATACCATGACAATAAGCGATTCTAAAAAAGAAACCAATAAACGGATTACTAAAAATGATCTGAATCAATTGGCCCAATCTCGTTATGGTGAAGACGTTTACTGTGAACACGTTCGTTCTGGAAAACGCGGTTGGTATCTTCACCTGGCCACAGAAAAAACATTTCTTGGTGTGAATGCGAGTGAAGCATTTGAGTCTCTACAAATGCCAGAACAGGTGACGGCAACACCTGCATCTGAGGCATCCAGCACCGTAATCCCAACTGATTCTCCCGTTACTTCAGAAGAAACTGTTGCAGCAGTCACACCTGTGACACCTAAAAAAGAAGTGCCCGTTACTGAGGAAACAGTAGCAGCGCCTGAGCAATCAGCCCCATCTGAACAAGCCGCTATCACGCAGGAAACAGAAGGCACACCTGATGCTTCAGCCCCATCTGAACAAGCCCCTATCACGCAGGAAGCAGAAGGCACAAAAGTTGATGAAGAGGCTGAACAAAGAGCGCCTATATCGCCTGAAGAATTGCTTGATATATTGATCGCAAAATTTCCGAAAACGTTTTTCATAGAACCTGAAAAAATTCGCCCACTTCAAAAATACATTCATAAAAAGATCCGTAAAGCCCTCAACAATGAATACAGTAAAGGGGAAATATCAGAAGCATTGATACTGTACACCCAAACGCTTGATTACTGTAAACAATTAATGAAGGGTGGACAACGGATAGATTTACACGGGAATCCTTGCGGAGAGGTTTCTAAAGAGCATCAAGAGGATGCGAAAGAGAGAATGGCAGGGGAAAAGGATATGCGGTTTCAGAAGCAAATGATACCGAGAATCCCAAGGCTGCCATTACCGCCCCCACAACTTGATGAATTGATTACGGGTAAAATGGAAGTTTGCCTTAAAATCCATGAATTGCCCGCTGATTCTAAAACGAATCGAAACGGTTGGGAAGAATTTGTTATTGAAACAGAGAAACATACGATAAAGACAACGGTTCGCCCAAAAACGTGGAAAAAACTACAAAATGCGGGCAAAGAGTATTCGCATTGGATAGCCAACATAAGAGGGCAGATGGGCCCCCGTACAAAAGGAGGCTTTGAGTTATTAACGCCAGCGATTCAAATTTTTGAAACCAAATCGAAAGAAGAGAAGCTAGAAGAAGAAAGTCAAGAAGCAACTGAACCCTCATCAATAACGAATAGCCAAGAATAAAGCTGTAGGGGCAATCCCTGTGGTTGCCCCCCTTACACCCTATCCGTTTTCAAAAAGGGGCGCGCTTTGCCCTAGAATTTTTGAATAACCTGAAATCAAATACTTATCGGTGTACAAAGGCATTCATGCCTCGTTAATTTAGAAACGGATAGGTGGTAAGGATATCCAGTGCAACCTGTTCTTTTTTCAACATTCGTTGGAGGGGAAAAAAATCATCCCGCCCCTTACCAGCTATCAGTTTTCTATAATGCGATGTTGCTATGCCTCGCGTCTTTGTAGATTTGCTCTGCCTCGCGGTTTCTTTGCGATGCCTTGTGTCTTTGTAGAGACGCGAAGCATCGCGTCTCTACGAAACAATCCCTTAACTCAAGCTTAACAGCAAAAGCCCCTTGGCTTTAAGTGCCTTGAATATCATAAAATGCAATAACCTGAGTTATTAATAAACTATTGATTTTGTTTCTATTTTTAAACTATTGACGTTATTTAGGGAGACGTTTTGTTCAAAATTTATGATGATTTATTTATTAATTATAAAAATTCGTTTATTTTTGTAATGAGTTGTACTTTCTTAAGGAAGGGCATAAATGGACTTATCAATTAACCAGCGAGCTTGGACTACAAACTTTAGTTTATGAATGGCACAACTTGCTGACTTACGGTTTTGTCATGTATTTATAAAATAATAGGAATTGATTGAAAAATGAATACTTTTGCTTATCCGGCAACAATAAGGCCTGATACGGGGGCGGGTGGTTTCATTGTGACTTTTGTTGATTTACTTGAAGCGACTACTCAAGCTGATACTTTAGCGGATGCGCTTGATAAAGCGGTTGTTTGCCTTGAAGAAACTATTGCTGGACGTATCCGTGATAACGAGTATGTTCCTGAACCTTCACCGATGAGTCAAGGCAATTATCTTGTTCATCTTGCTGTGCAAATGGCTCTCAAAACGGCGCTTTATCATGCCATACGAACCACTTCTATGAGTAAAACAGAGTTGGCTAATAATTTGAATTGCGATGAAAAAGAAGTCGATTGCTTACTTGATCCTTTTCAGGTTTCTCAAGTGTCTCGTATGGAAAAGGCATTACAAGCACTTGGACATCAATTAGTGATAGGTAGTATGACGAAAGATACGACGTTGTGGGTTTCAATGCGTTCTAATAATCCTAGCTTTTTTTCGTAACATCAAAAAAAGTACAACGGATTTGGGGGAAAAAACGGATTGTTGAGTACAACGAATTTGGGGGAAGAAACGGATTGTTGAATACAAGTACAACAGATATGAAGATAAGATGAAAAAGGATGGAGCCGGTAACAGGAATTGAACCCGTGACCCCCTAATTACAAATCAGGTGCTCTACCAGCTGAGCTATACCGGCAATAGTAAGGATGTGGATATTGATGAGAGGATGAGCAGTGGGTGTGTGAGTTTTAAAACTCACTCCAAATCTCTAAGTGGGCGCGTATGATAATTGATCTCTTAAAAAAAAGCAAGGCTTTAGACAATAATAAAATAATACTGAGATTTCATCGCGCAATTCAGGTGTTCATAAATTAATGAATGGGCCCTTTGGTAAAGGAGCTTGGGGGAATAGGTTTTGGTATGGCGCTGGATAATCGACGCGACAAAAATACCTGATGTAGAGACGCGATGCCTCGCGTCTCTGCTCGCGCAATTCAGGCGTTCATAAATTAATGAATGGGCCCTTCGGTAAAGGGGCTTGGGGGAATAAGTTTTGGTATGGCGCTGGATAATCTATGCGACAAAAATAAAGCCCATAAGGGGGCGCTGTCACGCCGCCCTTTTTTCTGTCTTTGGCCTCTAAAACAGTATGCGCCCATTCTGGCGGCTGTTCACCACGGCCTATCGTGATTAAAACGCCGGCAATATTGCGTACCATGTGATGCAAAAAGGCATTGGCTGAAATGTCGATAATCACTTGTTCATCAAAACGAGAGACGGTTAAACGTGAAACGGTGCGTATTGGATTTTTGGCTTGACAGGCTACGGCGCGATATGAGGTAAAATCGTGTGTGCCGATGAGATAATTGGCTGCGGTTTGCATTTGTTCAACGGCTAATAATTGGTGTTCCCAAGTGACTCTTTTGGCTAACAAACCTGGACGACTTGGGCGATTTAAAATGACATAGCGGTAGTGACGTGCCTGTGCTGAAAATCGGGCATGAAATTCTTCATCAACAAACTGGGCCCATAATATACTGATATCTTGGGGTAAATTGGCATTTGTGCCCAATCTCCATGATCGTCTGGTGCGTTGCACGGTGACATCGGCATGTACGATTTGTTCTAGTGCATGTACACCGCTATCGGTACGTCCAGCACAAACAACGGCGACGGGATGATTGGCGACTTTAGACAATGCGGCTTCTACATACCTTTGCACATTGAGCCCTTCTGGCTGAATTTGCCAACCCCAATAATGCTCTCCTGCGTATTCTACTCCTAATGCTATTCTCATGATTTTGTTTTGTTTGATCGCGCGACGATAATATTATTTTCAATGCAGCAAAATAAATTTTGCTTTGAAAATCGGGCATAAGCCGATTGATAATGACCTTTTTTTAGAAATGCGCCCCCCTACTACAAACTAAACAACACTAACATGAATATGGGATAACACCATTGTATTATGGGTGGTTTGCTCAGTTGAGGAATGTCTAGTGTGCGTAAAGCTGTTGTTTCGGCGTGATTCATCACTTGTGTGAATAATCGGGCTACTCTTTCACTGATGCTTTTGAGAGGATTTTGGGTTGTACTCGGTGAGAGATCGGTATACAGGTTTTGTACTGCTTGAACGGTATCTAAGACTAAGGCTAGACGTACTGCGAGTCTTTCTGTTGATAATCCGAGTTTATTGAATGGGATAAACCACCATTGTAAGGCTGCAATTATCTGTTGTGTTGTGGTTGTTCTGACGAGTAGATGGGCCGCCATAACGATGATTATGAGTACGACAATCCGTTCTAAGGCTTGGAAGAAGTCGGTTAAATTGGGTATCAAGGTGGGGGCACCATTTAAAAAAGCTAAATTAAGAATCAAGAGGGATAAAAATAACCAGCGCAGTCGTTTTAAGAGGGGCCAGACTGATGAGAATGTGCAGTGGCATTTAAATAACCAGAGAAAGAAAGGCAGGATGATAAGCAGCAGGGTTTGACTGGTTACCAGTAATCCGGTAACCAGTATGAGAAAACAAACCAGCCGTATTGTGGGATGCAGGTTGACATCCCCACCCTTTGGAATAAGGATGGGTAACATTAAGTTTTTAGGCACCGATTCCGGCCATCAATTCTTCGGCTTTCTGTTTTTGTTCGTCATCACCTTTGTTGATAATTTCCTGAAGAATGCCGCGAGCGGTTTCTTTATCTTCCATGTCAATAAACATCTGCGCTAAATCGAATTGGCCATTGATTTCATCACTGGGTTCTGCATTCAAATCTAAATCTTCACTAGAGGAAGCCTCTCCATCATCCAGTTGATTTAACAAATCATCCAAATTGTCTCCTGAACCGCCACCTAAATCGGCATCTAAGTTAGCATCATCTCCATCAAGCGACAATTCTCCGCCTTCGATTTCATCATCCAAGCCAAGGCCATTCAAATCTAAGTCATCGTTCCCGGCCATATCAGCTAGACTTTCAGTGTCACCACTGTCAAGTTCATCTAATGATAAGTCATCACCTAAAGACAAATCATCAGCACCGCCTAGATCATCATCTAATGACAAGTCATCACCTAAAGACAAATCATCAGCACCGCCTAGATCATCACCTAAAGATAAGTCATCAGCACCGCCTAGATCATCATCTAATGACAAGTCATCACCTAAAGACAAGTCATCATCAGCGGCGGCTTCATCAGCACCGCCTAGATCATCATCTAATGACAAATCATCATCTAAAGACAAGTCATCAGCTGCGCCTAGATCATCATCTAATGACAAGTCATCACCTAAAGACAAGTCATCATCGCCAGCGGCGACTTCATCAGCACCGCCTAGATCATCATCTAATGATAAGTCATCACCTAAAGATAAATCATCAGTACCGCCTAGATCATCGTCTAATGACAAGTCATCGTCTAAAGATAAATCATCACCGCCGGCCGTTTCATCAGCACCACCTAGATCATCTAGCGACAAGTCATCGTCTAAAGATAAGTCATCACCGCCGGCCGTTTCATCAGCACCGCCTAGATCATCATCTAATGACAAATCATCGTCTAAAGATAAATCATCACCGCCGGCCGTTTCATCAGCACCGCCTAGATCATCATCTAATGACAAATCATCGTCTAAAGATAAATCATCACCGCCGGCCGTTTCATCAGCACCGCCTA
>Ga0316201_10001127_pt1 | contig 17357 bp, 13 predicted proteins | sample CS6wburrow_MG_FD_204516 | JGI IMG/M metagenome (GOLD analysis project Ga0316201, IMG submission 204516) | Coastal sediment microbial communities from Delaware Bay, Delaware, United States - CS-6 worm burrow | ecosystem: Environmental > Aquatic > Marine > Coastal > Sediment | place: USA... | reverse complement strand
TGGTCGAAAAGCTTCCGGTCTCACCCCCCAGGTCCGTGTAATAGATCTGATCCTGTGTCTCGTCCTGCTGTGAATCAAGCCTGACAAAGGTCACGTTATAGGCGGGATCGGTTGCCGGAATACGGTAAATCTCATCCGGAATGTTCAGCGCAGCTTTCCATTCACCTGCCGGTGATTCTGAGACATACCAGGCACCCTCATGACAAAGATAATAGAAGTTGTTGTGCTTGATGATCTGGAAAGGTGTGTTCAGCCCTCGCTGTAACCGTGTATTTTCAATCGCCTCGAAACGCGGTTCGCCAACCCATTGCACATTGAGCTTTGCCCCGGAATTTTTTTCTACCGTCTTGCGGTGCGGCAAAGCTGCTTCAATGAGTGCGAGCCTGGCCTGCCGCGTCCCGGGAACGGAATACAACACATGGCCTTTCGGGTGGCTGACAGGGATATAAGCAAATGCATCCGGTAACGTCTTTACAGACTGCCATGGGCCGCTCAACCCGGAATTGGCGAACCAACGGCCTGATACCAGGAAATACCAGCGACCTTCCAGGCTGAACACGTCACTCCCGGTATTGCTGATATAGCTGATACCCGTGCCCTCGATGGTTGTCAAACGTGGCGAGCCGTCGAGCAGGATCAATTCAGTGTCTTCCAGACTGACTACGAAAGGCACAGGGGCACCCCCGGGTTTGCTTGCCGTTAAGACCTTGTGCACTTCCTGCCAGCGTTCATCGCTTGGCAAGTTATGAAAATCCGCCGGAAGTTTTTCTGTCGTCACCCAGTCACCACCAGCCAGGTAGTTGCTCTGCTGCCAGGTATTATCATTGAGTACATACCACTGCTCATCCGGCCGGTAATAGAATACATGCCAATTGGTATTGACCACGTATTGAAGCCCTGTGCCATCGATTGGCGCCTTGACGGGCTGCTTGTCGATTGACAACAGTTTGAGCGGTTGTTCAGACACAATGATCACCGGTGGATCAAAATTCAACCCGGAAACACCGGGTCCCGTGTCGGGAATTTCAAAATCTTCGGGCAGCAATCTCAACAGGACATCCAGCGGTACAACACTTTCACGACCCTGGAACGCCTTCGAAACCAATTCGTCCCTGGTTTCTGCCTGGTCATTGTCAGGGAAATTCGTTTTCAATACCTCCAGGTCCGATATGGCCACCGTGCGTTGTTCAAAATTGATATCAGTTGAGGCCTGGACATATGCTGATCCGACACGCGCCCGGGTGTCGCCATCCAGCGTGACTTCCACCGGCAGCCATGCTTTCAGGTAACGGAACTCGGGCCATGATTCGACGGTTGGGAAGTCCACCTGGATCCTGCCACGCTCAAATGTTTCTATGCGTGGGTAGTTGGTCAGGTTATCGAGTTCGGTGCTGGCCCCATTTGCATTGACGTGAGCGGTGTCTGTCACGGTCATCAAAATCATGAGAACGACCATGACAGGGAACCTGATCGGATTGTTTTGACTGTTCAAGTAAATTTCCTTTGGTGCCCGTGGGACGGAGCGTAATGATAGTGGTTTTTGTGTAGTATTGACACGTCATCCACTTTGGGCCGGGCCAGTTCAATGCCAAGAAAGCCTCACATACGAATCAATTGGCCGTTAGCCTTCACGTTTTTTTTCTCCCTGGCCATCGTACCGGCGCCTGTTCATGCCAAATCTCACCAGTGCGACAGAACTGAAGTTGTGAACCGTCCAAAGATCGGGCTAGTGCTCGGTGGTGGCGGTGCACGTGGTTACGCACATGTCGGCGTGCTGAAAAAGTTGGAGGAGATGCGTATACCTTACGATTACATAACGGGCACCAGCATGGGGTCAATCGTTGGTGGATTCCTGGCCACCGGCATGGAGTCAGAAGAGCTTGCCGGGGTTGTCAGAGATGCGGACTGGGACGACCTGTTTAAAGACACAACCTCGAGGGAGGACCTGCCATTCAGACGAAAGGCCGATGATGACCTGGGCCTGTATGGGCCCAAGCTCGGCATTGGCAAAGATAGCAGTTTGCTGCCGAAAGGCGTCGTTTCCGGCCAGAAAGTCATATTCATGTTTGAATCGGTTGCTTCACAACGCGTCAACACAACCGATTTTGATGAACTCCCCATCCCTTACCGCGCCATCGCAACGGATATTCTCACAGGCGGATTGGTCATTATTGCTGAAGGCGAACTGTCAATGGCGATGCGTGCGAGCATGTCCGTACCGGGTGTTTTTGACCCTGTGCCCCGTGGCGATGCCCTGCTGGTCGATGGCGGCCTGGTCAGAAACCTGCCCGTGGACGTTGCCAGGGATATGGGGGCCGATGTGATTATCGCTGTCGATGTCGGCACCAAGCTGGCGGGTAAAGAGGAAATAGACAGCGCCCTTGCCATTGTTTACCAGATGTCCGGTCTGCTGACCGTCTCAAACACCGACACCCAAATAGAAGCAATGGGTGAAGATGATATCCTGATCACGCCCGAACTTGGCGACACCGTCAGCTCCACGGATTTTAGCAAGCTGGACGAAGCCATCCCCCTTGGCTATGCCGCAACTGAGGCGATGCGGGACAGACTGCAGAAATATTCACTGTCTGAGGATGCGTACCGCGCATGGCGTCAAAAGATCAATAACTGTGTCGAAGGCCCTCCGCAAGTCCATTTTGTTGACCTGGATAATCAATCTAGGTTCTCTGATGACATTATTTCGGACCTGATCAAGGTACAACCCGGCCAATCACTGGACCTTGAACAACTGGACCGTGACCTGCGCCAGATTTATGCGCTTGGATTTATCCGCCAGGCCCGCTACAGCATCGTAGAGCGGCAAGGTCAGCAAGGTATAAAAATCACTGTGCTGCAGGATGAGCGCGGTACCGATTTTATTGAGACCGGTATAGATCTCGCATTCAGCAGCCGCGGCACGGCATTCAATCTCAGGGCGGGTTACCTCAACACCGGACTTGATGAACGGGGCTCTGAATTCCGCACCATAGTTCAGATAGGTGAGTCACCCGGAATTTTCCTTGACTATTTTAAACCACTGGATGATTCGCTCAAATTTAGTTTCGAGCCAAGCGCATATTTTTTAAACCGGCCGCTTTATCTTTATGACACGGATGGAGTTGCACTGGCGGAGATTGAATTGGCTGAAATGGGTGGAAGGGTTGCCATTGGCAGAGAGTTTGAAAGGCATGCCAAATTTACGGCTGGATTAACCCGCTATTCAGGCGAACTGGATATCACCGTTGGCACCCCGGAAATCGAACCCTACTCCTTTGACGGAGGCGAGGCATTTGCAGAACTCAGATATGACCGCCTCGACAGCCGTTACCTGCCATCGCGAGGCATTTTTTCCAATTTGAAGTATACCAATTCAATCAAGAGCCTGGGCGCCGACAACTCCTTCGACCAACTCGAATTTATTTTTGTCGGCAGTCACACCATCGGGCTCCACAACTTCATTTGGGGAACTCAATTCAACACGAGCCTGGATGACGACGTGCCAATATATGGACTTTTTACGGGTGGTGGCTTTTTTAACATGTCAGGTTATGAACCCAACTCCCTGGTCGGACCTCATTATGGTTCAATCCTGGCAGGTTATCGCTACCAGGTGGCCAAAAGCGGTTTCATGCCCGGTTACGTCGGAATGACACTTGAATACGGCAACGCCACTGAGAAAAGAAGCGACGTGTTTTCCGATGGTCTTATCAACGGCAGCTTTTATTTTGGCTACAGGTCTCCCTTGGGCCCGATTTACCTGGGACTCGGCTGGAGCGAAGACCGCAGTGCGGTCTATTTTCTGCAGCTCGGCACTTTATTCGGTACACGCAGCCTCGGGCGGCGCTAACAAGGCGACATACCGTGCGGGGCTCAGGCCTGGTAACGTGCTTCGAGCGCCGCCACGGCAGGTAGCTTTTTGCCTTCGACAAATTCCAGGAAGGCGCCACCGCCGGTCGAGATATAGCTGACGCCATCGGCGATATTGAACATGTCGATAGCTGCCAGCGTATCACCCCCACCGGCAAGACTGAAGGCAGCGGAAATTTCAATCGCGTCAGCGATCGCACGGGTGCCAGCCTGAAAGTTCTTGAATTCGAAAACACCCACGGGACCGTTCCATATAACCGTACCGGCGTTCTGGATCATGGCGGCATATTTCGCCGCTGTCACGGGACCGATATCAAGAATCATTTCATCCTGCCGTACTTCGTCAACCTGGCGCACAATTGCCGTCGCTTTCGCTGAAAAAGAAGATGCGACAACAACATCTTTGGGGATGGGAATCTCGCCACCCTTCTTATGGGCCATTCGAATCAAACGCTGAGCTTCATGAATCAAATCCGGTTCGTAAAGTGACTTGCCAACATCGTGACCACTTGCCGCGATAAAGGTATTGGCGATACCACCGCCGACAATCAATTCATCGACCTTCGACATCAAGGACTCGAGTACGGTCAACTTGGTGGAAACCTTGGAACCCCCTACGATCGCCAGCATGGGACGCTCAGGATTGGTCAAGCCTTTAGTGAGCTCGAACAATTCACGGCTAAGTAGAGGACCCGCACAAGCTACAGGCGCAAAACGGATCACGCCTTCAGTAGAAGCCTGGGCACGATGTGCCGTGCCAAACGCATCCATGACGAAAATGTCACACAGAGAGGCCATCGTTCTGGCCAAGGCTTCGTCGTTACCTTTTTCACCCGGGTTGAATCGCACGTTTTCACACAAAACGACTTCACCGGGCTGCACGTCAAAACCATCAAGCCAATTTTTTTCCAGCCGTACCGTTTTACCCAGCAAGCCCGAAAGATGCCTGGCCACCGGCGCCATTGAGAACTCCTCTTTGTACTGACCCTCGACGGGCCGCCCAAGATGAGACAACAGTATCAGTGCTGCGCCACCATCCAGGGCCATCTGGATGGTGGGCAACGCAGCCCGTAACCGGGCATCCGAAGTCACTTTACCCGCGTCGAGCGGAACGTTAAAGTCTTCACGGATCATCACGCGTTTACCGTTCAGATCCAGTTCATCCATTCGCAGGAATGACATTTGGTTTTACTCCTAATAAATTCCTAAGCTTTCATCAACACGAGCGCTGTATCCAGCATACGGCAACTGAAGCCCCACTCGTTGTCATACCAGCTCAGTACCTTGACCAACGTACCTTCCATAACCCTGGTCAAGCCCGCATCAAATATTGAAGAGTGCGGGTTGTGGTTGAAGTCTATGGAAACCAATGGCGCATCATTGTAGGCCAACACGCCTTTCATACTGCCCTCAGACGCAGCTTTAACGGCTGCATTGACTTCTTCGATCGAAGTCGGACGACTGGCATTGAAGACAAGGTCGACCACTGACACATTGATGGTTGGAACACGCATTGAAAAACCATCCAGTTTTCCGTTCAGCTCCGGCAACACCATACCAACGGCCGCAGCTGCACCCGTCTTGGTAGGAATCTGGCTCATCGTGGCCGAACGGGCACGGCGCAGGTCGCTGTGCAGTACGTCTGTCAGGACCTGATCGTTGGTGTAGGCGTGAATCGTGGTCATCAAGCCATTTTCAATGCCAATACTGTCGTTCAGAACTTTCGCCAGTGGCGCCAGGCAGTTGGTGGTGCACGATGCATTGGAAATAACAACATCCGTGGATTTCAGGGAATCATGATTGACCCCGTATACCACGGTGTTGTCGACATTTTGGCCCGGGGCAGAAACAATGACTTTTTTTGCGCCGGCCGTAATATGTGCGCCCGCCGTTTCACGGCTGCGGAAAAAGCCCGTACATTCCATAACAAGTTCAACGCCCAGCTCTGCCCACGGCAGCTTTGAGGGATCACGTTCCGCGAAAACCTTGATGCGGTCGCCGTTGATCACCAGGTCACCGTCTTCCACGCTTACCGTGCCGGGGAAGGTGCCGTGAGCCGTATCATACTTGGTCAGGTGGGCATTGCTGTTTGCATCACCCAGGTCATTGATAGCTACGATACTGATCTCATCGGTGCGGTCCAGCTCATACAAAGCCCTTAGGATATTGCGACCGATACGTCCATAGCCATTAATTGCAACTTTAACTGTCATATTTAACTTCTCCTGATTGTTGTTCAGTCAGTTTCCAGCAGTTCCATGACTGCCTTGCTGACGTTATTTACTGTTAAACCATAAAATTCGAATAATTCGGATGCCGGGGCAGAGGCGCCAAACCGGTCTATTCCAATGATGCGGCCCCGATCGCCAACGAAAGGATGCCAGTAGTGAGCCACGCCGGCCTCTACGGCCACCCTTGCTTTGCAATCCGGCGGCAGGACAGATTCGCGGTAAACACGTTCCTGTGCCATGAAACGCCCGGGATTGGGCATGGACACGACTCTTACATTGACATCCTGGGCGGCAAGATCCCCCGCTGCCGCCATTGCCAGGCCAACCTCTGACCCGGTAGCGATAATGATCGCATCACAGGGACCTGGGCTTTCACGCAAGACGTAACCACCGCGTTGTATGGCTTTGACCTGCTCATCATCGCGTTGCTGATGCGGAAGGCTCTGGCGTGTAAAGATCAAGGCGCTGGGGCCGGCGCTCTCCTCGATTGCACATTTCCATGCAGCCGCTGATTCGACGGTATCGCAGGGTCTCCAGACACTGAGATTGGGTATCATACGCAGGCTGGCTATATGCTCAACCGGCTGATGGGTCGGGCCATCCTCGCCAAGACCAATGGAATCGTGTGTATAGACGTGAATATTGTGCGACGGAATCAGTGCCGACATTCTTACGGCATTGCGTGCGTAATCTGAAAAAACCAGGAAAGTGGCGTTGTAAGGAATAAAACCACCATGCAGACCCAGTCCGTTGCAGATGGCGGTCATGCCAAATTCACGCACGCCAAAATAGACATAGTTGCCATCAGCGGTATCATCGAGAACATCCACGCTCTGCTTCCAGATGGTGTTGTTTGATCCAGCCAGGTCAGCTGACCCGCCGATGAGCTCGGGTAACAAGGGGCCGAATGCGTCGAGCGCTATCTGTGACGCCTTTCTTGTCGCCACGCTTGCGCCTTCCTGCTGGAGCTGTGCAATGACCTGGTGGGTCGATTGCTGCCAGCTTTCAGGCAGATCGCCCTTCATTCTTCGGCTGAATTCAAACGCCAGCTCCGGATAGCTTTCGCTGTACGACGCAAACATTTCATTCCAGGACTCCTCGGCCGAGGCACCGCGCTCCTTTGCATCCCATCCGGCATATATATCTTCCGGAATTTCAAAAGCTGGATATTTCCAACCGAGTTCCTTGCGGGTTGCAGCCACTTCATCCGCTCCCAGCGGCGCACCATGCGTGGCCGATGTTCCCTGCTTGTTAGGCGAGCCAAAACCAATGATGGTCCTGCAACAAATCAGGGTGGGACGTTCGGTTTCTGCACGGGCGGTTGCCGCCGCCTGTTTGATTTCTACCGGATCATGTCCGTTGACATCGCGTATCACCTGCCAGCCGTAGGCTTCGAAACGGGCCGGCGTATCGTCGGTGAACCAGCCATGCACCTCACCATCTATCGATATACCGTTGTCATCCCAGAAAACAATGAGTTTACCCAACCCAAGGGTTCCGGCCAGTGAGCATGCCTCGTGGGAAACGCCCTCCATCAAACACCCGTCACCGACAAATACCCAGGTATGGTGATTCACTATTTTGTGGTCACCCCTGTTAAAACGCCTGGCCAATACTTTTTCCGCCAATGCCATGCCAATGGCATTGGCGATTCCCTGGCCCAGCGGGCCGGTAGTTGTCTCCACTCCCGGCGGCTCTGCATATTCGGGATGACCCGCGGTCCCGGAGTGCATTTGCCGGAAGTTACGTATTTCGGTCATTGGTAAATCGTAGCCACTAAGATGCAACAGGGAATACAGCAGCATGGAGGCATGGCCATTGGAAAGCACGAACCGGTCCCGGTCCCACCATTCCGGATTGGACGGGTTGTGTTTTAAAAAGTCATTCCAGAGGACTTCAGCGATATCTGCCATACCCAGGGGTGCCCCGGGGTGTCCAGAGTTTGCTTGTTGTACCGCATCCATGGACAGGGCGCGGATTGCATTTGCGAGTTCACGACGTGAGGACATTTGGGCTTCCTGAGCATGGGTTACAAGACAACCGGGGAGCACGATGCGGCCCCCGACCAGTGTAGAAATCAATTAACAATTTTCGCTGATGAAGCCTCTTTGAGCAAGGGCTTACAGACAAATGCAGGTACTATTCGAGAATTTACTGACCAAGGTCACATCCCATTTGTCTTGACCAGCTTGCCGGACTTGTAATCTGCCCAGTATTCGTCCAATTCCTTCTTCACCACGGGCAGCAGGAAGTAACAACCCAGCAGATTGGGGAAAGCCATGGCAAAAATCATTGCATCTGAGAAATCGATAACCGCGCCCAACTGCATGGACGAACCGACAACCACGAAAAACAGAAAAAGTAATTTGTACGTCGTATCCGTATATTTATTCTCACCAAACAGAAAAGTGAATGACTTCAAACCGTAGTAAGACCAGGAGATCATGGTAGAGAATGCGAAAAGAATCACAGCGATGGTCAGCACATACGGGAACCATGAGATGGTTGATTCAAAAGCAGAAGATGTGAGCTGAACACCCGAACCCGGGTCAACGGATGGATCCCAGGTTCCTGTAATGATGATCACCAGAGCGGTTATGGTGCAAACCACAACGGTATCCACGAATGGTTCATAGAGTGCTACAAACCCCTCTGTTACCGGCCGGTTGGTTTGCACGGCTGAATGCGCGATAGCTGCGGAACCCACACCCGCCTCGTTGGAAAACGCGGCACGCTTGAATCCCTGGAACAAGACACCTATCACACCACCCGAAATGCCGTCAGCAGTAAACGCGCCGTCGATGATTGCACCGATAGCCGAAGGAATCTGGGAGAAATGCATGAAAATAATTGCCAGGCCCGCCGTCACGTAGGTAACTGCCATAAACGGTACAATTTTTGACGTGACCCGGGCGATGCCTTTGATGCCACCCATGATGACCAAACCAACCAGGGTCGCCACCACCAATCCGAATAACCAACCCTTATCTGCCAGCCAACTGGCATCCCCTCCGGTCACATTGACCAATTGCGAAAAGCTCTGGTTGGCCTGAAACATATTGCCACCGCCAAATGATCCGCCAACGCAAAAGATGGCAAACAAAACTGCCAGCACTTTGCCGAGTTTTGCAAAGTTGGTACCTTTCTCGGCCAGGCCCTTGGTCAAATAGTACATCGGGCCACCTGAAACAGTGCCGTCAGGCAGCTCGTCACGATACTTTACACCGAGTGTGCATTCGGTGAACTTTGAAGACATTCCGAGGAATCCCGCCAGTATCATCCAGAAGGTTGCCCCCGGACCACCCAGCGACACGGCAACCGCGACACCCGCTATATTACCCAGCCCGACAGTGCCGGACAGCGCGGTGGCAAGCGCCTGGAAATGGGTTACCTCACCTGCGGCTTCCGGATCATGGTAGTCACCCCGCACGAGGTGAAAGCCATGTTTGAAGGCCCGCAGATTAATAAACTTGAAATAGAACGTAAAAACGGTCGCTGCGACAATAAGCCAGACCAGGACAAATGGAATTTGTACCCCGGCCACTGGAAATGAAGAAAAAACGAACCCGGCAACAGCATCTGCATAAGGTTTGATGGCGATATTGATCTTCTCATCAATCCCCGTCTCGGCAAACGCGGAAAAACTGGTTAACAAGCTAACGACGGCGGTTATCCCCACTCTTAATTTTGACATTGATAGTCTCCGGCTGGATGGGTGGATCAAGGTACTACCGTGACGGCGCATTCGGCACTCTGAACCAGTCGACTGCCCACGGAACCAAAAACATGAGCCTTGAGCTTTGAAGTTCCCTGGCGGCCAAGGATGATGTTAACCACGTTTCTTGATTTCGCAAGTCTGTTCAGGGTGTCGGCAACATGTCCGTGACGGACGAGCCCTTCTGCATCGAGCCCTTCGGATTTCAACCGGTCAACAATTGGGTCAACGATTTCCGAATGGGCACGCTTGATCTCTTCTTCGCGACGCTTGTGGCGTTCAGCATTTTCCTGGACTGTCGAAAACGAATACGGCGACCACTCGATGATATGGGTGACGTATAGCCGCGCATTGGAGCTTCTGGCCTGTTCGGCCGCGTATTCAACCGCTCTTTCGCCACACTCACTGCAGTCAACTCCAACCATAAATGCGGAATTCATCGATCTCTCTCCATCATGCAATTTTTCAAAGGTTCCCCCTGGCAGCCAGGAAATGCAGCGACGACTATAGCATCATCCCATCAAATCACAATCGGCCATCCAAATCTGCCGTATCATTCACGCCATTTTATCGAGCACCCCATCGACGGGACCTGGTGCTCCGGCCCCTTGCCTGTTTCGGCCACCTGTTTCATGGCTTCAAATAATTCCCGGGTCTGACTGTCATCTTCAGATTTCGGACCGGCTGCATCGAGACGGCCACGGTACTGCAGCTCAAGGTCGGCGTTGTAACCAAAGAAATCGGGCGTGCAAACCGCACCGTAGGCCCTTGCCACCTCCTGGGTTTCGTCCAGCAGGTAAGGAAAAGGAAAATCAAACTCTTCTGAAATTCGCAACATGTTTTCAAACGAATCCTCAGGATAGGAAACGGTGTCATTGGGCATAATTGCGGCACTGTTGATACCCAGGCCAAGTAAATCCCTCGTGTCACGCACCAGCTTTTTGCGTATCGCCTTTACATAGGGGCAATGATTGCTCATGAATATAATCAGCAAGCCTCGTTTACCACGGCATTTTTCCAATGTCCATTGCTGCTGATCCACACCCGGCAAGGTGAAATCAACGGCCTTTTGGCCAAAATCACAAACAGGTGTTTGCAAACTAACCATTGTGTTTCTCCAAATCGGTGAAAAGGTTAGTATATCAGGCAGTCTGGGTAATCTGTCTGAGCAGAATGCTGATAAATTTGCTATGATTTAATTAGAACTTATTCGCACTTGGAGACTCTATAGTCAGGTTACCCGGGGAATAGTCACTGGTGAGGACCAGAGTGAAACGACAACACAAACGCACAGTCAGTTTTTGCAACGGCCTTATGGCTGTCGCCATGGCGTGCATGTGTCCTTTACTGGTCTTTGCAGATAGCCCGGCACAGCCCTCCTCACCCCTGTTCGGTTTAGATCCCAATTTGCATGCAGACCAGCCCCTGGTCCTGTTGCCAATGCAAAAGAAACAATCTGCAGCTAATCTCGCATTTGATCTGGGTGGATCCGAGTCGCGAAAGCTCGAGTTACAACTGTCAAAGCCCATTACTCTCAACCTCAACAGCAATCAACTGAGGTCACCCTCGGGTATCGGCTCTGTGTTTCTGGACAGCTCTCTGAGCCTGAGCCTGAATGACAACCTCGACATAACGTCGAGCCTGGGTACCGGGAGAACCCAGTCTTCATTTCAGCCGCTTGGCAGTATCCATTGCCAAAACGGTGTGCTGGACCAGGGTTCTTTCCACGCTTCCGATTGTTACTTCATCAACCAGGCAAATGTGTTGAAACAGGATCAGGTCGCTCTGGGTTTGCGTTACGGCAAGGGTGCATTCAATACTGCTGTAAGCATGTTCCGGCGCGAGGCTGGCAGCGGTCAGCAAGGTGTGGTCAATCATTCCATCCCGCTAGCTGGCTCGTATTATGACAACGGAACGCTGCCATTGACGGACGGCAACCCGTTTCTCCAACCAACGGGAATGAGTCAACCTTTGAATTACATGATGGGCGAAACCTCCGGTCTTGATATTGAGTTCCAGGTCGGATTCGCCATGGATAGTGCCGGTGACATCCGCCTAGGGCTCCAGTTGACCCACTTTCTTGATGCATCCTATGAATCGACATCTGCGTTCAGCCCTGATCTCCAGAACTGGACTATCGCAAATCCGTTCGAAAGCGCAAAAATGAATCTCGATTGGAGCAAAGGTAACTTCAGTGGCGGTATACAAGGGTATTACCGTGAGCAGATTCAGTTTCTGAACAACCAGGAACTCGACAGCTCAACCACTTTTGATGTCCACTTCACCTGGCGCGCACCCTGGAATGCCAACCTCAGCGTCGGGACCACAAACGTTCTGGGCGCCGGTGGCGGAGACAAAGGCAAGACCGAGACTGGTCTGCAAGACCCTTTCGAAGCTGTTTATGGCCGCATTCCCTATGTCAGGTATCAGCAGGATCTTTGACTCCCTGCGTTTTGGCCAACCATAACTTTGGTGTAGTCTGAAAATGTTGCCACCTGACACCTGGAATCCACCTTTCTTATTTATCGAAATCGTCAAATGAAAAAACTGCTGTTTTTTACCCTGATCTGTTTATGGTGCTCCGGCGCACAATCCGCTGACGGTTTTTCCACGCTGGAAGAGCGCATGTCTGGAAAAGAATTCAAGGAAACCGGGCTTGGCAAACTGACCGACACTGAACTCAGCGCACTCAATGACTGGCTCAGACGCCATTCGGTCGCCACGCTTGAAAACGCGAGTGCGCGGCCTGACGGAACCGCCGCGACTGCGGTTGCACCAGCCGGCAGGCAAGGAGATATGCGAGGCTTTCCCGGTCAGCCTAAAGGCGGAAAGGAAGATGACGTCATTCGCAGCAATATCGTTGGCACAATCAACGGATGTCAAGCCAAGGGAACACTATTCAAATTGGGCCATGGCATGATCTGGCAACAGACCGAAAAAGACTCTTTTTCCATACCACCGGTTCAGAACCCGGAAATAGTCATCAAGAAAGGTTTCATGAATAAGTGGAAACTATCGCTGGTTGGTCACAAACCGAAGGTAACCGTGAAAAGAATTCAGTAGACCCGGGCCGGGAACCAATATCGGCAACCGTTTTTCATAGACCAAGCTTGCGCAATGCAGTTTTTGATTTGTACAGGTAAATCCGCACGATGAGGTAGCCAACGCTTCCTATCATGAAAAGCACGTAAGGACCCTTGGGCGGCACATTCTGAAAGTTGGACGTCGCCATAAGGAACCAACCGAAAGCCGCTAACAAAAGCGCCAGTGCGGCGTAGCTGGTCATCTTCAAGTGATATATGCGATCCCTTAATTTACGGCGCTGAAATTCCTTAAACTGCTCCTCGGAAACCTCTCCCCGCTGAAAGCCGCAGTATGGACACAAGGCCGTATGGCTGGATATGCTTTTTTTACAGTCAGGACATGAAATGATGGCCATAATTCAGTCCTACCTCCCTAATACCAATTTATCAGAAACTCCTTAGACCTCACCAAAAAACCGCAATTCCGCACGTAAACCACCTGACTTGCGATTTTCGAACTTGATTGACCAGCCGTATAACTCGCAAAGCCGCTGAACAATTGCAAGCCCCAGACCTGATCCCTTGCCCGAAACACCTTCACCGCGATAGTGCCTGTTCATCACCAGTGACAGTTCTTCCTCGGGAATGCCCGGCCCGGTATCCTCGACCAGCAGACGGCCACTGCCAATGGTGCACACAACTTCGCCCGATGGTGTATAGCGGATGGCATTGCTGATCAGGTTGCCAACGGTGACCGCAATAACAGACTCCGGGGCGATGACACTTATCCTGTCTTCGCAAATAATTTTCAACTCTAGCGGCTTCTTGTCAAGCAGGGGTTCGTGCAGATGAATCAGCTTCTCAACGATATCGTTAACTTCGTGGGCTTCACTATCCTGGTTGATACCACGTTCGGCACGCACCAGGTGCAGCAGCGCCGTTGTGATATCCGTTGATTGCCGGGCGGCCCTCGCTATTCGTAAAACCCGGTTCCTGGTTTTCTCCGGCAAGTCCTGTTGCGCCAGCAACAATTCCGCGGCACCCGAGATGACCGCCAATGGTGTTCTCAACTCGTGACTGACATCGGCATTGAACTCACGGTCCCGTTCGACCAATTGGTGTACACGCTCCGCATAGGCATCAAGTGCCGCTGCCAGTTGCCCGACCTCATCGTCAGGAAACCAGCGCGCCAGGCCGGGCGACGGTGTCTCCTCGGCAAGCTGACTCAGGCGCTCTGCGAGGTCACTGACCGGTTTCATCACGGTGCTTGATGACCATAAACCCAGCGCCAGTGACAACAGGGAAAAAACGACCACGGCAGCTACCAGTGACCAGATAAGACGGTTGGTCAGACGCTGGTTTTCGGTAATGTCATAAATCAGGAACGCCCATAAATCGTCATCTTTGCGGACTGCCGCCTTGAAATAGCCTTCCGATGTTTCAACCTCGTGGACGCCGGACTCGAGTTCCCTTATCTGCGCGACTACGCTGTGATTGGGGTCGCCCGGGCGGGTGACAAAGCCCTGGATGCGGGTATGAAACGGCTCGACAAGTGTCGGATCTTTTCTCAACTGTACCAGGTAGTCGTCGAGTTCCTGCTTCAGCGTCGAACCAATGAGTTCATCCTCGAGGTTGCTCTGAAGGAACAACGTGCTGATTGCAAAAAGACCGCTGAGCAGTGTGCCAAAAAGCAGAAAGGAAAATATGATGCGGCTGCGGAGCCTACGTCTGTACAGCATTTGACTCCAGTAAACGGTAGCCGATACCGTGCCTTGTCTGGATCATTTTGCTGCCAAAAGGCTTGTCGATGGCTGAGCGTAATGAGTGTATGTGAACCCGCAGGCTATCGCTGTCGGGCATCTCTTCACCCCAGACTTCTTTTTCCAACTCTGCGCGGGTTACGACATTCGGTGACGCTTCCATCAGGCAGCGCAGTAATTTCAGACCGATGGGATTCAAATCAATTTCATGTCCTTTACGGGTGACAATGAGCGTGTCGACGTTAAACTCCAGGTCACCAATCTGCATTTCCTTGGTTGCCCGCCGGATTCCCCTTGTGGTCAGAACCCGCAGTCTTGCTTCGACCTCCTGCAACTCAAAAGGTTTGACCAGGTAGTCGTCCGCACCGGTCTCAAAACCGGCCAGCTTGTCTTCCAGGCGGTCCCTGGCTGTCAGCATCAGGACGGGTGTGTTTTTACCCGCTTCCTGACGTAACTTTCGACATACTTCCAGGCCGTCCATACCCGGCAGTGCGAGATCCAGAACTATGGCGTCAAAGTCGTTGACTATGGCCAGGTGCAAACCTGTTATACCGTCTCCGGCAAAGTCCACTGTATGTCCTTTTTCATCCAGGTAATCACCAATGTTGGCGGCGATATCCGGGTTATCCTCGATAATCAAAATGCGCACAATTAATACCTTGATTTGATGGGCCGGAAACAAAAAAGGCCCAGGTAGATGATTTTACCACCATACCTGGGCCCGGAACGCCCCGTTAACGTGTTCACAGCAGGAGTAGCTGTACTCTGACACAAGCAGGCAATCACCTGATGCATCAAGTGGTGGGTAAGTGTATGCCCGCACACGTTAAAATTTAGTAAACGAGATTGAAATATTTTGTTAATCCCGAAGGTACAGGCTAAAGATCCAGAAGCTCTACATCCCTGAGCCCCTCTGATAGGGAGTCTGCGTCACCACCTTCCGACATTTTCACCGCCAGCCTGACTTCATTTGCCGAATCCGCATGCCTGATGGCCTCGTCGTAAGTTATCTTTCCTTCCTTGTACATTCCGAAAAGACACTGGTCGAAAGTAACCATGCCATGGTGTGCAGATTCCTTCATTATCTTCTTCAACTCGGTAATCTCGCCGTTACGAATCCTTTCCTGCACCAGTGGTGTTGCCAGCAAGACTTCGACGGCTGCCCATCGGCGTGTCTGGTCCGCAGATGGAATCAGCTGTTGGGCAACAATCGCCTTCATATTGAAGGAAAGATCGAGCAAAACCTGTTCTTTTGCTTCCTCCGGAAAAAAATGCAGTATGCGGTCAAGCGTCTGGTTGGCGTTGTTTGCATGCAATGTACACAATACCAGGTGGCCTGTTTCAGCAAATGTAATCGCGTACTCCATGGTCTCCCGTGTACGGATCTCGCCAATCATGATGACATCCGGCGCCTGTCTCAGCGTATTGCGCAGAGCCACTTCGAATGAGTCTGTGTCGATTCCGACCTCACGCTGGGTTACCAGGCTCTTGCCGTGAAAGTGGACATACTCGATCGGGTCTTCCACGGAAATTATATGCCCGCTCATTCGCTTGTTACGGTAGCCGATCATGGCGGCCAACGATGTTGACTTACCGGTGCCGGTCGCGCCCACAAATAAGATAATGCCGCGTTTGGCCAGTGATAAATCGGTCAGCAGCTCTGGCAGGCCGAGGTCTTCGAATGTGGGAATGGTTGTCTCGATACGCCGGCATACCATGCCAATATGTGCCTGCTGGTAAAATGCACTGACACGAAAGCGCACGTCCTCTCCAAGCGATATGGCGAATTGACACTCCATCGTTTCGTCAAATTCCCTTATCTGTTTTTTGGTCATGATGCTCTTGACGATTTCGCTGACTTCATCCGGCAGCAAGACCTCGGTTGAAATCGCGCGAATTTTGCCATTGACCTTGATACACGGTGGCGCATCCGCTGTCACAAAAAGGTCAGAGCCCCTTTCCTCGTGAAGCTCCTTTAACCAGCCTTCAACTACACTCATCTGTGCACCTCCAAAATCAAATCCCCGATACGATCATAAATGAACATAGCAGTTCTTGCTTACAAAAACAGTTTACGGTCTACAGCCTTCCTGGCGGCTTCCTGTCGTGCGACGATCCCCCTCGCTACCAGGCCTTCGAGATACTGGTCCAGCGTATGCATACCCACGTTCTGGCCCGTCTGAATGGCTGAATACATCTGTGCGACCTTATCCTCGCGTATCAGGTTGCGGATAGCGGGTGTGGCCAGCATGATTTCGTGGGCGGCGATGCGGCCGCCGCCGATCCGTTTCATCAGTGTCTGCGCAATAACCGCTCGCAGAGACTCCGATAACATTGAACGCACCATGGATTTCTCACCCGCAGGAAACACATCGATGATACGGTCAATGGTCTTGGCCGCCGAGCTGGTGTGCAAAGTGGCAAATACAAGGTGACCGGTTTCTGCCGCCGTTAACGCCAGGCGTATAGTCTCAATATCCCGCATTTCGCCGACGAGGATTATATCCGGGTCTTCACGAAGGGCTGAGCGTAGCGCCTGGTTGAAGCCGTGGGTATCACGGTGAATTTCACGCTGATTGATCAGGCATTTTTTCGACTGATGCACAAATTCAATCGGGTCTTCAATGGTCAGGATATGCCCGGCCTGGCTGGAATTGAGATGGTCGATCATCGCCGCCAGCGTCGTGGATTTACCCGAACCCGTCGGACCGGTGACCAACACGAGACCCCGCGGAACATTGATGATTTCCTTAAACGATAG
>Ga0316201_10001126_pt1 | contig 17364 bp, 17 predicted proteins | sample CS6wburrow_MG_FD_204516 | JGI IMG/M metagenome (GOLD analysis project Ga0316201, IMG submission 204516) | Coastal sediment microbial communities from Delaware Bay, Delaware, United States - CS-6 worm burrow | ecosystem: Environmental > Aquatic > Marine > Coastal > Sediment | place: USA... | reverse complement strand
TGTGCATGCATTCACTGGCGCCGATACCGCTGGGAGATGGCGCTGTCATGTGGTGAGCGTCCGAATTCATCCCGATGCCTACAATCTCCGCATAGATCTTGGCACCGCGGGCCTTGGCCATCTCATACTCCTCAAGCACCATGACGCCGGCACCATCGCTCAGCACAAAGCCATCCCGGTCTCTGTCCCAGGGCCTGCTTGCCGCCTGCGGGTCGTCGTTTCTGGTGGATAGCGCACGCGCAGCGGCAAATCCTCCGAGACCAACGGGAGACGTCGCCATCTCTGCGCCGCCTGCAATCATTATGTCGATATAGCCGTGCCTGATCAGGCGGGCCGCCTCGCCAATTGCATGGGTACCGCTGGCGCAGGCTGAGACGATCGAGTAGTTGGGGCCTTTGAGTCCGTACTTGATCGACAGGTCGCCAGCGACCATGTTAACGATATTGGCGGGTACGAAAAAAGGTGAAATCTTTTTGGGCCCCCTCTCCATGTAGATCTGGTAGTTGTTTTCGATTCCGGTAATGCCGCCTATACCCGAACCTATGCCCACACCGATTCTACGGCAAGTCTCTTCGCTGATTTCAAATCCGCTCTCTTCGATTGCCTGGCAACCGGCGGCCATGCCGTAATGGATGAACTTATCCATTTTCTTGGCATCTTTTCGAGAGACATACTGGGTGATGTCGAAGTCGTAAATCGGCCCGCCGAAACGCACAGAAAATGGCTCCACATCGAAATGGGTGATCGGCTTAATTCCGCTCTTCCCGGCAAGTATATTATCCCAGGACTCTTTAACGGTATGGCCGACGGGCGCAACCATACCGAGCCCGGTTATGACAACCCTTCTTCGAGACATGTACGGAGTACCTTGCGAGTTAATTAAAAAGATAGTTTAAGAGAATACAGCGTGTACTGAAAAAACAACACAGTTTACACTCACAATAGTTGGCCTTACTGCCATGGGTTTCAGACCACTATTATCAACCCTGTATCAGCTGCTATGTGACTTGACATAGTTAACAGCTTCTTGAACCGTGGTGATCTTTTCGGCGTCTTCGTCCGGGATTTCGGTTTCGAACTCCTCTTCCAGCGCCATTACGAGTTCCACGGTATCGAGCGAGTCAGCGCCCAGGTCATCGACGAAGGAGGCTTCGATGGTCACTTCATCCTCTGTCACTCCGAGTTGTTCAATGACTATTTTTTTGACGCGTTCTTCAATAGTGCTCATGGTTGGTAGTTCCTCCAGATTAAGGTTTGTCACCCAACGACAACCGATTGGGTATTGTATTCATAAACCCATATAGTTGAAAGTAAATCCTGGATTACTGAGGTTTTCCAGAATCGAAATAAGGTATTCAAAATGCTTCACGCCATATACATGCCGCCGTTCACATGCAGCGTTTCGCCGGTGATATATGCAGCACCCTGCGAGGCGAGAAAAGCGACTGCGTCGGCGATCTCCTCAGCCTGCCCGAGCCGGCCAATGGGGATGCCCGACAACAGCGCTTTACGTTGTTCTTCCGGCAGTTCCCGGGTCATATCGGTGTCTATGAAGCCAGGCGCGACGGAATTTACCGTTACTCCTCTGGACCCCACCTCCCTCGCCAGGGACTTGCTAAAACCGAGCATTCCGGCTTTGGCGGCGGAATAGTTGCACTGACCGGGATTGCCCGTTGACCCGACAACTGATGCTATATTTATGATCCTGCCTTTACGCGCTTTCATCATTGCCCGCAGGCAGCCTTTCGACAGACGGTAGAGCGAAGTCAGATTGGTATCGATAATGCTCTCCCACTCCTCCTCTTTCATGCGCATGAGGAGATTGTCTCGGGTAATGCCCGCATTATTGACCAATATCGACGGAGCACCGTACTCGCTGGCTATCTCCTTGAGCAGGCTATCAACAGAGCCTTGATCGGTCACATTCAGCACCATTCCCCGGCCTTTGACGGCGTTGGCTGTGAGCTGGTCTGAGATGGATGCTGCGCCCGTCCCGGTGGTGGCGGTACCGATTACCGTAGCGCCCTGCTCACCCAGTCTTATGGCTATGGCTCTGCCGATCCCACGGCTCGCGCCGGTTACGAGAGCGATTTCATTTTCGAGCATAAAAAACTCCCCGCTAATACTTGACCAGGGCCGAACCCCAGGTAAATCCCCCGCCGAACGCTTCCATCAACAGCATTTCGCCATGTTTGATTCTTCCGTCCCTGACAGCCACGTCTAACGCGAGCGGAACCGAAGCTGCAGAAGTATTGCCGTGCTCGGCAACCGTCACGACAACACGCTCTAGCGGCATTTGCAGTTTTCGTGCGATGCCACGGATAATCCGGTAATTTGCCTGGTGTGGAATGAGCCAGTCTATATCAGATTTTTTCAAGCCATTATGCGCAAGCGTTTCGTCAACGATCCGTCCGAGCGTATTGATGGCCATCTTGAAAACCTCGTTACCCCGCATTTCCACGAACGCCCGCTCTTGCTGCACCTGGTCATATCCCCTGGACACACCGTCCGGGACGTGGAGCAATTTCGCATAGTCCCCGTCTGCATGCAGATGTGTCGAGAGTATTCCGGGTTCTTCACTGGCTTCAAGAACAACAGCGCCCGCACCATCACCGAACAGCACACAGGTTCCCCTGTCCTTCCAATTCAATATTCGGGAGAAGGTCTCCGCTCCGATCACCAGCGCGCAGGTTGCGTTTCCGGCACGGATAAAATTGTCGGCCACAGAGAGCGCGTAGACAAATCCGGTACAAACCGCCTGAATATCGAATGCGGCACAACCATGGATATCAAGTCTGCTCTGTACCAGGCAGGCGGTACTGGGAAAAATCTGATCGGGTGTAGTAGTGGCGAGAACGATAAGATCAATATCACCGGGTCCCTTGCCGGCCGCCTCCATGGCCCGGCGGGCTGCCTGTTCGGCCAGATCGCAGGTTGTCTCGTTCTCACCGGCAATATACCTTTGCTTAATACCGGTACGATCTTGAATCCACTGGTCAGAGGTATCCACGATTTTTTCCAGATCGCTATTGGTCACCACCTTTTCCGGCAAAAAACTACCGGTTCCTGTTATCCGCGAATAGGTCATGCGCCAGCCCCCTCGTCAAGGTGTGCTGCGACACCCATTGCAATCCGTTCGGAAACATTGCTGCGTACCGCTTGTTTGGCGACAATTATCGCGTTCTCAAACGCCAGCACATCCGCACCGCCGTGACTTTTGATTACCACACCGCGCAACCCAAGCAGACTGGCGCCGTTGTGGCTCCTGGGGTCCGCGTTGCGCCGAAAATTCTTCAATACAGGTAGCGCCAATAGCCCAACGATACGGGTAAAGATATTTCGCCGGAACTCGGTTTTGAGAAAATGGGCAATCATTTTAGCCACGCCTTCCGAGCTTTTCAGCGCGATATTACCCACGAATCCATCGGTTACCACAACATCCGCATTACCTGTGAATATGCCGTCGCCCTCTACATAGCCAACATAGTTCAAGGTGCTGTTAGCCAGCAGGTTATGCGCATTTTTAACCTGTTCGTTACCCTTTATCTCTTCTTCGCCGATGTTCAACAAGCCGATTCTCGGGTTGTCGATTTTCTCATCCACGGCGGCAACCATTTCGCTGCCCATAACCGCAAACTGAAACAGATGCCGGCTGGAACAGTCCACATTAGCGCCCAAGTCGAGTACCCAGGTTCGGCCCTCCATGGAAGGGAGTGCAGAAATAATGGCCGGTCGATCCACGTGCGGCAGCATTTTCAGCACAAAGCGTGCAGTGGCCATCAAGGCACCGGTATTCCCCGCGCTGACACAGGCATCCGCAACGCCCTCTTTCACCAGATTCAAAGCTACGCGCATGGAGGAATCTTTTTTCCCGCGAAGCGCTCTGGAGGGAGGCTCATCCATAGCGACTTCCTGGGAAGCGTGGTGTATCCGAAGACGGTCTGATTTCGGCTGTGACCGCAACTGCTCCGATATAATATCCTCGCGGCCAACCAGGATGATTTCAACGTCCGGATTGCCTTTAAGGAACCGGAGCGCCGCCGGTACAATGACGCTTGCTCCACGGTCCCCACCCAGCGCGTCCAGCGCTATGGTTATACGCTCACTTTGCTTCATCAGGTTACTGTTGCGATTGAATACAACAACATCCTGCCGACAGCCTGAAGCAGGCTGCAGCGGATGGAAGGCCGTTTATGATTTCCACAATTGGAGACTATTCGTCTTTTCCAGCAACTACTTTACGGCCACGATAGAAGCCATCCGGGGTCACGTTGTGACGCAGATGAGTCTCTCCGGTAGTTGAATCTATCGACAGATTTTCCGCTTTCAGGGAGTCGTGGGAACGCCGCATGCCGCGCTTTGAAGGGGTTTTTCTACTCTTTTGAACCGCCATTGTTACAGGCTCCTAATAACTGGTTTTCAATTCTTTAACTGTCCGTCTTTAAAGTTGGACAAAATAGCAAAGGGGTTAACCTTGACACTCTCTTCCCGGCTACCCTTCTGCGCGTTTTCACTGGTACCCGAGTTGTTCATTGAGCAAATTCCCGGCTCATGCATCGGCACCATAGGCACCGCAAGCAGCAGTTCGTCTTCTATCAGACCGGCAACACTTAATCCGCGGTCCTCGGCGAGAACCGGCTCACACTCAGCTGGGATTCTCTCCGCTTCGGCCGGAACCTGTATAACCACCAGATCCAGTTCGGAATCCACCGGCAGCGTCATCGTTTCGAGACAGCGCTGACACTCCAGACTCAGATCAGCCCGCACAGTTCCGGTTATCCGGACTCGACTTTTCGCGTCTTTGCCGAAATCCAGCTCGAATTGCACATCTCCCGCGGCATCCGCCAACACTTCGGCTATTCGGGGTAGTCTTGCGAGTTCCAACTCTCCGGCAATAATCCCGCCGCGCTCTGCCAGCAGCCATGGATCAACGAATTCGGGTAGTCGAGCCGACATAAGCGCGCCATGATATTACGGGTGCGCCCACAGGTCAAAAGTTATGTGCTTAAGCAGTGCACGGGCGGGGCAAAGCGGACTTTTCTGCAAAGGGTTCCCCGATTGGGGCGCAGAAAGGGAGATCTAATTGCGTTGATCGGCAAACTGAAAATCAACCGCCTACAATTGCCAGCAGAACCCCAGCTGCAACGGCCGAACCAATAACCCCGGCAACGTTTGGACCCATCGCATGCATCAGCAAAAAATTATTTTGGTCGGCTTCCAGCCCGACCTTATTCACAACCCGTGCAGCCATGGGGACCGCGGAAACACCGGCTGCGCCAATCAGCGGATTCACCTTGCCGCCGCTCATGCGGTGCATGAGTTTCCCCATCAGCACCCCGGCAGCGGTGCCGACGCAGAAGGCGAATGCGCCAAGGGTGAGAATTCCGAGGGTATCGAGCGTAAGAAATTTGTCGGCGGAGAGTTTAGAGCCCACCGCAAGACCCAGAAAAATAGTCACTATGTTGATAATTTCATTCTGCGCGGCATGGCTTAGCCGTTCAACCACCCCCGCTTCGCGCAGCAGATTGCCGAACATCAACATACCGATGAGCGGCGCCGCCGAGGGCAGAAACAGAATGCATAGAATCAATACGGCAAACGGAAAAAGAATCTTCTCCAGCCTGCTGACGGGACGCATCTGAGACATCACCACCTTACGCTCCTGCTCCGTCGTCAGCAGCCGCATTATGGGTGGCTGGATAATGGGTACCAGCGCCATGTAGGAGTAGGCCGCAACCGCGATTGCCCCGAGCAGGTCGGGCGCCAGGCGAGAGGCGAGAAAAATTGCCGTGGGTCCATCCGCCCCGCCGATGATGGCAATGGCGGAGGCATCCGACAGGGAAAAATCAAAACCCGGTATGCCGTTCAGGGCGAGCGCGCCGAGCAGCGTGATAAAAATACCGAATTGCGCCGCGGCACCGAGAAACAGCGTCATCGGCATGGCGATGAGCGCACCGAAATCGGTAAGCGCACCCACCCCCATGAATATCAGTAATGGAAAAATACCGGTCTCTATCCCCACGTGATAGATGTAGCCGAGCAAACCCTCGGGACCGGCGATAGCCGCGATGGGGATATTACTGAGAATGGCGCCGAACCCAATGGGCAATAGCAACAAGGGTTCGAACTTTTTTCTGATGGCCAGATAGATCAGCAGCCCGCCGACCAACATCATGAAAAATTGCCCGGGATCCAAATTGGCAATCCCCATTGACTGCCACAGCGCTTCGGCATTCTTCATCGGTATCAGCCCAGAACCAACAGCGCCGAGCCGACCTGTACCGCATCCCCTTCTTTAACTGAAATGGACAGGACAACGCCGGATTTCGCCGCTCTTATCTCCGTTTCCATTTTCATCGCCTCCATGATCACCACCACATCGCCTTCAGAGATGGTTTGGCCTTCCGTGACCTTGATCTTGAAAATTGTGCCCGCCAGCGGCGCGGGCAAAGGCTCTCCGGTGATCGGCTGCGTCTGGGCCGCTGCCGGAGCCGGAGCCGCTGGCGCCACATTCTGAATGGCGCCGCCGGGTGCCACAACCACATCGAAACTCTTGCCGTTAACCGAGACGGTATAGGATTCAGTACCCCCACTAACCGGAACCGGCGCCGCAGCAGCGGCCGGTGCAGGCTTGGGTGCTGCCGGTTCGATGCCTGGAACCGGCTCGAACGCGTCGGGATTATTTCTGTTTATCAGAAACTTAAGACCGACCTGAGGAAAGAGTGCGTAGGTCAGTACGTCATCGATTTCATGCTCGGCAACCTTAACGCCTTTGTCACTGGCGAGTCCACGAAACTCCTCGGTCAACCGCTCGACTTCGGGTTCGAGCAGATCGGCCGGGCGACAGGTGATCGGCGACTTGCCTGCATCGAGTACCCGCTTCTGCAGTTCCTGGTTTAGCGCGGCCGGTGAAGCGCCGTATTCACCCTTCAGAATGCCGATCGTCTCCTTGGACAGGTTCTTATAGCGCTCACCGGAGAGTACATTGAGTACCGCCTGGGTGCCGACAATCTGGGAGGTGGGCGTTACCAGTGGAATCAAACCCAGATCCTCGCGTACTTTGGGGATCTCATCGAGCACGGCGTCCAACCGATCGCTGGCGCCCTGCTCACGCAGTTGATTCTCCATATTGGTCAGCATTCCACCGGGAACCTGAGCCACCAGGATACGCGAATCGATCCCTTTCAACGCGCCCTCGAATTTGGCGTATTTCTTTCGTACTTCCCTGAAATAGGCGGCAATCTCCTCCAGTAGCTGGAGATTGAGGCCGGTATCCCGCTCGGTATCCTGCAGCATGGAGACGACTGTCTCGGTTGCGGTATGGCCGTATGTGTTGCTCATGGAGGAGATCGAAGTATCCACGGTATCGATGCCGGCTTCGACCACCTTGGTGATAGTGGCGGTACTCAATCCGGTGGTCGCATGGGCGTGCAGCGCCAGAGGAATAGTAACCTCCTGTTTCAGCCGGCTGACCAGTTCAAACGCGGTATAGGGCTTGAGCAGACCCGCCATATCCTTGATGCAGATGGAGTGGCAACCCATCTCTTCCAGCCGTTTCGCCATATCCAGCCAGTACTGAAGATTATGCACCGGGCTGACAGTATAGGAGAGCGTGCCCTGCGCGTGTTTATCCACCTCAAGCGTTGCTTTCACTGCGGTTTCCAGATTACGCACATCGTTCATGGCGTCGAAGATACGGAAAACGTCCATTCCATTGACCGCAGCCCGCTCCACGAACGCTTTCACCACATCATCCGCATAGTGGCGATAACCGAGTATATTCTGCCCGCGGAACAGCATCTGCATCGGCGTGTTCGGCATCGCCGCCTTGAGGCGTCGCAGGCGCTCCCAGGGATCCTCTCCCAGGAAACGGATACAGGAATCGAATGTTGCGCCACCCCAGGTTTCAAGGGACCAGAAACCCACTTGATCCAGCTTCGCGGCGATGGGAAGCATATCCTCGATCCGCATTCTGGTTGCGAACAGTGATTGATGAGCGTCGCGCAGGACGAGTTCGGTGACACCTAGTGGTTTCGAGTCGGGCATTGGTTTCACTTTTTGTTGTCGGGGTGAATCGGCTTTGAAGTCAGTCGTATGGAGGTCAATCAGACAAATTATTTCCGCTGAGACCGGTAGCGTGCAATCGCCGCGGAGATTACCGCTAGCAGTTCATCCTCTTCACCCGATTTGGATGAGATTACAGCTCGTGTTGACGATGAAACAACCGCCTCCTGCGGCGCCAGTGCCTGCGCCAGACGGGACATTAGTTTGAGAGCAAGGACCAGCATCGTCAAAAAAACAAAAACGCTGCCCATGCCGAGAAGCATGAGTTCAACCCCTTCCTTCAGAAGTTCGGTCACGGGCATGGCACTATGTCCTTTAAAGGCCGGCGGAACTCATCTATTTATGGCAATCAGCCAGAACTGTCAAGCCTATCGCTTAAGCCAGATCAATAAATATTTGAATTTACCTGAATGTCATGATTTCATTGCTGTTTTTTTACAGATTGGCGCTTGATTCCATTCGCTGTAGCCGATACGGGGAGATGAGACCGCCCAACTTCACGATTAACGTTTAATTCCCCCATCAATTCGAGTTGAGAGCATGCAGCAACAGCGAGAGAGTTCACCACCTTTGGTTTTGGCATCCACATCCCCATTCCGTAAAACAATTCTGGAGAAGCTGGGTATTGCTTTCTCAACCTCCGCCCCGAGTATCGATGAAACTCCGTTACCGGGAGAGAGCGCACAAAAGCTGGTCATGCGCCTGTCACTGCAAAAAGCGCAGGCGGTAGCGAAAGCGTTCCCGGCTGCATTGATAATCGGCTCGGATCAGGTTGCCTGTATCGATGAACAGATAATCGGAAAACCGGGAGACCGGGAGGGAGCCGTTAAGCAGCTCAAGGCGGCTTCCGGGCGCCGGGTCGATTTCTATACGGGACTCTGCCTGCTCAATTCGGCCACCGGCAGGCAGCAGACTTTGTGCGAGCCTTTCACCGTTCATTTCCGTAGGCTGCGGCAGGACCAGCTCGAGCGCTACCTGGATGCCGAAAAACCGTACAACTGCGCCGGCAGTTTTAAATCGGAAGGGTTGGGAATCTCTCTTTTCAAACGCCTGCAAGGCGATGACCCCAATACACTTATCGGCCTGCCGTTGATCCGGCTGGTGGAAATGCTGAACACAGAAGGTGTCCAGGTTCCCTGATCCTTAGTGGTCGCTGTTCACTATGGAGAACTGGGCTGAGTAGATGAACGTATGCTCTCCAGTTTGTTAAGTACTGTCCTGGCCCTCAGTATCCGTTCTGAGATCTGCTGTTGATTGGGATCGAGTTTCAATGCCGCCTCCCATACTGCGATGGCCGCGCCGGTCTGTTGATTCCGGTATAGTCTGTCGCCCAGCTGCATAAGAATTTCCGCCTCTTTTCCAGTCTGCTCCTGCAGTTCCAGCAACTGTTCACGCACCCTGGGACTCTCCGGATCCTGTTTTAGAGCTTCGTCGATTTTTTCCATGGCGTTGACCAGCGCGCCCTGCTGACGCGCCTGCGTTGCCTCGGACAACAACTGCGCGACGCGATCCACTCTTTCCCGCTCCTCCTTCTGTTCCAGTTTCGCTCTGGCGGCCTGTTCTATCGCCTCGATTCTGCTGGCCACCTCAGCGAGGCGTTGTTGGGTTTCCTCTGTTGGAGAAATTCTGTAAGCCATACTCAGGCAACGCCTGGCCAGCCAGACATTCTCCTCTTCAAACAGAACACCACAATTGATCAGCTCCGGCACTTTAGAGTTGATGTCGGATTCCCAAAGTAAAATCCGTGTATTGATCAGATGATGCTTTGGATACCCCTTTGCGAGCTCCTCAAGAAGCGGCAGGGATTCGATCAACCAGCGTGTTTCCGTCAACAGCAGCTGTTTTTCCAGGGTGAGCTGATGCATTCTCCACCTGTGCTCGTATTCGGAAGTAAGCTTGCTTATCTCTTCGTTCCCGGGAAACTTCTCACTGGCTGCATGCAACAGACCCAGCGCCTTGACAATTTCACCCTGTTCCCGGTAATCCCTGGCCTTCTCCGACACTGCCTCAGCCGTCTGCACGGAATCGAGGTATGAACTGATCTCCAGCCTCTCCTGCTCAGTGTGCTGCAGCGAGCTGCAGCCGCCGATCAGAGTTACAATCAGCAGCAGTAGCAAGAGAAGTTTTTTACTCTTTTTCATTTTCCGGAAAAATCGAATCGAGGCTTTTTCTGAACAAATCGTCATCCCGAAACAGAGAAATATCGGTCTCATAGGCGAGAATCGGGCCCTTTCTACCCCTCACCGTTATCTCTCCCCGGCTACTCGGTTTAACAAACTCCTGCATACCCGGCTGGGATGCCGCTTCGCCAGTCAACAGCACACTGCCGGGATCGGCGAGGCCGCAGATTCTGGAAGCCACATTCACCGTATCCCCCACCACCGTATACTGCATGTGCTCATGACTCCCAAGATTGCCTTCAAGCATGATTCCGCTATTGATACCGATACGGAATTGGATCGCGTTTTCACCATTGGCAACTCGTCTCGCGTTTATTCGCTCAGCCACCAATTGCATTAGCACGGCGCTGGTGAGTGCATGGAACCCGTGCAGCTCATCATAATTGGGAATACCAAACACTATCATAATGCAATCGCCGATAAACTTGTCCACGGTCCCGTGGCAACTGTTTCCCGCAACCGCAAAGAAATGGAAGAATTCATTCAGGAGATTGGCCAGCTCCTCCAGTTCAAGCTGTTCCGAGAGCTCTGTAAATCCTACAATATCGCAAAACAGCACACTGCCCTCGCTTCTCACCCCAACCAGTGAGCTCTCTCCAGTATTGGAGATCACTTTTTCCGCGATGCTCGGCGAGAGGTAGCGGGAGAGTGCTTTTTCCACATGCCGTTTCGCTTCCATGCCGTCCGCCATTTTACGAAATGTCGTCATCACGCGGCCTATTTCGTCCTCTCGATTGAGCAATTTCACTTCGCAGGCATCACCCCTGTCGAACGCTTCACCTGCTTCGATCAGACGGTGAATTGGTCGGCAGAAACGATAAGCGAGAGGAATAGCAAGCAGGACGCCAACGGCTATCAATCCCAGCGTGGTCAGGATCAACGCATTCAACATAGCGCGCATTTCGCGCTCCAAAGGCTGCAGGTCGATAGCCATGAGTGCATAGCCGACCTGGGTATTCTGAAACGATACCGGTTTCAGATAGGAGACTGTGCTGCCGTCACTGTTAGTCCAGGCCTGGGTACCCTCGCCCTCTGGAAGCACCTCCTGTCTGACGATCTCCTGACCCTCCTGAACCCCGTCAAAAGGCCGCGTCCCCGCCCTGGCCAATGTGTTCCCCGAAAGATCGAACAGCTGCATGCCGATGATCAACTCGTTCTTCTCCTGCTCGCTGACCAGTACTTCCAAAGAGAGAATGTCATCCGCCATCAGCGGCTCGCTGGCTGAACGGGCAAACTGGTCGATGATCATCTCTCCCAGTAGATCGGTCTGTTGCCGGTAACTCACCTGCTGCTGACCGATAAGAAACCATCCCAACAGTGCCATAACCAGTGTTACCAGCGCGGCTATGCTGACCGACCAGCGAATTGCCAGCGGAATAGGATAGGTATTGAATCGGTCAAAGAGTTGCATCATGCTCAAGGCCGCCCCGGCTTATCCATTCCAATTAGGGCCTGTTAACACTAATCGATCAGTGTTCACAGGCCCTAGGAAAGCATCCATTCGGCACCTGAATCCGGTACCGGGTTTTTGGACTGTGGCGAATATTATCATCAATCTTGAGAATACCAGGAATCCGATTCACTTTGCCTTTCGGAATCGAGAGGGGAGTCTGCAAAGCACTTACGGAAACGGTTAACAGATCATCTCTCCAAGCGTACACTAGCGCCTGACATTACAGGTTGTGTTGACCCCATCGAGCTATGAACGAGAAAATTTTTATCGGCGCCCATGATCTACTGCTCGACTCCTTCAGGTTGGGGCTGGAAATCTACAAAAGTGGTTTTCGTCCCGATTTTATTGTGGGCGTGTGGCGAGGCGGAACGCCGGTTGGCGTTGCCGTTCAGGAGATTCTGGATCGCTACGGCGTAAAAACCGATCATATAGCGATACGCACCACCTCTTATACCGGTATTGGTCAAAGGTCAAAGGAGGTGCAGGTGCATGGCCTGAACTACCTTCTGGACAATATCAATTCGAGCGATTCTCTGCTAATCGTGGACGATGTTTTCGATAGCGGGTTGAGCGTCAAGGCGATAATCGATTCGTTGCGGGAGAAAGCACGCCGCAATACTCCGGAGAATATACGTATCGCAACGCCCTGGTTCAAGCCCGGGAATAATCGCACGGATACTATTCCCGACTATTATATTCACCAAACCGACCGCTGGTTGGTATTCCCGCACGAACTCGATGGGTTGAGCGAGGATGAGATGCTGAAATTCAAGCCTGGTCTGAGAGAATTGATCGAACAAGCCGGTATCTGACTTCAGGGTCGCGGCCCTCTGGCCGGCGTTCTGTTCTGCGCTGCATTTCCCACCAGTAAAGCGTAGAGCTCCATTATCTGTAAACCGACCTCACCCAGCGTCTGCTGACATTGGGTCAGAGACAATCCGGTTATTTCCCAGGCTTTTTCAGCAATATTTTCGGCTGAAGTATCCGTTTCACTGGGCCAGACCAGATCGTACGCCAACGCCTGGGCGATATGCAGCAGTGCGCTCTCCAGACGTTGCTCCGCTGCACTTTCAGGATCGTGATGATGGCGGATAGCGTCGGATATGCTCTCGGGTAGCTGCCAGCTTCGGATCAGTTCATAACCCACTTCATCGTGAGAAAATCCCAGCACCTCCGCCTCCGCCTGTATAAGCAATTGATTCTTTCCGCGAGCGATCAACAGAATATCCCGCGCCTGGGTGGTCAGGTGCCAGAGGATCACCAGGCGGCCGAGATCATGCAGTACCCCGACCACAAAGAGACGTTCCGGGTGCAGTAGATCGCACTGCTTCGAGAGTTGCCGGGCAAGAATGCCGCTTGCGATCGAAAAGTGCCAGAAATCCTTCATATTGATCATGCTACCCGGAATGCCACTGAACAGATTGCAACTGGTGGTAACGATGGTAAGGTCCCGCAGTTCTGTGGTTCCAACAAAAGTAATCGCCCTGGAAATGGTAGCCACTTTTCCGGGCAATCCGTAAAACGCGCTGTTTACCAGACGCAACAGGCGGGCACTCAGATTCGCATCCTGCATAATCACCTGCGCAATATCCTGCGCCGAACTTTCTGCATCCTCGACCATCTGGTTGATCCTGAGGCAAACTTCGGGCAGCGAGACCACCTGGTCAATATTGGCTACAAGTTCCCTGGCTGTTTTCGGTTTCATATGATCCGTCGTTTCATTCGTTATGGAGCGCTGCTGGCACCTGCACCGGTCCCGCGGCAAATGGAGCAACCATCTTCAAGATTATAACGTCTCCTGCCGCTATTAGGGCTGCGCCAGGCGGTTATTACAGATTATCCGAAACAGTTACCGTAGAAATACAATGGGATAGAACATATGTCTACAGAAAAAAAGATATCCACCGACGGCATATTGTTAATGCTCTGCAAATCGGTTTTCGAGGTTCTTGCATCTGCGACCGGATCCGCAATCAGTTACTCTCCCATGATACAGAAAATAAAGAAGACCTGCCTGAAGCCGGATATCAGTTGCTTCGTGCTGTTTGACGGTGGTTTTTCAGGATTGGTTATCACTAATTTTACAGCTGCTGCAGCGCTCGAAATCTATCAGACTTATCTGCTCAACATGGGTATACCGCGCGCGGAACTGGCAACTCAGCACACGTCGGACGAGGTAGGTAACGTCATGGGTGAACTGATGAATCAGATCGTTGGCGACTTTACCAGCCGGGTGGGACAGGAGTTGCTCACCTCAATCAGTCAAAACCAACCCAAAATGCTGGCGATAAACAAGGAGGTAATGATCTCGATAAATACCAATCTGGATCGTCCCCAGGCCAGGCGAGTGACCTGCAAAACCTCCCAGAACAATATTTTCTACCTGGAATTCGCGGTCGATAAAACCGAATTCATACAACTCCATGAATTCGAAAGAGAGGCCGAGGTCAATCCGGATAAAATTATCGACGATGCGGTGTCCAACCGCAGAAAAGCAGCCGGCAAAACGGTTTCTGCAGCCGAAGCCGTGGACAGCGATCTTCTGGACAAACTGGGATTCTGATGCGGCCGCTGTTGCTGAAGAGTTACTGCCAAATTTAAAAAGGGTTGCTCTGCGTCTCCAGCCCTAGTTTCCCGCAGATCAGCGCGTATGCCTCCACCCAGGCCCCCGGTTGCAGTGCATCCACGTCGATCCGGTGCAATTGACCCTGCTTTTGAACCTCATTCAGCTTGGGGGAGAGCGTCATATCCTTCTCCTTCAAAGTGAACACGACTGTCCTTGGCAGCGCCTCGGCAATCTGGGCTACGATCTCCTGCGGTCCCACCACCAGCGCACCCGTCTGTGATTCCTGCATGGCTGATTCCAGCGCCTGCTTCAGAATCCCGACATAATCCCCGCCATATTTGATGTAGGCCAGAATTTTGCCCTCGGCATTTTGCAGGTGAAATTCGGTTTCCGATAGAGACTTGTACCCGGCATCGTTTATTCGGCCACGGGTGGTAAACCAGACGGGGCGCAGAAAACCGTTTTTTACGAGTAACCGACGCGGGGCGCTGCGGCTGCCGGTCGAGACGCTGCCGGTGATGCACACCAGTCGTTTATTGATTGGAATTTCCATCGCACCCAGACCAGTCAGAAATAGTGTTGCAATACTAACCTGAAATCTGGCTTTGCGGGTAGATTCTGTTACTCAGTCACCTGAATCCTGACCAACTCCTTCCCCTCCTCGTCCGATAGATGCACCGCGCAGGCGATGCAGGGATCGAAGCTGTGGATAGTGCGCAATATCTCCAACGGTTGTTGGGTGTCTGCCAGTGTGTGGTCGTCCTGCAGCGCGGCTTCGTATGCACCCGCCTGTCCCGCGGCGTCGCGTGGACCGGCATTCCAGGTCGAGGGAACGATCGCCTGGTAGTTGTCGATTTTCTGGTCTTTGATAACTATCCAGTGACCCAGCGCCCCGCGCGGAGCTTCCATAAATCCGGCGCCCTGACACTCATTCGGCCAGGAAGATGGCTCCCATAACGTCTCGTTGAAGGTGCGGGTGTCTCCGCTCTTGATGTTGGCTACCAGATCGTCGTACCAGCCCTGCATGGTATCGGCTAATATTTTCGATTCCAGGGTCCGCGCTGCGGTGCGGCCCAGGGTTGAAAAGAGTGCTTCGATGGGAAGATCCAGCTGATTCAGCGCGAAACCGGCCAGCTCCCTGGTCGGCTCATGCGCGTTGGCGTACATAAGCAGTACCCGGGAGAGTGGACCCACCTCCATCGCCTTGTCCCGCCATCTGGGGGACTTGATCCATGAGTAGGGATCTTCCACCGTAAGCTGCTCATATGGCGGCTCGGGCCCGGTATAGTCCAGGTTGGTTTCGCCCTCGTACGGGTGCAATCCGGCACCCTTACCAGCGTCGTATTCGTACCATGAGTGGGCAACATACTCTTGAATCTGGGCCTTGTCGTGCACATCGATTTCATGCACCCGGCTCAGATCCCGGTCCAGGATAACGCCTGCCGGAAACAGGAAGCCGGAGGGATCGTTCATACTGCTGGACGGCAGATCGCCATAGCAGAGAAAATTGCCGAGTCCTTCACCGCGGGTGAACCAATCCTTGTAGAACGAGGCAATCGCCAGCGTATCCGGCAGGTAGACCTGATCCACGAACTGGCGCATTTTTGTAATCACCTCCTGCACCTGCGCCAATCGTTTGGCATTGATGGCAGAGTCGGAGTTGAGATCGATTGGCGAAGCAACGCCACCCACCAGGAAGTTCGGATGTGGGTTCTTGCCGCCGAAAATAGTGTGCAGCTTAACCACATCCCGCTGCCAGGCAAGCGCTTCCAGATAGTGCGCCACCGCCATCAGATTGGCTTCCGGCGGCAGCTTGTACTGCTCATGCCCCCAGTAGCCGTTGGCAAAAACACCCAGCTGTCCGGATTCAACGAAATTGGCCAGTTTTTTCCTGGTATCGGAAAAATACCCCGGCGAGGATTTTGGCCAGCTGCTCAGCGACTGAGCCAGTTCCGAAGTCGCCTTCGGATCCGCCTTGAGCGCAGACACCACATCCACCCAGTCCAGCGCGTGCAGATGATAGAAGTGCATCACATGGTCATGGATGTACTGGGCGCCGATCATCAGATTTCGAATCAACTGCGCGTTCTTCGGTATGTCATAGTTTAGGGCATCTTCCACCGCACGAATCGATGCCATGCCGTGAACCAGGGTGCAGACGCCACAGATACGCTGTGCATAAGCCCAGGCATCGCGCGGATCACGACCTTTCAGTATCGTCTCTATGCCCCTCACCATGGTACCGGAAGAGTATGCCTGCCCGATTTTATTTCCATCCATCTGGGCCTCTATGCGCAGATGGCCCTCGATCCGGGTGATGGGGTCAACGACAATGCGTTCGCTCATTACAATTTTCTCCGCTTGCTGACCAATCTTTCAGGTCATTGACCCTGCGCATCGGATGCACCGGGTTTCGGTCGATTCCAGAAAGACGCTATTTATCCTCAACCAGATGTTGAGCCACCAGTTCGGTCAATCCCTCCAGCGGAAGCTCGACGTTGTACTCTTCAAGCCCCTCTTCGATCACCAGCCGGCAGTTGGCACAGGCGGTGACCAGCTTGGTGGCTCCAGTCTCTTCGATCTGATCTTTCTTGCGTTTGAATATTTTAATGCGCAGCTCTTCGGCATCGGTATTGGCACTGACCCCCCCGCCACCGCCACAGCACCAGTTCCATTTGCCGTGATCCGTCATCTCAACGAAGTTGCTATTGACCATCTCCATCAATTTACGCGGCGAGTCGATCACGCCGCCCTTGCGCGCAATGGAGCAGGGATCGTGAAAGGTCATGCGCTCATTCGAAAGATTTTCCGTTTTGATCCTGCCGCTGGCGCGCAGCTCGTCGAGCAGCTCAAGAATGTGAACCACCTTGAATGGAAAAGGCCGGCCGATCAGATTGGGGCCATCCCAGCGTATCGAGGTATAGGCATGACCGCACTCCGGTGCGACAACGTATTTGACCTTGAGCTTCTCCGCGCCATCGACGATCCGCTGCACCAGCTCTCTGGCAATATCGCTGGAGCCGATCTGGATACCGGTATTGGTCGCCTCGAACGCTTCGGAGCAGAGCGTCCAGCTTATCCCGGCCTGCTTGAATATCCGG
>Ga0316201_10001125_pt1 | contig 17364 bp, 17 predicted proteins | sample CS6wburrow_MG_FD_204516 | JGI IMG/M metagenome (GOLD analysis project Ga0316201, IMG submission 204516) | Coastal sediment microbial communities from Delaware Bay, Delaware, United States - CS-6 worm burrow | ecosystem: Environmental > Aquatic > Marine > Coastal > Sediment | place: USA... | reverse complement strand
ATCGAAATCGCGCTCAACACCCTGCAGTCGATGGGTATCCGAAATGCCGTCATCAATGCGGGGGGCGACCTCAAGGTCATCGGCCGGCATGGTGCGCGCAACTGGCGCGTGGGGATTCGCCATCCGCGCAAGCAGGGCGTGCTCGGCTGGCTGGATGTAGCGCCGGGTGAAAGCGTGTTCACCTCGGGCGATTACGAGCGTTTTTATATGTACCAGGGCAGGCGCATGCACCATATTCTCGACCCGCGCAACGGGTACCCTGCCAAAGGCCTGCGTTCGGTCACCGTGGTCCACGCCGATGCCGGAACAGCCGATGCCGCGGCCACCGCACTGTTCGTGGCCGGGCCCGAACACTGGTATGAAATCGCGCGCGCACTGGGCATTAAACACGTTATGCTGGTGGATGAAACCGGCACAATCCAGGTCAGCCCGGCGCTGGCGGAGCGCGTGCATTTCACCGCTGGCGATACTGCCAGCACAATTCTCAGTCAGCCTCTATAATCAATCAAAATCGAAACGCCCCGGGGCGGGCAAAATCGCGCCTGAATAACTATAATGAACAGAGCGTCAGCCGCATAATAATATATGAACAAAAATCTGCCACCATCGCCGAAGATTACAGACCATGACCGCCTCGGACTGACTTTTTTTCTGGCGGCAATATTTCACGGCATCGTCATTCTCGGCGTCACTTTCAGCATCGCCCCCGCGGCTGAAAACCCACAGACGCCAACGCTGGATGTCATTATTGTTCAAACCCAGAATCCGTCCGAGAACAAGGACGCCAGATACCTCGCCCAGATCACGCAGCAGGGCGGCGGCGAAAGCGAAGAAAAAACCCGGCCGCGCGATATTTTTACCGCACCCACATTGTCACCAGATCCCGGCATAGCCATGCAGACCAGCATGCAGCAGGTCGCCAGCCTGACCCAGCCGGATGAAATCAAATTATTGCACCAGGCAAAATCCGATTTTCAAATTAGAACCGAGAAAGAAGCCAGCAAGCGAGAAGACCTCAACCGCGAGGAGCAGGTCAACCAGCAGCAAATGCAAACTGCCCGCCTGGCGGAAGAGCTCAGCGCGATCATTGAAAATGAAGCCGAGCGCCCCAAAGTTAAGTTCATGAACTCGAGCACCAAAGAATTTCTGCCGGCACGTTATATGCGCGACTGGATCAACCGCGTGGAACGCATCGGCAACCTGAATTACCCCGACCGGGCGCGGCGCGAAAGCCTGAGCGGCACCCTGATCCTGGACGTGGCAATCAATTCGAAAGGCGAATTAATCAAGACCGACCTGCGGCGCTCTTCCGGCCACCAGGTGCTGGACGATGCCGCACAGCGTATTGTAAAACTGGCCGCGCCCTACCCCGCCTTTCCTGAAAAACTCAGGCAGGAAGCCGATGTCATACACATTACGCGCAGCTGGGAATTTCTCGCCAGCAACCAGATTCGGAGCCAGTAATGGAAAGCACATACTTAAATGACCATTTCATCATCGCCATGCCCGACCTGGCGGATCCGAATTTCGGCAGCACCGTCACGTACATTTGCGAACACGATGAAAACGGCAGCTTCGGCATCGTGATCAATCGTGAAACCGATATCACCCTGCTGGAAGTTATGCAGCAAATGAAAATCGAATCTGAAAACAGCCCGAAGCGCGACCAGGTCGTATTTCTTGGCGGACCGGTGCAACAGGGGCGCGGCTTCGTGCTCCACCGCCCGCTCGGCGACTGGGACTCGACTTTAAAGATCAACCAGCACATTGCACTGACAACGTCACGCGACATCATCGAAGCCATCGCCAGGAACGAAGGCCCGGAAGATGCCATAGTCGCACTGGGGTATGCCGGCTGGGCACCCGGCCAGCTCGAGCAGGAACTGGCCGCCAATACCTGGCTGAGCTGCCCGGCGAACGAACAGATTATTTTTGACATCCCCCCCCGAGACCGCTGGCAGGCAGCTGCCGATATCATCGGCGTTGATCTGCAACTGCTGAGCCACGATGCCGGACACGCCTGAGTCGATCCGTTCTGTACTCGGCATCGACTACGGTAAAAAACGCATAGGCATAGCCACCGGCCAGACCATCACCGGTACTGCCACCCCCGTGACCACCCTGAACCAGGTCAACGGCGAACCCGACTGGGCAGGCTTGCAACAACAGATCGAGCGCTGGCGACCGGATGCCCTGCTGGTAGGCATTCCTTATCACACCGACGGCAGCGAAAGTCCGATGACAGAAACTGTTCGTGCCTTTTGTCGCACGCTGCAGCAGCACTTTTCGCAACCCATCATTGAAGTCAATGAAACCCTGAGCTCATATGAAGCTGAAGAACTTCTGCGCCAGCACAAAAAAATAGGCCAGCATAACAAGCAGGAGATTGATAGAATGGCCGCCGCCCTGATCGTACAAAGCTGGCTCGACCAACACTGAAGTACACCTATGGATGATATTGCCAAACCAGACGCGCTTCTGGCACAGATGGCAGAAACTCTAAAACAGTTGCTCGCATCACGAGCTATCGACGAACCGTTGATGGTCGGAATTCATACCGGTGGCGTCTGGGTCGCTGAAGATTTGCACCAGCGTCTCAAAATCAACGAACCTCTCGCCACGCTTGATATCAGTTTTTATCGCGATGATTTTTCACGTATCGGCATCAATCCAAAGGTCAAACCTTCGAAACTTCCACCACAGGTGGAAGACCGCCACATTATCCTGGTCGATGATGTGCTGCACACCGGCCGCACCATTCGCGCAGCAATGAACGAAATCTTTGATTACGGCCGGCCGTCGAGTATCACCCTGGTATGCCTGATCGAGCGCAACGGACGTGAACTTCCGATCCAGGCCGATGTCGTCGGACAAAAAATTCGGCTGTCACAAAATCAGCACATCAAGCTCTCTGGCCCAGCGCCGTTGAAGTTGCTACTGGCATGAATAACAACATCAGACACGCACACACATGGTAAATAAAGCCAGCAAAGCCTCGTTACTGGCGCGGGATGACTGGAACATCCAGCTCGATGCAAATGGCAAGCTGAAACATTTCCTCAGCATTGAGGGACTCGGCAGCGAGATCCTGAACAACATACTCGATACTGCGGAAAGCTTTGCCAATATCAACGAACAAAGCGTGAAAAAAGTGCCGCTGTTGCGCGGCAAAACCATTGTGAATCTTTTCTTCGAAGCCAGCACGCGTACCCGCACTACTTTCGAACTCGCTGCCAAGCGTCTTTCAGCCGATGTGCTCAATATCAACATCAGCGCTTCGGCGACCAGCAAGGGCGAAACCCTGCTCGACACCCTGCGCAATATCCAGTCAATGCAGTGCGATATGTTCATCGTCAGACACAATGATTCTGGCGCTGCACACCATATTGCACACAATGTTTCTTCCGATATCAGTGTTATTAATGCCGGTGACGGGCGCCATTCGCACCCGACCCAGGCGATGCTCGACATGTTCACCATACGCCGCAGCAAGGGCCACGATTTCGGCAAGCTGCGCGTCGCGATCGTTGGCGACCTGCTGCATTCGCGGGTGGCTCGCTCGCAGATTCATGCACTGAATACGCTCAACACCGGCGAAGTTCGCGTGATCGGGCCGAAAACATTGATACCCGTGGGTATCGAAGACATGGGTGTGACGGTGTACAACGACATGGAAGCTGGCATCCGCGATGCCGATGTTGTCATCATGCTGCGCCTGCAGAAAGAACGCATGCTCGGCGCATTGCTGCCGAGCGAACAGGAATTCTATGCCATGTACGGCCTGACCTGCGATAAGCTCAAGCGCGCCAAACCCGATGCCATAGTCATGCACCCGGGGCCGATTAATCGCGGTGTCGAAATTGAATCCGCTGTGGCAGACGGTCCGCAATCGGTGATCCTCAAGCAGGTCACCTACGGCATCTCAATACGCATGGCAGTCATGTCCATGGTGCTGGGACGCGAACCCGAACACAGCGGCGGGGAGAAATCCGCATGAGCCGCCTGCATATTCGCAATGCACGCATCATCAACCCTGCGAGCAACGCGATAGAAAACGGTGATGTGTATATTGCTGATGGCCAGATTGCAGCACTTCAGCATGCGCCTGATGGATTTGCAGCCGACCTGGTACTGGATGCTTCCGGCCTGTCACTCATGCCAGGCATTGTCGATCTGTGTGCACGACTGCGTGAACCGGGCGATGAACACAAGGCAACTATCGCCAGTGAATGCAAAGCTGCGAGCGCCAATGGCATTACATCGATGTGCTGCCCACCCGATACCGATCCAGTGGTCGATGAACCCGCAGTGGTCGAACTGATCAGGCGCATATCGTCAAATACCAGGCTCAGTAAGGTCATGGTGCTCGGTGCACTCACCTATCGATTAAAAGGTGAACGCCTGAGTGAAATGTGGGCGCTAAAGGGCGCCGGTTGCATTGGTGTCAGCAACGCGCGCGCGCCGGTGGTGAATACCCAGGTATTACGCCGCGCCTACTACTATGCCGCCAATTGCAATCAGACCGTATATATAGAACCCGATGACCACTGGTTGAGTATGCAGGGCTGCGCGCACGAAGGCCCGGTCGCGACCCGGCTGGGCCTGCAGGGCATTCCGGTATCAGCGGAAACCACTGCGCTCGCACGTTCACTTGAGCTCATCGCGGAAACCGGTGTGCGCGCACATTTCGGTCGACTGTCATGCGCACACTCTGTCGAACTGATACGCCGCGCCAAACAATCTGGCATCCAGGTAACCGCCGATGTCAGCGCACACCAGTTACACCTGACCGAGCAGGACATCAGTAGCTTTAACAGCGCGTTTCATGTACTGCCGCCGCTGCGCAGTCAGCGCGACATGGAGGCACTGCGCCAGGGTGTAGCCGACGGCACCATTGATACTATCTGCTCGGACCATCAGCCTCACGAACCCGATGCCAAGCAACAGCCGTTCCCGAGTTCAGCACCGGGTATCAGCGCACTCGACACACTTCTGCCACTGGTACTTGCCCTGGTCGATAACGCTGAACTAGAAATGCAAACTGCGGTCCGCGCACTGACAACACACCCGGCTGATGTGCTGGGAATACCTGCAGGCAGAATCGAAGCCGGTGCAGTCGCGGATCTATGCCTGTTTGAAACCGATGCCGACTGGCAGCTGAGCACTGAACAAATGCACAGTCGCGGAAAAAACACACCCTTCACCGGCTGGAATTTCCGCAACCGCGTCAAACACACCATCATCAACGGTGAGCTGGTTTACAGCGCTGACACCTGAAATGGACGGCGAGAACGTTACAGTTTTTGAGCGCCATTAAGACACAAAAAAATTAGTCCACAGATGAACACAGATAAATGCGAATGTTTGTGTATGCGCCTGCGGCGCACGGCTTTATACCATTGACAGTGTTTTATCCGCGTTTATCTGCGTTCATCAGCGGATAACTGAATTGAGTTTTTTAACCGCGATGCAGGCGGTTATTTCTTGGTGTCTGTGGTGGTGCCGGGGAATTGCAGGGTGTCGGGTTTATCGGCGTGCTGCATGTCCTTGACGCCGCCACCGAAATTGATTTTCCATTCCAGGTCACTGCTCGAATCTGCATTGGCCAATGCAGTTTTCAGATCAATCTTGCCGTCCCTGAACAGCTTGTAGAGTGACTGATCGAAGGTCTGCATGCCTGATTCACTGGCCTTGGTCATAATGTCCTTGATCTCATTGAACTTGGCTTCACGTATCAGCTGGCTGATGTAAGGCGTATTGATCATGGCTTCGACAGCGACGACGCGTGAGCCGTCGGAAGAGGTCACCAGACGTTGCGCCAGGATCGCGTTCAGGTTTAGCGACAGGTCCATCAAAATCTGGTTATGTGCTTCGTTAGGGAAGAAGTTCAGAATGCGATCCAGTGTCTGGTAGGCATTGGTTGCGTGCAGGCTGGTTAAACACAGATGCCCGGTATCGGCGTAGCGCAGCGCTGATTCCATGGTCTCACGATCACGCGCTTCACCAATCATGATGACATCAGGTGCTTCGCGCATGGCTTCACGCAGGGCGTTATCAAAAGACAGCGTATCGAGCCCGACTTCGCGCTGGCCGACGATTGATTTTTTATGATGAAACATAAACTCAATCGGGTCTTCAATGGTGAGAATATGGCCGCTCTCAGTAGCATTGCGGTAATCCAGCATCGAGGCGAGTGAAGTCGATTTACCGGTACCGGTCGCGCCCACAACCAGCAGCAGGCCCTTTTTCTTCATCACCATGCGCTTATAGACTTCCGGCAGCCTGAGTTCATCCAGCGAGGGAATATCCGCCTTGATGTAACGGATCACCATCGAGACTTCACCGCGCTGCAGGTACATATTGACGCGAAAGCGACCCAGCTCGGTGTAGGACATGCCCATATTGAATTCGAGATTGCGCTCGAAATCCTGTATTTGCGAGGGTGTCAGCAGGTCATAGGCCAGTTTTTTTGTCATGCCGGGTGCCAGCATGCTCTTGCCCACCGGCCGCATATTGCCTTCGATCCGGATACTGACTGGCGCACCGGTAGTGAAATACATGTCGGAGGCATGTTGCTCCGACATCAGCTTGAGATAGGGCTGCAGGTTCATGGTGCTATTTTAGCGCAATTAACGACCGTGCATTCCCTTGTCATTTTCATCATCTTCTTCCATCTGCAAGGCATCCAGCCCTTCCAGAAGATCGGAGCTCTTCGAGTCACTGCCTTCGAGCTTGATACGCAGGCGCAGGTCATTAATCGAATCCGCATTGCGCAAGGCATCTTCATAGGTGATTTTGCCCTCCTCGTAGAGGTCATATAACGCCTGGTCAAAGGTGCACATACCCATTTCATTTGACTTGGAAATCAGCTCCTTGATCTCGTGCACATTGCCCTTGAATATCAGGTCAGACATGAGCGGCGTATTGAGCAGAATTTCGACCGCCGGCACCCGGCCTTCTGTGCCTGCCTTGGGGATCAGGCGCTGAGACACCAGGCCCTTGAGGTTCAGCGACAAGTCCATCAGCAATTGCTGGCGGCGGTCTTCCGGGAAGAAGTTGATGATACGGTCGAGCGCCTGGTTCGAGCTATTGGCATGCAGCGTCGATAGACACAGGTGACCGGTTTCGGCGAAAGCAATCGCGTGTTCCATTACCTCGCGGTCACGAATCTCACCTATCAGGATGACATCGGGCGCCTGGCGCAGGGTGTTTTTCAGGGCGATTTCATAGCTCTCGGTATCAACGCCGACTTCGCGCTGGGTCACGATACAGTTTTTATGGTTGTGCACGAACTCGATCGGATCTTCGATAGTAATGATGTGACCCTTGCTGTTTTCATTGCGGTAACCCACCATCGCGGCCAGCGAAGTCGATTTACCTGAGCCGGTTGCGCCCACAAAGATCACCAGGCCACGCTTGGTCATGGCAATATCTTTCAGCACCGGCGGCAGGTCCAGGTCTTCAAAATTGGGGATATCTGAACGTATCACACGCAGGACCACACCTACTGAACCACGCTGGGTAAATGCATTCACACGAAAACGTGACACCCCCGGCAGGCTGATAGCGAAATTACATTCCTGCGATTGTTCGAATTCGGCCAGCTGCTTGTCATTCATAATCGAGCTCACCAGCAACAGCGTGTGCTGCGGACTCAGCGGCTGGTTTGACAAAGGCTCCATGGCACCATGTACTTTCATCGAAGGCACCGCGCCGGCAGTTATAAACAGGTCAGAACCGTCCTTTTGCACCATCGCGCGCAGCAGGTCATGCATGTAACGTATTGCCTTTTCCCGATCCATTAAATCACCCCTGGGGAATATGAATTAAACGCAGCGTGGCTTTTTACACACCGTCGTCATTATTTATTGCCGTTAAGCAAACGAATCTTTATTGGCCGCTTTCTTGAGGACTTCTTCCTTGCTGACCAGGCCCTTGGCCAGCATCTCGGCCAGGTTCTGGTCGAGGGTCTGCATACCAGATGCCTGGCCAGTCTGGATCGCTGAATACATCTGCGCAATCTTGTTTTCACGAATCAGGTTACGAATCGCGGGTGTACCAATCATGATTTCGTGCGCGGCAACTCGCCCACCGCCGATTTTTTTCAACAGCGTCTGCGATATTACGGCACGCAGTGACTCGGACATCATCGCACGCACCATTTCTTTTTCGGCTGCGGGGAACACGTCGACCACACGGTCGATGGTTTTCGCGGCTGAACTGGTATGCAGGGTGCCGAACACAAGATGACCGGTTTCTGCCGCTGACAGCGCCAGGCGAATGGTTTCAAGGTCACGCATTTCACCCACCAGGATGACGTCCGGGTCTTCACGCAGTGCTGAACGCAAGGCCTCGCTGAATCCCAGCGTATCACGATGCACTTCGCGCTGATTGATCAGGCACTTTTTACTTTCATGCACAAACTCGATCGGGTCTTCGATGGTCAGAATATGGCCGTAGTGGTTCTCGTTGACGAAATTGACCATGCCCGCCAGCGTGGTGGACTTGCCCGAACCTGTCGGCCCGGTGACCAGCACGATGCCACGCGGGGTATTGGAAATTTTTTCAAAAATTTTCGGCGCCTGTAATTCTTCCAGGGTAAGGATTTTTGAAGGAATGGTACGAAACACCGCGCCTGAACCACGGTTGTGATTGAATGCGTTTACACGGAAACGAGCAAGGCCGGGTATCTCGAACGAAAAATCGGTTTCCCAGTATTCCTCAAAGGTTTTGCGCTGCTTGTCGTTCATGATGTCATACACCATGCCATGTACCATTTCATGATCCATGGGTTCGACATTGATTCGGCGGACATCGCCATCAACACGAATCATGGGTGGCAACCCGGCGGAAAGGTGTAAGTCAGAGGCCCCATTTTTGACACTGAAGGCCAGTAATTGCGCAATATCCATCTAATCCCCCGTTAATTTCGAACCTGCAAGCCACGCGCACTAGCAGCGTGATTCGCACACTTTTTGTTATTCGAATAGTTATAGTCAATAATGCGGCCGGCTTCAGCTAAATCCCGCTATTGAAGCCATATTTTTATTCGACGCTACCCTCATGGCGTGCTGTGATAGACTTTTTCGATATTTGCGTATGGCACAGGCATGAACTCGATCATGGACTCAACAATTGCATTCATTGGCGGTGGCAACATGGCGGCCAGCCTGGTCGGCGGCCTGCTGGCAGCGTCGACCCCGGCGTCAAACCTGCTGGTGGCCGAACCCGACCGCGCCAGGGGCAGGCAGCTCGAACATCAGTTCGGCATTCGCACCGAGACCAGTAACAGCGCAGCACTCGATGCCGACGTGGTGATACTCGCGGTTAAGCCCCAGCTGTTGCAGCGCGTGTGCCGCGAACTGGCAACTCACTTCGGCGAGCGTTCTCCGTTGTTTATTTCAATCGCCGCCGGTGTCCGCAGTGGTGATATCGAGCGCTGGCTCGGCGGCAATCGCGCCGTTGTGCGCTGCATGCCAAACACGCCCGCCTTGCTGCAATGTGGCGCGACTGCACTGTCGGCCAACAGCCATGTTTCAGCTGCACAAAAGCTGCTCGCCGAACAGATTTTGCAGGCCGTGGGCACCACCCTCTGGGTGGCTGATGAAGACCAGCTCGATGCAGTCACGGCGGTGTCCGGCAGTGGCCCCGCCTATTTTTTCCTGTTAATGGAAGCGATGCAGGCGGCCGGCGAACAACTCGGCCTGAGCGCAGACAATGCACGCGCCCTCACCCTGCAAACCGCGCTTGGCGCTGCGCGCATGGCCAGTGAAAGTGATGTCGATAGCGCCGCCCTGCGTGCCCGTGTGACTTCAAAGGGCGGCACCACCGAACAGGCCATTCTCAGTTTCGAAAACGCCGGCTTCAGACAGATCGTGCAACACGCACTTGATGCCGCCTGTACACAATCTCGCCATCTCGCCAACGAACTTGGTAAGGACTCCGCATGAGCGCCGAAAACCCACTGATATTTTTAATCCGTACACTGATTGATATTTACGTTTCGATACTGATGCTGCGTTTTTTGCTGCAACAGGTGCGCGCAGATTTTTACAATCCGATTTCACAGTTTATCGTCAAACTGACCAACCCCGTCGTGATGCCCGCACGCAAGCTTATCCCCAGTTTCCGTGGCTATGATGTTGCCACGCTGGTACTGGTAATAAGCTTTATTATTATCAAAATCGTATTGCTCGCCAGTATTAATGGCATAACGCCAGGCGCCATTGGCGTGATACTGGTCGCCCTGCAGGAATTGCTGCTACTGCTCATCAATGTATTCATGTTTGCCATATTCGTGCAGGCGATTCTGAGCTGGGTCAACCCCGACCCGCATCACCCGGTGGCGGCATTATTGCGCAGCATCACGGCGCCGGTATTGCGTCCTTTCCAGCAGCTCATCAAACCCATTAGCGGCATCGACCTGTCGCCCCTGGTCGCGCTGATAGCGTTAATGTTTGCCAAGAGTATCGTGATCTATTTGTTTCAAATGCTGTGATAACGCGTGTTCTATCGCTGGGACAATGACAGCCTGATTCTGAACATTCGAGTACAGCCGCGTGCCAGCAGAACTGAACTGGCTGAAATCATTGGCGATGAAATAAAACTCAGACTCACCTCGGCCCCGGTGGACGGCAAGGCCAATGCACAGCTGATTGCTTACCTCGCAAAAACCTTTGGCGTTGCCAAATCTGGTATAAGTATCATTAGCGGCGAAAAAGGCAAAAACAAACGTGTGCGCATACAGCAGCCTGCGAAACTTCCACAGGGCCTGATCGCCATCAAGCATGGGTATAATAGTGATGAATAAAACTGGAAGGCACTGATGCCATCAGCGTGAAATTTGCGGAGCCACAAATGCGAACGCACAAGCCTGTCCCAAACAAACTGCAACTGCTGGCAAGCTGTATGCTTTTTATACTGCCTGCCCTGGCATGGACGGCAGTAAAATATACCAGCCTGCCACCGTACACCCCGCTGACGCAGGCACTGGAAATCCGCCTGGAAAAACTCGAAGCCCTGCTCGCCCAGGCGAGTGACTACCAGCGCTACATCCTGCTCGACACCACGGCGAGAACAGCGATGGAGCTTAAACTGTACGACAAGGCCGAACAGTTTGCTCGCGACCTGCACGAACTTGCACCAGCGTATCCCCAGGACTGGAACTACGCCTCTGCATTGCATCACAGTCGCATTATTCTCGGCCGCACCGCACTGCTTAAAGGCGACATAGCCACTGCCAAACGCTACCTGCTGGCGGCCGGCCAGGCACCCGGTTCAGACATCCTCGACAACAGCGGGCCGGATCTGCAACTGGCCAGTGACCTGCTAAAACACAACGAACGCATTACAGTGATCAATTATCTCAAGGCCTGCCGCACTTTCTGGAGCAAAGGACAGGCCCGACTCGAGCAGTGGTTAAACCAGCTCGGCAAGGGCGAAACCCCGAACCTGCTGGTGCGCAGCAGCCCGGATAGCAAGTGAACAAGATAGCCTTTTTTTAACAAGCTGATACACTGCGCACAATTCAATCAGCCATGCAGCCATGCCCGAAACCCTGAGCCCGGATTCAGTCGGAATAGTCATTCCGCAAACACAGCATTTTGCCGAACCGCTGTTACTCGAATGCGGCAAAACGCTGGAACATTACGACATCGCCTACGAAACCTACGGCGAACTTAATGCTGCGCGAAATAATGCGGTACTGATCTGCCATGCACTGTCGGGTGATCAGCACGCCGCGGGTTATCATACGATGGAAGACAAAAAACCCGGCTGGTGGGATTCCGCCATCGGCCCGGGAAAGCCCATCGACACCCGTCACTTTTTTGTCATCAGTCTTAACAATCTCGGCGGCTGCAAAGGCAGTACCGGGCCCAACACAAAAAAACCCGGCAGTGACAAATACTGGGGACCGGATTTTCCCATTATCACCGTACGCGACTGGGTCAACAGCCAGCAACGCTTGATGACCAGCCTCGGCATCGACAGCTGGTGCGCGATCATCGGCGGCAGTCTTGGCGGCATGCAGGTGATGCAATGGAGCATCGAATACCCCGCGCTGGTGAAACACGCACTGGTGATCGCCGCGGCACCCAAGCTGTCGGCGCAGAACATTGCCTTCAACGAAGTCGCACGGCAGGCGATTCAGTCCGACCCGGATTTTCATGACGGTCATTACCTCGAACACCACAGTATTCCACGCCGCGGACTGATGCTGGCACGCATGCTCGGCCATATTACCTATTTGTCCGATAACGCCATGCGTGACAAATTCGGCCGCGAGCTGCGCGAAGGCAAACTCAGTTTCGGCTTCGATGTTGATTTCCAGGTGGAAAGTTACCTGCGTTACCAGGGGCGTTCGTTTGTCGAACGTTTTGATGCCAACACCTACCTGTTGATGACCAAGGCGCTGGACTATTTTGATCCCGCGCGCGAATTCAATGACAACCTGGTGACTGCACTGGAACGCGCCAGCGCCCGCTTCATGGTGATGTCATTCACCTCCGACTGGCGTTTTTCGCCCGAGCGTTCACGCGAAATCGTGAAAGCATTGCTCGCAGCCAGGAAACAGGTCAGCTATGTCGAAATCGAATCCGAGCAGGGCCACGATGCGTTCCTGATTCCAAGTCCGCATTACATGAAAGTGTTTGGCAGTTACATGCAGGGCATCGTGGAGCGGCTATGACATTACGCGCCGACCTCGCCATCATCGCCAGCTGGATTAAACCCGGTGCCAGTGTGCTCGACCTCGGCTGCGGTGACGGCACCTTGCTCAAGTACCTGCGCGAGCACCAGCAGGTCAACGGTTACGGGCTGGAAATCAGTGAACGTAACCTGGAAATCTGCCTGCACGAACGTGTCAATGTCATCCAGACCGACCTCAACAACGGCCTCAATGATTATTTTGCAGACAACAGCTTTGACTACGTGGTGATGAGCCAGACATTACAGGCCACGGCGCACCCGGATTTGCTGATCGAAGAAATGCTGCGCGTGGGCAGTGAAGGCATCGTCACTTTCCCCAATATGGCCCACTGGCGTGGCCGCGCACAACTTGGACTCGGTGGCTATATGCCGGTCACCAAGAGCCTGCCTAACCAGTGGTATAACACGCCCAATGTGCACCTCTGCACGGTGCGTGATTTTGAGCAGCTGTGCCATGACCGCGGTATCCATATCCTGCAACGCACCGTGGTAGACCACACTCACAGTCACAGTACCCTGCTGATGCGACTCTTTCCCAACCTGTTCGGTGAAATTGCGATTTACCGTTTTTGCCGTAAAACAGGTCACTAGCGCACACGATGGGGCCTGCAGCGACGGTCGTGTGCTGCTAGAATCAACGCCCTGGTGCCAATAACTATGTTTATCCCTGCCCCGTGTTAAAACCCGCACTTATACCGCAATCCCTGCCTAAGCACATTGCGACTCTGATCAGCCTTGTGCTGGTGATTTTCTGCGCGCACGCGCTGGCAAAACTGACCTGGATGCTGGTGCCGCAAGACGCGTCGCTGATCGCGCCGCCGGTGCTCAGCCCGGCATCTCACCAGCCAGTGCAAAACCCGCGTAACATCGCTGCCCAGCTGGCCAGTACACACCTGTTTGGTCAGGCTGAGAAAAATGCCGTCAATGCCCCCAGGGTCGCGACCGAAACCCGGCTCAACCTGGTATTGCGCGGTGTGCTGGCTGCCGAATCCCCCCAGTATGCAATCGCCATCATTTCCAGCGGTAAAAACGGCAAAGAAGAAATTTACGGCATCGACGACACCCTGCCGGGCAATGCCAGCCTGCGTGAAGTCCACGCCGAGCACGTGCTGCTGGAACGCAGTGGTCAGCTCGAAATACTCAAACTGACCAAAGATGCCGGGCTCGCGCTGGTCGAGAGCCGCGAGGCCACGTACTCCAGCATCGCCTCTGCGAGCAGCCCGGCCGAAGCGCTCGGCATTATTCGAAAAACCATCATGCGCAATCCGACATCATTCGGTGATTTTGCGCTGCCGGTGGTGGTCAAGGAGAATGGTAAACAGGTCGGTTACCGCCTGCAGCCCCAGGCCAAAGGCAGGGAACTGCTGGGCCAGATCGGCCTCGAAACGAGTGATATCATCACCTCTATCAACGGTGTCAAACTGGATAATCCGCAGAATGGCATCGGTGCCTTGCGCAAACTCAGCACAGCGTCAAATATCAATATCACTGTTAAACGAAATGGTAACGAAGTACCATTATATATTCAGCTACAATAAGTATAATCCGCCACAGGTTTTTAACGGAATTCCTTGAATGTACAACAATAAGACGCATGTTGCCGTCAACCAGGCCGGCCCCGTCATTAGCAAAATGCGTACATCCCTGCTGTTTGCGCTGGTTTTCCTGCTGGGTTTTACCAGCATGCTGCACGCGGCTGACCAGATCACGTTGAATCTCAAGGATGCCGATATCCGCGCTTTGATCAGCACGGTTTCAAAATTCACCGGTAAAAATTTCATTATTGATCCCCGGGTCAAGGCCAAGGTGACCGTGGTATCGGCCAACACCATGTCACCCGAAGAAGTCTACGAAGTCTTTCTCTCGGTTTTGCAGGTGCACGGTTTCGCCGCAGTGGCCACCGGTGCGGTGATCAAGATCGTACCCGAAGTCAACGCCAAGCAGGGGCCACTACCGCTAATACAGGGCAGCCTTGAGAATTCCGGCGATGAACTGATTACCCGGGTGATTCGGCTCGACCATGTACCTGCCGCGCAGCTGGTGCCGATACTGCGCCCGCTGGTGCCACAGCAAGGCCATCTCGCCGCCTATGCGCCAACCAATTCGCTGATCATCACCGACCACGCGGCCAACATCTCGCGCCTGTTGAAAATCATTTCAGGTGTCGACCGCGCGGAAAGTGATGAGCTTGAAATCGTCCAGCTCAAGTTTGCCTCTGCCTCCGAACTGGTGCGCATTCTCAACTCGCTCAACAAGACCGCGGGCAAGAACGATCCAGCCACCCTGACCCTGGCCTCGGATGACCGTACCAACAGCATCCTGATGACGGGTGATCGCGGTGCCCGGCTCAAGGCGCGTACCACCATCATGCACCTCGACACGCCACTGGAAGACGGTGGCAATACCAGCGTGATATACCTGAAATACGCCAAGGCCGAGAACCTGGCAACTATTCTGACCGGCATTCAGACCAGTTCAGCAGGCACCGGCAAGAGCGCGAAACCAGTGGCGAAAACCGCGGCAGCCGCGGCTGCAGCCGCCGCGCGTTCGAGCAGTGTTATTTCAGATAACGCCATTATCCAGGCTGACGAAGAAACCAATGCACTGATCATCACCGCCGACCCCAACACCCTGCGAAACCTCAAGGCGGTGATACGCCAGCTCGATATTCGCCGCGCCCAGGTACTTATCGAAGCCATCATCGCCGAAATCACTTCCACCCTGAACAAGGAAATCGGTATCGGCATGGCAGTGGATGGATCCCAGAAAGACTCAGGCAATGTGCCAGTCGGGCTGAGCAATCTTGCAGGTATTGGCGAAATACTCACCGGCCTGGCAGCCGGCAGTGCCGGTGCGGGTGTCAATGTGGGTTCAGGACTCACCCTCGCAGCCGGGAGAACCCTGAGCAACGGCACCCGCTACGCATTGTTGCTGCGTGCGCTGGCGTCAGATGCCGCCACCAATATTCTGTCAACTCCCAGTATCGTCACGCTGGATAACGAAGAAGCCGAAATCGTGGTCGGTCAGAACGTGCCCTTCATTACCGGCCAGTTCACCAATGCCGCCACCACCTCGACCAACCCGTTCCAGACCATCGAACGCCAGGACGTGGGCCTGACGCTGAAAGTCACCCCGCAGGTCAACGAAGGCGACACCATCAAGCTCGACCTCGAACAGGAAACCTCCAGCGTTGCCAGCACCAGTGAAACCTCGGGCCCGACCACGCGCAAACGCTCGATCAAAACCAGCGTGCTGGTGGATGACGGCGCCATCCTGGTACTCGGTGGCCTGATCGAAGAATCGGCCAATGACACCATCACCAAGGTGCCGCTGCTGGGTGACATCCCGCTGCTCGGCAAGCTGTTTACTTCGGAATCCACCTCCAAGAGCAAGCAGAACCTGATGGTGTTCCTGCGGCCCAGTATATTGCGAGACTTTCACGACGCCGCCATTGTCACCAACGAAAAATACAATTACCTGCGCCAGTTGCAGCAGGATGAAAAATACGAAGACGGGTTTGGCCTGCTGGACGAAAAACCCCCGGTCATGCCCGAGTTGCCCGCTCTCGAACCACGCGCCGAGCAGGAACTCGAGGACGAGGGTCCGGTTATCTACGACTGGGAAGGCATATGACGGACACTGCGGACAACGCAGCGCAGGACACTCCGCTTACCCCGCTATGCCTGCCCTATGCGTTTGCCAAGCGCCACGGCGTGCTCATCAGCACGATCGAAGCTGACCGTATTCACCTGCTGACGCGGCAAAATTTCAGCCCTTCGATTCTTGCCGAAGTGCGCCGCGTGACCGGCCGGCCGATCAGTCTCAATTCTGCTTCCGACGAACAATTTGCCGCCCTGCTGGCGCAAACCTACGAACAGGGCAGCGACCAGGCGATGGCGATGATGGAAGGCGTCGGCGACGAGCTCGACCTCGACCAGCTGGCGCAGACCCTCGAACCCGAAGACCTGATGGAAGCCGATGATGATGCGCCCATCATTCGGCTGATTAATGCACTGCTCACCGAGGCGATCAAGATCAATGCCTCGGATATTCACGTCGAACCGTTTGAAAATCGCATGCGCGTGCGCTTTCGTGTCGACGGCATGTTGCGCGAAATTCTCAAGCCGCCGGGCAATATCGCACCGCTGGTGATTTCGCGTATCAAGGTCATGGCCAAACTCGACATCGCTGAAAAACGTGTGCCGCAGGACGGGCGTATTTCATTACGCGTCGCCGGGCGCGCGGTCGACGTGCGTGTTTCTACCCTGCCCTCGGGTTACGGTGAGCGCGTGGTCATGCGCCTGCTCGACAAGCAGGCGGGCCGGCTCGACCTCGAACAGCTGGGCATGGATGAAAAAATCGAAAAGCAGTTCGATCACATGCTGCATAAACCGTATGGCATTATTCTCGTTACCGGCCCCACAGGTTCCGGTAAAACCACGACGCTATACGCCGGCCTCACCCGGCTCAATATCAACTCGCGCAATATCCTCACGGTGGAAGACCCGATCGAGTATTACATCGACGGCATCGGCCAGACCCAGGTCAACAATAAAGTCGACATGAGCTTTGCCCGCGGCCTGCGTTCGATCCTGCGCCAGGACCCCGACGTAGTGATGATCGGTGAGATACGTGACCTGGAAACAGCGTCGATTG
>Ga0316201_10001124_pt1 | contig 17383 bp, 14 predicted proteins | sample CS6wburrow_MG_FD_204516 | JGI IMG/M metagenome (GOLD analysis project Ga0316201, IMG submission 204516) | Coastal sediment microbial communities from Delaware Bay, Delaware, United States - CS-6 worm burrow | ecosystem: Environmental > Aquatic > Marine > Coastal > Sediment | place: USA... | reverse complement strand
TTGCCACAGACACACACAGACTTACACAGACTTACACAGACACGAAAACCAGAACTGTATTGACAAGGACTAAGGACTCAGCACTAAGAAGCTTTTGTCCGCATCTGTCTATGTGTGTTTGTGGCTAAAACCAATAAAAGTTATTCAGCCCCTGAACAGCCTTCCTGACAATAGCCCTGACTGGTCTGTTGATCATGCAGGGCTCAACCTTGCGCGGTTGATAGCCATCTTCTTGCACCATACGACCCAGCTCCGTAAACGTCCGCGGCGGATATGCTGTACGATTGTCATCTAACCATTTGCAGAAACGTTCAAAACGACGTGCGACCACCCGGTTCAATTTGCCACCTCTGTATTGATTGTCTCTGACCTTGAACAGGCTGAAGCTGTGCAAGATGACCACTGCATCAGCACCAGCATCGCAGATCATCTGAACGGCATCCCGACACTCCTCGAAAGAAGAGCCCATCAAATCGACCGGCTTGGCCGGATGAAGCCCTGGGATGGCAGGTTGACGATAGGCCGACAGGGCCAATTCCAGCACATCACCGTACCATTTCGCGCCATTATAAAGTTCCTTGTCGCGGAACAGGCATTGGCCATTAACATACGGAAAAGTATAACTGCTGTCGATCCAGAGGCCTGCATCAGGAAGTACGGAGAGGGTCTCTTCTGATGCCCCCATATTCCCTGCTCGAAAAGCAATCGGTCGCTTTCCAGTCCATGATTCCAAGAGGTCTGCTCCGCTGACAATAATCTCTTTTTGATGCATGTGACTCAGACCAGCTATTTGGTCAGTGCGTTGGTACGGTTTTCCGGCTTTATACAAACCGTAACTAATGTGATTCGGATGCACATGCAGTTGAATATCCTGACCTTTGTTCACAAGAAACTGCGCCACAGGTTCTGTTTCATCGGGATAACCTAGATCCTCATTGAATGGCTCCAGGAAAAACGTTGCCTTGAGGTTGTAACGATCTAGGATGTCGCAGATCAATGGCACCCCGAGTTTCTTCTGACCGTACTCGCCCATCATACCCAATCGAGGCGGGATGGGCTTGAGCGCAGGATTCTGCCAAGCTCCGCCCATGCTGCATTCGACATCAAATGTGATAAAAACGCCAGGCTCCATAGATACCTCTTTAGCCACAGACATACTCAGAATCACACGGACAAAAGCGGACAGATGCGACATCAATGTTTTTTCTGCGCTGTCTGTATGCGTCTGTGACCATTAATAAATGAACCTTTTTATCTCTGCTTTAGGGTGCGCAAAATTCACAAGCAAACCAATCTTATGGCCGGTCGCTTTTAAATAATTTAACAACTGAGCTTCGTGACTTCTATTCAACTCCTTGACACTTTTCAGTTCGATGATGACTTGATCTTCAACGACCAGGTCAGCAACATACTCGCCGACGACCTGCCCTTTGTAATCAACCTGAATCGGCACCCGGTTCTCTACAGTGAGCCCTTGTTCGCGCAATTCGGCTAATAAGGCCTTTTCATAAACCATTTCAAGAAAGCCATGCTCCAAAACTTTGTTCACTTCATAAATCGCACCATTAATTCCATATGTTATCTGGTTGATATCCATAAAGTCGCCCCCTCCTTTTAGCCATCAGAATACCAAAAAACATTACTCACATTGCATTTACAAAAAGTATTTAAAGCTTAACACTAAGCTTGTTGATATTGTTTAGACACATAATGTTCTTTCCTCTGATCTGTCTGTGTCAGTCTGTGTCTGTCTGTGGCCAATATCAATTCACAATCTCATGCCCCCGTGCCCCTAACTTCTTCAGCATCTGCTTGAAATCGACAAAGAACGGTTTAGGATCTGTCAACAAGAACGAATCATCCTTGGTCCAAGGGCCGCAATGCCAAATCAGTGTCATTGCCGCCTTGGTTTTTCCCAGGTGCTTTTGACCCGGTGGCAACTCGTCGCGGCGGAGTTGGCCAAGGAACCAGTTGGCGTCTCCGCCCAGAATTCGAGTCCGCAAGCCGATCCGATAGTCGTTTTTACGCATCTTCTCAGGCTCAAAATGGCTTTGCCAAAGGTTGAACGATGCCTCAAATCCCGCCATAACGACCGTGGGCAGACCGCCACTGAAGCGTGGGTTGATTTCGAGAAAAATGTATTTCCCTGTCTCCGGATCGTAATGAAACTGCACTCCGGCAATCCCTTGCCAGTTAAGAGCCTGTAACAATTTCACCGTGTCATCTATAACAGGCTGGTGGTGGCAGCTGATCCTCTGCACTGTTACGCCACCGGCAAGGGGCATGTGATGTTCTCCGATGTAATCCCCGGTCATGAACATTTCACCATCATGCATCAGGATCTGAACATGCTCTTCCGCACCAGGATGGTATTCTTGAACTAATACGTTGTCGGTGAAATTCTCGAACTGCCGATGCCAACTTAGGAGTTCCTCCAGGTCTCTTGCATAAGCCGCCTTGACCGGGACCTTCCCGCCAGCTACGTTCTGTTTTCGGGTACGTAGTACAAGCGGGTATTTCAAGGCTTTTTCCGGGCCTTTAATCATCAACTCATCCAGGCGCATCCCCTTGGCAACCGGAATGCCCAGATTGAGACAAAGCTGGTGGACATAATCTTTGTCAGTTGCTTTATCGAAATTCTCACGCGAGGGAGAAAACAAGTGGATGTTCGCTGCATCAAGGCGATCACGAAGAGAAATCAGTGTATTGTGAAAACCTTCAGAAACCGGCATGATTGAACCGACATCAAGCTGTTCCGCAAGCTCAAGAATCTCGTCAGCGAAACCAGGCTTGCTCGGATTATTATCGAGCAACCATGAACTGGCAGAATAGCGGCTGTGAGCTGATTGTCCATGAATCGTATTGGTAATGGCGTGAACTTCCAGACCATTACGTGCCATGCTGCGCACCACCCACAGGCCAACCTGCGTATCGCCAACAATTGCAAGTACACGCCGCCGCCTGTCCGAAGCAACTAATTTATGGTTGATTTGTTTGATATTTTTCATCTTTTAGCATCCCAAATGTCTAACTCAGAACTCAGAACTCAGTACTCAGTACTCAGGACTTAGTACTTAGCACTCCTTTCATAACTTTTTGCACATCCCCCGCCACTTCATCCCAACTTCTTACACCGCTCATTTTGACAACATCTTCGGCAATCCATTTTGTCTCGATAACACTGGTAATCGCCTCACGCAGTGGTTCGATTTGTTGAACGGGAACGATTCTTCCAGCGGCAGGAGTTGGGAGGATGTCTGGAACAGCACCGACGTCGGTTGCAACGACCGGCGTTCCGCACGCCAGGCTTTCGAGGACTGCGTTTGGGCAGCCCTCCCGATAGGAAGCCAGAACACTGGCATCGGCCGCGGAAAAATAGTGCGGCACACGATCGTAGGGCTGAGCCCCGGGGAGAATAACTCGAGACCCAGCACCAAAGCTCCGGGCCAAAGTTTGCAATTCTTCAACTGTCCCCCCTTGTGCCGCACCACCCACAATAATGAGCCTGACATCATCGGGAAGGTCTGCGAGCGCCTGAATGACTTCGTGATGACCCTTGCGATGTCCTAGATGCGCAACGGTCACCAGAAGCCTGCCCTGTTCAGGCAAGGAGAGCCGTCTGCGACACTCCAGCTTGTCCCGAGGCAGAAACTGCTGACGATTGACGCCGTTGGGTATCACATGCAATCGATCTTTATCGACACCGAGCCTGAGTGCCTCCTCTGCCATCCTCGATGAAACACTTATCACGGCTGCAGCACCTTGAAGAGCCCTGGCGACCTGCCTGGTTTGCGAAGCGGATTTCAGGCACTCATAAATCTTCCCCCGCAGCGTGATGACGTAGGGGATGTCGAACCGGTGCGCCAATCCTGCCACGGCGACGCCGTCCGGCCAGACGAAGTGGGCATCCAGGATGTCAGGCGGCCAGCCGTTGGCAAAAGATTGCAGCCAACGCCGCAGCCCACGGCAATAGAACCAGGCGTCAGAGTCCTTGAGCACACCAGGAAAATAGAAAAAGCGGGGACGATGCACCTTCATATCAGCAAAAAGATCTTCAGAGTCTCTGCCAGCCTGGCCTTTCAATAGCGGGAACCAGGGCTGCGGTGAACAAGTCTGCAGTTGTTCCATCCTGGCCAGGGCCTTAAGGCGTTGATAAACGAACAGGCCCCACGTCGGGCTGGCAGAATTGGGAAAGCAGTATGAGAAAGAGAGGATTTTCATAATACGGCGGTAATTTCTTCAAGTTTGGCATCCCAGGTTTCCCTCGACATCGTGGTCACACGAGCCGCCCGGTCGTTCTCGGACTTTTGCAAACAGGCTTCGATTGAACGCTGGAACCCTTCGACACTGTCTGCAATCTCGACCAGCAGATCATAAAGCTGCACTTCCGGCATCGGTGTCGAGACCACGGGCAACCCGGCGGAAAGATATTCCCGTAATTTGATTGGGTTTACGGCATAGGTCAGGTCGTTGATTTTGAACGGGATAAGTCCCACATCGAAATGCTGGCAATAAGCTGGTAACTCACTGTACGGTTTTCGTCCTAGGAAATGCATATTCGGCACATCATGGTAAAGGCTGAGATCGACGCTGGAGTCAGCATCTCCTATGAGGACAAAGCTCCAGTCTGTTCTTTTCCTGGCCACCTGGGCAAGCAAGTCCAGGTCAACCCAGTCGCGGATTAGCCCGAAAAAACCGAGGCGTGGTCCCGGGATGCCTCTCAGCTCGTCCGGGCACTGAAATTTCTCGCTTTGTGCACGATTGAAGTGCTGAAAGTCAACGCCGTGAGGCACGAGGATGGTGTTTGAATTCCACGCCTGTTTCGATTTCTGCAGTGACATTGCGGTTGTGATGACCAGGTCGGATTTCCGGCAGAGTTCCTCTTCATCGCGCAGCACCTGGTTTCTGTCGTAGCCGGTGAATGCGGCATGATCGTCGACACAGTAATAGACCACTTTCTCCTCATTGAAATGGCCTAGCACGTAAGCGACGTCCGGGGTAAAAGACCAGACCTGGACTTCACCCTGCCCGATTCTCTTCAAAGACAGGCGCACCTGATTGATCAACAGGAAGCGATTCAGTCTGCGCGCCCAATTCCTTCCTGGTAGCGGGATCACCAAAGGCGTGAGGACATAGAAATTCGGACGGGGGCTTTTCCGGCCGGAAGCAACCTGGAGAAGCTTGTCAAACATATATTTCAAATCTGATGAACTGGCCGTCGGAGTGCGCGAGGCATGATAATTAACCCACAGCACAACATTATGCTCGGCAAGCAGATGCATGACATGATGCTTGCTGGTCGGCGGCGCATCATAATTACTGGCAAAACAGACGATGGTTTTTCCCTTGAGCATTTAACCGACCTCTCAACAGCTTAAAGACTTGTCTGAGTTAACTAACACGCTTAACCTGCCGAGGTGGGCGCTCCAAGAATGTTCACGCTCCACATAAAGCCTGGCACTCAACCCTATTTGAAATCTCTTCTCAGGATTTTGCAGTAGATGAATGATGGCTTCGGTCATTCGAGTTTCGTCTTCGGCAACGACCATATCCCGGTCCTTGACGGCCTTCAGGCCGGTCGCAGCACCCGAGGTGGCAACCACGGCTTTCCCCATGGCCATTCCCTCCAGGACCTTGTTCTGAATACCACGGGCAATCAACAGCGGGGCGACACAGATCGCAGCATCGGAGATATAGACACGAATATCCGGAACCGTTCCGGTCACCTCTATCCCTGGTTTTTTACGCAACGCGAGGATTTCATCATGCGGGTTGCGCCCGGCGATACAGAATACGGCGTCTGGTATGGCCTTTCTTACCGCGGGGAAAATTTTTTCTGCAAACCAAACGGCGCCTTCAATATTCGGCCAGTAATCCATGGCGCCGGAGAAGACCAGCCTGTTTTTCTCTCTGTTCTCTTCACTTCGGCGAGTATCCGGTGTAAAAAAGTCAAGGTCCACCCCGTTGACAAGGGTTTCAACTTTGTCGACCGTGCCGTATTGAGCCATCACGTTTTTCTCTTCTTCACTGACAAGAAAAGTCCGGTCAAAAATTTTAACGATCTTTTGTTCATAGGTTCGCAAATACTTAGACTCCCGACGATAAAGCCACTTTATCAAGCCAGACTTCTGTTCAGAATATTGACGCCACTTTTCCGAATCAACGTCAACCAGGTCCGCCAGAAGGACTTTTTTCTGTAAAGAATCAGGATAATGTCGGGAACGGAAAACGTATTCGGCCGATGACGAACAGAAACAGATGACAGCGTGAACATTACTTTCATCGAGAAAGCGATCAATTTTTTGTTGGAGCTTGATTGAGTAAAAGCATGGTTTGGTAAATGGCTCTCCGCTGAGAACCGCGCCGACCACTTTCATTTTCATAGCAAACGGGGTCCTGACTTCATGAAAGACACGGTCGACCATCTGATTCAACGGCTGTATATGTACGGTGTCCCTGGGGTCATCAATCAAACACGCGACGGCCAGGCTGTGGTTCTCGGCCAGGTGGCGGAGCATATGGAACGAGCGTATCTTGTCCCCTTTGTTCGGCGGATACGGTATGCGGTGGGCTATGAAAAGAACTTGGCTCTTGCTCATAAGGAGATATATTTTCTGATCTTTGGCCCGAGCCAGTCTGTCCCGCTCCTCGGAAGTCTCTGCCAGACGTTTTCCGCAAATTTTTTCCCGGGGGACACAATGGCGGAGAACCCTTCTTTGTTGCTTGTTTGGTTCCTTTTAGCTTTTGCGGGTACCCGATTTTCATACCAGTAAAGCTGCTGTGGTTCTGCTCCCCATTGTTTCTTGAATCGATATGTTCCCTCACCCGGTGTTGAACGGCCGAAATCAAATTGACGATACCCGTGATCCGCTGCGAAGGCTAAAAAAGTCGAATAAAGCAGCATGTTGGGGCTCATACTATTATATCGTCGCAGGGATGACGCCCATGGGACAGAGACTCTCGATGAATGCAGCAAGAGGATTCCAGCCGCTGCAGGGGTTTTCTCCGGTGTGAGTGCCACCCCGATACGTACCCGGTCTTTATATTTAGAGACCACTGACTTCAACCACAGATGAGCATGTACAGGAGAACCCAGTTCGTGCATATTCTCGGCAAACACATCATAGAAAGCGTCGAACAGTTCAGCTTTCCCCAATTGGGCGGTCACACCGTCACGTGACGTTTTTTTTATCTGGCTACGGAGTTTGGATTTGAAACCTACCAAAAGAGATTCCGAACTGTCTGGCAAATTAAGGATCATGCTGACTTTGTCGGTCCGATTCTGCCCACAGGAGAAAAGAGGTTTGAAAGAGCGAAGCTTGATTTGCGCCCGCAACTTTCTGGCTGACAAAAGGGCACGCTCTATTAACGATTGCTCGATTTCCAAATTGTCTGCAAGGACGCCCCCGGCATCGCAATAAGGCAGAGAAACCAGAACCCTACTGAAGAAAGGAACCCGGAAATCGATCATCGGCAGAATGCCGCAAATGCCGCATTCGTTTTCCGCCAACAGATATACTCCTCGAAAACCATAAGATCCTTCCACCGCTTCTTTCCAGGCGAACAAATGGTATGCGCTGCCGTCAGGATGACATAGAGCATAATCATCCCATGCGTCGCGGTCAGAATATGTGGCTTGGCGGATCTGCATGTCTGCCAACGACCTTAGCAATTAAGACTCGGAATCAAGCGCGCCCCCCCAAATACTGTTTTGGCGAGCGATAGACCTTTTATAAAAGAAACAAGGCCTCGCCGGAGGTGACGTCTTTAATGTTGACCTACATATATCCGCAGGTCTGATCAAAAAATAAAGAGGACAGCAACCCGGCCAAGAACCGGGAAGAAAGAGTAATGCAATATCTTTTCTGAGCTCATTAGAAGAGTTCAAATGCTATTGCTTTTAGTTGATTTGCAACCCCCTGCTGATTGTGCCAAACCGGAAATCACTCAATAATCGCCAGAACCTTTCTTCGGTTTTGTGCAAGTTCAAATAATGCCTGAAATGGCTCTTCCAACCGGCACCGTTCATTCGCGGCTGTTCAGGATCTAGTTCCCATGGGTGCAAGTAAAAGACAAAACTCTGTCCTTCATTGCGGTTTATGCGCTGCAGCCCAAGGCGAGTCAATTCGTAAGGGAAAAGCCTGAAGTAGCCGCCGCCGGCGATCGGAAAATTTTTACCGGCTATCTGCACAGTGGAAATCGGCACCTCCATAATGCTCGGTTCGCCATTAGGGGCTTTGCATGTCTGCCATAGGCCTTCAGACACCTTGACAGCTGGAGCAGAGAAACGCGGCCAGTCGGATATACCATAAAGGTCATGATGGATGGGGAAGATGCTCGAATCGTAAAGATAGCCCGCTTCATATAATTCGTCAAAGGCCCAGAAAGTATCTTGAGATATCGAATAACTGGGTGCACGATAACCGAACACTGGCTGACCGGTGAGGTCTTCCAGAAACTGCTTACTGCGCCTGATATCTTTACGGAATCCTGCCCTGGATTGATTGTAAACACGTTGATGACCAAAGCCATGGCTGGCAATCTCATGACCTTCTGAAGCTATACGTTTAACCAGATCAGGACAGCGTTCCGCGACCCAACCAAGGATAAAGAATGTGGCTTTGACAGAGTTAGCGCTTAAAATGGCAAGAATTTTATCGGTGTTAATCTCTACACGCAATTCCTTATTGCACCAACCATCGGGGGGGGAGATTTTTTCAAAAGCAGAAACATGGAAATAATCTTCCACATCGACACTAAGATAATTAACCTGATTATTCATCATATCTTCACCAAGGGTTTCTGATTCTCAACTGAACAGTTTGCGAATCCTGTCTTTACGTGAGAGACCGTCAAGGTCATCAGGCCCTTTTGCGTCAGTCGTGTCAGGTTCAGAAGTATCGTTCGCTACGAAACCAGTCAGGTACATCTGCAAGTGATGACAGGTTCGTTCCAGGCTCCCCTCCATACGATGGAAACTTTTTTTCTGAAATTCAAGAATTTCATAGAGTATTTCCTTGTGGCTCTGAAGCTTAAGATTGATTTCATCTCGATGAAGCAGCAGGCCTTCAAGTGCGGACATCTTCTGTTCGTAAACGCTCAAACGATCTAACAAATCGTTTCGAGACAAACTTTTATTTATTGGCAGGTAACCAGCGTTATCAGAAACATGCCTGTCCCACGAGACATCTTTAATTACATCTAAGACAAACTCAAGACTCAACTCTTTCGTATTCTCAACACAGGCTGCAAGCAGAATAAAGTCGCAAAAAATGTTTATTAAACGCGGGACACCTTGAGTATATTGAAATAGTGTCTCAAAGGTCCCATCCCCCCAGGTGAGTGCCCCCCGATTACCCGCTTTTTCCAGACGGTGATAAACATATTCTTTTGTTTCATTCTGCGTCAGGGGTGCTAACTGACAATGTACGCTGATTCTCTGTCGAAGCTGTCGCAGTTCATTACAGGCCATTGTCATCTTCAACTCGGGCTGACCAACCAGAATAATTTGCAGGAGTTTGGTATCTGTCGCCTCCAGGTTGGAAAGTAGACGGATCTCTTCCAAGGCCGAAGTTGAGAGGTTTTGGGCTTCATCGATAATCACGACAGCGTGACGATTCTGCGCATGGATCTCGACCAGGAAATCATTCAACTCTCTCAACAAAGTGATTTTGTCTTTTCCGTTCACAGTGAGGCCAAAGTCATCATTAATCATCGCCAGGATCTGTTTGTTGGAGACCCTGGTGTTAAAGACCATAGAAAGGGCAACGTCTTGCCCAATTTCTTTGATGAGATTTCGCACTATCGTGGTTTTACCAGAGCCGACTTCTCCGGTTAGCAGAATGAATCCGGCACGCTCATGAAGTCCGTACTTGAGGTAATTCAGGGCTTTTTTGTGAGAGTGGCTCTGGTAGAGAAAGTCCGGGTTGGGAACCAACTCAAAAGGCTTGACCGTGAGGTTGAAAAACTCTGTATACATAGTCTATACCTGTCAGATCAAAATCTTAATGAAGCCGAAATGAAGATAATGTTATTGTCGTAGTCCCCATTATCTCGGTCGGACTCGGTGCGGTTATAGATATAACCGGTGGAGACCCTGCCCAATCGTGTGTCGTAATACAACGAGAACCTGGTACCGTAACGATCATATTCTTCTGCATCAACACCAGATTGATCATAGTTTGTGTAGCGGAAAAGGCCGGTTAAGCCTGTCTTTTCATTGAAAGGCAACTCTCCCGAGAGAGCCCCCCCGTAAGAATCTTCTTCGCGGTCAATTTCTATATATTCAACGTTTTGGACATTCAGGGTGAAGTTGAGTGTGAAGCGGTCATTATATCTGAGGTATGCTGAGTACTTATTGTTTTTGGAGGTGCCATCGCTTACAGAAATTTCGACGCTCTTCTCATAGGACGTTCCAACCGAATAGTTGCTGGTAATTTCATAATCAGCGCTTGCCGACCAGATATCGGTGTCGCCTTTACCTTTTACATCGTAATCGAGCCAGGTATGGCCATAAGATCCATCCAAGGATAACCGTTCTGTTGCCTGATAAGATATGCCTACACTGACAGTCTCCTCATCGTACTCATAGTTGCCACCACGGTCTTCAATACAGCCAAAGAAAGTGCAGATAGCGTCCTCATCGGCGTCTTTAGGGCGATACTCCTTATAGGACCCAGACAGAGACGCGGACACTCTGGGAGACAATACCTTCGACAGGCTGGCTGAATAAGTATGGGAGATGTAATCATCAGCCTCTTCTTCCTCGTACCATTGATTTGTGTAGGTGTAGCCCAAAGTCAACCGGGTATCCTTCATTATTGGAAACTGCAGGTAGGGGTTGACCCTTAGTGTATTTGAATCGGTCAGGTTGATAGTCCTGTTGCCTTCGCCACCTCGGCCACCTTCGTCAATTGGTACCCGTGTATATGTATCGGTGACACTCAAATAAAACACTTCTCGGTACAGCCTGGCCAATGCGTTCAGACTAGATGTCTGGGTCGTTTCACCCGGACCAATACGGTCTTCATCCGTATTATTTAAATATTTTTCAAATGTGACACTGGCAAAAAGCGAAACATCAAGACGAGGAGTATCCCATTCCATGGTAGCATTGGGAGAGACAGTGGTGATGACATCATCCTCCTCATTGTCGGATGAAAGATAGATGTTGTCATTGTATTCCGAATACAAATCGACACCAGGTACCAAAGTGAAAGCAGCATGGCAAGGTAGAGCCAATGGAGAAAAGGCCAATATCAGCAAAGCGATGCGCAAATTCATTATCAGCCATCCCCCCTAGTCTTGATTGTAACCGTAATATCCGTAGTACCCCTGCAAAGAGTTGACCCTACTGACACCATTCGAGACAATACCCAACAGGTTGTTGTTTTTGAGAATTTCCAACGACCTTTTCAGCTTTTCCGGTGTTGTGAGGCCCTCCCTGACAACCAGAAGAACAGCGCCGACTAAATTCGCGATGTATTGCGGTTCGGCAAAGGGCAACAACGGCGTGGTGTCGATTATGATGTAGCGGTCTTTGTAGCGCTGTTTGATTTCAGTCAGGATTGCATCCATCCTGTTAGAGGAGAAGAGTTCGACCGGGTTTTCAACTTTTCTGCCGGAGGGCATAATAGTGAGACTTCCTATCCCGGTCTTGATCAGCACCTCGCTTACATCCAGACCGTCAAGGACACAATCGGTTAATCCTGGCTGGCTTTCCAAGCCAAGATATTTAAGCACAGACGGCTTCCTGACATCTGCTTCTATCAGAAGGACGGTGTGGTCGAATTCCTGCGCCATAGTAATCGCCAGGTTGATTGAAGTAAGGGTCTTGCCCTCACCGGCAACAGGGCTGGTCACCATCATGGCCCTGTCAAGTTCACCCATCTTAGACAACTTGACAATCAGCGACTTGAGTTTACGATACTGTTCGGACGCTGGTGAATTTTGCTGGTTGGCCGTAACAAGGTAGGGATTGTTATATTGTATCACCACTTTCGGGCTAGGGGGTGGCGTGCCCTGGCGAACCTCTTGCTGTTCCACCGGCGATGAGATGGGTGAAGGAGTGGCCTGTTCAGCTTCACTGCGTTTGCGGGCAGCGATTTCAATAGCTTTTTCTATTCGACTCATGGAAGCCTCAATTTCGTCAAATTCTGTGGTTTGCGCCAGGGCTAAATGGTACCATCTCGTAAATTTGTAATGGCGTGATCGATCAACGACAAACCCAGTAAGTCATGTAGCAACATGACACCAATCATGAGTGCACAGACGCAGGCAAAGGTAAAGGCAAATACATCTTTTTTCCGCATATACTGAACATCTTTCTCACTCCAGATGAAAGGTATTTCCGCTAATACGGTCACACCCATCGCCCTTATATCTTCCGTCCCTTTAATGGTGTTGTCCACATGCTCAATAACGAAGACGGCGCCTAATCCGCAAGCGACCCCACCTAGAATGCCTAGAATCATCATCATCAGGCGCTTGGTACCAACAGGCTGGGTAGGCAGGATCGCTGGGTCAACGATTCGAAAAGTTGTTGCCTTGTCTGCCACTTCCATCTGTTTGGATACTTCAGAGACACCAACGCGTTGCAGCAACTGTTCATATATGGATGCTTGCATGACGCGTTCACGTTCCAGGTCGTTCAACGCCTTCTTGTCCTCCGGGAAATCACGTAGCAACTCCTGGTTGGCCTGGATAGCCGTCGCGAGTTCTTTTTCTTTAGCGATCAAAGCGTTAAGATCTGACTGCGCAGTGTTCAAGCGCATTTTGAGATCGACATAAATCGGATCTTCTACTGGATTATAGCTCTCCGGCATGACTATTGTGTCTTCGACAGGTTGTTCCTGCTGTCTTTTTTTCAACTCTTCAATCTGCTCTCTCAGTTTAATGATTGTCGGGTATTGGTCGTTGTAGACAAGTAGTAAATCATCGACTCTGGCCTGTAATTGCTCTATGCGATAATTGCTGCCGTTCCCGAGGCTCCCTTCATCAAAAATCGAGGCAAATCCTTCCGATGATGCTTCACGAGACATTTCGAGTTGTTGCTTGATTGTTTTAATCATCGCATAGGCTTGAGTTTTTTGTCTTTTGAGCTCTTTGAGAGCGATTTCGTCCTCTTCAATTTGTAACATGACTGCGGCTTCATTAACCGATGAGTAAATTCCCGTTTCCCGTCTAAAATTAATTATTTTGGCATCAATTTCATCCATCTTCTGTTTATAAAAAGTAACCTGTTCAGCAAGAAAACGGTTTGCACCGTAAGACTCCTCCCGTTTAGCAGAGAGGTTTTCCTCTACGTATATATTGACAAGAGTGTTAATGTATTCTTTGGCAAATTCAGGGTCTGAATGAACGATCGAAACGAAAAACAGGTCATTGCCCCTGACGCTTATGTTCGTTTGCTCTTGACACCATAACACCAAGCCATTAAAGCTCTCAGCATTCGCATAGCGCATATCCGCATCCATATCCATCTTCTTGAGGGTGCGAGTCACCATGTCACGACTCAGCATGTAGTAACGCAGCACCCTGATGCGATCATCCATGGAAGGCGATACGGTTAATCCTTTCATCAAGTTGTTGATGACATTACGCTCAATGAAAACCGTGCTTTTCGCCTCGTAAACTTTTGTCTTGAAGAAAGTTGAAACGACAACCAAAAGCGCAACTGTTGCGGCAATGGTGATAAAGATGCGACGCCTGGTATAGACGGCTTGGAGAAAATGTTTGACCTGCTCAACCAAGGGTTCCATGCGTGACCTTCCCTTCTTTAAAAGATGCCTTCCTGAACGATCACGTAATCACCACGGGCCAACTCGATATTCTGGCCTAGGTCCCCATCGCTGACGAGGTCATCAATGTTGATTTTGATACGAGAGTCCTTGTCGTCACTATTGCGCAGGATCAACACCGAGCTTTCCTTCGCGTATTTAGTGAAACCACCGCACTCCAGAATGGCATCCAGGATTCTCAATCCATCGCGGTAAATCAGGTACTGAGGGTTGTTGACGGCACCGACCACGTAGACCTTGTTCTTCTCGTTTGTCGGCAGAAAAAGGATATCCTCGGACTGCATTTCGATATCTTCTTCGATCTTTCCTTCATTAAACAATGCGTAAAAGTCTATCTCGAGCTCTTTGTTATCCCGCAGCATGCGCGCATGCTTGAGATCGGCATTTTCGATCCCCGACAGGCTGCATAACAGCTTGAACAGAGTGGTTCTGCCGGAGAGATTGATTACCGTGGACGGAACTCCACCACCGGAAATATAAATTCGATTGTTGGTGATTCCAGACACTGCAACCGTGACGATCGGTTTCTTAACGTAGCTGTCCAGAACCTTGGTCAGGTCTCGGCTTAACTGAACGGGAGTCAAACCGGTCGCAGACACATCACCCACTGCCGGAAGGGTGATTTTGCCATCCGGGCGGACAATCATGCTAACGCTCAATTCCGGCACACCCCAGACCGATACGCTCAAGGTATCGCCATCGCCGATGACATAATCGCCGGCAAAAGCCTGAGTTGACAACAAAACGCTAAAGAGCAAAAACAGACAAAACCGAATCATTTGGCTACCTCCCACCACGCCTGAAGAGGACTACTTTAATAGTTCCCAGAACAATCATAAGGTCAAGGACCAAGGAATAATTTTTGATGTAATAAAGGTCATAACGCAGTTTCTCCAACGCGTCCTCTTCAGAAGCACCGTAGCGATACTTGATTTGCGCCCAACCGGTAATTCCGGGCCGCACAAAATGTCGCTTACCGTAATAAGGAATCGTTTCTGAGAGTTTTTCAACAAATTCCGGTCGTTCAGGCCGGGGACCTATAAAACTCATTTCACCCTTTAATACGTTGAACATCTGCGGAATTTCGTCGATTCTTGTTTTGCGCAGCCAGCAGCCGAGATTGGTCGTTCTGGGGTCATCTTCCTTGGCCCAGACCGGCCCGCTTTCCTCTTCGGCGTTATCACGCATGGTTCTGAATTTCATAAGAGTGAATTCATATCCAGCTTCGCCGACCCTTTTTTGTCTGAATAGAATCGGTCCCGGGGAGGTCACCTTGATCAATAGAGCGATAACGGGAAGTGCGGGCAGGACCAGAATGATTCCGACAATCGAGAGAAGAATATCCAGCGCCCTTTTGCACGCCCTCCTGAATGAGGTGACTCGAAAGCCGCTTGAGTAGATGAACCAGCTCGGATGAATGGCCTCAATCAGCAGCTTGCCGGTCAGGGTTTCGTAAAAAGTCGGCGAGTCAATGATCTCGACACCGCGCAGCTTGCAGGTCAAGAGGTTTTTCACTGGCAAGTGCCCGCGCCTTTCGGTCATTGAAATAATCAGCTTGCTGACCTTCGATTCAGATAACAGGCTTTCTATTTGTGTGGCATTGCCAACTATGTGGTCTTCAGGGACGGTAGTGAGGTCACTATCAGGCTTTACAAAGCCGGCAAAGACAAAGTTATGCTGCGCAAGAGGAATGGCCCGCGCAATCACTTCTGCCAAAGGGCCTGTTCCAAGGATCATGATTTTCTGAGCAAGATGAGGTAGTTTCTGGTAGCCCTGAAGGGTCCTGTGGATAAGGTACTGCATGATGCCGAAGGTCATCAGCGACAACGAGAGGAGACCACGGCCCAATGCCATCTCGGGAGCAGCGTAGAAAACAGCTGATAAAAAGAAAAAAGCAAGCATGATGGAAACGGCGATCCTGGCAGCCATTTCGGACCGCTCCATGTACCGATCGCCTGTGTAGAGTTCACAGAAATATGTACTCAGGAAAACTGCCACCATATAAATCACGACTCCCAATGCGGACACGCTGCTATCGCCGACAAGTCCTACAAACTGACCGAAACGGATAAACTGTCCAAACAGATAGCTTACGAAAGCCGCTATGGCATCACATAAAAACAATATGCTGGCAAACTTGAACATGCTCCCCCGGTAAAACTATAATCAACTGCTAATCACTGGAAAAAATACTTAATTCATCTCTTTCATTAGCGCTTCAGCGGCCTTCAATTCTGATTCACTAGCACCTTTTTCACGGACAGCTGTCAGACTCGCCAGGGCCTCCTCGTATCGACCTGCGACTTTATAGGCCTCGGCGAGGTGTAATTGCACAGAAGTTTCTTCGGGCACCATGTTGGAGGCTTTTTCAAGAAAAGCGATCGCATTTTCCGTTTGGCCATTTTTTAATAATGCATATCCCAAGGTATCGATAATATTCGGCATGTTTGGCTCTATCCGGAAGGCTTTGATTGCAAGCTCTAGTGCACGCTTGTTATCTGCGTAGACATCAAGCATCAGTACCGCAAGGTTATTCAGAGAAAAAGCGTGGTTTTTATCGATATCAAGGACTTCTTCATACAGGTTTGCTGCCTTTTTTTTGTCGCCTTGTAAATCGTAAATACTGGCTTTGGGATAAAGGGCCGGAACCAGGTTTGGGTTAACGCGCAAGAGATCGTCATAGATTTTCAATGCATCATCATATGCACCTCTCGTAACATGAATTTGCGCAAGCTTTAATTGCAGTGCAATATTGTTGCCTGTGGCAGAAAGGCCGCGCTGGAGGATGTTTTCGGCAAGGTCCCATTCAGAACGCCTCTCATATATTGAAGACTTGAAAAGGTAACCATTTACAGAAGAAGGATCATCTGTCAAAACCTGGTCAGCAAGCTCTTGTGCAGCCTGGACATCCCCTTTTAACAAGAAAGCACCCAACAACAAAGGCTTCCCTGCGCCGGGTCGAATTTTATCAAGATGGCCATATAGACCTATCGCATCATCATATTTTCCGTTTGCTTTTAAAAATTCAGCATAAACAACAATAATTTCAGGATTATCTGGATTCGATGTGAGTCCTTCCTGCAACGCCTGCAAAGCAAGGTCAATTTTCCCTCTACGCTGCTGGAAATAAGCAAGAGCCAAAGTCCCTCGGGAATTTTTCGATTCGGCGGCCCGTTTATAAAGTTTTTCTGCAAGGTCATCTTCTTTCATGAATTCGTGAAGCGTTGCAGCTTTGAGCATTGCAGGGAGATAATCAGGGTCTATCTGCATTATGGACTGATATTCTTTCTGTGCGGCATCGTAATTCTTTTGATTGATGTAATAGCTGGCGAGGTTGATGTACGGAGTGTAAAAGTCGGGCTTGAGCCGCTTCGCCTCATTAAGCGCAGCAATCGCCTCGTCAGGTCTATTCTGACCAAACTTGGCAGCGGCCAACAGGTTATACAGTATCGCATTATCCGGTGTGATCGAGAGGCCTTTTTCAATGACTTCCAAGGCCTTTGGATAATTGTTCTGTCGAAGATAAAAGGTCGTCAGCAAAAGCCGCGTGTTCAATATTTCCGGAGCTGCATCGACAGCATTAT
>Ga0316201_10001123_pt1 | contig 17384 bp, 16 predicted proteins | sample CS6wburrow_MG_FD_204516 | JGI IMG/M metagenome (GOLD analysis project Ga0316201, IMG submission 204516) | Coastal sediment microbial communities from Delaware Bay, Delaware, United States - CS-6 worm burrow | ecosystem: Environmental > Aquatic > Marine > Coastal > Sediment | place: USA... | reverse complement strand
GACGAAGCCCAGGTTCCTGATATCGGACCCATTCTCGGGAACACTGTCGGCGATGGTCGTTTCACCGTACTTGATGGTGAGATAAACCTGGCCGCCATAGTCTAGCGGACTGCGGCCGTAATCCCGCGCGGCATGACTGACCGCTGGTATTAAGAAGGTTAGAGATAGAAAAACTATAGCCAAATTTTTCCTCATAACTACTAACTCCTGGATAAATATTTTAAACAATGATCCCAATCCTGATGAAGCGCATTATAACTTTCGGCGCAACTTAACACAGTCTCTGAAGTAAGTGTAGTACACCACTGATTACTAATGAGATTTATTTCAACCTATATGTAAAAACAAGATCTTTTAAGGCCCTTGTCCAATTAGTCCGGCAGACGTACGAGCCCGGAATCGAACCCGGCTAATGGACTCTTGTCGGTACATCGTAAGCGTCATGCCGTCTGCCCGTTTGAAGCCAAATTGCCATAGCCTTCGCTTACGGCGTCCTGACGCAATCGCCAGGATTTTCTTGACTATAGTTTACCGCTATGGTTTTTGCAGGGCTTCTTCGGTGAACAATTGCAGTCCGATTTCAGGCTCGTAGCCGTGAATTTCCTTGACGTCCAGTGCACGGATGAAGGCGAGAATCTGCTCGCTGATGACCTGCCCGGGCACCAGTACTGGAAAACCGGGGGGGTAAGGTGTCACGAAACTGGCTGAAACCAGTTCACGACCCGATTTCATCGCCTTTCCGATCGTGGCCTCATCGATAGTCATGTATTCGCAGTTTTCATCGTCGTACGCGAGGAAGAACGCCCGGCGAATATCCCCCTCGCCGGTTTTCACCTTACTTGCCGAATTGGCTGCAAAGGCCGCGTGAAAATGGCTAAAATCCGGCAACGGCGGCAATTCCTGCGACAGGGAGACAACCCTTTTGTCGATCAGGCGCCGCTCCACGCGGCTGGCCTCCTCGCGCTCCTGGTCTAGTTCGGTCGCGATCTTGACCAACACTTCGAGCAAAAACGCCACCGAGCTACGGGTGGTGCCAATATTGGTCATGAATAGCACGGTATTGCGCGAGGTCTTGTTGATCTGGATCCCGTACTTGTCCATCAGGTACTGGGTCTTGAAGGTATCACCGTCGATCCCGGTAAGCCCGACATAAAGCGTCAGGCGGGTCAGGTCGATGACGAAATCGTCGGTCGCCCAGGCCTCTTCCATGCGCGTGCTGGCCCAGCCCTTTTCCGGGTCGAAATAGGAACCGATCCCCGACGGACGGTACTCGTCGGGAATCATTTCGCTGGGTTTTAGAAAACGGAAATACTTGCTCAACAGTGGATGCGACGCGACGCGCTCGCGAATCGTCATCGCCAGCTCGACCTGCTTCTGCACCATCTCGAAGCCTTCGAGTTCGACCTGGCGCCGGCCCATGTCGAGCGAGGCCAGTATCTGGTAATTGGGCGAGGTCGAGGTATGCGTCATGAAAGCCTCGTCGAATGGCTCATGTACCTTGAGGCTGAAATCCTGGTCGTAGACGTGGATCATCGAACCCTGGCGCAACGAGGTCAGCGATTTGTGCGTCGACTGCGTGGCGTAGACGCGCACGCGCACGGTTTCAGGGTCGGGTAACAGCCGCTCGTCGACCAGGTCGGCATCCTTGACCTTGGAAATTCGCTTGCAGTAAGCCGCGTACTCGGCGGCATACTCCTCGCTGGCGTAGCGGGCGCGCAGGCGCCCGGCCGTCGCCATACCGGTGCGCCGACGGTAGGTCGGGGTGAAGCCGGCGAAAGCGAACCAGGCCTCGTCCCACAGGAAAATCAGGTCAGGCTTGATCGCGAGGCACTCTTCCATTACCCGCTCGACGTTGTAGACCACGCCATCGAAGGTACAGTTGGTCAGCAACAGCATCTTGACCTTGTGCAGCAGGCCGGCCTTTTTGTATTCGAGCAGCTTGCGCTTGATTTCCTTGAGCGGTACCGCGCCGTACATCGAGTAATCATGAAGCGGGTAGGAATCGAGGTAGCACACCAGGGCACCTGCCAGCACCATGCCGTAATGGTGTGACTTATGGCAATCCCGGTCGATCAGAATGATATCGCCCGGCTTGACCAGCGCCTGAACCACGATCTTGTTCGCGGTCGAAGTACCGTTGGTAACCCAGTAGGTACGCCGCGCGCCGAAGGCCCTCGCCGCCAGCTCCTGCGCCTTCTTGATCGGCCCGTGCGGCTGCAGCAGCGAATCGAGGCCGCCGGAAGTCGCCGAGGTTTCGGCGAGAAATATATTGATGCCGTAAAACTGCACCATTTCCTTGATCCAGTGCGACTTGGTCACCGACTTGCCGCGCGAAATCGGCATCGCGTGGAACACGCCGGTGGGCTGCCGGCTGTACTTGCGCAGGGCGGTGAAAAACGGGGTTTCGTAGCGCAACTGGATGCCGCGCAGAATATTCAGGTGCAGGTCGAGATAATCCTCCTGCTGATAGAAGATACGGCGGAACTTCTGCGTGACGTTGCCGGCGATGTCTTCCACCGCGGCATCGGTCACGAGGTATAAATCGAGCTCCGGTCGCATCTCGGAAATCACGCTGCCGAGCAGCGGGCCGCGCTCGATATCGAGCGCGTCCTCGTATTCCGTTTCGTCGATCCGGGCCAGGTAGCGCTGCAGAATTTCGAGATGATTGACCGAGCGCAGCGGGAAGCCGTAACGAATCACGACCGCCTGGATATTGTAGTTGAACAGCACCGCGATCAGCGCATCCTCGAAGCTTGGCACCACGACGATATCGTAAACAAAACTGTCCTCGGGACGGCGCAGGGCATGCAGGCTTTCGCGCAGGCGCTTGATGTCTTCATGCCCGCTCTCGTCGACGAATAACAGTTCAAAATAAGGACGCTGGTGGTGCTCATCCTCGAAATTCTGAATCGTATCGTCGCGCTCCTCGAGTTCGGCCGACACCCGCAGATCGATCTCGCGCGAACGGTAGGTGCCGTTGGTCAGTGCGCGCACGATGCGCGCCACCACGCGCGACAGCACGGCAAAATCCTGCTGCTCGAACAACTGCCACAGCAGCCTGATATCTTCGAGCGACGGAAAGGCGCTGTAATTCTCGATAACCTCGAGCGTGGTCAGGTCCTGTTTGATCCGTTTCGACAACGCCTGGATATCCGCCTTGCGCATGTGCTTTTCACGCAAGCGGCTGGTGTTCTCCTCCAGGCGATGCCAGGTATCGAAACGCAGTTGGGTCGGGCTGTGGTAGAAATCCAGGTTGGTGCGTTCTTTTCTTTTTATCAGATTACCGTTTTCAGGCATTTCTCCTCCCGGCGCTAGTAGCCCTGGCTATTGCAGCATTTCCGGCATGTTAGCAGAGAACCGCTCTCGATTACCTGTGGAATACGGTCCAAGATGTAAATTCATTGTCGCCAACAGCCTAAATCGTTATGCTTCTCGCCCTTGCGACTAATACCATGAGGGATACATAGATGCCTATCCAGCTTTCCGACCCGGCCCTGCTCAAGACAAAGGCCTACATCAACGGCCAATGGGTCGATGCCGACAGCGGCGAAACGGTTGCGGTTACCAATCCCGCCAACGGCGAGATTATCGCCGCGGTCGCCAAATGCAGCACCGCCGAAACGCGGCGCGCGATCGAAGCGGCCGCAGAGGCATTCCTTACATGGCGCCAACGCACGGCCAAGGAGCGCGCCGCCTGCCTGCGCAAATGGTTCAATTTGATGATGGAGGCGCAGGAGGACCTGGCGCTGATCATGACCCTGGAACAGGGTAAGCCGCTGGCGGAAGCTCGTGGCGAAATCGCCTATGGCGCCAACTACATCGAGTGGTTCGCCGAGGAAGCCAAGCGAATTTACGGCGACACCATCCCGCAGCCGTCCAACGACAAGCGCATCGTCTGCATCAAGCAGCCGGTGGGCGTCGTCGCCTGTATTACGCCCTGGAATTTTCCCAACGCGATGCTGACCCGCAAGATCGCGCCGGCGCTGGCCGCCGGTTGTACGGTGGTCTGCAAACCGGCCAATGCAACCCCGCTGTCCGCCTATGCTTTCACCGAGCTGGCCGAACGCGCCGGGATACCGCCCGGGGTCATTAACATGGTCACCGGCGAAACCGCCGCCATCGGCAAGGAACTGACCTCCAACCCGATCGTGCGTAAGCTGACCTTCACCGGCTCCACCCCGGTCGGTAAGCAGTTGATGGCCGAATGCGCGCAAACCGTCAAGCGGACCTCGATGGAACTCGGCGGCAACGCGCCGTTCATCGTGTTCGACGACGCCGACCTCGACGCAGCGGTCGCGGGCGCGTTGATCAGCAAGTATCGCAATGCGGGGCAAACCTGCGTCTGCGCCAATCGGATCCTGGTGCAGGAAGGCTGCTACGACGCATTCGCGGAAAAACTGGCCGAGGCCGTAAGTGGGCTCAAAATGGGCGACGGCACCGAGGAAGGCGTTACCGTTGGGCCGCTGATTACCGAGCAGGCGGCTAACGACATGGAAGCCTTCGTCGCGGACGCGGTCGCCAAGGGCGCCACCAAGGTTGTCGGCGGCAATCGCTCCGATATTGGAACCCAGTTTTTCGAACCCACCATTCTGACCAACGTCAGTGGCGAAATGCGCGTCTTCCGCGAAGAGATTTTCGGGCCGATCGCGCCCCTGTTCAAGTTCAGTACCGAGGAAGAAGCTATCCAGATGGCCAACGACACCGAGTTCGGCCTGGCCTGCTATTTTTACTCGCGCGACATCGGCCGCATCTGGCGCGTCGCGGAAAGTCTCGAGTACGGTATTGTCGGCATCAACGAGGGAATCATTTCGAACGAAATGGCGCCTTTCGGCGGCGTCAAGGAATCGGGCCAGGGCCGCGAAGGCTCCAAGTATGGCCTCGATGACTACACTGAAATTAAGTACATGTGCCTGGGAGGAATCGACCAATGAGCAGCGCAGAAATGAAAACGAACGAGTTTGCCGGGATTTCCAACCAGGACTGGCAGGCGCGGAAAGAAGCCGCCGTGGCCCGCGGCCAGGGCAACGTTGCTCCGGTTTATACCGAACGCGCGCTCGGCTCCGAGATCTGGGACGTCGAAGGCAACCGATATATCGATTTCGGCACCGGTATAGCGGTCTGTTCGGCCGGCCACTGCCACCCGAAAATAACCGCGGCGGTCAGCGAGCAGCTCGAGAAATTTAGCCATACCTGCGTCATGGTAACGCCCTACGACAGCATGGTTCGCCTGGCCGAAAAATTAAACGAACTGGCGCCCGGATCGAGCAGCAAAAAATCGATATTTGTCACCACCGGCGCCGAGGCTATCGAAAACGCGGTCAAGATCGCTCGCGCCCATAGCGGCCGTCGCGGCGTAATCGCCTTCAATGGCGGTTATCACGGACGCACCAACATGACCATGGGTCTGACCGGCAAGATTACGCCATATAAAAACCTGTTCGGACCCTTCCCCGCTGAAATTTATCACGCACCGTTCCCGATCGAATACCACGGCGTATCGGTCGCTGATGCGCTCAAGGGGATCGACAACCTGTTCAAGTGCGATATCGCGCCCAGCGATGTTGCTGCAATAATCGTCGAGCCGGTGCAGGGCGAGGGTGGATTCTACCCGGCCCCGGTCGAATTTCTGCAGGCGCTGCGAGCGCTCTGCGACGAGCATGGGATTCTGCTGATTATCGACGAAGTCCAGTCCGGCTTCGCGCGCACCGGCAAACTGTTCTGCAGCGAGTACGCCGGCGTCGAAGCAGACCTGATGACGATTGCCAAGGGGATGGCCAACGGCTTCCCGATCGCCGCGGTCGTCGGTAAAGCCGAGGTGATGGACGCGCCCATGCCGGGCGGGCTCGGCGGCACCTACGCCGGCTCGCCGCTGGGCTGCGCCGCGTCGCTGGCGATGATCGACGTTATCGCCGAGGAAGACCTGGCCGCAGGGGCGCAACGAATCGCTGCGGCGTTCGACAAGCGTCTCAAGGAATTGCAATCAAGGTATCCGGAAACCATCGGTCACATCCGCACCAGCCACGGCGCGATGATGGCGATTGAACTGGTCAAGAACGGTGACGCCGAACAACCCGACGCCGAGCTGACCAAGGCCCTGATCGGGCACGCTTACGAGAACGGCCTGGCCTTGCTAAGCTGCGGAGCGCGCGGCAACGTGATCCGCTTCCTGCCAGCCCTCAACATCAGCGACGCCTTGATCAACGAGGGGCTGGACATTCTCGAGAGATGCTTCGAAGACCTGCTCCAATAACAACCGGGCCGCTAAGCCTGTAGGCCCGCGTCAAAGCTCGTTAAAGGGACGGAAACTACTCCGTCCCTTTTTTTCGCGCTTTAGAAACCAATCGTTCGACGGCGTGACCGCTGTCGACTTGGAAACCTGGGACCCGGCCTACCTGAAAGCATTTTGCAATCGAAAGCAAAAAACGTCTCTTCTTGTCGAAACTTAAGGGTCTGGTCCGGGGAGATCTTTTCAGAACGTTGCGCGACAGGGAAGTCGCGCACGAGCCTACATGGATGTATTTACGGCGTTTCTGAAAAGATCTCCCCGGACCAGACCCGTTTGCCGGGATATCTTCCCACGAAAGTTAATCAGGCATTACCCAGGGGTTCGTTGAGTTCGATGATGTAGCTGACGCCGCTATCGCGAAAAAAGGCGTGCTTAAGTCTTTCCGAGGGGTTCGTTGAGCTCGATGACGTATCCGTTCGGGTCCTTGAAGAAGGCGATGATGCGCGTACCAGCATTCATTGGCCCGGGTTCGCGCACGAACTCCACTCCTTCCGATTTCAGGTATTCCGACGTTGCGTAGACGTCGGACACCTTGAGCGCGAAATGCCCCCAGGCGTTGCCCATGTCGTAGGGCTCCTGCTGGTCCCAGTTGTAAGTCATCTCGATCGTGGTGCCCTCGTCCTCGCCCTGGTAGCCGACGAAGGTATTGGTAAACCGCCCCTCAGGGTAGTCGTTCTGGCGCAAAATTTTCATCCCCAGGATACGGGTGTAAAAATCAATCGTCTTTTCCTGGTCGAACACCCGGATCATGGTGTGGTCGAGCCTGAAGTCGGGTTTCTGTTCAGTCATGGCTTACCTCTATTGAATTAGCGCCGGCCGCACCGCGTCGGCCACCAGCTCCTGGAATCGTCGCACGCTGTTCTCCCAGTGCGGCGACAGTAGACCGCCATCCTGTGCCAGCGGTGAATGGCGCCCCTGCTGCAGGCGCAGGCACATTTCATGGTCTTCGAGATGGACGCTGTGCCAAAGATCGTGCAACTGCTGAATTTGCGCGTCACTATAATCCGCGTCCCGGTGGGTGTAAATAACGCGGCGTTGCCGAGTGTGCCCGGCGTCTACCGGCTGGTGCAGGTAGACACCCATTTGATCCGGCTGGTAGGTGCCGAGGATAAAGCTCGGAAACAGGGTCAGGTAATGCGAGGTTACGCCGAGCGCGTTCAAATCGGCAGCCGCCTGCTGCGCCGCATCGAGTTCCACCATGCTGCCGAGGCAGTGACCCTCGATCAGCGTCTGGTGGTCTTCGAGCGGCTGCCGGGTCGTGGTCCTGTGGACGAACTGCACGTGGTAAGGCTCGATAAAGTTCTCCATCAACAGCTTCCAGTTGCAGGCCACCTCACCGAAGTCGATACTCGTCCGCGGGACATAATCCTCGACCCTGTTGTCGCCAAGCATTTTCTTCAATGGCGCGATAAATTCCTCGAACGGCATGGGCTCGACCGCCAGGTTGACGAAAATCCAGTCGTGCCAGACCTCGCAATGAACCGGCACCAGACCATTGTCTTCGTAGCTGAAACCGGGCGGGAGCTCGCGCAAGCCGCCGCCGAAATACGGTGCGTTTCTGAGCGCGCCGCATAAATCGTAGCTCCAGCTGTGGTACGGGCAACGGAGCAATTTTCCACAGTTCCCGGGAGCATCCACCAGTTTCAGGTTTCGGTGGCGGCAAACGTTGTGGAAGGCCGAAACCCGATGCTTCGCATCACGCAGCAGCAGCAGCGGTAATCCCGCGACCTCTACCGGCTTAACGTCGCCGGCGTCGACCATCTCGTGCGCGAAACCGGCGAACACCCAGTAGCTGCGAAACAGTGTCTGATATTCCAGGTTTAGAAACTCGTCGCTGGTATAGGCAATCGAAGGCAACCCGCGCAGCACCGCGGCTTGCTGATCAAAGTCTTTTAACAGGAATCGATTGAGCATGACATTACTCCCGCAGGCGAGCACTAAATTAGCACAAGTTTTGTAGATGCCGAAGTAAATTTGCGCCCAAATTTTACGTTTTCATCAAATATTTTGCTTTGAATTGCATTTTCCTCAATAATAGCTCACCTAAATAGCAACAAACATAATCATGGCCTCGCAAACCGCCGTACCGATCGAGCCCGCAAAAGCCCGGGGCATCGCCTCCACCGAGGACGATCTGAACCGCGCCATCATCAAGATGCTGCAACAGGACGGCCGCCTGCCCTACAAGGACATCGCCCGCGCGCTCGACGTATCTGAGGGCACGATACGCAACCGGGTACAGTCGATGAAGCAAAGCGGGGCCCTGAAAATCGTTGCACTGGCGGACCCGATGGCGATTCGTTACAAGGCCGACGCGATGATCGGCATCAAGGTCGCAAACCCCGCCACCCCACGCGCGGTCGCCCATCGCCTGAGCGAATGCGGCGAAGTCGTTTACGTGCTCTGGGTATCCGGTCGCTACGACCTGTTGATCGAGGTCGTCTGCGAAACCCGCGACGCGTTCCAGTCTTTCCTGGAGCAGCACTGTTTCGGCCAGGTTGACATCGACCAGATCGAAGTCATGAGCGGTATCGAAATGTTCAAGAACCAGTTCCTGCTGAAACGGCAGGCACAGTAATACATCGAAGGAGTAAAGCAATGAGCAGCACCTATTACGAGAGCATGGAAAAATCCTTTCCCACCAGGGCGCGCATCAGAAAAGAAAAGAAAAAACTCGAGGATGCCGGCGTCAAGTACATACTATCCTGCTGGATCGACATGCTCGGCGTCCCCAAGACCAAGCCCGTGCCGATTAGCGATTTCGAGCCGCTGTGCCTCGGCAAGGGACCCCAGTTCGCCGTGCACTCGGTATCCTTTGTACCCGAACTCGGTCCCGCCGATTCCGACCAGATCCCGGTGCCCGACCTCGATAGCCTCGTGATCTGCCCCTGGGATCCGACCTGTGCCTGGGTGTTCGCCGACCTGTGGTGGGAAAACAAACCTTACAACCTCTGCCCGCGCCAGGCGTTAAAGCGTGTCATCCGAGACGCCGCTGACCAGGGCTACGCGATGATGGCCGGTATCGAACCCGAATTTATCACCATGCAGTGGGATGAAAACGGCAGACCGGTCAAGGCCTTCGACGACGATCCCGCCGAAGGCGAGGGTCTGCGCCCACGGCGTCAGGCATTCGGCTACGATGTCGAGTACTCGATCGACGCAATGGGCTTTCTCGGCGAGTTGATGGATATTCTGAACGGCCTCGGCTGGCAACTGCATGATGTCGTGGCCGAGGGCGCCTACTCGCAGTTTGAACTCGACTTTCACTATACCAACGTGCTCGAGATGGCCGATCGCATGGTCTTCCTGCGCGTACTGCTGAAGGAAATCGCCAAGAAACACGGCATGTTCGTGACCTTCATGCCGAAGCCGACCACCGGTGACTGGCGCTCGGGCGCACACATGAACACGTCGCTGGTCAGGGTTGGCAAGCCCGACAAGAACCTCTACGAAGACAGCAAGGGTGGCTGGAGCCAGACGGCGTATCACGCGATTGGCGGTATTCTCAAACACGGCGCGGCGATCACGGCGGTGGCCTGCAGCACGGTTAATTCCTACAACGGGCTGGTGCCCAAGGTGGGCGGTTTCGAAGGCGGCGTCTATACCTGGGCGCCGACGCATATTACCTACGGCTCGAATAATCGCTCGGCGATGCTGCGCATGCCGCAAAGCCGCTTCGCGCTCGAGAATCGTGCCGCCGACATGTGCATGAATCCCTACCTCGGGCTCGGCATGATGCTGGCCGCAACCATCGACGGCATCACCAATAAAATAGATCCGGGCAAACCGGTGGACGAAGACCTCTACGTCATGGATGAGAAAAGACAGCAAAAATTGACCGCGCTGCCGCGCAACCTGCTGGAAGCGACGGAACAACTGGGCAAGAGCAAGCTCGCAAAACAGGTGCTGGGAGAGCAGATGCTGTCGTCCTTCCTGGCCTACAAGGTCGACGAATGGGAGCGTTATCACCAGGTTACGACCGACTGGGAACTACAGGAATACCTGCGCCTGTTCTGATGGATTACCAGCTATACGATCTCGGTGATTTTGAACTGCAGTCGGGCGTTGTTTTCAGCGGCGCCCGACTGGCTTATAAAACCTATGGCGAGCTCAACCAGACCAGGGACAACGTGGTCGTGCTACCGACCTTCTATACCGGCAACCACCTGCGCAACGAGGGTTACTTCGGCCCCGGACGCGCCATCGACCCGGCGCGCCATTTCGTGGTTTCGATCAATATGTTCGGCAACGGCATCTCATCCTCGCCAAGCAATACGCCGGCGCCGTTCAACGCCGCGAATTTCCCGCAGATCACGCTTTACGACAACGTACGCGCCCAGTATCGCCTGCTGACCGAGGCGCTCGACGTCCGGAGAGTGGCGCTGGTAACCGGCTGGTCCATGGCCGGCTGTCAGTCCTTTCAGTGGGGCGCGCAGTATCCCGGGTTCGTCGACGCCATCCTGCCGTTTTGCGCTTCCGCCAAAACCTCCGAGCACAACATCGTGTTTCTCGAAGGCGTTAAGGCCGCGCTGCAGGCGGACTCGGCATACGACAACGGAAACTACAGTTCGCCACCCGAGAAAGGCCTCAAGGCTTTCGGCCGGGTCTATGCCGGCTGGGCCTATTCACAAACATTCTACCGGGAGCAAATGTATCGACTGCTCGGATTCGACAGCGCGGAAGCGCTGCTGCAGGACTGGGAGCGCGATCATCTCGACTGGGACGCCAACGACCTGTTATGCATGCTCTGGACCTGGCAGCAGGGCGATATCAGCGCCAACGACCTTTACCGGCACGATTTCAGGGCAAGCCTCGCAGCGATCCGGGCGAGAGTCATCGTCATTCCCTGCGACAACGACCTCTACTTCCCTCCCGAAGACAACCAGATCGAAATCGAGCATATCAGTAACGGCGAGCTGCGAATCTACCGCTCGCCCTGGGGGCATTGTGTCGCCTCGCCCGGTAACGACCCTGAATTCCAGAAGTATCTCGACCAGGCCATAGCTGAACTACTGGCCTGACAAATCCCTCCCCAAACCCCGGAGCACAACATGACCGCACCTAGCGTTTTTCGCATTGCCGACATACAGGACCGTATCGACAACCTGCCCGAGAACGGCACCTATATCAAACCGTTTGTTACCACGGCGATCAGTGAATCGATGGCGGGCGGAATCAATTGCCTGAACAAGATTTCGGTACCCTGGGACCTGACCTGTGATGAAATGATCTATTGCCTGCAAGGGACTTTTCGCCTGGTGGTGGACGAGATCGGTTACGAACTGAATCCGGGTGACCTGATGTTCGTACCTAAAGACAATCACGTTAAATACGAGTGCGACGACAAGTGCGTGATTTTCTATACCGCCTACCCGGTCGACTGGAAGCAGCGCGCAGGCATTACCCATGTGCCCGGCATCGATCCCGATGAAATGCCCGCGCCATACGAACAATGACGCAAAGCCAGATTATCGAGACCTATCTCGAGGGCTGGAAACTCGGTGACGGCTTTCACTACGACGATCCCAACACCGGGCGAATCCAGCGGCGGGATTTCGTCGCCTTCGCCGAAGACCTCAAACAAGCCGCGATCGAGATGGGCGCGGCAGAGAACGCCAGGCCCTTCCTGCAGTACAGTGATGTCGTGATCAAGTATGAACCTCTGCCGGCTACGGTCTGGTGCTGGTGGCAGGCGGTTGGCACCGAACTGCAGGGCAGCGCGAGAATCCTGGCTGGCGAGGCAGGCGTTCTGCATGAAAAAATCGCCTATTTTTCGCGTCTGCCCGATTAACCCAGGGCTTTCGCCCCGTGGGCTGCCGACGAACCCTGCCGCGCCTGTTGCCGTTACCATGATTCGAAAATCACAGGAGCGGGAGTGACACAGCTAAAAGAGATCATCGATCCACAAAACTACCGCTTAAATGTCGGAATCATGATCGTCAATCGTAAGCACAAAATTCTGGCGGGAGATGCATTTCACTATCCTGGGGAATGGATGATGCCGCAGGGCGGGATAGATCCCCTGGAATCGGCTTACGAAGCCATGCAAAGGGAGCTGCTAGAAGAAACCGGGTTGCAGATGAACCAGGTCCAGGTTATTCGCGAACACGACAACTGGTTGCAGTACCTGTTTCGCAAGCCCCAGTACAAGGACGATGTCTTCTATATCGGGCAGCGTCAGAAGTGGTTTTTACTCGAATACAACGGGCCCCTGCCCGATGCCGATACCGTGCAACATCGCGAATTCAGATGCTTCGACTGGGTCGACGCGCAATGGCTGGTCGACCAGATACCCGCCTTCAAAAAATCAGTCTACCGCGCTGTCGTAACGGAATTTCGCCCGTATTTTCCCTGACTGAGGGGGTCCGTTAGCGATCGGGGCCAGGAGTGGCAGCGATGCCTCGAACGCCCGCGCGGCGCGGGATCGTTTTCCCCGACGACCTAGAGTGTTCCTGCCGCCCCCTGGTTGCGCCTAACGCCAGCCGGCGCGGTCCATCAATTGGACCGCGGCACGATTATTATCGCCGAGACGGGTCAGGTTCAGGCTGTCGCCCTTGAACTCCCCGAATGACTTCAACGTATCCGAAGTTGCCGCGCCGGCAACTACCGGGTACTCGTTGTTGACCTCGGCATACCAGGTTTGCGCCGCGTCGCCGACCAGGAATTCCAGCAGACGCTCGGCGGCCTCGCCATGCCTGGCGTGCCGGGTCACCGCGGCGCCGCTCACGTTGACATGCGTGCCGCGATCGCCCTGGTTCGGCCAGAATACCCCGAGGCTGTTGGCGACCTTCTGGTCTTCGGCCTTGCTGCTGTTGACCAGGCGGCCATAGTAGTAGGTATTGGCAATCGCGATATCACAGAGACCGGCCGCGGCGGCGCGCAGCTGGTCCGTATCGCCACCAGCGGGTTTGCGCGCAAAATTGGCGACCAGGCCTTTCACCCAGGCCTCGGTTCCATCGATCCCGTGCGCCTCGATCATCGATGCAACCAGCGACTGGTTATAGATATTGTCGGAAGAACGAATGCAGATTCTCTGTTTCCACTTCGGTTCGGCCAGCGCTTCGTAGGTCGAGAGCTCGGCCGGGTTCACCCGGTCTCTGGCGTAAAAGATAACCCGCGCACGTTGCGACAGGCCAAACCAGTAATTATCCTCGTCACGCAGGTTTGCCGGGATTTTCTTCATCAGTACCGCGTTTTCCACGGGGCGCAATACCCCCGCCGCCTTCGCGCGCTGCAGTCGCCCGGCATCGGTGGTGATAAACACGTCGGCGGGAGAGGACTGGCCTTCCGCCTCAAGCCGTTTCAGCAACTCATCGGCTTTCGCGGTAATCAGGTTGAAGCCGATGCCTGTTTCGGCTTTGAATTTCTCCAGCAAGGGCAGGATCAGCGCCTCCTTGCGGGCCGAATATACATTGACTTCCTGCGCCATGGCGGCGCCATGGCCCAGCATGATCGACAGGCAGACAGCGCTCACTACAAGGATTTTTGATGCGATCAAATTACGGTACATCGGTGAGTACTCCAGGGGTAAAAACGTTAAGACTGGCTAAATTATCAAATGCTTAATGCGAATGCAAATGTTAATCATTCTCATTTAGGGTAAATCTTAAAGAAATATTAACGCCGCGCTTGCAGGCGGAAATTGATCGAGATCAACTCCGCCGCCGCTGGTTGCCGAGGTCGGGGATCCTCACTTATCATGGGCACGCCCACTGGCATTACAGGATGGATCGATGAGCTTTGGTATCACCAAGACGATCCCGGCGAAGGCCGGAATCGAAACGCTAAATTCACTTTTCGACGGCAGCCGCGACGAGTACGAATTCCACATGGCGGGATCCGAGCCCAAACGGCTCAAGGTTGGCGACTATGTCTACACGATTTTCAACGACCAGCTGCACGGCCGTCTCAGGATCGGCAAATTTATTACCGGCGCCACCAATCCCGCTTCCGGAAAACCCAGGATTCTGATTCTGGTCGAAGCGCCGGGCGAGCGTCTGCAACCGCCTGTCCCGAAGCAAGGTCATCGCGGCACGCGCTATACCGACGGTGAAGACTGGCCGAACTCGTGACCGCATCGACCATCGTCCCGGGGACGACTATCGAGGGCCCGCATGCAAAAGCTTAACGATCAGGATATAGCGCTTTTCGACCGGGATGGATTCCTGGTTGTCGATCGACTAATCGCACCCACGAGGTTGAAGCCGCTGCACCAGGCCTTCGACGACCTGTTTCACGGCCGCTTCGAAACCGGGGTGCGACCGGATGAGGTCAACTGGCAGGCGGCAACCGGCGACCCCGGCCTTACCCGGCAAATCTGTAACGGCTGGAAAGCCAATCGTGAGATCGCGCGGGTGGTGCTCGATGCCGAACTGGGTGAAAGCATCGCTACGCTCGGCGGTTGGCCCGGGGTTCGTATCATGATCGATAACGTGCTGTGGAAACCCCCGGCCGCCAAATCCCTCGGATTTCATCAGGATAGCGCCTACCTGGCCTGGTTTACCCCGTCCGATCTTCTGACCTGCTGGATTGCGCTGGATGATACCCGCGCCGATGGCGGCACCATCGAGTTCGTGCGTGGTTCACAACGTTGGCAGCAGAGTGCCCCCGAGGGAGAGTTTCACGCGCCCGAGGATTACCGCAGGCCGATGCGCAGGGCGGCCGCGCGTGAAGGCGTCGAGCCTGAAATCGTTTACATCGAAGTAGATGCCGGCGGCGGATCGTTCCATCACGGCTGGACCTGGCATGGCTCCGGCGCAAACAACAGCACCAGTCCACGACGCTCACTGGTATTACATGCCATGCGTAGCGACGTCGAGTATCAACCGCAGAATTTCAGCCAGGGTATCGGCCCGATTTACAGCCGTTACCGGCACCTGGGCGACAATCGGCTCGACGAGAACTACTTCCCGATCCTGTGGCGTGAAGACGGTTATCGCACCCCGCAAATCGACGACTACCTCGGCGGCTAAGGGCATATGTTGCGTCGCCTGATCAAAAGCCTGTTTCCCGGTTTCATGGCTAGAGTCGAAGCCGAATCGCGCAACTGGATAATGCAGTGCCCCAGGTGCGGCCATGAAGTGTCGGTATGGGACTACGGTGGCATGCGTTACCGGGCGCCTGGGCCGGTATATCGGCTGGGCCGCTGCCCGGATTGCCATAAAGTCGGCATGTTACGAGTATTCAAGCGCGATCCCCTCGACGCTGACTAAGGTCGGGATCTCGCGCTGTAAAAAGTGATAGTATCGGCCTGCTGCCATAACAACTCCGAGCCATGACTGATCTTGATCGGCAAGCCCTGCAGGCACTCGAAAATACCCGTTTCACAACCTACTGGCTCGACAGTCTCGACGCGGTCGAAGACGCCGCGCCGCTAACGCAGGAGACTGACTGCGACCTGCTCGTCGTCGGCGGCGGATTTTGCGGGTTGTGGGCCGCTATCCAGGCGAAGGAGCAGGATCCCGCGCGCGACGTGGTGCTCATCGAGGCCCGCAGCGTCGCCAACGGCGCCAGTGGCCGGCCGGCTGCAATCATGTCGACCTCCGTCATGCACGGCATCGACAATACCGAGCGCATATTCCCGGACGACGTCGCCGAACTGGAGCGCCTCGGGCGCGAAAACATGGATGCCTTCAAACAGGCCGTCGAACGTTACCGCATCGACTGCGACATCGAGTGGGGCGGCGAAATGAAGGTATCGATCGGCGACGAGGGATTGCCGACCGTCGAGGAAGACTACCAGCTTTATCTCAAGTATGGCCACGACGCGGTCAAGCTGGACAAGGAAGCTGTGCAGGCCGAAATCAAGTCGCCTATTTTTCACGGCGGCGCCTGGTCGCGGCAGCGCAGCGGCACGGTGCACCCGGGCAAGCTGGTACGCGGCCTGAAGCGAGCGGCGCTGGAACTGGGCGTGCGCCTTTACGAAAACACGCCGTTACTGGCTAATCGCAAAACCAGCAAGGGAATCAAGGTCGATACGCCGCGGGCCACCATCAGCGCCAACAAGGTTTTACTGGCGACCAATGCCTGGGCCGCGGGCCACCGCCACATCAGCCGCCGCGTGGCGGCGATTCGCGATCGCATCGTCGTCAGCGAGCCGCTCAGCGAGGCGCAGATGGAGCAAATCGGCTGGCAACATCGCCAGGGGATCTACGATACCCGCACCCAGCTCAACTACATGCGCCTGACCGCCGACAACCGTATCCTGTTCGGCGGCCGACTGGGCTATTTTTTCGGTAACAATACCGATCCGGCGCTGGACAAGACGCCGCAACCCTATATCCGGCTGGTCAAGTCGTTCTATCGCACCTTCCCGCAGCTGGCCGAAGAGATTCGTTTCTCGCACGCCTGGAGCGGCCCGATCGGTTTGACCACTCGCATGGCGGTGCATTACCAGAGATACCATGACGGCGACATGGTGTACGCGGGCGGCTACTCGGGTTTCGGAGTAACCGCGTCACGCTTCGGCGCGCGCATCGGGCTTGCCATTCTCGACCAGGCCGACATTCCCGAAACCCGGATGCGGTTCGCGCAGACGGTACCCGATTACATCCCCCCCGAACCGTTGCGCTGGATTGGCGCGCAAATCACGATGTATGCGCTCGACACTCTCGATGAAAAAGGCGGCTGGCGCAAGCTCTGGGTGAGCATGGTGCAGAAAATGGGATTTCCGATTACGCTTTAGCAATCGACCCGGGGATATTACCTGAGATCACAAGGGAACAGGATCGTCTCGCACTCGCCGCGCTTACCCTGGCCGCCGGCTACGGCATTGCGCGGTGCCCGCGGGCCGACTCGCGCCCGCTGTTCGCGGTTATTCGACGCAGGGCCAGGTATCCGGTATCCAGCGCCCTTCCGGCAACCGGGTTTCCAGGTTCCCGCACGACATGTCGATCTGTATCTGCGTCAGATTTCTTACCTGGCGCAGGTCGAGACCCTCGAAATGCGTCAGGTAGGTGTAGGCGCCTTTAAAATCGACGTCTGACAGGCTTGCGCCACTGAAAATCGCCCTGGAAATATTGGAAAACTGGAAATTGACATCTTTCAGCCTCGCATCACTGAAATCGACACGCCCCAACTCCGACTTGGACCAGTCCAC
>Ga0316201_10001122_pt1 | contig 17392 bp, 18 predicted proteins | sample CS6wburrow_MG_FD_204516 | JGI IMG/M metagenome (GOLD analysis project Ga0316201, IMG submission 204516) | Coastal sediment microbial communities from Delaware Bay, Delaware, United States - CS-6 worm burrow | ecosystem: Environmental > Aquatic > Marine > Coastal > Sediment | place: USA... | reverse complement strand
CAATCGCCACCCGATCTGAAGACCGGTTCCTGCACTTTCAGTACAAATTGAGCGCTGAACGAAGTGCTTTCCAGCGCGTTGATACGTCTCTCAATGGTGGAATACCTAGTTTAAAATTCCTATCCGCCGCACCGGCGCCGCATCGACGTGACCGTGATCGGGTCCTGAGGCGGTTGGGATTCGCGCCTATTCCGTGTAGAACTGCTGCTTGAAGCGAACGTTGAGCGGCTCTGCTTCGCCCTCGATGGCCACGCTGATCTCGAACATGTACGTTTCCAGGTTGTGTACCGGGAATTGTCCGACGTAGTAGATCGCGCCGCCCGGCTCCTGGATCTCGCGCAACTCGATTTCACGCCGCTGGCCGGTCAGGTTGGTGCCGCTGGCTGTCACGTTCGCGCCGACGGGGGTGCCGGGCGTGTCCATCACTTTTTTCAGCACGGTAACGTTCAGCAACGCCCGATTGGAGGAACGCACGATACCGTACGCTTGCGCCACCTGAGGGGGGATCAGGTTCGTGTTGAGAGCGTTGTAGTGAACGACATACTCGCCGAAGTCCTGTGACTGCTGAGCCGGGGCAGCTGCGGAGAGGAACAGTGCCGCCAGCCCGAGAAATGACATTATTGGTTGTTTCATCGCGAAGATCTCCAAATCGGTTTGGCGTTTTTCACCATCCTATCAGAAGGAGCAAAAACCGTATGGCAATCAGGGCGAAGATCGGAGACAGGTCGATGCCCGCGATCGGCGGGATGACTCTGCGGACAGGCCGCAGCACCGGTTCGGTCAGCTGATAGACCAGCGGAATGACCGGATGCCTGAGTTGCTGACCGACCCAGCTCAGGATGACGCCCGCAATGATCAGGAAAAAGTATGTCATCAGCAATGTCGCCACCAGCTTGGTGACGCTGAACATGGCAATTTCGGCCGGACCCAATGGGCTCGAACTCAGCCGGCTTGAAACCCACACGCTGACGAACTCCAGTACCAGCATCAGCACGACCGCTGCCGTATCCAGCCGGCCGAAGGCGGGCACTACCCGCCGCAGCGGCACCAACAAGGGATCGGTGACCCGGACCAGGAACTGGCACACGGGGTTGTAGAAATCGGCCCGAACCCATTGCAGCATCACGCGGAGCATGATTGCCGTGATGTAGAGGTCGAGCAGCGTGCCGACGAGGTACGACACGGCGTTGAGGCCATTACTCTGCATCTTTGTCCGCCTCGCCAAGGTTCGGTGCTCCGGACAGTTCCATGCTGCGATCACGCGCCGCCGTGACAGCGTGCTCCATCAGCGCGCGAAAGCCGCCGCTGTCGAGGACCGCCATGGCCGCCTCGGTCGTCCCGCCGGGCGACGTGACCCTGCGGCGCAGTTCCTCGGCCTCGTCGGGACTCGTGGCCATCATTGCTCCCGCGCCGAAGCAGGTTATTGCAGCGAGCCGCTCCGCCGTGTGCGGCGGCAGGCCCAGTTCCCGCGCGGCGGCAGCCAGGGCCTCGGTCAGCAGGAAGTAGTAGGCCGGGCCGGTTCCGGAAACCGCGGTGACCGCGTCCATCAGCCCTTCGTTATCCAGCCAGACAACCTCGCCGGCAGCCAGCAAAATCTCCTCTGCCCGGGCCAGCTGCTGGCGACTGCAATCCGGGCCAGCCGTCATTCCGCTGATCCCGTGTCCGATGAGCGCGGGCGTGTTCGGCATGCAGCGAACGACCGCGATGTCCCGCCCCAGCCGTTCGCGGATCGTATCGATCGTCGTGCCGGCCGCGATTGACAGCACCAACTGGTCGCTGCGGACCTTTCCGGCGAGCTGGTTCAGTACGACCGGCATGGTCTGTGGCTTGATCGCCAGCAGGATGACGTCCGCCCCCTGGATGGCGCCGATGGTCTCCTTGTCGGTGAAGACCGGCACGTCGAAAGTGTCTCTAAGGCGGGCCCGCGCGGCATCGTCGGGGTCGACGACCCGGATGCGCAGATCGGACCTCGGCGGATTGGCCAGGCCGCTGATCAGCGCGGAGGCCATGTTTCCCCCGCCAATGAACGTAATCAGCATCGCGCTCGAACTCCTTCGCCTTCCCATCCCGTGTTCATTTCGTGCCAGCCGCTGGCCGCGGACCCAGCAGGTCCGTGCCGACGCGTACCATCGTACTTCCGTGTGCGATCGCCGACTCCAGATCGGCCGACATGCCCATCGATAGCGTATCCATTTCGATACCCTCCTCGAGCAGCGCCCCGTAGAGCTGCTGCATGCGGCGGTAGCTGTCGCCGGGATCGTGAACGTCATCGGCCATTTTCGGGATGGCCATGAGTCCGCGCAGGCGAATCCGGGGCAGTTCCTGCACGAGATGGGCGAGCGCTGCTGTGTCCTCCGGCAGCACTCCGGACTTCTGGGGTTCCCGGTCGATGTTCACCTCGATGCATACGTTCATTGCGGGCAGTTCGGCCGGGCGTTGCGCCGACAGCCGCCGGACTATCTTTTCCCGGTCTGCGCTCTGCACCCAATCGAAGTGCCCGGCCGCCTCCCGGGTCTTGTTCGATTGCAGTGGCCCGATGAAGTGCCACTCGATATCCAGGCCCTGCAGCTTCGCCTGTTTGGCCAGCGCCTCCTGCACGTAGTTTTCACCGAAGGAGCGCTGTCCCAACGCATGCAGATCGCGGATTTTCCCGGCCGTGTGCTTCTTGCTGACCGCCAGCAGCGCAACCTCCCCGGGCGCGCGGCCCGCCGCACTGCAGGCGGCGGCAATCCGTGCACGAACATTGTCAAGATTTTCTTTTAAGTTGTTCATCTTGCGGGCAGAGTGGGCTTGAACTATGGTTATGGCTCATGCAGCTGTATCATTCACAGGTGTGACGTTCCAGCGATCGTTCCCAAGCATTGTAACGCGACCATGGTGAATTCAAGGAGGGATTATGGATATTGCTGAGCTGCTTGCCTTCGCAGTGAAAAACAATGCTTCGGACCTGCACCTGTCTTCCGGGCTGCCGCCGATGATTCGCGTGGACGGCGATATTCGCCGCCTCACGCTGCCCGCCCTGGACACGGCACAATTGCAGGAACTGGTCTACAGCACGATGAGCGACCAGCATCGTCGTGATTTCGAAGCCAACCTCGAAGTCGACTACTCCTACTCGGTGCAGGGCATGGCGCGTTTTCGCGTCAATTGCTTCCACCATGACCGCGGTGTCGGTGGGGCGTTCCGCACCATTCCCGACACGGTTTGGACACTGGAGGATATCGGTGCGCCGCCCATATTCAGGGACATCATCGACGCGCCGAGGGGTCTGATCCTGATGACGGGGCCGACGGGCTCAGGTAAGTCGACCACCCTGGCGGCCATGATCGATCACCTGAACAACCAGGTCGAGGGCCATGTGCTGACGATCGAGGACCCGATCGAATTCGTGCACCGCAGCAAGAAATGCGTGATCAATCAGCGCGAGGTGCATCGCGACACGCATGGCTTCAACCAGGCCCTGCGCGCCGCACTCCGTGAGGACCCGGATATAATCCTCGTCGGCGAGATGCGCGACATCGAGACGATCCGGCTGGCGCTGACAGCCGCGGAGACCGGGCATCTCGTCTTCTCCACGCTGCATACGAGTTCGGCGCCGAAGACCATCGATCGTATCATCGACGTGTTTCCGGCCGGTGAGAAAGCGATGGTGCGATCCATGCTCTCCGAGTCGCTGCGCGCCGTACTGACGCAGACCCTCCTCAAACGCGTCGGCGGCGGTCGGGTGGCGGCGTGGGAAATCATGGTGGCCACGCCGGCCATCCGCAATCTGATACGGGAAGACAAGGTCGCCCAAATGTACTCGGCCATCCAAACCGGTCAGAACCACGGCATGCAGACCCTCGACCAGGCGCTGGAGGCCCTCGTGACTCGCGGCATCATCAACCGGCTGGAGGCGTCCAGGCGGGCCGTCGACAAGCGGATGTTCCAGCAGTAGGAGACGCTGACATGAAGGTCATAGACAATTGGCTCAAGCAGCTGCACGAGGAAGTCGGCTCGGACTTGTTCCTCACGGTGGATGCGCCGCCCTGCATCAAGGTCCACGGCAAAATCAAGCCGATATCGACCGATCTCCTGACGGCTGAAAAATCCCGTGAGATCGTGTTCAGCGTGATGTCCGAGCGGCAGAAAGAGCAGTTTCGCAACACTCAGGAATTGCAGTTCGCTTACTCGCTGGGGCCGGACGTCCGGTACCGCATGAGCGCATTCGTGCAGCAGGGACTGACCGGCATGGTCTGCCGGCGCATCGAGACCCGCATACCGGGTTTCGAGGAGCTGGGCTGCCCGGACGTCATGGCGGACCTTTCCCTCGAAAAGCGCGGAATCGTATTGTTCGTGGGCGCCACCGGCACCGGTAAGTCCACGTCCATGGCGGCCATGGTCGGCTATCGCAACCGGCGCATGACCGGCCACATCATCACCATCGAGGATCCGATCGAGTACGTTCACCAACACGGCAAGAGCCTCATTACGCAGCGCGAGGTGGGGATCGACACCGAGTCCTTCGAAGTGGCCCTGCGCAACACGTTGAGGCAGGCGCCCGACGTCATCCTGATCGGCGAGGTCCGGACCCGCGAGACGATGGAACATGCCATCACGTTCTCCGAGACCGGCCACCTGGTGCTGGCGACCCTGCACGCGAACAACGCCAACCAGGCCATGGACCGCATTCTGCACTTCTTTCCCGATGACATGCGCGAACAGGTCCTGCTCGACCTTTCGTTCAACCTCAAGGCCACGATCGCGCAGCAGCTGATACCGTCGGTCGACGGCTCCCGGCGCTGGGCGGCATTCGAGGTCATGATGGCCACGCCGCTGATCAAGGACCTGATCCGAAAGGGCGAAATCGACGAACTGAAGCTGGTCATGAGGGATTCCGGCCACCACGGCATGATCACCTTCGACCAGTGCATGTTCAAAATGTACAAGGAAGGCAAAATTTCCTACGATGACGCGCTGCGTCACGCAGACTCTGCCAACGAAGTCCGCCTGATGATCAAGCTGGACGAAGGTGGCGACGCGGAAACGCTGGCCAAGGGTCTCGAGGGCGTCGAGGTACTCGGCGATGATTTCAGGAGATGACCCCGAATCCTGGTTTCGGAAACGGGGTGGTAAAGGGGCCGGCTGCCGGCATTGACGATGCGCGTACTAATCATTGAAGACAACCCGGATATCGCAGCCAATCTCGGCGATTATCTGGAAGATCACGGTCACACGGTAGATTTCGCCGGCGACGGCGTGACCGGGCTTCACTTGGCGGTCGTCAATGACTTCGATTGCATCGTGCTCGACCTCGCTCTGCCCGGAATGGACGGGCTCGAGGTGTGCCGCAAGCTTCGCTCGGAGGCCGGCAAGGACACACCGGTCCTGATGCTGACCGCGCGTGACAGGCTGGAGGACAAACTGGCCGGTTTCGAAACCGGGGCCGACGATTACCTCGTCAAGCCCTTCGAACTGCAGGAAGTGGAGGCCAGGATCAAGGTGCTCGCCGGGCGCGGCCGCCGCCGCAGTCCCCGGGAACTCAAGGTCGGGAGCCTCGTTTATAATCTCGACACCCTGAGCGTTCAGCACGGCGAAAAGGAAATCTACCTGAACCCCATCGGTCTGAAGTTGTTGCAATGCCTGATGGAGGCATCTCCCAACGTCGTGTCGCGGGCGGAACTGGAGATGGAGGTATGGGGCGAGGAAATGCCCGACAGCGACAGCCTCCGGGTGCACATTCACTCCCTGCGCAGCGCCATCGACAAGCCATTCGGCAGCAACATGATCCAGACGCGGCACGGCATTGGTTACCGGCTGGTGGATCCGGATGCAGTTTCGACGCAGGCTTAGAAGCCGAATTGTTCTCTCATTCCTGCTGTTCGGCACGCTGTTGAGCGCGCTGTTCGCGCTGAGCACCCTCTTTCTTCAGAACTATCTCGAAGATCAGCTGATCGGCGCGACCCTGAAGCAGGAACTGGACGACTACGTGACGCAATTGCGTCTGGACCCCTCGGTCCTCGAACCCTTCTACACGCGGATACAGGGCTACATCACCCGCCCGGGCGATCCTAACCGGACTGTCGACGCGGCAGTGCGCACGCTGCCTTCGGGCGTGCATGACGTCAGCATTGCCGGGGGCGCTTTCAAGGCCGCGGTCCGCAAGGAGGAAGACCTCTGGGCGTTTCTGATCTACGATGTCAGCGACAACCAGCGCTTGAAGAAGCAGCTGATTCCGGCGCTGTTGGGCGTCGTGCTCCTGTTTTCCGTGCTTTCGTTCATGCTGGGCGCTTCTGCATCGCGGCGGGTCATGAAGCCGGTCAGCGACCTGGCCGCCCGCCTCGACACCCTCAGCGAGGAAGGCAAGCCGGATCGCCTCTCGATCCATTTTGCCGATGACGAGGTGGGCCAACTGGCCAGCGCCCTCGACAGCTATGCAGACCGCCTTCACCACCTGGTCGAGCGTGATCGTGAATTCAATGCCGATGTCAGTCACGAACTGCGCTCGCCATTGACAGTGATCACCGGCGCCACGGAATTGTTGCTGGCCCAGCCCGACCTCGATCAGAAAGTGCGCACGCGCCTGTTGCGAATCGCCCGCGCGGCCCGCCAGTCCGCGGACATTACCACGGCACTGCTGCACCTGGTGCGCGCGGAGCAGGGCATTGACAAGGACAGCGCCGCCCACAACGTCGGGCGCATCGTCAGCGAGGTCGTGCATCTTTACGAGCCCCTGGTCGGCAACAAGCCGCTGGCGCTGCGGGTGGTCGAGGAGGACCGCGTCAGCGTGATCGCGCCTGAATCGGTCGTTGCCGTGACCGTCGGCAACCTGATCGGCAACGCCATGCGGTACACGGCCGAGGGCGAGGTGCTCATTTCCATCGGCAACGGGCGCGTGCGGGTCGAAGACACCGGCCCCGGAATCCCCGAGGAAGAACTGGATCACGTCTTCGAGCGGCATTACCGGGGTCAGAACATCACCGGTAAGGGCGCCGGCCTGGGCCTCGCGATCGTCAAGCGGCTGTGCGAGCTCTACGGTTGGTCCATCCACTTCAGCAACCGGGAGACCGGCGGCCTGCGTGCCGAACTCAGGTTCTTCGGCTCCTAGGCCGAACATTGCACCAGGCCGCAGGAGGCAATGGCGCGCCATTACTGGTATCTTTTGCCCGGAAATCAAGCGGGACGAAGTATGGCGATCATTGCCTGCCCGGAGTGTGGCAAGAAAATATCCAGCAGGGCTCCCATCTGCTCATTTTGCGGCTTTCAGCGCGGTGAGGTCAGTGAACAGGACCTGGAGATCTTCCGGGCGCGCCGACTGCGCGACCGCATGTATCATTTCAACATGGCCAGCTATCTGGCGATCACCTTGTTTGTCGCGGCTTTTGGGTGGTACTGGTGGGATTCAAGAGGCTTTGTCGACGCGCCCTCGATGGGGCCGTTCATCCTGATGGGCGTCGCGGCTACAGCTTACCTGGTCGTGCGCGCCTTCCTGTTCCGGTGCCGCCAGCAGCGGAAAGAGCTGATTCGCAAAGCCGGGTCCAGCAGGGACCTGAGACGCAATCTCTAGTGTCCTGTTCCGCAGGTTTCCGGCATTTCAGAATTCACGGAATCCGCCAGAACCAGGCACGCTTCGCAGGCAATTCCTGAGCCTACTGGATTCGCTCCACCCGGCACTTGGAGTTGTAGCCTTCGATTTGCAGGCGCCAGGTGCCGAAAATGCCAGGTTCAATGATGGCCACGGGGTTTTCGACTTCCCGGATGTAAAATTTGTCCTTGTCCGCCTGTTCCCAGATCATGCCGTTCTCCAGCTTGAAAACGGTCTGCCCGTCCCAGCCGTTGAACTTACCGACGATTCGGCTGGTGATCGTTGAGCGGTCCTCGTCTTCCTTTTCACTGCGAAACCCGCGCCGATCCCCGCCGGTTGACTCTGCAGCGGAACTCGTTGCGGCCGTGGTTGCGGCCGCGGCCGCCGGCGCATCGATCGTCGCGAGTGAGCGGTTCCGAATCCACGCATTCAAGCTCGCCAGTTCTTCCGGAGACAACTTGTCCAGGCCCGCGGCGGTGAATTCCTTGCCCGTCATCTGCTCCTCGAGGGTCGAGAACCCCTCGCTTGCAACGAGCGGGACGCTGGACAACAGAACGATGATGCAGATCAGAATTCTTGTCATTTTGGTACCTTCCGGCGCGAAACCGCGCCAGTCTAACATGATCCTGCAGCGCGATTCCCAGGCGCACGGTGCGGCATGCCGCCAGGCTCAGGGGCTCGGTAAGGCCGTCCGGTATTCAGGTTACAGATCCTGCTTGTACCTGACGTAAGGGATGCGCCCGTAGATGGACTCCAGCGGGTCGGCGGGGGGATTCTCCGCGTTTGCGGCGCTCTCCGACCCTGCTCCCAGCAGGTTGGTCGCGCCGACGCTGAGGTTGGCGTTCCAGGGGGTACGCCAGGTGAAGTGAACGTCAAAGGTCGTCAGACCGTCCACGCTGTTGCGGTTCATGAAGTCGACGGAGTCCCGGTAGTAACCCTGGATTCCGGTGCTGAATGCGCCTTTGCTCCACTCCAGATTCATTCGCGCTGAGTTGAATGGCTCGGCCAGCGTCCAGGAGAAGGCTTCCGGACCGCTCAGAGAGTTGCCTGAATAGTCCGCTTGCAACACCCGCGAAAATGCCAGGCCCAGGCGGACGTCACCGTGCGTGTCGGTCGCGATACCCACCTTGAAATTGAGATCGACACCGCTGGCTTCGGCATTCATGTATTGCAAGGGGTCGCCGATGTCAGGCGCCAGCAGCGGGTTTACGAGCATCGGCGAAAGGAAGCCGCTGGTCGTCGTGGCCTGCCCGCTGCCCAGCGTGTTCGGCCGCCGTATGCCGGCTTGATCGAGGGTCGACTCCTGGGTAAACCAACTGAGCGAAGCGGTTGCGTCGGAGAAGTCGAAACGGGCACCCAGATCCATTCTGTTGCGCTGCGTGATCGCCAGCGGCTCGTTGACGAAGCGGCAACCGGACGCCGTGTAGGAGTCGGCGCGCAACGTCCCGTTGTGGCACTGGATGCTGCCCAGCGAGTGGAAGCGAGAGGCGCCGAGTTGGCGGTCGACGCCGGCCGACAGGGCGAAGCTATCGTTAAGCGGGAAATTCAGCGTAGCGTCCAGCCCCAGGAGGTCCGAACCGCTGTCGAAACTGCGGGCGTTCATCCCCGCGGTCAGGGACAGAGGTTGATCCAGCAAGAGCTGCAGTTTGCGCTGATCACTGCCCGCCAGGTCGAAAACGAGGCCGGCTTCCTGATCCAGCATCAGGGGAAACGACCCCTGGCCTTCGCCAGCCGCGTCCCGTGAGTCCGAAACCAGCCCCAGGGATTCGCTTGCGAAAAGGAGCGTGCCGCCAGCGGATTGGTCGGCGGCGAGGCTGCCGGTCCACAGGCACAGAGCGCCCGTGACGAGCATGGCCCGTCGGGCGAGTAATATGGAGGTCCGATAGGATCTCATGTTCCAATCAACTCCAACCCATTCATCACACAACCGTGGTATCAGGCTCTTAGAGGACTGGTTGTCTCAAAAGTTTAATACATTTCTAACAAAATTCCACCTTCAAATCGGAGGGCAAACGCCGTTCGAAGGCGATATACTGCTCTTTTGGACATATTGGCCATCCCATCGTGGTGAGTACCGAAACACCGATCTGCGATTTCGGCGCTTCGGCGCCGACCTTCAGCCTGCCCGGCGTCGACGGCCGGAACTGGACCCTGGAAGACTGTCAGGGCCCACGGGGCTTGCTGGTGATGTTCATCTGCAATCACTGTCCCTACGTCAAGGCGATCCGCCAAAAGCTGGTTCGTGACACTCGGGATCTGGCGGAAATCGGGGTGCACAGCGTCGCGATCATGTCGAACGACCCGAAAGACTATCCGGAGGACTCGTTCGAGAACATGAAGCAAGTGGCCCGGGAATTCGATTTTCCCTTTCCGTATCTCATCGACGAATCCCAGGACGTCGCACGCGCCTACGGTGCGGTCTGCACCCCTGATTTTTTCGGCTACAACGCCGACTTGGAACTGCAGTACCGGGGGCGTCTGGACGCCAGCGGGCGCCAGCCTGACGTGGGCGAGGTGAGGCGCGACCTGTACCTGGCCATGCAGCAGGTGGCGGAAACTGGCCGCGGCCCCCGTGACCAGGTGCCGTCGATCGGTTGTTCCATCAAGTGGAGTGATCAGGGCGTTTGATTGCGCGGGATTCCGCTCACGGCTGGCCGTTCCGATACGAACCAATTAGAATCCGGGCATCTTTCGGAGGATGAATTTCAATGACTAAAGTACTTCTTGTGGGCATTGATGGCAGTAAGTGCGGTGAAAGAGCTCTGGAATACGCGGCTGAATGGGCCGCGGCATCGGGCCATCAGTTGATCGTCGCGCATGTGATCGAGTGGTCGCCCTTTACCTTCAATACGCCGCAGGAAAACGAGGAACGCCATCAGCGGCGTGAGGCAGAATTGGAGCGCGCGCACCAGGAGATCATCGATCCCGTGGTGGACGCTCTGCGGGAGCGGCGCATTATGGCCCGCGGCGTCATTCGCCACGGTCATGCGGCAGAAACCTTGGGCCTGATTGCGGAGGAGTTCGGCGTCCACAATATAATAATCGGCAAAGTCGGCACCTCGCGCATCCGTGCACAATTGTTCGGCAGCGTCGCAATATCCATGGTGCAGGTTTCGCCGAGGCCGGTAACCGTCGTTCCCTGAATTCCCACGACCTGGAGAGTCGAATGCCAAATTACCACCGCGGGTCGCGGTTCGTCGCGGCCATCGCCGCGCTGTGCACCACACTAACGGCTCAGGCACAGGACGGAATCGACCAGCGCATCGATGAGGCGATCAGGCCGGTCGCCGACACGGTGGCCGGTTTCATCTTTTCGTCCTTCTCGGTGGCGGGCGTGCCCGTCCCTTACGTACTCGTGTGGCTGCTGCTTGCGGCGATAATCTTCACGCTGTACTTCCGATTCATCAACCTGCGCGCGTTCCGGCACGGCTTCCAGCTTGTTCGGGGAGACTACAGCGATCCGATGGCCGCCGGCGAGGTCACCCATTTCCAGGCTTTGGCGACGGCGCTATCCGGCACGGTGGGACTCGGAAATATTGCGGGCGTGGCGATCGCCGTGAGCCTGGGCGGTCCGGGTGCGACGCTGTGGATGATTCTGGCAGGCCTGCTGGGCATGTCGTCCAAGTTCGTCGAGTGCACGCTGGGCGTCAAGTACCGCAATGAATACACGGATGGCACGGTGTCCGGCGGGCCGATGTACTACCTTTCCAAGGGTCTGGCCGAACGCGGCCCCCGGCTGGCGAAACTCGGGCGCGTTCTGGCCGTGATGTTCGCGGTTTTCTGCGTCGGCGGCTCCTTCGGCGGCGGCAATATGTTCCAGGCCAACCAAAGCTTCAAACAGCTGGTTGCGGTTACCGGCGGCGATGTGAGCTGGCTGGCGGACAAGGGCTGGCTGTTCGGCGTAGTCATCGCCATCCTCGTCGGTCTCGTCATCATCGGCGGAATCCAGGGGATCGCGCGCGTAACCTCGAAAATCGTGCCGTTGATGGCGGTGATCTACGTGACGGCCGGCCTCGCGATCATCGCTCTGCACCTGCCCGAACTGCCCTCCGCTGTCGCTGCCATCTTCACCGGGGCATTCAGCGCCGAGGGCATCGCCGGCGGGGCCATCGGCGTATTGATCCAGGGCATCAGGCGCGCGGCGTTTTCCAATGAGGCGGGCATCGGCTCGGCGGCCATCGCGCACTCCGCCGTGCGCACTAATCGGCCGGTGACCGAGGGCTTCGTCGCCCTTTACGAGCCCTTCGTCGACACCGTTGTTGTGTGCACGATTACGGCGCTGGTCATCATCATCACGGGTAGCTGGGATCCGTCCGTCGATCCCAGCCAGGGCGTGGCGCTGACGTCAGCTGCCTTCGAGTCGACGATTTCCTGGTTCCCCTGGGTCTTGACCGTGGCCGTTGTGCTGTTCGCGTTCTCGACGATGATTTCGTGGTCCTACTATGGATTGAAGGCCTGGACCTACCTGTTCGGTGAATCCTTAGTCACCGACGCGGTATACAAGGTCCTGTTCTTGCTGTTCGTAGTGGCCGGAGCCTCCATGCAGCTCGGTTCGGTGATCGATTTTTCCGATGCGATGATCTTCGCAATGGCCTTTCCCAACGTGCTCGGCATCTACTTTCTGCTGCCGACGGTCAAGCGGGAACTGGACGAATATTGGGCGGATTACAAGGCCGGCCGGCTCCGGAAATTCGGGAAGGCTGCGCGTCGTGGCTGACCCGCGTCAAGCCATCTGCAGATTCCGCCGTCAGCGCGCCCCATCGGTGCTGTTCTGGGGCATACTATTATCGGATTACCGCGGCCGTTAGGCCGCGATGCGACATCCCAGCCCGACACCACATTCGATGCGGGGGAACCCGATGCCAGATCGTATTGAACTCGCTAATGCCATTCGCGCGCTCGCCATGGACGCGGTCCAACAGGCGAACTCCGGACATCCCGGCATGCCCATGGGCATGGCCGACATCGCGGAAGTGCTGTGGAGAGATAACCTCAAGCACAATCCGGCGAACCCCGACTGGCCAGACCGTGACCGTTTCGTCGTCTCCAACGGCCATGGCTCCATGCTTCTTTACTCGCTGCTTCACCTCACCGGTTATGACTTGCCGATGTCGGAGTTGAAGAAGTTCCGGCAGCTGCACTCGATGACACCCGGCCACCCGGAATTCGGCGAAGCCCCCGGGGTAGAGACCACCACGGGGCCGCTCGGGCAGGGCATTTCCAACGGGGTCGGTATGGCGCTGGCCGAGAAGGTGTTGGGTAACCGTTTCAACCGGGGCGGCCACCAGGTGGTCGATCACCACACGTGGGTATTCCTCGGCGATGGCTGCCTGATGGAAGGCGTATCGCACGAGGCTTGCTCGCTGGCCGGCCGATTCGGGCTCGGCAAGCTGATCGCGTTCTGGGACGACAACGGCATTTCGATCGACGGCGAGGTCGAGGGATGGTTCACGGATGACACGCCGGCACGCTTCGAAGCATACGGCTGGCAGGTCATTCGCGGCGTCGATGGGCACGACCCCGTCGAGATTCAGCAGGCCATCGACACGGCACGGTCCGAGACCGATCGGCCAACGTTGATATGCGCCCGCACCGTGATCGGTTTCGGCGCGCCCAACAAGCAAGGCACCGAAGCCACCCATGGCGCCCCGCTGGGCGCGGAGGAAGTGGCGGCCACCCGGGCCCAGCTCGGCTGGTCTTCGCCTCCATTCGAAATTCCCTCCGACATCGCGGCGGCGTGGGACGGGCGCGAGGCCGGCCGTGCCGTGGAGTCGGCGTGGCGGGATGCATTCGAAGCCTTCCGGCGGGACTTCGCGGGCCTCGCGGAGGAATTCGAACGCCGGATGAGCGGCGCGCTCCCGGCCGACTGGGAAGCGGCGAGTTCGGAGATTATCAAACGGCTGCAGGATGAAGGCGGCGACGTTGCGACCAGGAAGTCTTCGCAAATCGCATTGAACGCATTCGGGCCCATGCTGCCGGAGTTGATTGGCGGCTCAGCCGATCTGGCGGGATCCAACAATACGATCTGGTCGGGCAGCGTGGACGTCAACGAAGGCACGGAGGATGGCAATTACGTCTACTTCGGGGTCCGGGAGTTCGGCATGACGGCGATCTGCAACGGCCTGGCGCTGCATGGTGGCTTCATCCCCTACAACGCGACGTTCCTGGTGTTTTCGGACTATGCCAGGAACGCCGTGCGGATGTCGGCGCTGTTGCCGGTGCGCAATATACATGTGTACACACACGATTCCATCGGCCTCGGCGAGGACGGCCCGACGCACCAACCCGTGGAGCACGTGGCCAGCCTGCGGATGATCCCGCGGCTGCAGGTGTGGCGGCCGTGCGACACGCCAGAGTCCGCCGTGGCGTGGAAGGCCGCACTCGAAAATCAGTCCGCGCCGACGGCCCTGATCTTTACGCGCCAGGGGCTGCCGCAGCAGGACCGGACGCTGGAACAACTTGAAAACGCGGCTCGCGGTGGCTATGTGCTAAAAGAGGCGCAAACCGAGCCTGATGCATTGCTGATCGCCAGCGGCTCAGAAGTGACCCTGGCCATGGAAGCTGCGCGTGCACTGGAGTCCGCGAACGTCGATGTGCGGGTAGTCTCGATGCCCAATCCCGGCCTGTTCCTGGAGCAGGACCGGTCGTATCGGGATTCTGTGCTGCCGCCGGCAGTGCGTGCGCGGGTTGCTGTCGAAGCCGGGGTTTCCGGATATTGGGCGGGCTTCGTCGGGGACAGCGGAAAGGTCATCGGGGTCGACCAGTTCGGCGCTTCTGCCCCGGCCAAGGCACTGTTCGAACACTATGGGCTGACGGTTGAGAACGTCAGCCGGGCCGTCCGCGAATCGCTGGCGGCCGTGAACAAATCTGATCACTGAGAAAGGAGTAGTCTGGTTATGCCAATTAAAGTCGCAATCAACGGTTATGGCCGCATCGGCCGAAACATCATGCGGGCCGTGCATGAGTATGGCTGGAAAGACCGAATCGAAATCGTGGCCATCAATGACCTGGGCGACGCCGACACCAACGCGCATCTGACCCAATTCGACACCGCGCATGGGCGCTTCGCAGGCGAGGTGAGCGTTGACGGCGGCGACCTGTTGGTCAACGGCGACCGGGTCAAGGTCTTCGCGGAGCGCGATCCGTCCAAGCTGCCCTGGTCGGATCTCGGCGTTGACGTCGTGTACGAGTGCACCGGCCTGTTCCGCAGCAAAGACACTGCCGGCGCACACATCGCGGCCGGCGCCAGCAAGGTGATCATCTCGGCGCCGGGACAAAACGTGGACAACACCATTGTTTATGGCGTTAATGACGACTCGCTCAAGTCCAGCGACCAGGTCATCTCCAATGCCTCCTGCACCACCAACTGCCTCGCGCCGCTGGCCAAGGTCCTGCACGAGAGCATCGGTATCGAAAGCGGATTGATGACCACGATCCACGCCTACACCAACGACCAGGTTCTGACCGACGTGTTCCACAAGGACCTGCGGCGGGCGAGATCGGCGACGATGAGCCAGATCCCGACGAAGACCGGCGCCGCAGCGGCGGTTGGCCTGGTGCTCCCGGAGTTGAACGGCAAACTGGATGGCTTCTCGATGCGCGTGCCGACCATCAACGTTTCGGTGGTTGATCTGACCTTCACCGCAAGCCGTGCCACGTCTGTCGAGGAGGTCAACAGCCTCGTCAAGTCGGCATCGGAGGGTTCACTCGCCGGCGTGCTGGGCTACAACGACCGGCCGCTGGTTTCCGTCGACTTCAACCACGATCCGCGCTCGTCCATCTTCGATGCGGGCCTGACCCGGGTCATGGACGGCAAACTGGTCAAAGCGCTCAGCTGGTACGACAACGAGTGGGGCTTCAGCTGCCGGATGCTCGATACCACGGTCGCGCTCGTAAACGCGTGAGCGGGTCATGAGCTACCTGCGCATGGACGAACTGGATCTGGCCGGCAAGCGGGTCATGATCCGGGAGGACCTCAATGTCCCGGTCAGCGATGGCCGGGTCACCTCCGATGCACGGATTCGGGCGGCGCTGCCCACCATCCGCATGGCTCTGGACAAGGGAGCCGCCGTGCTGTTGCTTTCGCATCTCGGACGGCCGGTGGAAGGCCAGTACGAGGCGAAATTTTCCTTGCAGCCGGTCGCGGACCGCCTGACCGAACTGCTGGAGCGGCCGGTCCGCCTGGAGCGTGACTGGCTGGGTGGCGTGGAACTCGCGCCGGGCGAGGTCGCATTGTGCGAAAACGTCCGGTTCAATGCCGGCGAGAAGCAGAACGACGATGGCCTCGCGCGCACTATGGCAGCCCTGTGTGACGTGTTCGTGATGGATGCCTTCGGCACCGCCCATCGGGCCCAGGCTTCCACCGAAGGCGTGATCCGCCACGCGGCGCTGGCCTGTGCCGGGCCGCTGTTGAGCCGGGAGCTGGATGCGCTGGGCAAAGCGCTTGGCCATCCCGCGCGGCCCATGCTGGCGGTGGTAGGGGGTTCCAAGGTCTCGACCAAGCTCACCGTGCTGGAGACGCTGCTGGATAAAGTCGACGAGCTGATCGTAGGCGGTGGTATCGCCAATACGTTCATTGCGGCTTCGGGCCATGGCGTCGGCAAGTCGTTGTACGAGCCTGACCTGATCCACGAAGCCCAGAGGCTGATCCAGAAGGCTCATGCCGGCGGCGGATCCATACCGATACCCCGAGACGTCGTCGTGGCCCGGTCGTTCTCGGCGGATGCCGAGCCGCTGGTGCGCAACGTCGATGAGGTCGCTGCGGACGAGATGATCCTGGATATCGGTCCATTGACGGCGATCGATTATGCTGAAATGATCGCCGGCGCCGGGACCATCATCTGGAACGGCCCGGTCGGCGTGTTCGAGTTTCCGAACTTCGCGCGCGGCACGCGGGCGATGGCCGAGGCGATTGAACGGTCTGCGGCCTACAGCATAGCGGGCGGCGGCGACACGCTGGCGGCAATCGACCAGTTCGGCGTGCGGGACGCCATCAGCTACATCTCCACCGGCGGCGGGGCGTTTCTCGAGTTCGTCGAGGGTAAGGCGCTGCCGGCGGTCACGGCGCTCGAGTCCGTGGCGGGCTGAACCCCGGCAAAGTTGGAGTCCGGGTCCGGCGCTGCCGGGCCCGGACCCCGTCATTTAATGAACCGCGCGCAAGCGGCTGTTACGATACCCGCATTGATGTTTGTCTGGAGTTGTCCATGAAATTTGTCACGACCCAATCCAAGCTGGCGATCGGCATTCTCGCCTTTTTCACGGGCGCACTGCTGACGGCTTGTGCTCCCTCTGTCAAGGTCCGCAGCGATACAGATCCCGGCGTCGACATGAGGCAGTATCAGACTTATGACTTCTTCAGCCAGATGGGTGTCGAAGGCGACAATTACTCCAACTTGCTCGGGCAGCACTTTCGCGATTCCATAAGTGAGCAGATGGAGCTGCGGGGCTACCGGAAGTCGGATGCTCCCCAGCTGCAGGTCAACGTATCGATAGGCGCGGAAGAAAAGATCAAGGTGAACACCTACCAGGATCCGTATCTTTATGGCGGTTACTATGGCATGCATGGCTACGGGTACAGGGGCGGACCCTGGGGCTATCCGGGCAGCACCCGGACGACCGTGTCGCAGTACACGGAGGCCAATGTTTACATCGACATGGTCGATACCAGTGAACACAAGATGGTGTGGCAGGGAGTCGCCACATTCAGGGTGACGGACAAGATGCAGGAGAAGCTGCGCGAGTCCATCTACAACACCGTGAACAGCGTGTTCACGCAATTCCCCGTATCGGCCCCGGCCCCTCAGTGATCGCAATGCATCTGAGATCCCG
>Ga0316201_10001121_pt1 | contig 17393 bp, 20 predicted proteins | sample CS6wburrow_MG_FD_204516 | JGI IMG/M metagenome (GOLD analysis project Ga0316201, IMG submission 204516) | Coastal sediment microbial communities from Delaware Bay, Delaware, United States - CS-6 worm burrow | ecosystem: Environmental > Aquatic > Marine > Coastal > Sediment | place: USA... | reverse complement strand
GAGGTGTTGAGCTGTTGAGCTGTTGAGCTGTTGAGCTGTTGAGGTGTTGAGTGTTTTCTTGGGGAAGAGCGCAGCAACTAAGAAACAAATAACTGCATGAAAAATAATATCAATCAAAACAAACATATTCCGGTTCTTTTGAACGAAACACTCGAGGCTCTGAATTTGCAGCCTGGTATGAATGTCATCGACGGTACGGTCGGTGGTGGCGGGCATGCGGAGCAGATCCTCGAGCGAACAGCTCCCAATGGGCGGCTGCTTGGTCTTGATTTAGACGAAGCGGCGCTTGAAACGGCCCGGAGGAACCTAGAGCGCTTCGCGTCGCGCGCCATGCTTGTCCGCGCGAACTATCGCGATGTGCACCAGGTCCTCCTCTCCACCTCCTTCGGGTCGTTTCAGGCGGCACTTCTAGATCTGGGCTATTCCTCGCTGGAGATCGATGATCCGGCGCGGGGTTTCAGTCTTCGTTTGGACGGACCGCTCGACATGCGTTTTGACCGCGAACAGGAAGTGTCCGCGGCCAGCATCGTCAACAGCTATCCGCTGTCCGAGTTGGCGCGCATTTTCACCGAATACGGCGAGGAGCGCGAGGCCAAGCGTATCGCCGAAGCGATTGTCACCGCAAGGAGGAGGGAGAGAATCGTTTCGACATTGCGCTTGGCCGAAGTTATTGCGGCCGCCGTGTCCGCACCACGACGCCGGCAGCGGATCCATCCGGCCACCAAGGTCTTTCAGGCCTTGCGTATCGTCACCAACGACGAGTTCGGCAACGTGCGTCAGGGTTTGGAGCAACTGCTTGAGGGCATGGACGACGGTGGACGACTGGCGGTGATATCGTTTCATTCGCTGGAGGACCGCATCGTCAAACTATTCTTCCGTGAGCAGGTACGCGCCGGATTGGCTACAGCAGTCATCCGCAAACCGCTTGTCGCCAGCCAAGAAGAAATCGAACGCAACCCGCGTTCACGCAGTGCCAAGTTGCGCTGCATCGAAAAGATCGCCCGCACATGAGTTATCAGGGAACAAAAGCCAGACGGAAAAAGGCCACACGCGGTCGGTTTTGGGGTTCCGGTCGAAAGGTTTTCGCGTTAAATTTGGCGCTGCTTTGCCTGGTCGGCGGTTTGCTGGCCGGGTATCTGGTGATGAATAATCAGTCCGCCGCCAGTGGTTTCGCCGTCCGCGATTTGGAAAAGCAGATTTCGACTTTACGAGACGAGGCTGATGATCTTGATCTGCAGATCGTCGCTATGCAAGCCATGAACAACGTGGAACAGCAGATCGGCGAGTTGGGTTTCGTGCCGATCGAACAGCTTGACTATATTTCGGGCGCCCCGGCGATAGTAGCGGTCAAATAGCTTAATAAGGAGAATTTTGAAGCAGGTTTAGGCCTGTTTTTTGATTTTTTAGCATTTCATTAGCGATTACACATGTCATTTCCGCCTCCCCATGTCATTCCCGCGAAGGCGGGAATCCACAAAATCAGGCCAACTTCCTGCTTCACACAAATCCCTCGACAGCCACAGCCTCCCTTGACAATAAGCATAAATTCTGCTAAATTGACTTGTTCGCCGGCAATGGTGTCGGTGAGGTTCATTATAATCCAGACAATAGCAAGCTGTCAGTTCTCGGTCGTCACGTCAGATGACCGGGAGCATGACGAAAGGAGAATGGGATGACTACTGAAAAGAAAGCCCTGATGGTCTATCATCGCTTTCCTGATGCCGAGGTTATCGCTTCGGATTCGTTGTTGCGTTTGTTTCCAGAAATTTTGGCGGCTCTTGGCTATGCCTGCATCGGCGGAATGAAGTTCATCAATTCCGGCCCGCTGCGCTATGAGGACTGGAAGGAATTCGGCACTACCAATGCCGAACGGCTGGTCAAGGAACACAATGCCGTATTCGTGGATTGCGGATACAGCAAGACGCCTTGGGATCAGCACCGGCAAACCAATTGCCGGACCCTTTCCTCCATCGGTCGACTGATTGAAGATGCGGCCGATGCCGGAGCGGATGTCAGTTGGCTGTCGGCTTTCGTCGACGTGATAGAAGGCAATGATTTGACCGCCGAGCAGATGGCCAATGTCGGTCGGAAGGATTACGATTCGCGCTGGCCGAATGTCGCCCTTCATTTTCGCAATTTTTTGACCGGACTGAATTTAGTGCACCGAGATAATCCAGAGCGTGTGCTCAAGCTCGGTAACATGGCCTGCAATGCGGTATTGAAGTGTTTGCGATCGGAATTGGAAGCAGTCGAACCGACTATTCAGGCGTTGATCGATGAGTTCAACGAAAAGAGCGAGCCTTGCCTAGCGACGCCGGTTCAACTCGAAAAGTGGCGAGCCCGTTACGAAAACCATTATCAGCTGCGCCTGGAGATCGAGAAGAATTTGGTCAAGAATCTGTTTGCCTGGAGTCGGTTGCTGCCACGGGTGCGCAAGCTTTACGCGGATCATCCGCAGTATGTCAGCTATTTCGAGCAACAAGCCGAGCTGGCTTTTGCCGCTTGCCAACGCGAATGGGGTCAGGCCTGCAAAGATGCCTGTTCCGACAAGCTGAAGGTCATCAACAACGTTCAAATCGATCCGGTTGCGTTCGGCATAGAAAACATGCGGCGGCCGGCCGGTCGTGAGAATCTGCTCAACGTGCAAATCGGCTATTCCAAATCAATCTGGTTCGGCAAGGTATTGCGTCTGCGCAACAAACCTGAAACGAAAGATGGCCAAGTGGTTCGGCCAGCCCCGTTTTCCAACCTGCCAGAGAAGCACGGTTCCGATGTGGCCATTCAATTTTTTGCGGATGGTCCGCAGGGCATCAAATTCCTGTTGTCGTCGCGCAAAGGTATTACTCTGCAGCCACTCGCTTTCTGGCTTCGACGCGGCGACTTGCGCAAGCGGTATCATCTGATTGAAACACAGGACGATGAGCGGACACTGATGCTGCAAGTCGGTGACGAAGAAGACGCTCGGGAGCTGTTGCACAAACTGCGCTATCGGGCGAATCTTTCGGGCGAAGTCGAAACTGGAATTCGCGGTCGGCGTCTGCGTTTCTTCAAAGCGGATGGATTCTCCAGCGATGACATTCTGTCAGTCGCGCAACAGGTAGAGCGTCACGGTGGCACCAAGGCGGCCTTGATCTTGACCGGGGAGGCAGTCGAACGGTTGCGGTCGGGCGGTGAGAACGAGATCTCGATGCCGAATTGTCGCGGTGACATGGTCAGTGTGCCGGTGCTGTATTTCGCGGATTTTCTTTCTTCTTTCGGCAACGCCCACAATACCAATCCAGATTCTTTTTGGTCGCTGATGACGCCCGAGGAGGTCGTTGGCATCACCCTTTACGCCATGCGTGAGACAGCTCGGCAGGCCGAAGAACAGGAAGGAGAGGAAGAAACGGCTGCCGGGCAGGCTGCCTGCTAAGTATTGTCTGGTTATTCTTATGCGCCCCTAAGCTTTTCAGCTTGGGGGCGTTTTTTTATGCAATGTGCTAACCTCTGAATATATGACTTTCGCCTTTGTGCTAATCGGCGCTTTTCTGCTGTCCGCCCTGACCACCGCTTTTGTGCGCGGTATGGCCAGGTATTTTGGCGTGCTAGCCGAACCGGGCGGGCGGCGCAAACATCAGCAGGCCGTTCCGTTGATGGGTGGGGTGGCGATATTTATCGCTTTGGCCTTGTCCGTTGTGCTGTTGTCGACCTTGGGTTGGCTGCCCGGTGCGCATATTTTGCCCAAGCACCTGGTGGGCATCATCGCCGCCGCCGGCTTGCTGTCGTTTGGGGGTGCACTCGACGATCGTTATGACCTGAAGCCCGGCCAGCAGTTTATGTGGCCCTTGCTGGCGGTCGGCGTGATGATTTTGGCCGGGGTCGGCGTCAACTACATCACGAACCCGTTCGGTGGAATCATTCAGCTCGACGAATTTGTGTTGACCGCCGCTTGGATAGATGGCGTCCCGTATCACCTGACCATTTTGGCGGATATTTTCACTCTGGCCTGGCTAATGACCATGACCTACACTACAAAATTTTTGGACGGGTTGGACGGGTTGGTCAGCGGCATCGTCGTGATCGGTGGCTTGGTGACGGCCGCCGTCAGCATGATGCAAGAGGTTTCACAGCCAGATACGGCGCTATTGGCTCTGGCGATTGCCGGGGTATTCGGCGGTTTTTTGGTGTTCAACTTTAATCCGGCTCGGATGTTTTTGGGGGAGGGCGGTTCGACTATGGCCGGTTTTTTGCTGGGCGTGTTGGCGATAGTTTCTGGCGGCAAGATCGCTACGACCTTGTTGGTGTTGGGGCTGCCGCTTTTCGATGCGTTGGTGGTTATTTTGCGACGCTTATGGCGCGGCCAGTCACCTTTTACAGGTGATCGTTTGCATCTGCATTTTCTGTTGGTGGACAGTGGTCTGGCCCAAAGACCGGCGGTCTTGCTGTACTGGTTTTTGGCGGCGCTTTTCGGCAGCTCAACTTTGATTTTGCGCGGACCGCAAAAAATGATCGCTATCGGTTTGATTCTGAGTCTGGTGGTGGCAATTCTGGCTGGCCTGCTTATAATGAAGAAAAGAAAGTTAAGCAAATAGTCATGGAAAATTCTTCGGAACAGACAATCGGCTATCGTCAGGTGCTGGCTTTGGTCGGCTTAATCGCAGTGGTCATAGCGACACTGCTGTTGAACTACCAGCAACGCAGTTTTGGCCGCGGTTTGGTGACGATCGGCGATGACATTCAGGTTCAGGTCCGCGTAGCCGACAGTACTCCAGCGCGGGAAAAAGGTCTATCCGGCACCGAGCGGCTGGCTCTCGACGAAGGCATGCTCTTTTTGTTTTCCGAGCCGGCCAAGTATCAGTTTTGGATGAAGGACATGCTTTTTCCGCTAGATGCAGTCTGGATTCGGGATGGGGAAATCATTGATTTGACGGTCAATGTGGCTCCGCCCCAGCCCGGGCAGGACATACCGGTGTTCGCTCCAATTAAGGCTGCTGACGCAGTTTTAGAGGTGCCGGCCGGCTTTGCGGCTCGGCATGGTCTGCGTTTGGGGTTACCCGTCAAATATGATATTGACAAACGTGGTGGGTTGCGGTAATCTATCCTTGCTTAGCCCCGATTTGCATAAATTGTTGAGTTTTTAGGCTCGACGATTGTACAACTCAACAAATAAAATTTTTTTACGGATATGGGACATATCGCTGTTATCGAGACCGGCGGAAAGCAGTACCTGGTGAAGCCAGGCGACAAGCTGAAAGTCGAGAAGCTCGAAGTTAAAGAGGGTGAAAAGCTGACCTTCGAGCCGCTGCTGGTGGCGGACGAGAACGACAAAGAAGTCAAAGTCGGCACCCCGAAAGTCGAAGGCGCCAAAGTCACGGCCATCGTGCTGGGTGACGGTCGCAGTCGCAAGGTTGAGGTCGTTAAGTACAAGCCGAAGATTCGCTACAAGAAGCTGACCGGACATCGGCAGCATTTCACCGAACTTCAGATTGACGACATCAAAGCGTAGCCATTGAAATCAAAAACACCCCCACATGATCGGGGGTGTTTTTAGTTGCGTCGATGTTTACTCAATTCTAAGCAAGAATGCAAAGGCTATATAGGCGGCGTATACGGAAAGCAATATGACGCTTTCGCGGCGGGTAATTTTGCGGTCACTGCTGGCCAGGCCGAGCAAAATCAAGCTGACGATCAACAGGAAGGGCAGATCATATCGCCAGACGGTACTTTGTACGGTGATCGGGTGAATCAGGACCGAGATGCCCAGCACCAGCAGGATATTCATGATATTGCTGCCGATGATGTTGCCGACCGAGATGTGGCTTTCTTTTTTGATGGCCGCCAGTACCGTGGTGATGATTTCTGGCAATGAGGTTCCGATTGCAATCAGGCTCAATCCGATCAGTATCTCGCTGACACCGGCGAGGCGCGCCAAGGCAACCGAATTGTTGACGGCAATCGAGCCGCCGACCAACAAAAGCACCAGGCCGGCCGCAATCCCGAGCACGTTGAATATTTTTTCGCGGCGGTTTTGGATGGTGACCGCTTTTTCGACCATCTGCTCGACTTTCTTCTCTCGTCGGGTGTCGCGCAAGGCGTGATAGGTAAAGACGGCGGCAAAGGTGACCAGAATCAGCCCGTCGATGCGGTCCAGGTTGCCGTCGCGCAGCAGCATGTACATCAGGCCCACGGCCAAGACCATGGTGTAGAGCTCAAAGCGATGGTCTTTTGACGGCAATCCGACCGGCGATATTAAGGCCGCCAAGCCGAGCGCCAGACCGATGTTGGCCATATTGCTGCCGAGCACCGCTCCGAGAGTGATCGAATTCTTGCCTTCTAAGGCGGAGAAAACACCGACGATCAGTTCCGGCACGGACGTACCCAAGGCCACAATCGTAAAGCCAACCACAATCAGTGGAATGCCCAGGTTCTTGGCCAGCCGGGTCGAGTTGCCGATGAGCATGGCTGCACCCTGATAGAGCAGAGCCAGACCGACGACCAGCAGGAGGATTGACGGTAGGATAATTGCCATATGATTACTGTCCCAGTATATCACAGTTGCATTTTGACTGGCGGCGGCAGGTTTGTTAAGTTGCTTTTCTGGAGGTGAAAAATGGGGATCTTTAAAAAAATATTGGGACGAGATGCCAAAGGCCCGTATCGGCAGTTAGCACCGGAGGCCGTCAGACATCTAAAGATGGTGCAGCGTCTGAGCACAGTCGATTTTGTCTTTAGGTGTGCTGACGAGTCGTATGTTCGGGGGCGTTTAGGCATTGAACTGGACATGAATCCCGATGAGCTGAAAGTGGAACCGGATTTGCTGATTGCCGGAGTGACCATCGCTGCGTATACGGCTGTTTCACGCAGTCGTATAGATGAGCTGAGTTTTGCTGATTTGCCCAAAATCGCCGCGGATAAATTTAGAAATAATCTTGCTGAATTTCTGCGGTCGCATCTTCGGGAGCAGGAGGTAGTCGGTGTCAATGAATTGCGTGTTTCTTTGCCGGAGTTCACGGCTTGGAATAGCGACAAGCCGCCAGAGAAGTTTTACTGCCTAATCGGTAGTCCCGATTACTACTTTCTGTGATTCGGTGAAAGAGAGGGAGGCATGTGGCCATTCAAAAAGAAGAAGGATACAGCCGGCAATGTCAGTCCGAAATCATCAGGGGGTCCTTACCGCACACCCGAAATTAAGGTTTCTGAATCCAGTGAGGTGGTTACAGTTCATCCGACTAGCTTTGTCTACGAATTGCGGGATTGAAGTATGACAGGTTAGGCACTTCATTTAGTTAGAACATTTTAAAGCGCCGTTCATTAGAACGGCGCTTTTTCTTTTTGTTCGGGTTGTTCCTTTTGTCGGTCCGCTACCAGGTCACGGTGCACTTCGTTTCGTCCTTTGAGCGCGTCGGTCAGCGTTATCTCGTCGGCGTATCCGACTTCGCTGCCGATCGGCAGGCCGCGGGCCAGGCGGGTGATGCGAATGTCGAAGGCCTTGATGGCCCGGGTCAGATACAGCATGGTCGATTCGCCTTCAATGGTATGGTCGAAAGCCAAAATAATTTCCCGTGGTGTTTCGTGCTGCAGTCGGCCGAGCAGTTGGCGGACGTTCAGTTCGGTCGGGGTGATGCCGTCGGCCGGCGACAGTACGCCGCCCAGCACGTGATAGACTCCACGAAACTCGCTGGTTCGTTCGACTGCCAATAGATCCTGCTCGGTCGCGACCACGCAAATGACTGCCCGGTCGCGCTGCGAGTCGGCACAGATATGGCAGGGGTCTTTTTCGGTATAGTTCCCGCAGACCGAACAGGTGGTCAGCGCGCCGCCGACCTCTAAGATCGATTGAGCTAAGGCTTCGCGTTCTTCCGGGCGGCGTTTGAGCAAAGCAAAAGCGTAGCGCTCGGCCGTTTTCGGTCCAACGCCGGGCAATCGGCCCAGCTCTTCGATGAGCCGCTCAATTGGTTCAGGAAATTTTGGCATTGCAAGCTTGAAGCTTAGGGCTTGGAGTTTGGAGAGCCATCAGAATACATCCTTCAAGCTTCCAGCTCCAAGCTAACCTAACTCAGTCCCGGCAGATTCAAGTCGCCGTTTTTCTTCATCATATCGACCATCTTGTGCTGGGCTTTCTTGGTGGCGTCGTTGAAGGCATCTTTCATGGCGTCCTGCAGTTTTTTCTGGTCGGACAGCATTTCCGGATCGATTTCCACGCCCAACACGGACTGGTTGCCGTTCATCTGGACTTTAACCTTGCCCCAGGCTGCCGAGCCCTCGACTTTTTCTTCGGCCAGCATGTTTTGCAGGTCTTTGGCCTTGTCGCGTAGATCTTTGACTTGTTTGAGTTTGTTGAACATATTTTTTCGTGCTAAGTGCAACTATTTTGGTAAATCGTTATGTGCGATTGATTGATGTTAAAAATTGGGTTGCGGCGCGTTGCTGGTTCCGTTGCCGGGTGGAATGCTGCCTGGTCCGGGTGAAGGCATGACCGCCCCGACTGGTTGGGGTTGCTCTGGCGGTGGTGGTGTCTCGGCTGGCGAAGCTGACCGCGGGGCCGGCACTTCTTGCGGCGGCGGTGGTGCTGCGGCTTGCATGGTTTGGGCCGGCGGCGGCGGAGCGGCTGCTGCCTGCATCGGCTGACCGCCGGAATATTTTTGATCCAGATCGCGGAAACTGACGCGGGCCTCGTCGAAGTACATCTTAATTGTACCGCATGGACCGTTACGATGCTTGGCCACGTGAATCTCGGCGATGTAGCGTTCGTCGAGCGGAATCTCTTCAGTCCGGTAGTTTTTGTCCGCCGCCTTGCGATAAATGAACATGACCACGTCCGCGTCCTGCTCGATACTGTTGTGGACGATGAAGCCGTTAGCAATGAAGTTGTGCAAGCCAGGGACTGTGGCGTCGTAGGTTTCCTGCTGCCCTAATGATTCGATGGAAACAATTTTATCTAAAGCGATGTGGTCGGATTTCATTTCTAAATTATCATCAGAAGATAATTTAGGCACGGCAATGACATCACTCGGCTGCAGTTGATCTAATCTTTTCCATCCATCCGGCGCTCTAAATGGATGATTAGCTGATGCTTTAATGACTCGTCCTGACTGGGTCTTCATGAGAAAGACTTCTTTTTTGCCGGAGGGGAACACGCGGCTAATAGTCGAGTTTTTAAGTTTCCAATTGTCATCAAGCGCCTTAATCTTGAGTGGCTTCTGTATTTTGCGAGCGGCCAAATCGGCCATGGTGGCTCGACTGCCGTTAGCCAGGGTAATGATCGTGTCCCCGGTCAGGCAGCCAGATTCGCGCAAGTGCGACAGTTTCGGAATGGCCGGCTTGGACATTTCTGTCGTACGCGACAGCTGGGACAGGGCAATGACCGGAATGTCGAGCTCACGGGCGATACCCTTTAGGGCACGGGTGATTTCGGCCACTTCTTGCGTGCGATTGTCGCTGGCCCGGGTGCGGCGCGATTCCATCAGCTGGAGATAGTCGATGACCAGCATGCCTAGACCATGCTCGGTCTGCAGGCGTCGGGCCTTGGTTCGAATCTCCATGATGTTTACGTTGGCCGAGTCGTCGATGAAGATCGGCGCCTCGGACAGTGCGCCCAGGGCGTGGCCAATTCGCGAGAAGTCGCTCTGGTCCGGGCTGTCATTCAGGTTGCCGGTACGCAAGCGCCACAAGTCAACGCCGGCTTCGGCGCAGATCATGCGGTCAACCAGCTGTTCCTTGCTCATTTCGAGCGAGAACACGCCGACCGGCAGCTTGCTTTTGATAGCCGCCTGACGGGCGACGTCCATGGCGAACGAGGTCTTACCGACCGACGGGCGGGCGGCGACGATAATCAGGTCCGACCGCTGCAGTCCGCCGAGAAGCTTGTCGAGGTCGCGGTAGCCGGAAGTAATGCCGCGCAACTTGCCCTTATCGCGGTGCAACTCGTCGATTCTTTCGAATGCGCCGTCCAAAGTCGCCTTCAGCGGTGTAAAAGAAGTCTTTAGATATTGTTGCGATACTCCGAAGAGTGTCTGCTCAGCTTGATCGAGCAGTTGGTCCACGTCATCAACCTCATCGAACGACATGGTGATGATATTGCCGGCCGCGGACTGCAAGCGACGCAACGTCGCTTTCTTCTGGATGATGTTGGCGTAGTTTTGGATATGCGCGGAAGTCGGCACCATGGTGGTCAGTTCCATCAGGTAGGTGCGGCCACCGATCGACTCTAGCTTACCTACTTCCTCTAGGCGGTTGGCCATGGTCAGCATGTCGATCGGTTCACGCTTGGCATGCAGGTCCATAATGGCGGTGAAGATTTCGGCATGGGCTGGCTTGTAGAAATCCTCAGCCCGCAGCATGTCGGCCACGCGCAGGATGGCGTCTTTGTCGACCAAAAGCGAACCGAGAAAGGATTGCTCGGCCTCTAGGTTTTGCGGTGGAATGCGTTCTTTGGACATATAGGTTCGCTAGGCAGACTTATCTTCCTGCACTTTACGGTAGAGTCGCGGATTCGGCAACAGGCGGACAATATAACTTATCCGCCGCTTATTAACAAAATTACCCCCAAAATTGGGGGTAAGGTCGTTGACCACGAGGTGGTCACGAAATGATGAAGGCTCATTTTAGTATCAGACGAACGGCTTCACGGTGTAGATTTGGTAAAATCGTCTCGTGATGGCCGAATTCCCACAGGTGATTTTCCGCTTCTGGAACGTCGGTCGTCGGTTTTGGGGAAATAAAATCATATGTGCCGCCGATGGAGATAAATCTAACCTTGGGCGGCATCGGTGCTCGTCGGACGATCTCCAAAAAAGGACTGTTATAGCAAAGTTGTTTGCCCGTTTTTTTAAATAATACCGAGAGCGAGCCGCAGAAGGCGATTGGTGAGCCGTGAAACGGGGAGCCGAGCGCCAGCAACGTGTCGATATGGTAATGAAACTTCAGGAATTTCAGGCCATAAAGTGTAGCCACGCCACCCATGCTGATACCGACGATGGTTGTCTTTTTGCCGCTCCGGATAGTGGCTTCACGCGCTAGGGCACCAATCGATTCAGCATACACGGCTGTGTCGCGCATGTCGCTTATTTTGAACGGTACGGCTTGGGCGTCGAACCCGTATTGACGATATACTTTGACCACCTGCTCCAACGGAATAGGGATAGGCAAAAATCCATTCGCCACAAAAAGTGGCCGGCCGTCGGCCGCGGACGGATTCAGCAGTTCACTCACTGTAGCTCTCCTATTTTGATAGAACTAGCCACCTGTCCAAGACAGGTTTATGTGGATAAATTAAGAGATTTCGGCCGGTTTGGCAAGCGTGGTATAATTAAGGCATGAAAATTAAGGCGAAAAATCATTTTTGGCTGTCGGTAGCCACGCTGGTCGGGACCATGATTGGCGTGGGTATTTTTGGGGTGCCATACGCGATGAGTCAGGTTGGTTTGGTGCTGGCACTGGTGTATGTCGTTATTTTGGGCGGCGTTCAGATTTTGCAGAGCCTGTTTTATGCCGAGGCGGCCATGGCCTGCGAAGAAAAGACGCGCTTGATCGGTTTGGCCGGTCGGTATTTGGGGCCACGAGCGCGACACGTGGCCGCCACCTCCACGGTACTTGGTTTTTGGGGCGGACTCGTCGCTTACATGCTGGTCGGCGGTACATTTTTGCACCTGATCCTGTCGCCCCTGATGGGCGGTGAGATTTATCAGTATCAACTTGGCTGGGCTCTGATCGGCAGCCTGATCGTTTTCTTCGGCTTGGATTTTGTCGAAAAAATCGACTTTGCCTCGACTATCGCTCTAGGTGTCGCCCTGCTGGTGATCGTCGCCATGTCTGCCGAGCATATCAGTCCGATTAGTTATGACCTGTTTAAGGCCGGCGATCTTTTTCTGCCGTACGGCGTAATACTGTTTTCACTGTCCGGCATCGCGGCCATACCCGAAATGGAGGATGTCATGGGCGGCAAACATGAAGGTTTCCGCAAATCGATTATTGTCGGCTCACTCATCGCCATCGGTTTGACCGTCCTGTTTGCCCTGGCAGTCTACGGGGTCAGTGGTTCCGGTACCACGCAGGATGCGGTGAGCGGGTTGCAGGTGATCATGGGCAACGGCATCACTCTCTTTGCAGCCGCTTTTGGTTTCCTGGCCGTGGCCACGTCGTTTTTCATAATTGCGCTGAACCTGCGTTCGTCGTTCGAGTACGACTACAAGATGCATAAAGTGCCGTCCTGGCTGCTGGCCTGTGGCGTGCCGTTCGGGTTGGTGGCGATCGGCGTCAAGAATTTTATCGGCATCGTCAGTTTCACCGGCGCGGTCTTCGGCGGCATTACCGCAGTGACCGTTTCATTATTATATATGGCTGTCACCAAGAAAGGACTGATGAAAGATCGTCCGCTTGGTGTTTCGCTTTTTTGGGCCAAGCTGTCGATTGTCCTGCTGTCGCTCGGCGCCATTTATGAAGTGGCTAGCACGATCAGGAATTGGCTGGCCGGTATCTAGAAAAAATAAAACACCCGTTTTGGCGGGAGTTTATGGAGATGGTTCGATGAACCTCTTTTTTTGTTGCTTTTTCGTTTAGTGCGGCTGATTTTTTTTCGCCAACCGGACCACGTTTTGCAGTAAGAGCGCCACTGTGACCGGGCCGACCCCACCGGGAACCGGTGTCAGCCAACCGGCGATGTCCTGCACCGACGCGCTGTCCACGTCGCCGACCGTGCGGTTGTCGACGCGGGTGGTGCCGATATCGATGACGATGGCGCCGTCTTTAATGTGTTCGCCACGAATCAGACTCGGATTACCCAAAGCGACGATTAGAATGTCTGCTTCTTTGATGGCGGTCAGGTCGTGCGGAGCGGTCAGTACGCTGTTGATGTCGGCCGTCTTGAGCGTGCGTTCCAGCTGATTGAAAAATATTTCGCTGTTAGCCAAAACTACGGCGGTTTGATCGGTCAGATCCTGTTCCGTCTCGCGCAGCAATTCCAGTACGGCCTGCGGCAGGACCGGCGGGACGTCGTCGCGTTCGGCGTTGGCCGGATGAAAGCCGTCCGCATCTTTGCGCGGGTCAATTGCCGCGATGATTTCGTCGGTCGCCAGATGCGGGGGCAGCGGCAACTGCACGATGATGCCGTGTATGGCCGTGCCTTCGTTCAGGCCCCGCAGGGCAGTCAGCACTTCTGCTTGCGTGGCGTCGGCCGGCAAGTCGCGGCGAATGAATTCGATGCCCAACCGACGGCAGGCTTTTTCTTTGAGTCCGACGTAGAGCTGCGACGCCGGGTCGTTGCCGACCAGAATAACGCCCAAGCCCGGCACAAAATCAAGCTCAGCTAAAGCCTGCCGGGTTTGCTCGTTGATTCTACGAGCGATCGTTTTGCCGTTGAGTAGTTGGGAGGACATTTGATTCGGTGCCAGGCTGTTGGCGGTACTAGGTACTAGGTTCCAAGTGCTGCGGGGTGTGTCTGCCACCCCACAATAATTTGCACCTAGAACCCAGCACCCAGCACTCTATATTAACTCATCATAAATCGGATAAGCCTCGGCCAGTTCGCGCACTTCGTAGGTACTAGGCTCCAAGTGCTGCGGGGTGTGTCTGCCACCCCACAATAATTTGCACCTAGAACCCAGCACCCAGCACTCTATATTAACTCATCATAAATAGGATAAGCCTCGGCCAGTTCGCGCACTTCCGCGGCGATGGCCTGCTTTTCGGTCTCGTCGGGTTGGCGTAGGGTGCGGGCGATCAGGCCGGCTACCTGCGTCATGTCGTCGGCGGTCAGGCCACGGGTGGTCAAGGCCGGCGTGCCGAGGCGCAGGCCGGACGGGTCGCGCGGCTTGCGTGTGTCGTACGGGATCATGTTCATGTTGGTGTGCAGGCCGACTTCGTCCAAACGAGCGACCGCCTCCTGACCGAAGATACCAAACGGCGTCAGGTCCAGCAATACCAGGTGGTTATCGGTTCCACCGGAGACCACGCGGAAGCCTTGGTCTTGCAGGGCTGCGGCCAGTTCGCGCGCGTTGTCGAGTACCGCCTGCTGGTAATCAGCGAACTCGGGCTGCATCGCCTCGCCAAAAGCGACTGCCTTGGCGGCGATGACGTGCTCCAGCGGGCCGCCTTGCATGCCCGGAAAGACCGCCGAATCAACCCGCTGCGCCAGGGTCCGTTTGCTGTCCGGCCGCAGGCGATCATCTTGGCGGCACAAAATCATGCCGCCGCGCGGGCCGCGCAGGGTCTTGTGGGTGGTCGAGGTGATGACGTCCGCGTGCGGCACCGGATCCGGATGCACTTTGGCCGCGACCAGTCCAGCGATATGCGCCATGTCCACCAGCAGGTAGGCGCCAACCTCGCGGGCGATGTCGGCGAACGCCGCAAAATCGATCGTGCGCGGATAGGCGGTGTAGCCCGCCACGATAACTCGCGGCTTTTCGCGCTGGGCCAGGGCGCGAACCTCTTCCATGTCTATGCGCTCATCGTCGCGGCTGACTCCATACGGCACGAAGTCGAACAGCTTGCCCGAAAAATTGACCGGACTGCCGTGCGTCAGGTGACCGCCGTGCGACAGGTCCATGGCCATGATCTTGTCGCCCGGTTCGGCTAGCGCAAAATAGGCGGCCAGGTTGGCCGGCGAACCGGCGTGCGGCTGGACGTTGGCGTGCTCGGCGCCGAACAGGGCTTTGGCGCGCTCGATCGCCATCGTCTCCACCAGGTCAATGAACTCGTTGCCGCCGTAATAGCGCTTGCCCGGATAGCCCTCGGCGTACTTGTTGGTCAGCACTGAACCGAGCGCCTCCAGCACCGGCAAAGAGACGATATTTTCCGAAGCGATCAGCTCCAGTCCGACGCGCTGCCGCAGCAGTTCGCTGTCGATGGCGTCGGTGAGTTCGGGGTCTTGTTGGCGCAAGTTTTCTAACATAGAGATTCGGGTTACTGGGCAAACTTTAGCACGATAATCAGGAGGCGAAAAGCGCGCCGGCCAGCGATAAAAAAATGCCGTGGATACACGGCATGAGTTTAGCAAGTGAACTCGGCGATAACGATGAAACGATTTTTTTCTCGGTCGTGCCCCTCTTTTAGGTATGCGCCAATGCGATTGTCGATTTGAAAATGCAATCGCTTGTAGTCGCCGGGCAACAGCACCTTACGGTGGATGTTCTTCTGGATGGTTGCGGCCCACAGGACCTTTTGTTCCGGCTCGATCGGTTCGGAGGTCAGGATGATCAAGCGCGTGTCCGGTTGGCCCTCAACCGCCGTGACTGTCACCCGCACTGGGCAATTGGTTTCGTTGACGGCATACAGTTTGGTCACTGTTCCTCCTGCTATTGCGGGTCGGTGAAAGTGAAGACCGGTCCGTGCGGCTCGGCGGTGGTCGGCAGAATCAGTATTATGCCTTCGCAGTGGCCATGAATCGCGTACTGGAAAGTCTTGCCCGACAGGTGCTGGCTGACGTCAACCGAAATCGTCGGCGGCCGGTTCGGGCTGACCGCCAGATGATGGCGGTTGTCGCCCGGCTGGTCATGGACGTGAATCTCCATCAGGTCAGCCGACCAGATCAGTTCCAGATAAATGTTTTTGCTCGACCGGTTTACGAAATGAATATTTCGTTTCATGTCGATTCCTTTCCGATGTCCTGTTTTGAAACTAATCGGCTTGAGCGGAAAAATCAAATCAGCCTTCGGCTACAGGTCTTTCACCATGTAGGTGCCGCGCAGGTCATAGCCGAGTTTTCGGTAGTAGCCGCGCACGCCGACACCAGAAATGACGGCCATTTTTTTGAAGCCGGCGGCGCGGGCGATGTCTTCGGCTTCGGTCATCAGCCGCTTGCCGTGCCCGCGGTGCTGGGCCGCCTTGGGGTCACTGGTGTCGATCGGCACCAGATGGCCGTAGGTATGCAGTTCACGGATGAAAGCGCAGTCCGCGATTTCGGGCATGATGGCCTGGTGCGGCGCCGGCAGGCGCAGGCGGCAGAAGGCAAAGACCGCCTGGCGATCGGCGTCTTCGATCGACAAGAAATGCTCGGTGCCACCCGAGGCCTCGTAAATATCGTCGAAGAACGCCGGTTCAGCGGTCAGCAGTTCCGGGTGGCGACCGACTTCGCGGCAGCGCAGGCAGTGGCAACGCCGGCCACGTTCGGCCAGGCGTCGCTGGATCACTTGGCGCAGGCTGGTGTTGCGGTTACCGGCCTTGATGTCCGGCGAGGGGATATCGCGGATGATGCGGGACAGGCGGCAGTAGCGCGGTACGGCCTGCTTGGCGGCGATGATCATTTCGGTCAGCTGTTCGGTGTCGTACGGCGTGTAGCGGCCTTGGCGCCACCAGTCGTACAGCTCGGTGCCCTCGATCACCGAGCAGGGATAGATCTTCAGCATGTCCGGACAGAATTCCGGCCGGTCGAACAGTTGGCGGATTTCCGCCAGGTCAGATTCCGGCGTGGCGGTCGGCAGCTGCGGCATCATGTGGTAGTCGGTCTTGTAGCCGGCATCCTTGAGCAGGCGAGTGGCCGTCGCTACGGCGGCCACGTCATGACCGCGGCCGATCAGTCGCAGCCGCTCGTCATCGATGGTCTGCACGCCGAGTTCGACCCGCGTACAGCCCAGCTCGCGAAGCCGTCGGATTTCGGTCGGCGTAATTCGGTCCGGCCGTGTTTCCAGAGTCAGGCCGATGATTCGATGCCCGGCGGTTTCGTTGATGTTTTGGGCGCTCAGCAAATCCGATGTGTCCTGCTCCGCGCCGGCAAAATCATTGCAGGCCGCAAAACAGCGTCGTATGAATTCGCGCTGGTAATCCCAAGGGTAGCTCGACCAGGTACCGCCTTTGACGATCAGCTCGATCTTGTCGGCCGGATGCCCGTTGCTGATCAGGGCCTGCAAGCGGCGCTGCACCTGAAGGTACGGATCAAAGTCGCAGCCCAGCGCGCGGGCTGCCGCCGGCTCGTCGGCCAGGTAGCTCTTGGGCATGTTGCTTTGCGTCGGGCAGTAGATGCACTGCCCGGGGCAGGGGTAAGGTTTGGTCAGGACGGTCACCACGGCCACGCCGGACAGCGAGCGCACGCGGTTCTTGGTCAGGAATCCCTCGAGTCGGGGGTCGGCTTTTTTTGGTTCGGCCTCAATCATCTGCCGGTAAGCGGCCAGTAACGTGCGGACCGGAGGCATAGAAGTCCTCATTTCGGAGCTCAGCCGTCGAACCAAATCAAAGAACGCCGCGCGAGTGGCAACGGCTTCGGCGCTGGCCTCTTCCACGGCTCGCCGAGCGATTGAAATATTTTCGTCAAACTTCATGCGCTATATATATATGGAAGATGCACTATAACACCTATTGTCCGGGTCGGCAATAATTAGCCTTCACTTCGCTGACACCTTAATGCCGTCAAGTTTCTTCTTGACAGCCAGGCTAATTAGTGCAAATCTACATTTTGGTTCATTGTCAGATTTAAACCCCGGAGG
>Ga0316201_10001120_pt1 | contig 17398 bp, 10 predicted proteins | sample CS6wburrow_MG_FD_204516 | JGI IMG/M metagenome (GOLD analysis project Ga0316201, IMG submission 204516) | Coastal sediment microbial communities from Delaware Bay, Delaware, United States - CS-6 worm burrow | ecosystem: Environmental > Aquatic > Marine > Coastal > Sediment | place: USA... | reverse complement strand
TCTACTTGGAGGAAACACCACAAATCTGCAGACAGGTCGGTGAGCAGGCGGCTGAGCAAATTGCACAATGTGTCTGGAAAATCAGCCGCACACCCAATGGTGTATCCATCCTGTCATTTTTGCAGGCACTGCCATCCGCCGCCCGAAGATTACAAAGCAAGCAGTCATTCGATCATTTCATTGAAATCGTATTTGATTTCATGGGGCGCACCACCGGCTCTATCCACGGGATTCATTCCACCATCCCCAGTCCAGGGCTCATTGATCTGCTTGAGAACACCGCTTTGTTGCTCGGCCAGGTTTCCCTGGAGGGACTCAAGAACTGGGTGGATTACGGCGTACGTTATTACGCGGACCACCCGGAACGGCAAAAGGACTACTTTTCACTACAATCTGCCGATTCCAGGGCTGTTTTACAACGTGAACGTCACGGCACGCTGTTTGCAGACAACCAACGCCGTCTCGACCTGTACCTGAAGTCGCTATGGAATGAAAAACAGCAACTCGTACCCTACTCTACCGGATTTGAAGATCCGATTAAAAAACTGCCTTACTATGATTCAATGGGTATGCGCATACCCGATGTTCTGGATGACGTGGGCGATGTTGTGAGCGGCCTCGACCGCTACAGGGCGACGCTGGCACATATGTCAGCACACCGGCGGTGGAGCAGCAAGATCGTTGTCGACAACTACAGCCCGTTTCAACGTATCGGCATCGAATGCCTGGAGGACTGCCGGGTAGATACATTGGCCAGCAGGCGCTTTCCCGGACTGTACAAACTGTTCATGGCACTGCACCCGCAACCGCTTGAAGACGCCTGTGACGAGGAAAACGAATCTTGCATCCGCCATCGCCTGACCATGCTTTCATATGCCTGCATGAACCCGCAACATCAATACAAGAACACGAATATCATTGAGTTTTCGGCACGATTTCACGCGACCCTGCAACAGGGTGAATCCAGTCTGAAGGAGATGGCGGCACTGGCCGTTTCGTTTATTGCCAGAACACGCAAGCAGGCTGACCAGAGTCCCAACATTCATTTTGACGATACGGATATCAGCTACCGGGATGATAACCGCCACCTTTGGATTTACATCGAGGAAAGCGATGACGAGGAGATGTTTGAACGGCAGAAACAAAAGCCCATGGATGATGAAACCGACACGCTCCCGCCGCGCCATTACCCGGAATGGGATTACCGCGCTGAAAATTACCGGCCGGACTGGGTGAGTCTTTATGAGAATTTGCACCCATCGGATTCACCGGGGAAAATTGATGACCTGCTGCGAAAACACGCTGCCCTGTCAAAGCAGATCAAGCGTCTGTTGGATTTACTCAAACCACAGAATGCCGTCCGTGTCCGCTTCCAGGAAGAAGGCACCGATCTTGACCTCGATATCGCCATACGTTCATTGATCGACTACAAGAGCGGGGTCACCCCGGACCCGCGTATCAATATGAGCCACAGGCATGACGGCCGCAATATCGCCGTCACCCTGCTGCTGGATTTATCAGCGTCGCTGGATGAAATCCCCGCGGGTTGCAGCCAATCCATCCTGGAACTCAGCCAGGAAGCCGTAGCGTTGCTGAGCATGGCCATCGATGGACTGGGTGACCCGTTTGCCATTGCAGGGTTCTCCTCCAATACCCGGCACCAGGTGCGCTACCAGCACATCAAGGGGTTCAACGAGAAATGGGATGACGCGGTCAAATCCCGTCTCGCCGCAATGAAAGCCGGGTATTCGACCCGCATGGGTGCTGCGATACGACACGCGGGCCACTACCTGTCACACCAGCAAAGTGATAAAAAGCTATTGCTCATCCTGACGGATGGCGAACCATCCGATATCGATGCCGATGACCAGCATTTATTGATCGCAGACACCGCCAGGGCGGTCAAGGAACTCGACCAGGCGGGTGTGTACACCTACTGCATCAACCTTGATCCGGATGCCGATGATTACGTGCAGGATATTTTTGGCACTCACTACACCGTGATTGACAAGGTAGAGCGTCTGCCGGAAAAACTGCCAAAGCTGTTCATGGCGTTGACCAGGTGAATAGCGCCAGTTGGACGCAAGGTCTAAGGAAGAGACCTTCGCCATGAACAAAGACCGGTTGAACCGTCTTTTCGATACGGAGGATGGCCCGCTGGCCGGGGCACCGGAGTCCAGCGATAAGCAGGACTGACCGGGACCGGCGGGCCGTGGCTCGAAACGCCCTGTCACGCGCACCAGACGGACTGTGTTCAGTTGGGTATGGGATATACTCTGAAACGGACACGGAGCGACTAATGCTGGAATATTTCTACAAGCTGGACGGGGACATCGAACGGGCCTGGGACGCTGAAGGACGCGACGAGGACCGCTTTAGTGAAGTGGCCGCCACAGCGCTGCGAGCGCTGCCTCCAAGCCGGGGTCTGGACCTGGAGAAACTGATCGATACGTTGCTGGACCCGGCCGTAACTAAGCCCTCGCAACTGGCGCCCCCGGGTGTCTTTGGCCAGCCGGGTGCAACCGTATTCCGCGGCCGGGACTACCTGGTGGAAGTGTATTTCTGGCAACAATCGGTCAGTGCAATCCATGACCACCCTTTCTGCGGCGCATTCACGCTATTGCAGGGCTTTAGCGTGGAAGCGGTATACAGCTTTGTGACGCACGAAGACCTCGGCCCGCGTGCACGACTGGGCAACCTTTCGTTGGAGTCCCTGGCACTGATAGAGCCCGGCCATGTCGGCGCCTTTGGACGAAGACGTCATGCCCTGGTCCACGCGCTGCTGCACGTGCCTGTTCCATCGGTCTCGCTGGTGGTGCGCACCGAGCGCGCCGACGGGTATCTGCGTTACTTCCCACCCGGCGTTGCGATTGCCATGGATGCCCCGTTGGAGACCTTCGAACGGCCAATGCAATTGTTGGACACGCTGCGGCTCAGCGGCCATCCCGGGTATTCTCGCCGCTTCGAAGGTTTTCTCCGGTCGGCAGATTTCGAAACCACGTTCCGTATCATGTCCCGCACCTGGTTTGGCCTCACTGCGCAGGAAAGGGAAACCTGGTTGAACGTCGCGCGGGAACGCCACGGTGATCGCGTCGAGATGATTCGAGAGGCACTGCAGCAAGCCGAAGTGGACTACGAAGCAGATGCGTTGCGGCAACGACTCTCGGATCCTGAACATCGCTTCATCACCACCGCCCTGTTGCTCTCGGGTAACCGCAGCGAACTACTGGACCTCCTGGCGAAACGGTTGACCGACCCTTTGGAAAGCTTGCATCGTTTCATCGACGAGGCGGGCGTATTTGCCGATGACGAGGCCGCCTCAGCTGCGATTGCACATGTGATGGTCGACGGAGGGAGTGCGGCTGACGCAATCGAGCGGCTGGCAGCCACCTGGGGTGAAGCGGAATTCAGCGGCCGCGAGCACGAAATTCACGCGTTTTACACCGGTTGTGCTTTTGCGCCGCTGGGCAGCAGAGAAACGGTGTAAAAATGATCAGTGGCTGACGCGCACTTCATATGAAGAGAATTTACGAATATTGATCACACCCGTGTCAAACATCAGGTACTGGCCCTTGATACCCATCAGGATGCCCTCCACAACCGGGTTCTTGTCAAAGTTGTGTGACCTGATTGTTTTCGGAAACTCTAACACGGGGTACCTGATGCTGGTGATATCACCACCGTGGTCATCGATGGAATCTTCCGAGAGACTCTCCGGGACTTGATCAGCATCCAGCTGCAGCCTGGCTTTCAACTCATCTGCCCTGGTCAGTAAATCCATGTCCGGTTGATTCTCTTTCAGCATCGTCCGCCAGTTTGTTTTATCTGCAATCAGTTCCTTGAAGGCCGTTTCAACCAGGCCTGATTGGCGGCGGTTTTCCACCCTGAACATGATGGTGGCCTGGGTTGCGCCCTGGTCTATCCAGCGTGTTGGAATCTGGGTATGGCGGGTTATCCCAACCTTGAGACCCGATGTATTCGAGAGGTAGATGAAATGTGGGACGAAGCAGTTCTTTTCACCCCATTCGGGTTCCCTGCAGGTGCCCAGGTGGTAATGACAGGTTTCGGGTTTCAGGATACACATGTCGCACCGTGCAAGCCGTCTCATACAAGGAAAACAAAACCCCTGTGAGAAACTTTTCCCGGTCTTGCGACCGCAGTTTTTACAGATGATGTTCCCCAGGAACTCGAGTTTCAGCTTTTTACCAATAATCGGATTGAGCGGTAAGTCGTGTTTACCCAGGGGCAGGAAATAATTGACCTCATCGGTGCGATTCCCTGTGCCCAGCTCGGACCGCATTTTTCTCATTGTTCCGGATAACATGTGACCGTCCATCGCTTGAGTTTCGAATGTGCACTATATCAAAGCGGCTCGGGCAAAGAATTTACAAAATCATTGCACTGCCTGCCAGCTTTCAGGCACTAAGCGATGTATGTGGAATACTTGGGCCTAATCACAGCACCAATTGCCAAACATTCATAACTGATGAGGATACACAGACTTCTGGCCGAAAACCTGGTGCCAATAGTCGTTCAATACTATCGTATTTCTGGCAACAATGTGTTCAAAACACCTTATACTCTGAACATGAGAATGAGTGATTTCACCGGTTTGTTCGTGGTTTTAGAGAATGAGAATCATTAAGTGCATGACCGATCTGATTTTCTGATTCGCCGGTTGATTTCCTGACGCTTTTTGCCGACTCTCTGAGTGACGAGGCTCAGCAATGCATTGATTGTCATGAAGTGGAGATGCCTGCCGTGGTCACGGATTGGCGTAAAAGCCTCCACGCGAAAAACGGTGTGTCATGCTCAGACTGTCATGTCGTGGGTGCTGACTCACCAATGGGGCGCTGCACCAGGATACCGATTTAAAGGTTTCTGTACTGGTACCACCAACTGTGTGCGGGACCTGTATGAGCTTGAGAAAATCTACAAGAAGCGCATGGAAAGCGGCGAAATCGAAGACTGAGCTGACATCGGCTTTTACTGAATCGGTGCCCTGTCGGGCACCGATTTTTTTTGCCTCCAATAATAACGTAAGCCCTACCGAAACCTTCAACTCCAGCATTGAACGGCTATGAACACATACGAAAAGGGACAGCCATGACGCTTTTGACCGTCTGAGGAGACGAACAGGAGCCAACTTCGGTTCAGGATCATGGAATTTCGAAAATTCAGAACACGCCAGCTTGAAATCTTACATATTTAATGCATATGGATTACACTTATTCCCCGTGGGTTCAATAATCCCCTCCGCTTTGCGTTGTGAATGAAGGTTTTAGTGGTGACAGGTTTTTTGACCACCCATCATGTTGAGCACTAAATGTCTGCTAGTTGGAGTCTGACAATATCATGAAAACATCGTATATAAACATTGGGATTTTTACGAAATGGCTGGGTCATTTATCTGTTTTGCTGGTTGCATTGATATTCGCAATGCCGGCCCTTGCTCAGAATGAACATTCGGTTGGCGTAGGCAAAAGCTGTCCAACGGCGAGCAAAGTTGGGGACCTGGCGACTTGTGGACTGTCCGTGACCAACACGGACGATTTCGGTGACGTACTTTTTGTCGATGAAATCTGGGATGAGGTCAATGCGCCCGTGCCATTTCGAGTCCCGGCAGAGGGCAATCTGCCGATTGTATTTGTGAGCGAAGGCGTGACGTGTGAACCCGCGCCCGTGGATGAAGAAACTGCACCGATCGGATTGGTCCTGCCTTGTACAGTGCCGGGTCTGGCTGAACCGGGCGGGTCCGGTCTTGGCATCCAGGTGAGGTCCCGCTACACGATACCCGCTGGTTCGACCGACCCCCTGGTCGACCAGGGAAACGTCATCGTGCGTGATGGGTGTGATGTACAGCCTGTTGGCTGCAGCACACTGCCTCAGCAACAACAGTTTGGTGCCGCAGTCTCGTTATTCACGCCATCCCTCCTGGCGACCAAGACCGGTCCGGCCCAGGCCAAGGTAGGAGACGAAGTCACCTACACGATCGGTTTTACTGACACCACTACCGGTACTGGTTTTCCAGGTTTTGAAAACTGCACTGGCAGCGATACCCTGCTTGGCGACCTGGGCGAATTTACCGCTGGCGTAACACGGGAATTCAGTTACACAGTGCTGCCGGATGATCCCGATCCATTGACAAACGTTACCACCATTACGTGTGGTGTGGTCAGTTTTGACAATATTGTCGAAAATAATGCCGGCCATAGCGTTGATTTGGTCAATCCATCGGTCTCCCTGAGCAAAGCATGTGCACCTGATCCGGTTACAGTGGGCGGTACAGTCAATTGGACTATCACCGTTGATAATACGGGTGATGCAGACCTTGATTGCCTGGTCAATGACCCGCTCGCGGGCCTTACTGACGTGCCGGTCGCAGTGACAGCTGGAGGCAGCGCCGAACTCAATGCCAGTCGTATTGTCACCGCAGCCGATGTGCAGGGTGTCTCCAATACCGCGACGGTCTCTTGCCCGATTGGCGGCTTGGACAATGTGGTTGCCGATGAGGCAAGCGCCAGTTGTTCGGTTCTCGATGTGGGAATACCAACATTGAGTGATTGGGCCCGCTGGTTGTTGGTCCTGATGGTGTTGGGTGTCGCGTTATTGCTGATAAACGCGGGCAAGGTGCGGACTCAGACCAGGTCCTGAAAACCATACGGCGCTGCCGGGCTTTCGATTAACCGACAGACCTCGAAAAGCGGGTCGCAGACCTGATTGGCCGTGAGACTTTTTTGGTCGGAAATGGCATCCCGGTCAAAGCCGGGATGATCCTTCAAAAACGCGGTTGCCTGCCTGTTTCCTTGGTTCTCTGATCCTCTTTCCGCCCGGGATCAGAGCCCGGTGTCACCGAGCTATATCAGGCGGGGGGAGCCTGTTGCTCTTTTTTCGCCTGCTGTTGAGCCACCTGTTTGTGGACCTCTTCCATGTCCAGGTTTTCGGCTTTGGTGATTACCTCACGCAATGCGCCCTCGGGTAAGGCGCCCGCTTGCGAAAAGATGATGACCTTCTCACGGAAAATCATCAGCGTGGGAATTGAGCGAATCTGGAACCAGGAAGCGATCTCCTGCTCGTTTTGAGTATCTACCTTGGCAAACACAGCACCTGGAAAATCTTCCGATACTTTTTCGAAAATCGGGCCAAAACTTTTGCAGGGGCCGCACCAGTCTGCCCAATAATCGACGACCACCATATCATTATTTGTGATGACCTCTTCGAAGTTCTCCCTGGTCAATTCCACGTATGCCACACTCTTTCTCCTTAAGATATTGAATAAAGAATTATATTATATTTTTATAATATTATTTCAGGCTTTTAAATCAGGTCTGCGCAAACGCCGGCCTGTCCAAGTCATTGAAAGTACGGAATGATAGCGTCTTTACCTGCGCCAGTCAGTCATGCTTGTGAGTGGCGAGATAACCCACGAGCGAAAGAATAAGTAATGAAACCACTACAGCGAAACCGTAAATAGACAGGCGGTCCTGACCTATAGGCACCAGCAGAATGGTAGTAATGACTTCGGCCGTAACGATTACACAGATAAAACCCAGCAACAGGTTTGGAGGAATACGCCGACACAATGCTGCCCCAAATGGCGCACCAAACAGCACGACCGGCGCCGCCAAAACCCACAGGCCCAGGACCTGTTCGCCAATACCATCGAATAACAGCCATTTGAAGCCGACCCCAATGACCGAACTTGCCGCCATCAAAATCACCGAAACTTGTGTGGCCCGGATGATTTCTATTCGAAAATACAGGGCCAGAACGCAAAATCCGATCAGATCCGCACCCGACCCGAGCAAGCCTGCGATCAGTCCGCCCAATACACCACCGAACAGGGTCACCAATACATCCCGGTAAGTTTTTTCAAGGTGGGCTTCGGTCGAAACGTTGTGCGAATGTCTTGTAAACAGGTACACAACCAGGAAACACAACAGGAACAGTGTGAATGCAATACGCAGGTCCACGGCCGGGATTCGTGCTTCGATAAACGCGAACGAAACAAACAGGCCGATACAGGCGCCAACAAGATAGAGCGCCATGAAATTCCACGGCAGATCGCGCACCCGACTGATTATATACAGGCTTGCCGAGCTCATACCGACAGCCTGGATCGCCAGCGAGAAACTCTTGGCTGTAACGGGGTCGACCGAGAATATTTTGGTAAGTGCTGGAAACGCGACGGCACCACCTCCGAGGAAGGTGGAACCCGCCACGAAGGAACCAAAGGCCATGATGGGCGCAATCAGCCAATCGGGAAACAACCAGGCATCGACAAACTTACGGCCGAAGAAAACTGCATAGACAATCGCCAGCGCGACATACAGACCAAATATGGCGATGCGATGCCTGCGAAAAAAAGCAACCATTGAAGCGTATCCCTGGCTCAAATCAGGGCTGAAACCCGAAGAGATACGAGGTCACTGGTGATCAGCGGCAGCGCGGGACCCCTCGAGGACCTCGACGAGGACTTGCCCACGCGATCCGGAGGGCGGCTTTGCGCCGACGGCGGCGGAAAGCGTGGGGGCAACGTCAACGGTGTGAACCTCGCGATAGACCTTCCTTGGCTCCAGGCCGGCTCCGGCGAATATGACCGGTACGAAGGAGTCGTAGCGCCAGGGTGAACCGTGTGTCACCGCTACCGCAAGGCCGTCAAAGTCGTTAATGAACCAGTTCGGTTGGAAGACGACGTATATCTCGCCGGAACGCCGCGGGTTGTAGTTGTTCAGCACTGCTCGCAACAGGGGGGTGTCGGGCAGCTTTCCAGTCGCCATCGCCGTGCTTGAAACCGCCAGGGCAACTCCATCGAACTTGGCGAGTTCGGCCGCAACCGCTTCCTCGACCTCGCCGAGTGACAGCCCTTTATTAGCAATGAGTTCGCGGTTCAGGTAGAGATACGGATGAAAATACCCCCGGACGAGCCGTTCGCCAATATCGAAGCGCTTCTTCAGTGCTGCGATTCCGGCCTCTTTCTCCCACGAATCCGGGTCCACGTATTGGGAGTCTAACCCGTATCGTTGCATGTCAGGCGGAGCTTCGGGGCCGCCGTGATCGGCTGAAAACACGATGAGGGTGCTGTCCAGGCCGACCTTTTCGTCGACGTATTTGATGAGAGAAGCCAGGGTCCGGTCGAGCCGGATCAGATTGTCCTCCGATTCGAGACTGGATGGCCCGAAAATGTGTCCAACGTAATCATTCGAAGAGAAGCTGACCGAGAGATAATCGGTCACCTCGTCCGCACCGATCGCCTCGTTCTCGATTAATGCCCTGGCAAAATCGAGTGTCAGCTCGTCACCCGCAGGACTCAAAGTGAGAAACGTGCTGAATCCTTGTCCGTCTGCCGGGCCATAGGAGTGGGGAAAAACGCGGCCGAAAGGCGGTATGCTGACTTCCCACTCCTGGTCGTCCCGGTCGCCGAAAAGGTAAGTCGAAGGATCGTGTAACAACTCCCAGGCGGTGCCGCCGAAGCGCCCGGCCGGCCTGGACTGGTTCAGGGTTTTCACCCATTCGGGATACTCCCCGTAGTAAAATTTGCTGCTGACCCATTCCTGGGCGGCTTTCGAAAACCAGAACGCCTTGCCGGCATGTCCGGCCATCGAAACCGCACCCCGATCCTTTATGGAAACACCAAAGACCTTGGCGTTACCCCCGGTGCTTATTGCCAGCTCGTCACTGAAAGTCGAGGAAAGAATAGCTGCGGGGGATCGTCCCTCACTGCGCGCCACCTTCTGCGTCGGATCGATCTCCGACCCCTTGTCGACGTCGGCTCCCCTGGTCAGCAGGCCGTAGCGCTCATCCTCGATATTGTAGGTCATCTCGCCACTGCCGCGGTCAAACCAGGCGTTGCCGACCATGCCGTGCACGGCCGGGATGGCCCCGGTCGCAAGTGTGGCGTGTCCCACGATAGTTTCGGTATTGGCATGCGTGTGATGGGCATTGGCGAAAACAACCCCCTCCTCGAGAAGATAGCGAAACCCGCCCTCACCCATGCGATCGAGATACCGCCCCGGCAGATCTCCGCGCAGCTGGTCGACCGTGATCTGGAGAACCAGTTTCGGTTTTTTCTCCTCTGTCCATCCGTTTGCGGATAAAAGCGGCATGATACAAATCGCGCCTGCCAGAAACGGCAAACTTTTCCAACATTGTGACTTCTTGATTTCGTTCATAATCGGGTAATACCTGTTCAGTGCCTTGTCGGATTGAACCGAAACATGTCTTCCTGAGTTCAGAGAGTATAGATAACGTCTTCAGGCGCAAACAAGTTTTCAGGAATATCAGGTAAATGGTAATGAAGGACCCCCCGCCAACAAAATATGAGGCCTGTCATACTCGGCAGAATGCTGAAGCATCAACCCGCATAATCACGTCTGCCACAGTTTTGCTGCACTGCGGTCAACGAGTCGTTTAAATCAACTTGTGGCAGGTCGCAGTGACCCGCCATTGAGTAGAGTCACTGGTCGACGTTTTCGAGACGGTTCAAATTCGATATTTGCAGTATAGTTAAAATCGACAAATTATAGTTTGTGATGATAAATGATCATCCTGTTGTCAGTTTTTTCATTTAAAAAGTGACGCTCAACGGGTATCGATCTGACATTAACGGGCAGACAACCGTCCTTTAAGGCTGAGGCATGAACTGATGAGCAAAGAAAACGATAATGAGGCCGGGTTGCATCAGCGGATCAAACGGTACCGCGAGATCAATAACAGCCACGATCTACTGGAAATCCAACGGGTCAGCTGGCAACTGTTGAGAGATGGCGTAAATTCCGCCAAGTCAGCGCTGCACACACCGGGCCTGGCCACGACTGGCGAGCATGGCCCATCTCTACGCACGGTGGTGCTGCGTTTTTGTAATGAGGAGCGGCGCGTGCTTGCCTGCCACAGCGATATACGCTCTGCCAAGGTTCGTGAGGCCCAAGCCGATCCCCGCGGCAGTTGGCTGTTTTATGACCGTAAGCGAAAACTGCAATTGCGTCTGACCGGGCAGTTGAGCATTCATGTTGATGACGACTTTGCAGACAGCCGCTGGGAAAAGACCACTGACTCCGGGCGCGCCTGCTACAACACCGAACGTTCACCCGGGCAACACGTGCCGAAGCCCGCCGGCGCCCCGGACCGCATCGCCGACGCCAATGACGAACAGGCAGCACGCAGTCATTTTGCCGTCATTGCCTGCAAAATTGAGTTTCTGGATTGGCTCGTGCTTTCGGCCAGGGGGCACCGCAGGGCACAATTTCACTGGCGGGAAGGACAATGGCAGGCGAGCTGGGTGTCACCTTGACGGGTTCGGTAACGTGCGGCCTTTCAACCGGTTCCATAATTCCATTATCGCCCCATCCGACAGGGTAGCCTGGAGCTGCTCGCTGGGCGCCGGTTTCGAGTGAGGGTTCCCGACACTTCCCACCCTGAACCGAAAAGCATAGTAATTCTCAACGCCCATGCGCAGGTCGGTCATCACTACACTTTGGCCTTCCTGCCCCACGCGGTAAAAGCCCTTGGTAAACCACTGCAGGCGGGTCACAGGCCAGTGTGATTCGAGACCGGCCAACAATTCCTGTGAGCTGTTGTGAAAAGTGAAGTCAGGGTTGCGGTCGCTGTCCAGCAGTGAGTACCAGCCTTCTGCATAACCCTCCGGAGTCATCACCACGAAGCGCCAGAGAATCGTGTTGAAAGGGCTGGCAAGGGTCACGATCTGCCGGTATTCGATGCCCTGCCGGGCGAGTTGCTCGCGAGCTATGCCCTGGACGTGAAACTTTGCCGCAAAGCTCCAGCCAAGGTAGAGCGTGCTCAGGGCGAGCATGGCCAGGTTGAAGCGATAGGCTCTCCCGGGGTTACCGCGCGCGACCGCTACCGCAATGACTCCAGCAATCAATGGCAGCGTGTACAACGGGTCGATAATGAAAATTGAGCCCCAGGTCATCGGATACTCGCTGAGCGGCCAGAGAATCTGCGTGCCGTAGATGGTGCAGGAATCGAGCAGCACATGTGTCAGGAAGACCAGGTAAACGAGGACATACCATCCTCTCCGGTGATCCGCAGCAGCGGGATGGATTTTCCGGATAAGCCAGACCATTAGCGGTGTCAGCAGGGCCAGCATGAAGACCGAGTGACTGAATGAACGGTGAAAGGTGAAGTCGGCTACCGGGTCTCCGAAAGGAATCAACACGTCAAGATCGGGAAACGTCCCGCAAATTGCACCCCAGAGGGCCGCCTTGCGGCCCACGCGATGCCCAAGTACCGCTTCACCAACGGCCGCGCCCAGCGCGATTTGGGTCAGGGAATCCACTGCTTGCTTCGGGCCTTGTGAACAGCGGAAATAATCATGGAGCTAAAAGCTGGTCGTCCGGCCCGGCCTCGAACCGGAAGCCGTCACCATGTGGCGCGATGCTTCCCGTGCGCATCGGAAAACGACCGCCGGGGCGGTCACGAAAGTAGAACCGGAGCGTGTGATGGACCGTTCTGAATGCCAGGTCTTTCCAGGGAATTTCACCTTCGGTAAACAAGCGCACTTCCTCGCTTTCCGGCCCGGGGCGGAAATCCAGATCCATAAGCCGGGCTCTGAAGATAATGTAGAGCTGATTGACGTGCACGAGGTTGAACATCGAGTACGGCGCCAGTATTTCCACCCGCGCCCGGGCCTCCTCCCAGGTTTCGCGCAGGGCGCCCTGCTCTACTGTCTCGTTCAACTCCATGAATCCCGCAGGAACGGTCCAGTAACCACTCCGCGGTTCGATGGACCGCCTGCACAGCAGGACCGAGTCTTCCCACACAGGCAGGCACCCCGTAACGATCTTGGGGTTCTGGTAATGTACCGTGCCACAGCCCGGGCAGACGTGGCGCTGGCGGTCATCGTTAAGGGGTACTTTCTTGACCAGGTTACGGCCGCAGCCACTACAGAAATTCATAAACGCTCCTGCACCTGGCAAACGGGGCAAAAATACAGCCGGCGCCCGGAAAAATTCTCACGCTGAATGCGCGATCCACACACGTAGCAGGTTTCTGATGCACGCGCGAAAACCCAGAACCTTTCGCCTCTGCCGCGCGGCGGATTTCAGGCCCCTCAGGCACCGACCCGCCGCATGCCCCGGCAGCGCCGGGAACAATACCTGACCTCGTCCCAGCACGACGCCCATTTACGGCGCCATTTGAAAGGGCGCTGACAGACGATACAGATTTTGGCCGGCAAGTTTGATTTGGCGTGCATGAATCAACACTCTACATCTATACAATTGTTGTACATTAAAGCTGATAACAAATTACTTTAACATACAATACTTCTACATAAAAGTAATCACGGTATATTTGAACCAGGGGCGAAAAGCCGGCACGGCAGACGACCAGCAAGCCCTCAACCCGCCCAGGTAGAACGCTGCGCAGGTACAAACGAAAACATCAAACTTCTCAATACCAGCAACAACTGGCAAAATAAACCCAGTCCTCCCACGGGTGGCCCAGGGCGCATGGCACCGAAACACGCAAACTCCCGCTTTCCGGCTCCACCTGGTACTGGAGCTTTTATTAAAAAGAGATATCAGCTAATGAATTTAGTCATCGAGTCCAAGAACCCCTTCCTCGTTCAGAACCCGGAAGAATTCGTTGTCGAGAGCCGAAGGAACAAGCCCGCATGGGTCACGGAGGCAAGCAAAAGTGACTTGTTGACTGCTGCATTGTGCCCCTCGTTTGTCACACTGTTCAAAAACTCCCTGCTGATAAAGTGTCCTTCGCAAATTGACATCGGCATACCGAAAAATGAGACCAGGATCAAAATTCACTGTAACCCGGACCAGGTAGAAGTTGAGGGGCATGACCTCGTTGGCCAGATGGGAGCAGTTTTTTCGGACTACATCAGCTTCAAAATCGGTATCAAGGTTTATTTGCACACGGATGAACCCTGCATGCCTCTGTTTCTCAACACGTTTCCATACACCCCCGAGAATGTGAGCGGGCTAAAAGCAATGGAAGGAATTCTTCCGTTAAATGATAAATTGAAACAGAAACTCAACGTCAACATGATAATTCACCAACAGGCTTTCAAGGATAAACTGGTCGCTGGCGGTGGTCTTTATGTCATCCGGCCCGGAACCCCGTTGGCAATGCTCTACTTTCCCGGAGGGACACCCAGGATAGAATACAGGGATTACGACCCAAAAGTTCCCACCGTTCAGCAGTCCCGGCACATGAAAGGCAGTTACCTGGCGAGGATGAAGGACTGGTTCGGGGGTTGACACCCATTGCTTCGCCGACAAGAGGTTATTCACCAAGCTCCGTCCCGCGATCGCCCGATGACCTCATGGATATATTTAATTCAACGTTGATCCTGTCAGCCGACGGCTTTAAAAAAAACACTGCCCTATCCCTGCAAAAAAAATAAATTGTACTATCATTAATAATACATGCATTTTTTAAGCATGTTAGAACAAAAACGGAGAAAGTGACGTAATTCTCATGATGTCAGACAGACATCAAGTCCATTCTTGATCCTAGACAGATGTCATGGCTGAAATAAAAATTAAAAAGTATTGGGGTTCGCAATTGCCCCGCTTACAGCGATAGAGCGTCCTTTCCCCGGTCGTCAACGGGAGGAGCCCGGACGTGAGTGTTTTAAAATTGAGGTTTAGCGCCTCAGGGGCGTTCCGCACTTGCGGGACGCTCAGTCCCGCATCATGGGCCATCCTGCCCGCCTATTCAGAACCTAAACAAAACGCAGTCTGGCCGGACGCGTTTAATTCCAGTGGACCATTGGTGTCCGCTTTCTTAAAAGGAGATAACCATGAAGATGATTAAGAGGAGAGTCAAAGTTCATGTTTTGGCACCCGGAGGCCTGAGATCGTTGTTGATCAAGATGGCCCTTGTTATAACAGCGAGCCTCGTATTGCCGTTCTCAGGCATTGCTGCTGAAACCGGAACTGACCCACTATTGAAACAATCGATGCAGGTCCAGCACAGGGGACCCCAGAGCAGCTTTACCCTGTACTTTCCCGATGAATGGTCCGAAGTGGCTGACAAGGATGAAACATCGACCTTGTTGATGCATGGGGGCAAAGGCGCCGGGCTTGACCAGGTTGATGACGCGACACTGGCCACGTTGCTGATTCAGACCGAGAAGCGACTCAGTGACGACGAGGCCATCAGAAGACTGCAGTCCCTGGCCAGTGCCGGTGACAACGCGGTGTTCTTTTCGATAGGCGGCTGGCCTGCTTTCGAGCGTTACGAGGTTACAGTTGCCGATAAAATTGGTGACGAACAGCGTATCTCCGGACAAATACCGTTGTTGCAAAGAATCACCATTGGCATTGCTGCGGGTAGCAACATCATCCGGTTCGAAGGCAAGATACTCAGTCCAAAAGACAGCAAAAAACCGGCAGATGATCAAAATCCCTATGTACAGATGCGTAAGATGGCGCAGGCTGTCAGATTTGAAAAACCCGGTGACCAGGACCAGACCGCACAACTGCTTGAGCGGATGTGGGAGCACGCGCGGCTTGAGAGAGAACAACGCGAAAAAGCAATTATTGAACGAAAAGACAGTTCCGCCAGTAAACCCGAATTAGCAACACGGTCCACCGGATCAACACAAGATGCGCCGTTATTAACGGGCGATGAATCGGATCTGGGACTGGTCATCAATACGGAGAACTTCTCAGAGATTGAAGCGGTGGCTTCGCCGGATGGCCAAAACATCATCGTTGCCACCAACAGCCGCAGCTACTCGGTATCGAACGATGGCGGTCAAACATTTACCCAGGGCTCGATCAGTACCGGGGCCGGTGGCGATGTCGCTTACGGCGCCAACGGTGATCCGTCTCTGGCTTATGGCCAAAGCGGAGACTTCTACTTTGGATTCATAGCCTATCCAGATGGTACTGGAGGAGCCGGTAACGGCACCGCCGGTTGTACAACCGGTATCACCCGCTCTACCGACAACGGCCAGAACTTCAGCCATCGCGGACATGCAACGTTCTGTGTTTTTGCTGATCCGGATGGCGGCGGTCCCGCAACGACCTGCTTTCCAGACCAGGAACACATAGCTGCCGACCGCAATAACCCGTCAGCCACCAACCAGGACCAGGTCTACTCAGCATGGCGAAATTTCACACCAAATAATCAGAACCAGAACTGTGATGCGTTTTCCAGTGGTTCCGTGCAGTCCATGCTGACCTGCTCCACCGACGGTGGCCAGACGTTTGGAATTACACGAAACCTGGTGGGTGACTTCGGCCGGGTCACGGTCGGACAGGATGGTTTTGTCTACGTGGTCACGCGGAGCTTTGGCGACGATCCCGATACCATCGACATCGACAAATACAGCTCATGTCAGAACGGCCTGGTTCAGCAGGCAGGGTTCCCGAATACCGTTTTCGCCAATTCACAAACCATCGATTGCCCGGTACCGGGGCTTGACCGCTGTAACGATGGCAACGACCTGCGCAGTGCCTCGGTTGCGGTGGACGACCTCGACCCGAGTCATATCTTTGTGACATTCGCCCAGCACACCACCACGGGCACCAATGCGGGCGCAACACCGGGGGACCAGTTCGTGGAAAACGAAGACATCCGGGTGACGGACTCCACCAATGGTGGTTTGACCTGGAGCACACCGGTCACCCTGAACCCGGGGTTCACCGCGCGACGCTATATGCCATGGCCGTGCACGGTCGGTGGAACAGCCTATGTTGGCTGGTATGACCGCCGGGCAGCCAATGTGACTGAAAACTCGTTAACCGACTATTACCTCGGCAGCGCCAGCCGTGAAGGCGGCAGCCTGTTGGCCGGTCCGGAATTCAGGATCTCTCCGGATTCGGACTCCAACTGCGATGCCGGCTGGGGCAACAGCGCTCCGCGAAGTTCCAATGATTCCGAGTCCTGCACCGACCAGCCACAACAGGCCGGCTTTTGCAGCACCTCGGGTACCCGTTGTGACTTCAGCGATGTGAACTGTCCTGCCGGCGAGACCTGTAATACCGGCGGCGGCTCACCCAAGTACGGTGACTACAGTGGTATTGCCTGTGCGGCTGGCCGGGTATATGCAGCCTATGCCTCGGCGACCCCGCCCGGTGGCCCGCAAACGACCGATATCGATTCGTTCCTCAAGACCACCCTCGTTTGCTGCGAGCCACAAATACAGGTTGCAGGCAATGTTCAGTTTGGCGAAGTCTGTGGCAGCGATGTCCATACCGAGACACTCGAGGTTTGCAACACGGGTGCTGAAAACCTCGAAGTCGATTCGATTACCTCATCCAACCCGCAATTTTCAGTAACAACGCCCTCTTCCGGATATCCGGTCGTTATCAGTCCGGACTTCTGCTTCCCGTTCGAGGTCAGCTTTGACTCGAGCACGGGTTCGGCATCGGGCGACCTGACGATCGTGCACAACGACCCCGTGAACCCG
>Ga0316201_10001119_pt1 | contig 17398 bp, 14 predicted proteins | sample CS6wburrow_MG_FD_204516 | JGI IMG/M metagenome (GOLD analysis project Ga0316201, IMG submission 204516) | Coastal sediment microbial communities from Delaware Bay, Delaware, United States - CS-6 worm burrow | ecosystem: Environmental > Aquatic > Marine > Coastal > Sediment | place: USA... | reverse complement strand
GCGGCTCAGGGCCGCAATGACAGTTCGGAGCAATGCGAATGGCATGGTGCGAACAGGACAGAATACTTATTTATACTCTGTTTTGCTCCAGCGGAAATCAGATGTCGCGTCCGGGAATTTTCAGGGGCGGGTGCTGGTGAAATTGTCGCGCTCTCGCAACCGCGATACGAGGATAACCGCGACCATGCCCCAGGAGACGGCGCCGATGTTAAACGGCGGCAGGTCGGCCACGGTGACCAGAAACGCGACCCGCGCGTCTGGCGTATAGCGGTCGGCGAGGCAGAACAGTATCAGGTTCTGGCGAAACCTCCGCCGGCAATGAATCGTTACTCGCCCATGGCGAAATTGTAGCGACGGTTATTTTAACCGGCATGACGATACGATTTGAGAAATCAAGTAAACTATCGTCCTGATTTGTCACCTTGATACCAGGAGTGAGTTGAAATTGATCTTTAACACAATAAGACCCTCCGCTTCTCAAGCCGCCATCGGGGCCATGGCGCACCCGCCCCTGCCCGGTTCGGAGTAGTCATGGAATTCAAAGATTATTACGACACTCTCGAGGTTAAGCGGGATGCTACCCAGGACGAAATCAAGCGCTCCTATCGCAAGCTGGCACGCAAGTTTCATCCCGATGTCAGCAAGGAAGCGAATGCCGAGGAACGCTTCAAGCAGCTTGGCGAAGCCTACGAAGTTCTCAAGGACCCCGAAAAGCGCGCGGCTTACGACCAGCTCGGCGCCGACTGGCAGGCGGGCCAGGATTTCAGGCCGCCACCCGACTGGGACCAGGGATTCGAGTTCGACGGTGCGGGTATCGATGACGCACAGTTCAGCGATTTTTTCGAAAGCCTGTTCGGGCAGCGCGGTTACAGCCAGGGCCACGGGCCTCGACAGCGCGATTTTCATGCGCGCGGCAGGGACAGCCATGCCAAGGTGCTGATCGACCTCGAAGACGCTTACCAGGGCGCAACCCGCAGCTTCACGCTGACCCACACCGAACTGGGCGCAGACGGTCGGCCCGTGCCGAAGAAACGTACCCTGAATGTAAGCATCCCGAAGGGCGTGCGACAGGGTCAGCATATCCGCCTGGCGAAACAGGGCGGCGCCGGTATCGGCGAGGGCGGTGCGGGTGACCTTTACCTGGAAGTCGAGTTTGCTCGCCACCCCTTCTACCATGTCGAAGGCAAGGACGTTTACCTGGACCTGCCGATAACCCCGTGGGAAGCCGCGCTGGGCGCCACGATCAAGGCGCCAACGCCTGCCGGCACGGTCGATCTAAAAATACCGGCGAATTCGGCCACCGGCCGCAAGCTGAGGCTCAAGGGCCGTGGCATCCCGGCGAAGCAGCCAGGCGACCTCTACGTGGTGCTGCAGATAGCGCTGCCACCCGCCGATTCGGAACCCGCGAAACAGGCCTACCGCGAGTTCAGACAGGCGGTCGATTTCAATCCACGCACCAAACTGGGGGTATAAGCCGTCATGAAAAGCGAAAAGCCGACATTACTTTCGGGCGACCTGGTGGAAGAGGACATGGAAATGAGCCTGGCTCAACTGTGCCGCGTTTGCGAGCTGAGCGAGGAGCAGATTGTCGAGCTGGTCGAAGAGGGCGTCATCGTCCCCCGTGGAAACGAGCCCTCCAGTTGGCGTTTCCACGGCGTCAGCCTGCGCCGCGTCCGCTTTACCCGCAACCTGCGACGCGACCTGGGCGTCAATACGCCCGGCGCCGCGCTGGCGCTGGACCTGCTCGAGGAGCTGGAAACGCTGCGCGCGCGCCTGCGCCGTTTCGAGGAGTGATCGCGGAGTTCCGTCGGTGGACGCGGAATCGCCTGCTGCGCGCCCGGTTACCGGGGTCACCCTTTAGGCACTGGTGAAATCGTCGCGCTCTAACAGCCGCGATACGAGGATACCCGCGACCAGACCCCAGAAGGCGGCGCCGATGTTGAACAGCGGCAGGTCGGCCACGGTGACCAGAAACGCGACCAGCGCGCCTAGCGTGAAACGATCCCTGAAGCAGGTGGTGAACGCAGCCTGCAGTATTTTCAGCAGCGCGAGCCCGGCCAGCGTCGCGACAAAAGCCGCGGGCGCGTCGAGCAGGAAACGGGTGAAGGTCGGCGCGAGCAGGCCGAAAACGAGCGCGAGCAAACCGACGAAGATGCCGGCGGTATAGTGGCGCGCCGGTTCGCCGGAGCTGCTGACGATGGCGTTGGTCGGCCCGGTCAGGCAGCTGCTGACCCCGCCGAACACGGCGGCAATCATGCTGCCGATGCCGCAGGCGGCGGTAATCGCGTTGACCGGCGGCTGGTGGCCCACCGCGCGCAGCACCGCGATGCCCTGCCCGTTCTGCACCACCAGCACGGTAATCGCGAGCGGCACCACGAGTTCGATCGCCGCGGCGAGAGACCAGGCCGGCGCCTGGATGACCGGCTCGATGATATCGAGCGTGGCGAAGGTAGCGGCATCGAAGCGTCCGCCAATGAGCGCCGCGCCGACGCCGACCAGCAGGGCGCCGATCAGCGGCGGCATACGCCGTCCGAGCGCCGGCCATACGCTCAATACCAGCCAGGTGACGACCATCGGTCCCGCGATCCCGAAATCGTTGTGCAAGGCGCGCACGAGGTCGAGCCCGAAGCGCAGGAAGACGCCCGCGACCATACCCATCACGATCGGCATCGGCACCGCTGCCATCGCGCGCCGCACCCAGCCGGTGATGCTGAGCACGAACATCAGCAAACCGGTCAGGTAAAACGCGCCGACGACCTCGGCGAAACCGAGGTGCGCGAGCGACGGCCCGACCAGCACCGCGCCGGGGATGGTCCAGAAGAACACCAGCGGCTCGCGGTAAAGCCAGCAGAACAGGATCGAGATCAGTCCGTTGACGAAAAACACGCCGAAAATCCAGGACGCGATCTCGGCCTCCGAGAGCCCGCCCCGGCTGCCGACCGACAGGATGATCGCTACCGGCGCGGTAATCGCGAACAACCAGCCGACAAAACCGTTGGCGGCATAGGTGAGACCGAAATCGCGCCACAGCCGGGGCAACCCCGGGCGCGGCGCGGGTGGCTTTTCCAGCGGCAGGTTCAAAGCGCGGCCCGGCTTCGACCGTCGAGCCTGGGAATTAATCCTGTCATCATCAATCCTGGTTGCAGGTTATGAATACATAGAGAATGTCATCGCCAGATCTTGCCTCCGGTCGAGCAGCATTCCTGGCACAGTATACTGATTTCCCGGCGGCAAAATCCAAGCCCGAGATAATTAGTCAGCCCGCCAAAACCAGGGAACACTTCGGTAAAATCGAGCTTGAGTCGCAAATAATTCGAATTTTTATTCCAAAAGCTCACCCCTATGATTGCCCCTGAAAACAAGTTCGGGTTTATAGAGGAGAGCAACATGAAAATCGAAATGACAGCCGAGGGATTCGACCCCGGCACCGAATTACTCCACTTCGCCAGGTGCTGCGCCGGGTTCGAGCTGGGCACCCAAAAGAACCAGATCGCAGCCGTGGAGATACGCCTGTCCGTCCCGTACCAACCGCGGAACACGAAAGCCAGGCGCTGCGTGGTGCAGGTCCATTTACATGCGGGTGACAGGATCGTCGCGGAAGTGATGGATACGGATCTTCAGGTCGCGATTCACCAGGCCCTCGAGCGCGCGGGCTGGAGCGTGACGCGCAGACTGCGGCCCGAGCGGCAAGAGACAGGCAGCATACGAGTCATCGAGCATCACCACCAGGTTGCCAGCCACTATGAACCTGATCGGGCAGCCTGAACCAATTCGACCTGCCGTCCGGATAATCATGTACCGACAAAGGCCTCATTTATTCGGTTCCCCGGGCGGCCAGTTTCGACGACTCCCCATGGCAGCTGATTAGCCCATCAGCTGTCCCCAATGACCAGTCGCCGCGGTTCGCGGTACGACCAAGGTCTTACTCACGTTACGCCGGTTAAGCCCAGGCACAGCCGGCGTTTTTTTTGCCTGCGCCACTGATTCCAGGCGACCAGCTTGATGCCCGATCGCTTTACTGCTAGGTTTCCGCACGATACGAAGGCCCTGAGCGGGCAGGGGTAAGCCAGATGAACCAGGAAAAAGTCAACCAGACGGTTTTGGTGCTGATGGTTATTGCCATATCGGCACTATTCCTGTCGATGATTCATCAATTCCTGATGTCGATCTTCCTGGCCGGGCTGTTCAGTGCGCTGGCGCGCCCCGTGTATCGTCGCCTGCGCGTCGCGTTCAGGGGGCACCGCCACCTGGCTTCGGCAACGACGCTGCTGTTGATGATCGTGGTCGTGTTGATACCACTGATGCTGCTAGTCGGCATCATCGTCGCGCAGGCCATCGATGTCGGCCAGGCGGTAACGCCCTGGATCAGGCAGAATATCGAGCAACCCGACCGGCTAACGGCTTACCTGCAGCACCTGCCTTTTTACGAATACCTGGAACCCTACCGTGGCGTCATCCTGCAGAAAGCGGGACAGCTCGTGGGTTCGGTCAGCAACTGGATCGTGGGCGGACTGTCCCAGGCCACGCTGGGCACGGCCAACTTCCTGTTCATGACCTTTGTTTTTCTATACACCATGTATTTTTTCCAGATGGACGGCGTCAAGTTCATCCGCAAGATCCTGTATTACCTGCCCTTGAACAGTGACGATGAAAGCCTGATGCTGAACAAGTTCACCTCGGTCACGCGCGCGACGGTAAAGGGGACCATGATGATCGGTATATTGCAGGGCGGTCTGGCAGGCGCCGCTTTCGCCGTTGCCGGCATCGACAACGCCATCTTCTGGGGCACGATCATGGCGGTGTTGTCGGTAATACCGAGCATCGGCTCGGCGCTGGTATGGATTCCTGCAGCCATCATCCTGATCATGCAGGGCAGCGTCGCCGCCGGGGTGGGATTGCTGGTTTTCTGCGGCTTGATCGTCGGCAGCCTGGACAATGTACTGCGCCCGATACTCGTGGGTAAGGACACCAAGATGCACGAGCTGATGATCTTCTTTGGCACGCTTGGCGGCATCATGATGTTCGGTATTTCCGGTATCTTCATCGGCCCGGTGATCGCGTCGCTGTTCATCACCATCTGGGAACTCTATGCAATTGCTTTCGGCAATTACCTGCCGGAGGTCTATTACAAAAAGCAGCCGGCCGAGGATGTCGATTCAGAACCCGAAAAAGAGTCGGATTCTTGATTGCAGGCACCGTTTCGATAATCATGCCGACAACCCGGTTGATCGAAGCAGGCCGGGTGCGACGCGCCTGGCCGGCAGGTCCGTCCGACTTCGGTAATCGCGGCTTGAAAACCGCCGCGCCCGGCGCGAGGACCGACAATCTGCAACCAGGGGTGGCTATTTCGGAAAACTGCCCCCATCTGGGTGATTGTTGAGGCAGAAATCCGGCAAATGCAAACATGACCATACGATTCGATAATTCCTACTCGAAGTTACCAGGGCATTTTTATGTCAAGCAGGCGCCAGTCCCGGTTACCCGCCCAGCGCTGATTCGCGTCAACCGGCCACTGGCCGAGTTGCTCGGTATCGACCCGGCATGGCTCGAATCCGATGAAGGCATCGAGGTGATTGCTGGTAACCGGGTGCCCGACGGCGCCGATCCCATTGCCACGGTCTACGCCGGGCACCAGTTCGGCAGCTGGAATCCACGCCTGGGTGACGGGCGCGCGATACTGCTCGGTGAAGTCATCGGCAACGACGGCGAACGTTACGATATCCAGCTGAAAGGTTCCGGGCTGACCCCGTTCTCGCGCCAGGGCGACGGCAGGGCGCCGCTCGGCCCGGTGCTGCGCGAGTATATTGTCAGCGAAGCGATGGCCGCGTTCGGCGTCCCGACCAGCCGCACCCTGGCCGCGGTAACCACGGGCGACTCGGTTTATCGCGAGGCCAGGCTCGACGGCGGCATCCTGGCGCGCGTCGCGAAGAGCCATATCCGCATCGGCACGCTGCAATTCTTCGCCTCGGTGAACGATATCGAAGGCCTGAAAATCCTGGTCGACCACGTCATCGAACGGCACTACCCCGACGCCGCCAGCGCGGAAAACCCCGTGCCCGCGATGTTCGACCAGGTCATGCGCCGTCAGGCCGCGCTGGTGGCGCGCTGGCAGGGAGTAGGCTTTATCCACGGCGTCATGAATACCGACAATATGCTGTTATCGGGGGAAACCATCGACTATGGCCCCTGTGCCTTCATGGACGCTTACGATTCCGCCGCGGTCTATAGCTCGATCGACCACGCTGGCCGCTACGCCTACCGCAATCAGCCCGCCATCGCGCACTGGAACCTGGCCTGCCTGGCCCAGGCGCTATTGCCGTTTTTTGCGGACGACGAAGAAGCGGCGGCCGACCTTGCGCAGGCGGCCCTGGAACGCTTTCCCGAAATGTATCTGCAAGAGCACCTGGCAATACTGCGCGCCAAGCTCGGCCTGGCCACGATGGATGAAGGCGACGAGAAACTGGCGCAGGATTTCCTCGACCTGCTGGAGCGCAGCCGCAGCGACTTTACACTGGCCTTTCGCCGGCTCGGCGAGTTGACCGTCGGCGCCACCGAGATCGAAACGCTGTTCGACTTTCCAGAATCCTTCGCCTCATGGCTTGAGCGCTGGCGCCAGCGTTGTGCGCAGGAAACGATCAGCGACACGGGCCGGCATCGGGCCATGATGTCGGTAAACCCGGCGTTCATCCCGCGCAACCACCTGGTCGAAGAGGCTATATCGAAGGCCTACGACGGGGACTTCACGCTATTTCATCGGCTGAACGAGCGGCTGTCGACGCCCTTCGAGTACGATGCCGCCGACGCGGCCCTGGCGGTGCCGCCCGAACCCGAGCAAATCGTTCGCCAGACTTTTTGCGGCACCTGAACTGGCGCGAAATGAAACCGGGAGCGATGACGATTACCTGCGGTTTGCAATTGTCACCACCCACCATTTGGAACTTCGAGCCGGTGCACCGAGTCAACCGGCACTATGGTTGCCACCGGTCCCTGGAGTAGTGCTCATCCCGCCTCGTCCCTGCTCGCGGCGGCAGTCCAGTCGCGTTTGCGCCGCGTTTCGCGGTAAATCATGAAAATCGCCGCCGCGATGACGACGGCCGCACCGATCCAGGTCGACAGGCCTGGAAACTGATCGAAAACCAGGAAGCCGAACCACGTGGCCCACAACAGGCGCACGTAATCCAGCGACGCCAGTAGCGACGCTTCGCCGTGTTTGTAGGCGAAGATATTGCATTTCTGCCCATAGTAGGAAACCACCGCCACGCCGGCGAGCAGCAGCCACTCCGTCTGGGTCGGCTGCTGCCAGTAGTATATCCCCGGGATCGTCATGACGATCCCGACGCCGAGCGCCCCGTAGGTCATTATCGTAACGGCGCTATCGCTGCGGGACAGCAGTCGCAGCAATATCATGACGCCGGCGGCCCCGGCCGCGCCCGCCAGCGACGCCAGGCCGTAAATAGTGAAATTGTCGGTGCCGGGTTGCAACATGATCAATACGCCGACGAAGCCGACGAGCACCGCACCCCAGCGGTAGACGCCGACGGTCTCGGCGAGAAAAAATACCGCGAATATCGTGACGAAAAAACTCTTGGCGAAGAAGATCGCGGTGGCGTCGGCCAACGGCATATGAATCACCGCGGTGAACCCACAGAGCATCGCCACCAGCGCGCAGGCCACGCGTAGCAACTGCAATCCGGGACGTTCGCTGCGCAGCGCCCCGGGGAAATTTTTCAGTATTGCCGGCGCCACCATGATGGTCATGCCGATCTGACGCACCAGCAGGATTTGCGCGATGTGAAGCTGCTGCCCCAGCAGTTTGATCAGCAGGGCCATAAGCGAGAACACAAAAGAAGCCAGCATCAGAAACGCAATACCTTTCAGGTTATCGGGCAGACGGTGGAACCAGTTCAAGCCATGCAGCCATTAGGTTAGATTGGAGTCGGGGGCGATCTAATCTACTTTCCACTGAGAAAGAATATCGCCCTTCGGGGCCGGTGCGCTGCATTGTCTCCAATCCGGACTCCGGGCGCAAAGGATCCCGTAGCAAGCACGCCCCTTATTTGTCGAGATCGTGGGCGGAATCGAACATCGTCCGTAACTTTTAGATTTCAAAGTACCACTTAAAACCGGGAAAGCAGACACTGGAGAGTATTCACCGTGTGGTAATAACCTACCCAATTCGGACGCCCACGGGTTATGATCTTCCGCGATACATGGTTCAGATAAATTGGGGAGTAAATCAGTTCTTTGTAATTTTAGGTATAAAATTCTTCGATTACGTTTAGGTCAGGCGCTGGGGTTTGGCAGCCTCACGCAAGAACCAGTCACGAAACGCCGACATCGGTTTATGGCGCAACTGCTTTGGATGGTAGGCGAGATAGTAAGCAAATTCGCCCTCTGTATGCAGGCCGATATCATTCAATCTGACCAGGCGGGTATCAGGTTCCCTCATTCAGAACCGAATGCCGGGTTTGGCGATCATCCCCGATCTGCAAAACGATTCATGAATCCTGTCTATACTCTAAATAATTGATAAACTGACTCATTGCAGCCATCATACCTGTCGCGTTGTCTGTTCAGTCTACTCACATGATTGCCAAGATAGGTCGAATCCCGCTTTTCAAAGGACTATTACCAAGAGTTTCCCGATAACGATAAATAGGATAATGCAATAAAACCGCTATTCACACTGAGCTTCTCTATCTTCTGCCTGTGTGCATTTTTTGTCACCGGATCACATGCTGCCGAACACCAGGTATTGGTGGTCATGAGCTATGAACAGGACAATCCCTGGTGCAGGGAAATCAAGGACGGAATAGATTCCGTACTGTCAGGGTCGAGCCAGGTCACCTATTTTTACATGGACACCAAGATCAACCTGAAGGGTGGTGAGCAAAAGGCCAAAGAGGCCTATGCCCTATATCAACAGCTGCAGCCGGATGGCGTGATCACGGTGGATGACAACGCACAAAAAATGTTCGTGCTGCCTTACCTGAAGGATAAGACCAAAACACCCATCATGTTTTCCGGTGTCAACGCCGAGGCGGAAAAGTATGGTTTTCCCAACTCGCACATCTCGGGAATCCTGGAACGCGGACATATCCGCGAATCCATCGCGTTTTCGATGCAACTGGCCCCCGCCATCCGGAATGTCGCGTTTTTCGCCAAGGACAGTCCATCCGGTCAGGCCCTGTTACGACAGTATGAAAAGGAATCGAGCAGCTTTTTAAGCGACAAGACACAATTCTGGTTGGTCAGGAGCGTCGCCGATTTCGACGCAGTACATGAGATCATCAGGAATCAATATGATGCAATCTACATTGACAGCCTTCAGGGTATAGAGGATGAGTCGGGCGCACCGATGTCTAATCGGGACGCCATTCAAAGACTGGCGTCGATGTTCCAAAAGCCTATCATCGGAGCCAACCAGTACCATGTCAGGCAAGGAGCACTCTGCGCGGTGGTAAAAACCGGTCAGGAGCAGGGCGAAACCGCGGCGCAGATGCTGCTGCAGGCGATGCGCGGAACGCCAGTCAGCGTAATTCCCATGACTCGCAACTACAAGGGCAAACGGGTCATTAACGTGACAGCCATGAAGACCCTGGGTATCGAGCCAAGGCCCGCAGTCCTGTTGGGTGCGACCTTGGTCAAGTCCGAGTAGTCACTTCCAGGGCTTGCATGTGTTCGGTAAGAAATCTCCCACCCTCAGGCTAACCAGGCAACTCTATTTCGCCAACGCCATGGTCGCGTTGGCCTTTTTGTTGCTGGTAGCCATCATCGTCGCAACCTACATAGCCGTCGAAAAGCAGTCCATCGGAGTAATTAAAAGTGACATGGACCGAGTGGTAAACAATTCAGCTGTCGTACGCGAGATTACCACTTTATTTGGGGAAATCGATGTTCTCGATCGCGCCTTTTACGGAAACGATGAGTATCTGAGGGTTGAGGGTGAGAAGCTAATCAGGCATATCGAAGAGATTGCCAGGCTGAGCGCAAATTCACCTCTGCAGGAGCCACTGCAGTCATTAGCGAATCAATTGGACAGATTTCTCGCCCGCTGCGCCGGCGTCAATGCTTCCCTGCAGGCGCGCAACGCGATTGATCGTGAAATTAACCAGCGGCTCAACAAACTCGAAAACCTTATTTCCAGGTTATTGATTGATGCCACCCTGGCCGACGAGGACTCGGCCTATATCACCCAGTTGCTTACCCTGGTTCTTGGTTATAACGAAAGCATTCTGGTTATCGGTAAGCTGTACGCGGAATTTGAGCGCAGTGCGCATGATGTAGCTTCTCGTGCTACAAAAATGCGCGTATTGGACGCTATCGACGATCTAACTCTGCGCCTGCAGACAATTACCGCCTCAACACCGGAGGTGTCGCAACAGGGGCGAAACATCAAGACCAGTGTTACGAGGTACAAAGATGCTGTTTTAAAAGTTTTTGGAGAGATAACGCAATTGAATGCGGAAAGGTCGGCAATGAGTCGCACCAGGGCTTCCCTGCTTGCCGCGTTAGGGGATATCGACAGCCAGATCGCCGCAGATTCTCAGTTGGTTGCCGAGAGCGTGGACAGCATATTTCTGTTTTCTACCACCGCCGTTCTTGTTTTCTCGATCGCCGTCGTAACCGGAATTTTCCTGCTGACCCTCAACCTGGTGCGCTTCAAAATCATCCAGCCGATAAAGTCGATCCTATCGGGGATAGATTCGTTTAGCCGGGGCAATCTGGATAATCGCATCGAGCCGGGCCGGGTCGACGAGTGGAATTCGATTGCAGACGCGCTCAACAATATGGCTGCTGACCTGTCCGCGTCGCGCGCTGAGCTGCAATCCACAAACATGGAACTCGAAAATCGGGTGAAGTTGCGCACCAGTGAACTTGCCGAAACCGTGGACCAACTCAAAAGCGAAGTGAAGGAACGCGAGCGCGTATCCACTAAACTCGAAACGCAGAATGCCGAACTGGAGCGCTTTAGCTACACGGTTTCTCATGACCTCAAGTCGCCGTTGGTAACCATCCAGGGATTCGTCGGTTTGCTGCGTCAGGATATCGCCGATCTGCAGATGGAACGGGTCGCCGGGGACCTCGATAAAATCAGCAATGCGGCTGACACTATGAAACTGTTGCTGGACGATTTGCTGGAACTCAGCCGGGTGGGACATGTCGTTGGCGAGTTGAGTGATTGCAGGCTTTCCGATATTGCGCACCAGGCCGTGGAAAGCCTGGCTGGAAAAATCGAAGAATGCGGAATCGAGCTGGAGATCGACGACATGCCGTCAGCACAGGTAGATACAACGCGGATGCGCGAGGTTTATCAAAACCTGATCGAGAACGCAATCAAGTACATGGGCGAGCAGCAGGCTCCGAGGATACGAGTTGGCGCCGAGGAAAAAGACGATATGCTGCACTGCTTCGTGTCGGATAACGGCATCGGCATCGAAGACAAATTCCAGGAGCAGATCTTCGGTTTGTTTCAAAGACTGAGCAATGATAATAGCGGCACTGGCATCGGGCTGGCGCTGGTCAAGCGAATAATCGAAGTACACGGCGGAAAAGTCTGGGTCGAGTCGGAAGGATTGGGCAAGGGCACTTCACTATGGTTTACTCTGCCTTGTTCCGCCGCGCAAGACACCGAAAAATTTAAAGAGAGGGTGATAGCCGCGAATTAAAACCGTTGGTTACCGGCCTCTGTCTGCGCTTGAGTGACATTGCGGGGCCCGGCCTTAGCCGGAGCAGGCTTGGCGAAGCAATACGTCGCTTAACCATTAAGTCCCGCTTCGGAAGGGTTATTTATATCTGCCGAGGGTCTCTTGTTGGCCGAACCCTGTAGCTCGTCCGAAGGCTATAAGCGTCCGTTATCGGAAAAGCTGACGTATTAACTCAGTGAATGGGCAGCGAGAATTGACTCAAAACTGTCAATGATCGTTCGTCGTCAAAAGGCAAATATCAGGCTGGCGTTTAGATCGATTTCTCCGTCGCTTTCGCTGCTGCAGTCTTCCGAATTAACCGAAATATCGGAGCCGGGAGATATCATTAGCCCTATGTTGTAACCTAGATTTGGGCTCCATTTCTTACGGTACCCGCCGCCAAAGTATGCACCAGTAGCGGAATCGCTGTCTTTGCCCAGTGGGCATTCTACGGTTGTCTTTATACGATAAATGGCACCACTGAGATAATAGGAAGCGCTGCCGGTCTCGTCGAATAAGTAAGACAGGAAAAATCCGGATCTTTCGGTAAATTCTTTATCGGAACTGTCGTCGGGTAGCCCGACAGCTGACTCGTTTAAGAAATCATCTTCAATATCCAGATATCGGAAACCGATCAACCAGGGCGATTCTGCCTGACGGATAAACAATCGAACATCGGGACCCAAGAAACTCAAGACTCCGATTTCAATTCCGATTTCATAATCTTGTGTAGCCCACGGTTTCAGGTTGTCACTTTCCGGGGAGGAATCGGCTGCATGAACGATAGATGGAGACAGATAACTCAATGATAGAAACAAGATCCACGGCCAAACTGATTGCGCTCCATTTATATGAACTCTATTGGACCGGCTGGATTCCAGGTCATCCTCAATATTCACGGGGCATTCTCTGACAAGGTTTTCGAGAGTTTATTCCGTTAGTTTTTAGTTGCAACTAAATAAGCGCAAGTATCGATATCCGGTACCTGTCAGATCACACCGAAGTATTTAGAATTTTGTATGCATCCACCTGGGACAAGTCGTCAGACTTGACATCATGCCGCGAATGGCAGCTTCTGGCCGATTCCAGCACTTTGGAAGATGCGCTTCAACGTCTGAATTGGAGGAAATAGCCTCTCAATTCCATCTTGTCAGCAGCACCGAAAAAACCTTGCCAAGCCACCATTCTTTGTCTGGTTGCACGCTCTTCGATAGTATGTGATCAGCGCCCTCATTGGGAAAAATAACGTGAGCACAGGTTGGAAGATTTACTGGGTGGTAGTTGCCACCACCGTGACAAATTACCTGACTATGGTTCTTTGGTCTCTCCCGCATGTCAGTGAGTTGGCCGACGGAAGCATGCCATTTGACATGCGCCCGTTTGGGTACTCGTTTGATGATGCTTTAGTGTTTCTCTCGGCAATCGATGACCAGGGCCGTGATTTCTACCTTGACACCCAACAGCTTCTAGATTCGATGTATCCCGCATTATTCGCAATTACCGTTGCAATTCCCTTGGTACGTCTTGTGCCGCGTTACTGGGGTTGGATGTTAGCGGTAGTAGCGATTGCAGCCGGGATTTTTGACTATCTTGAGAACAGAGCTGTGGCCGTCCTACTTACAACAGAGCCGGATCTGGTCACAGAAACCATGGTTTATACAGCGAACAATTGGACATTAGCGAAATCGATCTCTACCACTATCGCATCGGTGGCCTTGCTCGTAGCTCTTCTCGTCAAGGGAATCAAATGGGTGAAAAACCGAAAAGCTATAATGGATAAGCCAAATCTGTAAACGTCCGAGTTTGGCCGTTTCGAGAAGCCTGGGTAACGGATTTCAGCGTCTGCTTACGAGAAATAACTTTTGTATATCAGATTGACGTTTTGCTTCTGACCCGGTCCTAGGCTTTGCTAAACATGGCAAGATATTCCACTGATCGGTTCTGATTAGCGATATGGATGGTAATCGTATTTCCAAACTTGACCTGGGGATGGTGCGCGTGTTTTTTGGCATGCCAGAACACGTTACGTAATCTGTCGTGGGCATGAGTCGTAATCATCACAAATTCCTCGGGCTTCATTTCGTCTATGTTCACCCCAGCTAAATTTGCCTGCCGGATTGACTGTTCCCAGCTTTGACAATTATCACCGCAAATCATCACATACTTGCCGCCCGTTTCGACTAACCAGTTTGACACTTCATCCTGACGGGCATGGCTGACTTTGTCTTCGATGGCGAGTACTACCTTAAACGGCGCCAGGTGACTAATCTCCGGCAAGTCGTTGCTTTCGGTGAGTCGAAAATATTCCATCGATGTCATCAAGGGTTGATTTATTCCAATGCGTTGGGGAGATTATTGATTCGGCGTAATTGACAATTTTTATACACCAGGATTGTCACATGGTAGCCAGGGCTGATGCAAAATAAAGCTATTCACCGATCGACGGATTACAAGATCAATGCCGGTGTACTCACACAGTAGATATTTGTTCACCGGCAATGGAGGTATTGCGCCAGGAATGGGAAGCTCGCGCCCGGCGACGACTGCAGGCTGTCAATAGTGACCAGAAAAAATAAACCCGCCGGGGTTGCTCCACGGCGGGTTTTGGATGTTGTGCGAGCCCCGGACCACCGCCTCGCGGCGATGCCAGTGCAAAAAACTACAGTGCGGCGTCGAGCTCAGGAACCGCCTCGAACAAGTCCGCGACCAGGCCGTAATCGGCGACCTGGAAGATCGGCGCTTCGCTGTCGTTGTTGATCGCGACGATGACCTTACTTTCCTTCATGCCGGCCAGGTGCTGAATCGCACCGGAGATACCAACCGCGATGTAGAGGTCGGGCGCGATGACCTTGCCGGTCTGGCCGACCTGCAACTCGTTCGGCACGAATCCCGAGTCCACTGCCGCGCGCGATGCGCCAACCGCGGCACCGAGCTTGCCAGCGACCGACTGCAGCATGCTGAAATTGTCGCCGGACTGCATACCGCGACCGCCGGAAACGACGATCTTGGCCGAGGTCAGGTCGACCTGGTCATTGTTCGAAAGCGCCTGGGATACCCAGCTCGACAGGCCGGCATCGGCGCCGCCGTCGATCTGCTCGACGCTGGCCGATCCACCTTCGGCGGCCGCGGCTTCGAACTTGATCGTGCGCACGGTAATGACCTTGATCGCATCGGCGGACTGCACCGTGGCCAGCGCGTTGCCGGCATAGATCGGACGCACGAAGGTGTCGTCCGACTTGACTTCGACGATGTCGGAAATCTGCGCGACATCGAGCAAGGCCGCCGCGCGCGGCATGATGTTTTTGCCGTAGGTCGTGGCAGAAGCCAGTACGTGGCTGTACCCGCTCGCCTGCTCGACGATCAACGACGCCACGTTTTCCGCGAGGTGATGACCGAAGGCCGGGTTATCGGCCACCTTGACCGCGTTGACACCGGCGATTCTAGCCGCCGCTTCGGCAACCGCGGCGCAGTTTTCGCCCGCGACCAGCAGGTCGATATCACCACCGATCTGTTGCGCGGCGGTGACGGCGTGCAGGGTTGCGGCGGCTACTTCGTTATTGTCGTGTTCGACGATTACCAGATTACTCATGACTAAATCACCTTCGCTTCGTTGCGCAACTTATCTACCAGCTCGCTGACGCTATTGACGATCACGCCCGCGGCGCGGCCTTCCGGTTCTTCGACATTCAGCGTCGTCAGTCGGTTAGCGGTATCCAGGCCCAGGCTATCGAGTTCGATCTTGTCCATCGGCTTGCGCTTGGCCTTCATCACGTCGGGCAGCTTGACGTAGCGCGGCTCGTTCAGGCGCAGGTCGGCGCTCATGACTGCCGGCATTTTGACCTGGATCGTTTCGAGACCGGCATCGACCTCGCGGGTGACAGTCGCCTGCTCGCCGTTGATCTTGACTTCCGAGGCGAAGGTCGCCTGTGACCATCCGAGCAATGCGGACAGCATTTGCGTGGTCTGGTTGGAGTCGTCATCGATCGCCTGCTTGCCGCAGATGACAAGGCCGACGCCTTCCTGCTCGGCAACCTGCTTCAGCACCTTGGCAATCGCCAGCGGTTCGAGGCTGTCCTCGGTGACGACCTGGATCGCGCGATCGGCACCCATGGCGAGGCCATGACGGAGGGTTTCCTCGGTCTTGCCACCGCCGACCGATACCACGATGATTTCTTCGGCGGTCCCGGCTTCACGCAGACGCAGCGCTTCTTCGAGTGCATTTTCACAAAAAGGATTCATCGTCATCTTGGCATTCGCCAGGTCGACGCCCGAGCCATCCGCTTTCACGCGCGCCTTGACCTGGGGGTCGAGAACACGCTTCACACATACCAGTATCTTCATTACGCTGTCAGCTTCTCGTTTTGGGGATACAGGGGAGCTACCCTGATCTCCGCCGCATTAAACATTACCCCGGGCATTGGTTTCAAACCCGGCGCCTATCTCGTGTCGCTCGTTTTCACAAAAAATGCGTTCAGAGCGTTGTCAGCTCCCGTTCCGCCGCTCGACAAGCGCTTGCCCATCGCCAACCCTGCTGCAAACCCGGTCCGAGGGCCGCGTATTCTAGCGACAATTCCCCTGGAATCAAGCGCTGGGCCTGCCCCAGGTGAGTTGCAACCCGCTACCGGTAGCTTGCAGAAACACCGGATATTATCACACAGTCCGGGGGGGTGAGATTTATGCGCGACTGCTGATTATCTAATTGCGCCAAATGATTTGGGTCAGGTGATGGCCCGCGCCTGGCGACGGCACTCGCCCGGTGATTGTTGATAGTAGTGCCTGAACAGGCGCGAAAAAGATGACAGGGAATTGAACCCGGTGCGAATCGCGATCTCCTGGAGTTTTAGGCGGGTGTCCACGACCATGCGGCGAGCGGTCTGCAAGCGCAGTCGCCGGTAGTAGGCCGCCGGCGACATATCCAGGGTCTGGCGAAACAGGTACTCGAGCATACGAATCGAAATTTTCACCTCGCGCGCGACCTGGGCCATTCCCACGGGTTCGTCGATATGCTGCTCCATAACGTGAATCGCCGCGGCAACCCGCGGTTCGTTGTTTTCCAGCATGCCAAGCGAGACCAGCGGCTGGGTGTCGGTGGCGCTATGCACCCCGTCGTAGATGAACGCGCTAGATACCTCGATCGCCAGCGGGTAACCGTAGCGCATGCGAATCAGGTAGAGCATGAAGTCGAAGGTCGGCGAGGCACCGCCGGTGGTAAACACCTTGCCATCGATGACAAAGCGGTCGGATTTCAGATCGACGTCCGGAAAATGGGTGGCGAATTCCTCCAGGTCTTCCCAGTGCGTGGTCGCCGCCCGGTTGTCGAGCAACCCGGCGCGCGCCAGGATCCAGCTGCCGGCCTCGATGCCGCCGACGACGGAAAAATTGCGCACCACGCGCTTGATCAGCTTCAGGTGCGCGGGCCCGGCGTGGTACTGCTGGTTAAAGCTCGCGATCACGATCAGCACGTCGCCGCCGGAGTCGGCGTCCAGCACGATATCGGGTTCGATCAACAGATCGCAGGTCAGGCGCGCGGTCTTGCCGTTCAGGGTCGCGATTTGCCAGTCGAACAGGTCCCGGCCGGCAATACGGTTGGCGGCGCGCATCGTATCGAGCGCCGACGCCAGCGACATCATCGAAGAATCCGGCAGTACCAGTAACGTAATACGAAGTTTCTCGTCGGTTGGAGCAAACAGGTTCATTGCGTAAATTGTCAA